>Ga0207841_1000020_pt1 | contig 348120 bp, 290 predicted proteins | sample HigsolmetaGSP18D_FD_184846 | JGI IMG/M metagenome (GOLD analysis project Ga0207841, IMG submission 184846) | High solid enriched microbial communities from the Joint BioEnergy Institute, USA - SP1-8-D (SPAdes) | ecosystem: Engineered > Bioreactor > SSF (Solid state fermentation) > Aerobic >...
GTTGAATCTGGTTGTTTTGATGTCATATTGGATGGAAAATTGGGTTTGATGATGATCCAATGGATGCAAGGTTTAGGGGTTCTGAGGTGGCTCGCTCGGTTGGGTGGCTCGCTCGGTTGTGGATTACGTTATATGCATTATGTAACTTAATCACATTTCCTCCGTTTGTGATTATCGCATGATTTGTGGGATCAATGTTTGCACTGTTTGCCACCACCTCTCCGGGGATTTATTTGGGATTAGCTTTTCGGAATTCAGACACCTCGGCGACGCGCAGCTCAACACAAGGACAATGCTCACCTCTCACGCCTCCAGGGCTGCAATGCACAGAATGTGGCAGACTTACTCATGGGTGGATAACGCGAGTAGATCTTTATTTCTATTTTAACATCACACTCACAGCAATAACTCAATCTTCGCCACAAGATGTCTGCCTTGGAGTCGGCAGACCGCGACGCGGACGCGTCAATCCACCTGCGCGCTGAACTCCTTCCCAACATCCGTCAGCTCACGTTATACGTGTCACTTCCTGCATGTTCCGGTTCGGACAAGGATGGGAATGGCCTCCATCCGCAGATCTCCCTCTCCGAGTCCCGTCGCGCGGTCACAGTATCCCTCACCGGCCCAGACCATGAGATGGCAGAGACGATAAAGCTCCCAGTACGCGTCAGCGAGGCATCGCGGAGCAGTCTGAAGTTTGCAGGGCATCGTGTGCCATCGGAAAGTACTGAGGACCGCAACGGCGGAGAGAGGGGGAGGAAGGAGTATTCGTTCCGAATGCAAGTGGACAAGGATGAGCAGCCTCACATGGCAAAGGAGGAATTTGCAGATGGCTTCATCCCGTGGACTGCAACAGACATGACTCCCTCTACTGGCGTACGGTGTCGAGCTTGTGGTCTTGTTATCCTGGATCCGTCTGGGCCTCCGCGCTCGGATGTGACTGGTTCCTCCCCGTCGCGAGGATGGGTCTGGAAAGATCTTCCCAGTGGAAACTGGGCCGAGATGATGGACTTTTGGCACTGCCATAAGCCGCACAACCCAGATCACGACCACGGAGATGAGAAAGGGTTGGATCAGAACTCCGTGGTCAAGGGCTACGGAGCAGCGAATCAGGTGGTGGCGACACCTGGGACGGTGCTCGTGGATGTCCCATCGTTCCTCGTCATGGAGGCGGATTGCAAAGGATTAAAGAAGGTAAGAAATATTACATTTCCACGTCTCCGTCTGCGGCTGCGATACCCTGTGATGTCTTTGCTTTTCAGAGCACTCCTCTCAATGCAGCACGTTGCTGCCTTGATGAACCTGTCATCTAGTTACTGGAATGAATTCTTTGCGTTCGATTCTACGCGGTACACCTTTGGCGTACTTCGGGCAAGAAGAAGGAGGCCTTTTCGCCCCTCCACGATCTGGCCTTGATACGGTTGCCCAATATCGAGATAAACAGAGTCGCTTTTATCCCTGTGGATGCAAGGCAGTGCCACGGAGTCAGAATAAGGTGATGGTCGATAGAGACCCAGAACGCGGATAACCTCTTCTCGGAGATGGTCTTCCCGTACTGGTGTCCTGGCCGCGGCCTTGTTCTGGCTTTGTGGTTCTGTCTTGCTCTCCACGGGATGGAGTTATCAGCCTCGTCCATATGGATGCGTTCCTCCGGCTTCCCAGAGGGGTGGGTTCCACGGGATTAAGACGAGGTACATAAATGTGCAGCCAGGTGGAATCGTCCCTTCGCCCTGAACGTGCTAGGGCTAGTTGCGTTGAAGGAACTGAAGAGTGTAGATATCTCAGTGCAGCATGATGCCCTTGAATAAAAGCAATTGACTGCCATATTTCTGGCGTTAATCCTATTTGTTATCTTTCAAAATGTTGTGTTTTTCACAGACGTGACGTTCATAATATCAATGACTCGCTGACGTTCATCTTGTTAGCAGTCCCAACCGAAAGGCCCGACGGAATCCTCTTCGACTGTCAGGGGTGTAAGCCTAGAATGTGAAGAGTGCGGCACTCTCGTAGGCACGGAAGACTTGACGGCACGTGGGTGGAGGCTCTTCAAAGCAAATTTATCTGTTAGACATGGAAACGCGCCCCTGCCCGAAGAAGGGAACGATGAATCTGCATGGGAAACACAAGAAACAGAAACAATCGTAGGCGCGCAGCTGCTCGAGATGATCGAGCGGGAAGGCGTGAGGAGATTTGTTCTTCACTGTGGAGAGAAGGATGGACTACTGGTATGTCAATCTCTCCGTGGTCTCACGTCATCTGCTCTACTTGGCTTTGTAGCGGTTATGCCAAACTGATATTGAATTGCTAATTTCCTCCAGCTCTGGGTCTTCAACCCTGACCTCCGGTACTCGAGTTCGAGCGCGGATCACTGTATCACCGCACAGCGCGCGATGAAGGTCTTCATGCAGCAGGTGTCCAACATCGACAGTCTCCTCAATCCCGCGCAGGGAAAGGGGCAGTCCATCTCCCTGGAGGAGCTGTACCTGCCTCCCAACATCTTCGCAGACGTTGCTCTTGCCTTAAGACGGAGCAACGAAATTTTGCCGGCTTCTGCGAGAAGATTTCGGGAGTGGGAGGTCGGGTTCTTGAGCAGGTTTGAGGGGCTGCGCACAAAATGATTCTGTAAACTTGCACTTCTGAATATAACGACTGTCTGATGCTCACAAAAGAGAATAGAAGACCATTTCTATCTACAAATGAGGGCTGAAAAGTGATTCTTCTTGAAACAGGGGCATGGAGCGTGACCTTATGATCCTCGAGGGGGTGGGAGGCAATAACCAATGCGCCTTCTCTGGTTGGACGACCTGGTCGTGCCCCAACGGTTTTCCCTCCCAGCATGATCTGCGCCGATGCGGTCCATTGCATCTCACAGAAGTCACACAAACACATCCTCTTGCTTCGTGTCCCCGTCGATTTTACAATTGATCTCACAGTTCTTCCTGCCCTGCAACACTCGGCTTCCACACGTGGGCCAAACGTTCTGACCTGGAGTTAAAAGCGGACCAACACCGCCCAAGGGAAAACCGTTGCTGATCCCTACTCTATGTTCGAGGGCGTTTCCAGCGCTTTCTCTTGCTCTTGCACTCATCGCTTGCTCTTGGGGCCGAGTCTAGGTTCCTCACACGGCGTAGCTAACGCTTTTGCTTTCGACTCAGTCATGGCTGCAATGGCCCAGTATCCGCAGATGGGAAGGGTGCTCATCGGTAACGGAGATGCCATCACATGGGAGCATCATGAGGACATATCGTTGATGAGTCTCGACAATTCCTCATCTCTGTCTTTATCATCGGGGCATCTTCCCGGCAGCGTTGGCGGACATGATGTTGACATCGACAGCAATGCCTCTGGAGACGAGTCCCGAGCCTATCACGTCGAGGATGTCGTGACCTTGACCTCGACCAACATTGCGCTTTTCAAGTATCCAGATCTCTCCCTGGACGCTGCCGATACCGCAAACTCCCAAGCTCCGTTCGCATGTTCGCCTGGTCGGGCAGGCGATGTATCGAACGATCCAGGAGCAAACTTGACCGAACCGGACAGCGCATCTGGGTTTCATACGCCGACATGCTCTTGCTTTCGTCGCTCCAGTTCCGCTGGTTCGACCCCAACTATACGCAACACTTCAGCGTCACCCGGTGTCCCCACGATCGATGACTCGAACATCGATGAATGCATCCCCGCACTCCGGCTCAGCATGGCCGGTGAAGTCATTGAGGAGGTCCTCGAAGAAGGGGAAGAGGAAAGTTCTGGCGGTTCCATGACCGAGGTCTCCCGTGTTGATGGCGTGGATGATTTTTCCTCTCATCGTCAAACTACCCTCAGCGAGCAGGGAGGCCCTAATCCGCCTGCAGAGGGGACTGTGTGTGGAGAGTCAGTTGCTTCCTAACGGAATCTTCCGACGGACCATCTTTGACACTTCTTCTCTTCCGTAGTTGGAGTGCTTCTTTCCTGACTGCGGTATATTTCGTAGTGCTGTATATCAGCTGGACAGGAGACCTGATGGAGTAGAGCCGACTGGCTTTTTACGCATCTTTGCAGGGTGATGCATTGTTTTAAAGCCGCTGTGACGGCAAGATAGGGGCGTTAAGTTCTCGATTCCATATGTAAGTTAGTGCGGTTGACGTGTGGAGTAGACTTCACAATTGCTTACCTGCCTAGGTTGTTAGCCGTGCTTGATATTTTGATAACACTTATTGCCGGGCCTGTTCTTCGAGCCGGTACCAGGGTTAGGTCGAGTATTTTAAGTGCCTTGCCATTTAACCTTTGGCAGTCTTATCGAAGGTCTCTTATGAGTCACTATATTATATTTGCATCCCTGTATGCTAGAATGAAATGACAATGGAGAAAATCAAAAAGCTCACATTATAGCTAATTTTCATTCATCCTAGGTATCTACTCATTCTGGACGATAGAGAACATAACCATCGCACCATGTCATATATCTCCTTCGTAGATTTGTACGTGCTTTTTTCACTTATCCCTCGAATGGAGTCTCAAAAGGAGCTTCCGCCTGCGGAGTGATACGGGCGAGGTGTCGTCGCTGTCCATCCTCCCAGTCATAGAGGGCCGAGTGAACCGTCACTCGGTTCTAAGAAGAACAAGTCAGCGTTTATCATCAAAGATGTCATTTTGTAGGGAGAAGTCTGCATTAACGTACATCCCAAACGACAACGGTTCCCGGCGTCCATTTCACACGCACTTGCAGGTCCTGCGCCAGAGCGATGTGGTCGAAGAGGAACTTGAGCAGGAAGTCGGACTCCTCCTTCTTGAATCCGACGATCCTGCGGGTGACTGCTCAATGTTAGGAACATCTCTTCTTGAAGTATACCAGAGGGGGGACGACTTACATTGCGGATTCACGAAGAGCGCTTTCTCGCCGGTAACAGGGTGCGTCCGCACGATCGGGTGCTCCGAGGTGATGGGCTCTCTGCGGACGATTCCACCGCGGGCCAGGGAGCTTTCGGCCTGCTCGATCCCCGAGTGCACGGCCTTGAGTCCGTGCAGCCTCTTGCGGAACTCGGGCGACAGGCGCTGGTACGCCAGGGCCGTGTTGGCGAATAGCGTGTCACCGCCGGTCGTAGGCCCGTCGAGCAGGTAGAGGAACGTGGTTCCCGGGGGCTGCTTCTCGAACGTTACGTCCGAGTGCCAGGTCACGGAGTTGGTGTGGGTTTCCAGGAACTGGGAGCCGGTGCGGTCGTCGGCGCCGCGGTGGACGAGGTGGATCTGGGGGAAGCCCTTGGGGGCGCCGGACGTCTGGTGGATGTGGTGTCTGCCGAAGTAGCCGCCGAACTCGAGGGCCTTTTCGATGGGGAGGTGGGCGAAGTCTTGGTCGCGGAAGACTGCATTGTCATTGTCAGAATGGAAAGGCAAAATTGAATTGGATGAACATGGTAAGAAACATAAAACATACCGACGACCTTCCTCTGGGCCACGTACAGGGCCAGCTGGTCCTTGCCCTCCTTGGTCAGCTGGCTCAGTTGGATCCCGCGGACCTCTGATCCGATTGAAGGAGTGAGGTCCTCGACCTTCACCTTGTCCTTGGGAAGGAGATCGGGGAAGGTTGGGTCCGCGTCTTTGCCGTGGTCATAGTGCTCAAAAGGCTCCAATGGGGGGTATCTTGAGAGGGATTGTCAGCTGGAATCCTTCTTGTTCTCAGGGATCCCTGAGGAGACTCTTGATGGATAGAAGAACCACTCACCTCTCTGTCTCGTTATCCCAAACGGGGAGGTAGTGCGGGAACGACGCGGGCGGCTGCTTCTTGGTGCCCTTGATCTCGTCCTCGTGGACGTATGCCTCCTGAAGTCCAACGACACCTTCCTTGTTGAATCCGGTCTCGATCTTGGATGACTTCAATTTGGTCTCCGCCCTGACAGATACAGGCTCAATAAGTGATGGAGCCATGGTGTTCTATCGTGTTATGTCGTTGATTCTTCTTCCTCTGATGTGTCTGCTGGTGTAATTGCTTTCCTGCTGTCTCTGATCAAGACACCGGCCCCGCAGGAGGTATTTATTCAGACTCATCTCGCCGTCATCGGGCCCGTCCGACTTCGCAATCTGCGGGGTAGTACACCGCGGTCCTGCCTTGCATGGCAATCTCTGTCGCTCCAGGCCGGAGGGTGGGGCGGTTTCTCTGGATGATGGCCTGATAAAACTCTGCGCTTCGTGGATTGCGGAGTCGTGATCGATCCGGTCGATGGCGTGATGGGGCCCAACGTTGACCAGACCGACCGTCTCATCAAGATTCGCCAAGGTGACGCTTCTGCTTACAAACGCCGGTTCGTCATTGCATGTGTGCCTTGTCTTGAGTATAACAGCGGAAATGGAACCTTTTCATGACCACAGCCACATCTAATCAGATAACTTCACCCTTGGTTTAGGCTGTTTTTGACGGCTCGGATATCAACATAGCCGTGTAAGACGTCTGGATGGCGACCAATTAGCCATGGAGGATATTGTGCCTGTTTCTTCGGCTCGTCGCAGGATACATTGCGTACAGGACGCCACAATTGACGTTGCTCAGGTATTTACCTATGAGAATGGATAGCACTAATTCAACCAACGAACCCCCAGACAGATCCGATGCCGAACCTTATCTGCGTCGACGGCATGATAGATATCGTTTATCTAGGTTTGCTGAATCATAGAGCAAGCGATATGTGTTTGCTTCCTAAATGGTGGGAATTCGCAAGTAGGCATGCATGGCGTGATATTGTCGCCGGCTTGCGCAAGGTTGAGCAGGGACGTCTGCTAACATGTTTCTTTCTAAGCATCCGCTTCAACCTCCACACGACCTCTGCACGGAACAGCCCCGCGAGCATCTCTCAAAGAGGCCCATATGAGCTTCCGAAGCGGAGATTGAATCCACCAGACTGACAGAGAGAAGGGATAGTTAATTCTTAACTGGGCGGGATGGAAGGAGTTGGTATGTTGATTATCTACTAGTTCATGATTGGCTGTGATAGATGCTTAGTCATTCTTAGCATGGAGTACGAGACTCTTCTCCATGTCAACAACCACCATTCAGCGGTTAAGATTTCAACCTTCAGGCCATGTCGCCTTAGAAATGTTTCCCAATCCCTCTTACAGTTTGTTGCTGTCACTAAGGGCTCGCTGTCAAGCCTGCCAAGGAACAATGTTTTTCTGCCGGCTTGCGCGGGAACCCCTGTCAATAACGTCAATTCGTGCTTGTTTGCGTGATTCTGCCAACGCTAACTTCGTCATCCAAAGCGTCTGACTCGCGTGGCATAACGTCAGCTGTCCTCGAATTGCGTGCTGATCGGATATGATGTGTACTTCTGGCGACCTTGGCATGCACAAAGTGCCCCGTCGTCCATGTGTTTGTCCTTCGGCATTGCTTTGCCGGCGACGGTGAAATCTAGGCCAATTCTCGCTCTGTTTGGGAGAATCTAGTCCAATCCCACCTCACTCTGGTCAGTATGAAACTTATCTGCTCCACTGTGTCAAATGTGGCTCCGGCATTGGAAACAGTGGTATAGTCCGGGCATAATCTGGGAAGACCTGACAAGTCACTTACGGTGATGATCGGCACTGCTTCTTGTATGGAGTCTCACGGACTCCTCCAGCGCTGAGATCGAGCATTGGCCAATTATTCCACGTGCGATGGGTCTGGATCTTGGTGCTCTTTGTCAGGAGAAGGTGTTAAGCTCTAGTCTCTTTTGCTATATAGCGATGAGTCCATCCATCATGTTGCTTTTTCCACTGACATCGGGTGTAAGGCTGTACGCAGCTAGGGGACTTTCAAGATGGCTGCAAAAGATGCCACTCCAAGTGGCGGCTCTCCCGACTCCGGAAGCATTGAAAATGTCACCGCAAAGGGGTTTGCTTCTGCGGTCCCCGTAGGTGAACAGGACAGGTCAAGGAAACAGGAAGACGCTGCGTTTGATACGACAGAGGATGTCCGTCACTATAAGCCAATCGACTCATACGAAGGAATCCATCGCTGGGACCCAGACTTCGAGTGGGAAGAGGAAGAAGAGAAGAAGATTGTCAAAAAGGTACCTATCGACCGTTGTGGAAAAAAAATCCTTAAAACGCAATCGATATATGCTGACACTTTCAGATTGACGCACGTATATGCTCCTTCGCATGCATTACATTCTTTGCGCTGCAGCTCGACCGAGGGAATATCGTGCAAGCTCTTTCAGATAATATGCTTGATGATCTTGGGTTGAACACCAATGACTACAACACCGGACAAACTATATTCTATCTCTGCTTCCTGTTTGCAGAGCTTCCGTCTCAGCTGGTCTCGAAAAAGCTGGGACCTGACCGATGGATCCCGATTCAGATGGTCTCCTGGAGTTTGATTGCGGCCTGCCAAGCATTCCTCACGGGTAGAAGCTCTTTCTTCGCCTGCCGCGCGCTTCTCGGTCTTTTTGAGGGCGGATTGTAAGTGCTTGCACAACATCAGTTTCACTTCTCTTGGCTACTTTTTGGACGCTGACCATGCTCCCTCCCAGCATTCCGGACACTATCTTGTTCCTTTCCTACTGGTACAAGTCAAAAGAGCTCCCCATAAGGCTCAGTTACTTCTGGATTACCTACAAAGCCACGTCCATAGTCAGCGCTTTCCTTGCCTATGGCTTTCTACACATCCGCGGCCCTGATGATAGAGGGGGCTGGCGATATCTTTTCGCCTTCGAGGGCCTCATAACGGGCGTCATTGGCATAATTGCCGCCTTTTGGATGCCTCCATCGCCGACGCAGACTGCCTCGTTCTTCCGAGGGAAGAAAGGATGGTTCACCGAGAGGGAAGAGAAGATCATGGTCAACAGGGTCCTCCGCGATGACCCGAGCAAAGGGACCATGCATAATCGGCAAGCAGTGACCCCAAAGCTTCTCTGGGAAGCCCTCTGCGACTACGATATGTGGCCAATCTACCTTCTTGGCCTGACGTGGCTGATCCCCCCGACGCCGGCTGATAGCTATATTTCGCTGCAGCTCAAGTCTCTCGGATTTAGCACCTTCCAAACGAATCTGCTCACAATACCCGCATATGTCCTCTTCATCATCAATCTCTTCTTTTGGACGTGGGTGTCGGAACGGATCAACCAGCGTCTGCTGCTTGGCGTTGTTGCCGAAGTCTGGAATCTGGCGTGCCTGATTGCGCTCGAGGTGCTTCCGGCAGACACCAGCCCCTGGGCGAGGTGGGTTATTTTGACTCTTCTCATCGCGAGCCCGTATCTGCATGCGGTTGTCGTGGCCATCACGTCCAGGAACTCCGGATCGGTCCGCACCCGAACTGTCGCTTCGGCCATGTATAACATGTGTGTGCAGGCAAGCAACATCATCGCCAACAATGTAAGTGAGAAAGAAGGCACCGCGGCGGCTCCCCCTACACGCAACACACTCCCACTGACCGCATATGTCGTATCGTAGATATACCGAGACAATGATAAACCGCTCTACCGTACCGGCAACAAGGTCCTCATCGCCCTCTCTATCTACAGCGGGTTCCTTTTCATTGGCGCCAAGTTCTACTACGTGTGGCGCAACAAGTACGTGATTCTCTTTTTCTCTCTCCGTCTATAATTCTAGGGAAATGCTAATTTGTCCTCGTAGAAAAAATACTGAAAAATGGAATGCTATGACGTCCGAAGAACGGGACACGTATCTCGCTGTGAACAAGAACGCTGGGAACAAAAGGTTTGTCATGTTTCCAGGTCTCTTATCCTGATTGATACGCTGACTCTACTACCGACAGACTTGATTTCAGATTCGCCAGCTAGATCATGACCGTGCACAGCGCGGTAAGAACTAGAAGCTCTTGTCGGAGACAAGTGCTATATAAAAAGTTCAGAATTCACTCCGCAGACAGCGGTAACGCTTCATGTTATGATGTTGAACTTAAAAAAAAGGGGGAAAAAATAAAGAGGGATTCTTCCGTCGATGAACATTCCATCGATACTTAGATGTGGATAGACAAAACATGTCGATCCCGCATACGCAATCAATTAAAAAGTCATTTCATCTGTGCAGTACAGTACTTCCCAGAATAAAATACGTAGAACAGACCTATCCCACTGAATCGAATTCGACACTAATCATACTCGTCCATTGGTCACCGTCGTCATCATCGTGCTTCGTACCACATCAACTTCCATCCAGCCCCTTCCTACATCTTTCGATTCCATAGCGAAACTTCAAGCTCCTCCACTCCCAACTCAATTTTAGATACGGAGTACCCGTGATTCATATCCGTCCGGTCCGGACACGACACACCGCCAACCTCTCCAACAACTTTCCAGGACTATAGAAAAACTTCGAATCGAACACCGGATTCGGTATCTTGTTCACTCCCCAACAACATACTCACATCCCTCCTCCCCGATCCACACCTCGTGCAGCTTTCCCGCGGGGACGTCGATCCTTGACCCGGGCCCGAACGTCTCCTTCTTGACGACGCCGCCGTACAGCGCATCGTTGTCCTCCGGGTACGTGATGGTCATGGTGCCGCGGCGGATGAGGTGCGTCGTGATGCCCGGGTGGGAGTGGGGCGGGTAGTGTGCGTTGCTGTATGTAGATGTCTGTCTGTTAGAGATGGGTGTTGCGAACAAACGAAGACCATGGGAATTTTTTGTACATGGCTCATTGTGAATTGTGAGGAAGGGAAGAAAAGAGTGACATTAATAATATTGATAAAATGCTGGAGAGGTGGATAGTATATTTGGTCTTCGAACGGTTGGAGAGAATAAATAGTAAAAACTGGAGAAAGTGTGGTATGAAGTTTTACAAAGGACAGAAAATAGCTAGAAACCGAAACTTATTCTAAATATTTTATAGTAGAAAATAGGAGTATAAAACCATGTTAGGCATTTGTATAAACCTATCACAAAAGAATCAGGAGTATTTACATAAGTACTACCTACCTTCCGTCTGTCCAGGTAAACACATGCGAAAACCCCCATTCCCGAACCATGCGCTCGCATTCGGCGCGGGTGCCAATTTCATACTTTTCTGTCATATCTGATTGCTTTATTATTACCGCCCTCTTCCTAGGTAGTTAGCGAAGGACTGTCTGTAAATGACTCCTCGCGGGAGGGGAACGCGAAGAATAGACGGCAGTGCTAGCAATCTCCAAAGGTACTCTGATAGCCCGTCTAAAGGGGGCTCGGGCGGAGAAGAGCAGTGCGATGTCACCTTCTGCAGCGCCGCAGAACAGAAACCAGGATCACGTCGTCCCAGGGTCAACCGGCTGATGGACAGTAAGCGGTGCGTTGAGATCGGAACCACTGACGATGACGTCTGAGCGACCCCCATGTGTCACGTGAACGGTCAAGGCCGTCGCGAACACGGATCTGCGTCGGCTCCCCGATCCATCGACTCTCAATTCGCTTTTTCGGCCCCCATTATCATTGTGATGGATGGATGTACACAACTCTCTTTTATCGGGCTGCTGGACTCCATTAGCAGCATGGTGATTGGGTTATCGGATACCTGAGAGAGAAAAGAATCGTGGAAAGCTTCGTGTTTCCCGATGTTGTTGTGCCCTTTTGGTCCGATTAGAAATTAGAAGCGGGATGGCTCCTGTAGGTAACAATGATCGTCCCATCTCCCAGGCTTCCTCGCGCCAAAACACTTGTAAGGCAAGAGTTGATGCTATCCATCTCAGGTCCCTAATTATTTAACAGGACCACATGCATGGAAGTAGAGAAACGACGGAATCGTTCGGATCAAGAACGTGTACAGAGTACATATTCTCTATGGGTACGAAGGAGCAGTGTCTCTGCATCAGCCTGCAGTCGATCTCAGATGCGTGAGACCTGCCTCTCCCAAGGTCATGGAACACAACGTACGTAGTACGGAGTACCACTACTCCGTACTCTGGAATCTAGTGGACGATCCTGGCACATTCTCACAGACCATCTCCGAACATAAATTAGCGCCATGCCTTTAGCCCTTCCACAACGAGCTGTTCTTAAAACATCCTTGTTATTGTCTTCGACTGCACCTCGTATTCCCTCTAGCAATCAAAGGGTCCTGTCAGTGTGAGCTCACCAAAATCGTGGATGTGTCTCAAGTAGAGAAGATCCTCGTTGCACAAGATCGTTGTTCTCAAGACCGTTTCAAGCGGTAGTTTCGGGAGAGAAGTGATTGTCGACAGGAAAGTGGCTTGGCATAAGACGACGCCATGATCTGGACAAAAAAAATCGATATGCCGAATGCACAAGTCGAGCGATATCGTACAATCTGTTTCATGATACTTGTTGTGGGAACGATAACAATATGGAGGCCCCTCCAGAGGCAGAGATAATGCGAAACCTGATGTTGAAGGCCAGCAAAAACAAATAGACATGAAGAAGCTACTCAACAGACAAAAAAATATGTGGGTAGAGGGGAAAAAACGGCCCAGCTTTCGAAGCCCCATGAGTGTTCCTAGTCGGGAGGATGTCGCGGGAAATCCTCCCGACTAGGAGCAATACCGGTGTCTGATGGAAGGCGCAACTGTCGACCAGAGGTTTCCGGCAACCGATCGAATTACAGCTGCAACATCCGAGCGACTGACTTACTAGCGATATTTCCTTCTCATCTCTTCCAGGTTCCCAATAGCTCATGTCTCTTGTTTACCTCCTCTGCCCTGTTTGAGATGTTGGAAGTGAATTTGAGGGCTGCGGGTGACAGATCTTGAAGCCGGGACGAAAGCGGCCGGAAGTCGAGCTACCCCCGCCGGTCATTTCTCACTGGCAGCACGAGGACTCCGAATTCATCGTCCCGACCAGGCGATGTATACAATTATCTAACATCACCTCCATGTCGAACGCGACAGAACTATGTATGATTATGGACGCACTGTCGGAATTCTCATTGATCCGATGTTGGCACTTGCTCCTACTTGCTGGAACATGGGAATAGAAGAAATGGGGATAACGACTGCTGCGTGTCGGAAACACGAAAAGCATGGGTGCATTTTTGACTTGCTGGTTTGTTCGAGATCATTTTATCCATGTCCCGCTAACAGAGCCCCCGTGTTTGCTGACTTCGCTTGATTCAGGCAAAAGTCCGTCGTCGCCCAAGAGACCCATGCAACACGAGACTCGCAGCTCTCTCCATGCTTCTGGGAGACTGTCCATCCTGACTCTTCATCTCCGGCAGAACGGAGAGTTTTGAGGGTTCGCAGAGCTGCTTTTTGTGACGCGAGGCTCAGCGGTAATGCTGCGGCGGCTAAAGTCGACCGTCGGATAGAGGGGACCTTAGGGTTGTCTTTGCCACACTTTCTCTCCCGGCCGTTTCTCATTGGTCTCTCGTCTTTCTCACCGCATGGAATCCATACAGGTGCATTGTCTTGAACTCCTGATAGAAACCACTGGGCAGTCAACTTGAGATCTCCATGAAGTTCTTGCGTCGTCGGTCACAGCTGCAGTGGACCGCAAACTCGCCCAGGTAGCTGCCTGCTTATCACCATGATTCTCATCGCTATTGGGACTTAATGACGCTGGCTATATGTAAATATGTATTGGTTTTGCTGCACCCGCATACAGTCTTCGCTCTTCTGAGGATCTCCCCTACCGAACAACGTTGAGGGAGAGCTGCAATGGATATCTCAGCACCAATGACTACCCTTGCATTGTTACCGGATAAGGTGTGGATTCGGAATACTGCTTCAATACCGTCTGGCTTCTGATGCTTTTTGAGATATCTCCCCGTCTATTTTCGTTCACCGGCAATGATCTCACTTGCTGTACCAGGGATCCAGGAAATTAGCGCAAGAAGCTCAGCATTAATCATAATACTGGGAACGAACAGCCACCGAATCCACGATGGACCAGATGAAATGTGAACGCGGAGTCTTACTTGGAAGGGGATGCTCGGATTTCATTTCTCTTCGACTGCTATTTTAATTCATTCATCCACTCTTCTCTTCCTCCCTGTTCACATACTTTGGACCCTTCTCTCAAACACCCCAGGATCCCCGTGAAGAGTGAAAATTCTGCTGATAAAGAATACAAAACTTGCCCGCTGCATGCTTGCTCATTGTCTCGTTCTGTGCCTCGACGCACTTCTTTGTCTGACCTTCCTCACCATCGTATCATTGTCTCCCTTCTGTCTTCTCTTTGTTTCAGCACCCACATTGTTTCCACAAAAAGGGCAAAATGCGACGAAATTCAGAAATTCACTATCCGAAGGTATGTCTCTCATGTCATGGTCTCTGCCACTCCTGACGATTCGGCTAGCCTCCTTGGGCTGGTAAATCCACCTGTAAAGCGGTAAGCACTGGCTGATTCCTAATTTCTATATCACATGAGGTCATTACCGCTGAGTATAATTCAACACATCGTACCACACACATGACAGTTCTTTCCTGGGATGACCCAGACCTCCTGCCCTCGGCTTTCACACGTGGGACAGCGCACTCCCGGCATCTTGATGACCCTGTTATCAGCGTTCTCCCTCGGCGCTCTGGGGCATTGTTTTTCAGTTTCTCACCGGTGTCATTGCTGTCTCTGCCCCGGAACTTGTTACACGTCCAACAGACTGAACTGTGCCTACTGAGGCGCATTCTTGGACACGTCGGGCACCATTGGTCAGACAGCCTGATGTCTTTGAGGAACACATTGCTGAGACAACAGAGTCACCCTTTCTCTTCTTCCGTGATTGTTTTGATGAGAAAGTCCAGTACAGATGATATATGTGACCTGTCGACTATGTTTGGGCGGGTTGAGAATACGCGGACGCCGATTCTTATGGGGCTTTTACAAGCCTCCTAGGAGTATCGATCAAGTACCGCCACTCCCCACCAGGTTCCTAAAAGGGAAGTCAGAATACCTTCTGTTTGTTGCATACAGCTCCAGTCATGCGTGCGACCGATGCGATAACTGTCGACGAATTATGGAAAAGCACTGTGGCCCACATGACTCGGGAGGCTTTGTCGATCAGCCATAATGACTATCTTACGTGCAGACAACTGACCTCTGTTACTCCCCTTGTCCTGGCAGATAACCAAGAATTTGGGAGTAAATGAGTGACAAATCTAGGAAACGGGGACCCGCAGAAACAAATCGAAGAGATGCTGAGAGTGTCACACAAGTCGAATCCTATATGCAGTCGGACGTTATCGATATTGTCAACTTATGGATCTTTACCAGCCTCACGTCAAGCGAACACGCAATACGCCTCGAATATGAGACGATATTCTTCTGGTCAACTTCGATTGAGGGACGGATTAAGTACGATTTTTTTTTATCTAGGATGCTTCCCCTTTGCATTTATAAATTGGCAACTAGGAAGAGTTTTGGCTCATATCTCCCTTTTCGTCTTGTTAGCTCCTCCTGGTATGGAACTAGTGAATAGTCCTTCGGCAATTGTTCATCTAAATGAGGCTGATAACAGTCTATTGAGGACCTGCATCCGGCAGTCTTCCTCACGGTCTACTTGTGCTTCGTTCCCAGCCAGAACTCAAAGGCAAGTCGAAACCCTGATTGGTCGAAGGGCAAGGACTATTCCTTGTCTTTTTTCGGTGACCAGGGAACGCATGCAAGAGGTCGAATTTAGCAGACATCACCTTGCCCGAGTTTGAAAAAAAAGCATCCTATATGAACAATTTATCTCTTGATAACCCGCTCGAGTCATGACCAGGAACACCTTGGCTTGGCCCGTCGACCGGGTTATCAGGTAGCTCTAGCGCCAATTACTTGGACTGATCTGTGGGACATTGCATTGCCTTCGAAAGGCGGCCTGAAGAGTCCCTAGTGCATTACGTTTTGCGATATGGGTTCAAGGTTAGAGACAATTCATCAGAAAACCCCTATTAAACAGACCGCGGAGCTAAAGTCGGTTAGAAATGCGCCAGGCGGACACGTAAAAAGTTAAAGAGTACGCCTGTGGCTTGCCCCAGCTACGTCTTTACCGGCTTAGCAGGCATTTTACAGAGCACTCCCCGTAGGACCTGTACACCAGTGGGATAAGCGCCTGTGGCTGATCTTCATGCAGTTGGTAAAACACGTGGAGTGAGCATGTTCATACGAAGCCTAACCGCAGTATACGGCGGTATGCGACAGTAAACAGTATCGAAATGCGTCTTCAATGTTCATCGAGACATGGTTGGAGACATGGAGAAGGGGCCACAATGAGCGCCCGTTCGACGAGTCAGACTCAGATCAACATGTCTCTTCCGATTGATACTTGGTCCAGTTGCATCACATTATTGAGCGCAAATTTATGCACTAAGAGACAGAACCTCACATGCCCTTTCTCCCTGGACTCGCTGCAGCTCTAAATTTTAGATATCAGCTGTCTACTGTACGACCCTATACTAACTGATCCAAGGGATACTCTTCCACCCAACATTGTCGCGAGCGCTACCAGGACTACTTGGCATAGCGGCAGACAATGCGTGAGTCTGTAACTGGTTATTGTGAAATTAGGGCGAAGCTGACCGGTTTGGTACGAACCAGGATGTCCCTTGAACGATCCACCTCATTTCGACAAGCTATCAGTTTCTACAACACGTACTGGAAGGACACCTTTCCACATTTGAGCCTACGTTGCTTTTCTTTTCTTTCCTGATCAAAGAACAAGCAGCGACTCCCTACGCCGGCGTACTGCTCACTCCAGAGATGATCATTTAGCGCCTGCCGCAGCGGCGCCATTGACACGAACTGTGGGGCTTCGATTCTAGAGACCTGCGCTTTAACGCTTTCGTATCCATGGATAGCACCGAGTAGTACTCCGTACCAAGTGCTCTGATCGTTCTCGGCATCAAACCACGGGACCCGGTTTGCGCAGGGACCACTTCCAAGCTGTCTTGTCGCAGCCATAAGTTGTAAACCAACGCGAGTCAGGGCTGAAAATTCAACGCATCCATTCTGAAAGAATCCACTTTCTTCGCCAAGTCCCATCGCAGATCATCATAAACAGCGGATATTGGTGAACACTGGCAGTAAGACGCTTCCATGCCGACGTATTCCGGAGACTGTGCAACAGCTTTAAAGATGGAAAAGCCTAAACTGCCCCTGTCGGCAGCAATCAATAGTCAGCTACAAGAGCCAATAATTGATCACCGTGGGGAAACCCGGATCGACCTCCTACAGCTGCTCGCGCCACACTCACGGGCCATCGCAGACAGCAGCCACAACGTCTAGATCGCACGCACAACATCCCCGACTGCAGCGCTGTGCCAAATTCTATCTGGTCAACTGTTAGCATCCTTTGATGGTGGCAACTTGGCAGATGTCACTTCCTTTACCCGGGAATGGTCCTGTGTTGTGCACCCGACAGAGGCGCATGCGGTGATCGACACTGAAATCTCAGATGCTCTGGGTCGGATCGCAATGGCTCATCTCTCGAGGGCGATTATTGACAAGGTCTCTCATGTCAAGATACAACATAGGCTGGACTAGGACCCGGCAAAAGCTCATGTGGATATACGGATTCCTCCGTACTCTGCCCAGGGAAAAGAATAGGTCAAAGAAAGTAAAATCAATCACTTGGCCTGAACGGCCAACCTCCAGGACTATCTGTTACAATCTTCTGTTTTTGTCACCATGAGGCGATCTCCGAACGTGACCGGAACAAAACCTAGTTTCATTATTGTTATCTATGGCTCTCGGTTATTCTCTGGGCAGGGAGATCAGAAACCAAGAATCAGCACAATGACGAACGGGGCGGCGGTCCAACGCATCGTGGAGCTGCTTCACTGATTGGCAGTCTCCTGTTTAAATTTTCAAAATGGCTTCCGCAAGCGTAAGATCAACAGACTACGATAGGGCCGGTTGACCCCTGATTGCGCTTAAATAAAGCCAAGCGGGAAACGCCTGTATGCCGTCCCTTCTCGTCTACTATGTCACTTTTCTGGGGTAGACAGTCATGGGATTTGGATTAATTATTCTGCCCGCTATTCACATGCGTGGATATACAGCTATGCAAAGATCTGCAGGTCCAAGGCCCATGAGCCCATGCCGTGACAGCAATCCAAGCGTGGGAACGCACCCGATGGGCAGCAGAAGCGTTGAAGTGAGGCTGAGATTGGGCGAAAATTTCTTTGACAGCTGAAGTCAAGGCGCAGAGCCTAACCCATATTGGTCTGATGTTCTTTTATAAAGGGGGCTTAACCACAACTGGAACGGCCTACATGAATGAACGTTTCCTTTGGAGAATTATTATTGACAACGGCCAGGGGTGACAAATAACGTTGCAGGCTAGAATTATGAGATGATCTTGGTTATCTTAACCAGCAAAAAGCCCTGTGATTTGATTCCTTTGGCATCGTAAAGATGGACTAAGCGATATCCTTGTTGCAAGCGGTCCAGCCGGATGCAGGCCCACGCAGCGAGATCGTCCCGTCCAAATTCGTCGTCCTTGACTTTGAACCTACAGTGTCTCTCAGCGTCAGCTTGTGCATCCAACAGCGGATTTTGGAAGACAATGGTGTGGAGTAGAAGAGTTATGCGCTCAGCAAAGAGGGGAAGACAGCATCAAACTAGAACCAACAGTGCCGAGATGGGCAAACCGAGGATCCATGCAGCAACAATGCCCCGACGTGGTTCGAATAGAGGCATCGCCATGCACATGACTGCTCGGGCCTGCAGTGCAAAGCGCGGTGGTCCCGCAAACTAGGGAATAATGACGGAGTCACGGGGGTGAATAAAAGAAAAGCCAGTATACGGACCTCAGGAAGCTTAATTTCTCGACGACTCCCGGAGCAGTAGAGAATGTTATTGTCTCCCCACCAAAGTCGGGATTGATCCCGCTGCAGGTTTTTGTCCGTCGCTTGTATTTTGTATTCTTGCTGTCCGTGTCGCGGTTTTCCTTAGCATCGACTCTATCTTCGGGCTGCTCTACGTGCAACTGGCAGCTCACGTACGGGCGGAAACCCTTCTCGCTAGAGTCTCCGGGGGGAAGCGGCAGGCCTTGACCTGCAAATATCTCCAGTGAGAGATCTACGTTGTGGCGCACGATTTCGGAGCCTCCATCTGTCGACCTGTAACCGGTCGGCTTCAGGACCCAGCCCTGCTCTCCCGCAAACATGGCTTCATTTAGCATCATGCCTTTGTCCTGGTTCTGCCAGTTCAAGGCCACCATTTGAACTCCCTGCCGCCAGAAGAAGGACGGATCGAGATTTGACGAATTGATGCGCATGCCAGACGGATAGACGCGCATCAGGTAGTTGCGATTGTGCTCGAACAGCGCCTGCCGCTGGTTCTCATGCGCATCTCTGGCAGCTGCTTCAGATAGAGAAAAGACGTGGGTAGGTATCGTTGCCTCTTATTTATTTGGCACTGTGGTAAGTAGCTGAGTCACTTCTTAGGCTGACAGTGGGGCTCGCCTGGTTACCTGGTTGAGTGAAATTCTTGAATCGATATGCTCTTGTGTACACAGCCAGCCGACTGAGCGCATGTAGAGTCTTGGACGGCTTCTTCTGCGACGATGTAGGCGCTGCTGTGGCTAAAGAGCCACTTTCGCTGCAACCGTCCTTTTCCTCGGCTGATTTGGTGTGCTCGAGAGCACCGTTCGGGTCGTCTGCTTCATCACTCGCGTTGTCGCCTGTCGGAGGCGCCCACTTCGCCTTTACGAGGATTTTCCGTTTCAGCTCTCCGGGGCTGGGTAATCTGTTGCAGGCCTCGAGCTCTGGTGTCATGTCCACCAGCAGCCCCTTCCACGCCTCCTGCATGATTTCCACCATCGTCTGCTGCTGCTCGAGGCATGCATGCACCTCGAGACTCACAATCACTGGCAGATCGCTCGTGATAAACGCGCTGTCGCGGATGGCGTAGCAAACATCGCGGAAGGTTATCTCTTTGGTGAGTGTGTAACCATGCAGCACCCTGGGCTCCGGGCGAATAACGGCGGCTATCTTCTCCGTAACACTTGAGCCAGTGGGGGCAGCACCTTCAGTTTCAGTCGACGAAGGTGAACTTTGAGACGACGATCCGCGCCCCATCAGCCGATTCAGCTTGTTCGAAAGGGAGTTGAGGCGCTTTTCGCTCTTGGACTTCTCTTTCTCTTGCTTCTTTTGCTTCCGTTCTTTCTTGCCGGCTTCATCGTCTTTCTTCACCGCTTCGTCCTCGCTACTACTGCTGCTGCTGTCATCGTCAGAAGAGCTGGCAGAGTCCTCGTCTCCATCCCAGACATCGATTTCGAGGCATCTACAACCTCGAAGGAGGGCCTATAGTGATGTCAGCCTGGAGCGTACAAGATACAGTGATGATCCATTGATCTGCTAGAAGTGAAGGCATCTCGTTCCGGATTAATTGTCTCGACAGCGTCTGCGAGCGCGGACGGTCCGATGTATGGTCCAGGTGGTCCAGCAAGCATGACCAAAGCCACGGAAATCGCGTGGTGTCCCCATGGTCCAATTTAATAATTTAGACTTGGATCATACCATGGAGAGCCACGCGTTCCGAAACTCAACAGAACAGAGTGGGGAAATACATACATCGGTATATGATCTCGTATCCGCGTCGCTGTACAGCTGATTCCCCGTCAAGTAGGTATTGTGGCTCGAGGAAATGAAGTAGTTCGAGATGGGCGCAGACCAGTCGTGCTCTTTGCTTGGACCCGTTGCGTTCGAGGCCGGACTGGCCATGTACGCAAGGAACGCCGCAAAGGAGGACAGTGGATCTCCGCCTGGGACGCCATTGGAGCCGTCTGCGGGAGCTTCGTGCTGGACCGTGGCCAAAAACTCCGGTCTGGGGGAGGCGGTCGAGAGACCCTCGTATATCCGCTTCAGATGGGAGAGAGTAGCCGGCGCAAACGAGGGGATCGAAAGCCCTCCATTGGCGACGGACGGAGGAGCTGAGGCTGCGACGGCCATGGCTGTCGTTCCCTGTCCAGTACCTATCTGTCGCCTCTCGTGCTGCCGTCGGGAGTTCAGCGAATGCCGGTGTCGATGGCGGAGATGAAGCTCAAGCTCAAGCTGGCAACCAAAGGATCCGACGAGCCGGCTACGGCCTATTGCTGGGCCTGCGGTCCCGATCCCGACCGCTTCGACGGTCCTCTTCGATGTCTGCACAGCGCTCGCGGATGGCGGTGGGGAACACGCTCCCCTGCGAAACCGGGCCGGTCTGCGAGTAAGGAGGGTTGAGATGCGGCGGAGAAGGACGAGTCAGACGCCCTTTTATGAGTTCGGAAGGGAGACGGTGGACACGAGTTGTAGTTGCAGCGGCGCGTCGCCCAGCTCCATCGCTCTCTTGGCCATCCCCGTGTCGTGTCCGCGCGCTCTGATCACCCCTCCACAATTGCGGGGACGAGGCTCAGCATCATCAGAAGAGATCTCAGATCCGAGACAGTGAGACTGCTGGGCCCACAGATAAAACAGAGGCATGCTGACATCCAAAAACAGTTCCAGACTGCTTTCGAGTTCATCGTGACTCTTTGGCGTCGCACGAGACGCCGAAATCGTGCCATCGTCTTGTGCACGAGTTGGTTGAGGGGGGGAAAAACCCCCGAAACCCCTGAACCGCAAATATATACGAGTGAGCAGCCAAGGCTCCTACCCTTAGCTTAATCTTGGTTCTTTGTAAGTCTCTAATTCTTCCCCCTCTCCAAAACATACAAACAGCTGTGGGATGCTGAGCACGTAACTCTCTAGCCTACACTGTTATGAGTCCGTGGTTTCTGTCGCATCATGCCACCATGACCATGTGGCTCTCAAGATAATAATAATACATACATACATTTTTGACCGTGCAGTACCTGGCAATGTCGGCGCTAGGTCACTAATGATAGCATCCGGAGCAGCGCTCCGGAGAGCAGTGAAATACCGATATGGCATATGTTGCTGCATGCAATCCCTGACATCACCACCGTGCTTGTGTAAGGGTCCAAGGACTCCGTCCATGACGCCCGGCTTTGTGCGTCGGATCTAGTCTGGCTCTTCCAGGTGCCACGCTCAGGTATCATGCCGGGGAGATGAAGCGGTCAGCGGAGCTCTTGCAGCGGACGTCTGCAGGAGGGCAAATCGCATTTGCCCGACATGGCATGTATGGATAGTACAAGGTGAGGTAGGTAGGTAGGATGGCAAGTGTGAACTTTTCGCTAATCTGCAGGCTAATTGAGAGAAGAATAATCCAGATCTGTCCCCGGTTGCTGGGGCAGACACAGCTGATATGATAAATGAGGAATAATGTTTCTCATTCTATCTAGTCCTTTGCCCAGAAGGAGTTCTGGGATCAAGAACTCAGGGATGAGAATCGGAATCACAATAGACAATGAGCCGTAAAGTTGATATTCAGGAGATTATGGACTAACCACAGGAGTTTAACCCTCAAGTAATAACATCCAAGAAGCGAGACATGGGGGTTGTCAGTGTTCAATTCTCGCAATTACATATTCAGAAAGCAGCACAGATGCTCTTGCGATTTTTTTGAAAAAGTCCAACCAGTTTGCTTACTGCTTGACCTATTATCTCTATACAAAATTTCTCGAACTTGGTAGGTAAGAAGGGGAGACAGAGTTATCATTGATACAGCAAGGCCATGAATCGAGCCTTCACATGCAGGTGTTAAATAAAGACGACCCTTTTCTACGAGCTATCCTGGTAGCTGAGGGCAGAAAACGTATTAGCTTTTTGAATTAATTGAAGACAGCAGAAGTTTGGGTTTGTCCTTTGCTTCATATAAATACCTAAACTTTGAAATCTTGAAGATCTCAGATCAGAAACAATATCCCAGACGCAGTAATTAGGTATCCAAGTACCCAGACTGTGTGGACTTTGCTTTCTAGCAAACGATTCTAAGTGCACAGCGATGCGACAGAATTTTGTAAGGTTATAGACATATATACGCTCTGAAGGAGGGCATTAGCAGGCCACAGAATTATAAATTTACACCAATGTGAGGCATGAATTATCTTTCTCATCGTAATTATAATCTTCTTATTTTAGAATATGATTGAAATATGATACTTTTCCGTGGAGAGAATACGCTACTGTGATCAATTGCCGAGGTATAAGAGATTGCGTACAGTTTATCGGGGGTTATCGGTGGGGAACTAGACCAGGGTCACGTCATATATCCAGGATTTGATATCATATGCACCACATTGCATGATTGAGAATCGCAAAATTGTGAAACGCACTGTTAGCTACGGAATGTCTCCGGATATGAGAATGTCGGGGAGATGCGTTGCGCCGCGACAAGGACCCCGCGGGTCCTCACCTTGCTGATAAATACACCGTAGCGAGATCTCCCCGCACCTCCGCCAGAAAGCTGCAGAAGACAGCTTTAAGGAACCTCGGATATCTGACGTCTCTCCAGCAATTGAAGCCGCACAGTTGATCAATTTCCACAGGAAATGGAAAAGAAAATTGCTGCAACGGAACCTGTTCACTTTTTCGACATCACGAGTTCGCTTCCAGGTTCATACACCCTGCTAATAACGTCATAGCAGTCGCCATGCATAGATGGATAATAGCTACTAATCCGGGCTATCAGGTCCCGCGAAATCATGGTCTCCCAATACCCTCAAGACCAGACTGGTCCTGAACTACAAACGCATCCCATACACGCAGTCCTTCATCTCGTACCCGGACATCGCAGCCATCCTTAAAGAGCTCTCCGTGCCCCCTCTCGCATCGATCGCGCCCTACACTCTTCCGGCGATCATCCACAAGCCATCGGTAACGTCCAACCCCTCGGGGGCAATGAACGACTCCTTCCCCATCGCGGTGCACCTCGAGGAGGCCTTCCCCGCGCCGTCGTACCCGTCCATCTTCCCCTCCGGCGACGCGAGCTACGCGCTCGCCGTCGCGGTGGACAAGATCATGCTGGACGTGATCATCAAGTCCCGGCCGCTCTACCTCCCCAAGGTTCCCCTCATCCTGGACGAGCGGGGCAGCAAGTACTTCTACGAAACGCGCGAGAAGTGGTTCGGCAAGCCCGTGTCGGAGATCGCGCCGAAGAGCGCGGAGGAGGCGGAAGTGGCGTGGAGGGAGGTCGAGAAGGAACTGGAGCCCGTGGTGAAGATGCTGAAGGGGAAGAAGAAGAGTGAAAAGCGGGGACCCTTTCTCGAGGGCGACAAGGTGGGCTATGCGGATTTCATGGTCGTGGGGTTCCTGGCGTGGTTCGACCGGATCGACAGGGATGTCTTTGAGAAGCTGATGCGGACGGGCGATGGGGTGTTCAAGGCGCTGTGGGATGCGTCGAAGCAGTGGGTGGATGGTCAGGGCGAGGAGAAGGAGTGGCCTGTGCCTAGGACTTGATAAGATCGAGGTATGTTGCTTATTTTTTTAATACTGCCTCTGGATGGTCTTGATCCAAGGGGCAGTTTATGGGTGTACAGACTCCACTTATGTTCTGAAGAAATGAATTCCTGTCATGGATGGGGAATCATTATGTACATACTTTAAGGCAATCTTAATTTTCAATATCTGGGTGGGAGGCTGCCTAAGCAGTCTACTACTATATAGAACAATCGGTAGCTTTGACGGAAAATAAAGAGAGAAAGGTTGCAAGAAATCTCTATTTGCTGCTAGAAATATAGGAATGCCACGCTCGCGGGCACACGTCGCGAGCGAATGGTGACCTTTCAGATTCTAGGGGCTAAGAGTATCCTCGCCTCTATTATCTGGAGAGAGGAGAATCAAGGTTATCATAGGACTCGTAAATCATCTTCAAAAGGTGGAAGAGAATATAGCTGCCATAGGCAATGATAGCCGTTTATTTCTTTGCCTTTATTTTTCGTGGAACTCAACTCTTACCGAACCTGATTGATTCAAGTGCACTATTCTGTCGGCCAAAAATATACCGAGCCATGACTCCTGGACAGCGTCAAAATGGATTTCTGTAAGGTTCATTTTCCCTTGACAATTTTTTTTCTCAGAAAACCTTGGGCATACGGCAGGATGAATATGCAGTTCCCAACAGGCAGACTTGTTTCGAAAATAATATGGCATGGCACTGGGACCACCTTCATATCCATATGTGCCTCGGAGGTAAAATGGCATATCTTTGGAACTGTCTCCATGACTGAGTTCATCCACAGCCTAGAATAGTCTAGATGAGCAGAGACAAGGAAATGAACGCCATGAGCTCTGGAGAGGAAGAATCTGAGAACACAAAAACGTAAAATGTAGTCAATCGCCTATTCCAATATCCCTCATAAAACTGTTACTAAAAGTACACCCTTAAGGCTCTGAAACAGAACTCTTCCAGATTGAATATCCCAGTCGAGTCAAGCAGGCCCAGGTCGTTCTAGAGAATCATAAGCGACGAATTAGGTCGGACAAAGGGGGAGAAGTTTGACATCATAGTCGTACATGCAAAAGCTAAGATAAGATGGAGTTTAGAGACCGCGCAGGAAGTTAGATTCTCTGATGCCCTTCCGTCTCGCCTCCCTTGCACTCCTGGTGATCTCAGTCCTCTTCTCCAGACTAGCGGCAGCCTCAGCAACGAGGTCTTTCGGTCCCGTCTCGTCGGTGTTGTATGGAGCTGGGGTAATATCAATGGACTGTTCGTGGAGTGGAACCTTGGGAGGCTGCGATGCCGCGAGAGCGGCCATTTTCTTTTCGTAGCGTTTCCGCTGCTTCTTGCTCATCGCTGCGGCAGGGTTAGAGGATTGTTTCAGAAGAACCGACATAAAAAAAAAGGGAAATGCATACAGTTGAGATCAACCCCTCCCGTCTCAGAGTTCGACTGTTTATTCGAGTCGTCAAGCAAGGTCCATAGCCAGTCTGGATACTCCCAGTCCTCCTTGGCAAAGATGTCCGGTTTATTCTTGAAGTAGTTGAGCCCCGTTAACTTGGTGCCGGCAGGACAACTGCTTGGCGGTCGCTCGACTGCTGGCTTTGTGGATTTTTTAGATTCAGTAGATAAGGGAGCAGCATTGGGCGTGCTCTGAGGCTGCGAGACGCCGGGTGTAGCGGGTGTGGCAGATGAGAGAACGACGGGTTTGTCGCTGGAGGCAGGTTGTTGGGGCGTTGGCGGAGAAGGCGTGCCATCGCTGTACATGCGGAATTGACCGCTATGGAACGGCAATCGGCGTGCACATGATGAGGTAGGCAATGCGAGGGTATGATGCTGGAAATGTAGTCGCGACAGAAGATGGGTTCGGCAACTTCTGCAGATCATTGTGACGGCGTCGCGACTAAACGTACAAAAGAACAAATGCTTCCAGGAGTTAGTGCTGTTTGAACCGGAGAGCAATATATTGCCGACCAAGTGAACCTCGAGCTGTTGACTTGCAGAGGTCGGGTTTGAAACGAGCTTCCTCGAAAACTGCGGCGGGATGAATTTGATGCCGAGACAGAGAATGGGCAGTTGATCACGTGATGAATATCAGACGATCTGTTTGCTGACTCAGCATCATTTGGAGTCCGGAAGACTCGAGGACTCGAAACGGTCTTCATGTCAGATTGTTTAATCATCCTCTGTTTTTGCCGCCCAAGCTTCGCTCTTACACGTCAAGGACGTTAGGAATTACGGAAGGGCATTCTAAGTGCCTCGACGATTATGGGTGTTGTACGCGTACGAACGCTAGAGTCGCTAAGCCTCCGGGAAGTGATTCACGTGCGACTCTTATCTTCTACTGCACTTGAAGTCCTCCCCCACCTTGTTGATTAACTATCGTGATGATATGACTCGAGATATCGGTCTCATCCAAAGAGATCTAGTTTTCAGATGGTCTTCATGGACAATCTTTCAAGCTATGTTGAAGTTTGGCGACCAATGGGCTTTTCTTCCGAAAGGCTGTGACACCTTGAGTGACTTTGATGCCTGGCTCAGTTGCACGGTACCAACCAGATCCGTCACTACTATCGCCGCCAACGCCGCTTGGGATCAGGCTTCTGCTTTGTTAAAAGTTCATGTTTTATTAGCCTTGCATAAACAGCAAACATACTTTTCACATTCTTCTTGTGATGCTTTCAAATGACTGCCAGAAGCCCCAACCTATCGTCATGGTTATTCTCCTGTTGCCAAAGTGAAACCCTTCTCTATTATCTCCAAGAGAAAACAAAACTCCAAGAACCCATGCAAACAGCTGCTGAATGAGAAAGATCTGACACGAAGCAAACAGAGAAAAAGAGAAAAAAAATCATAACAGTTATACAAACAGGAAGAATGGAGTGTGAAATCTCACTGCTATGCTTTTAGGCCGCTAACATTTAGGAAATTGCAAATGTCCACGCAAGCGTCCCTTAGTGTCTTCTCCGTTTTCCATTCGAGCTCTTCGTGCGACCTCGAGGGCACTGCAACGCAGTAGCCCACATCTCCCGGTCGCCGTCCGGCGGCCCTTCTCGGGATAGGCTTCGAAGAGACAGCCTCCATGGAATTTACCACCTCAAGTACTGAATGTCCTTGTCCTGTTCCAAGGTTGAACGTGCGGAAATTCTCCCGCAGCTTCCCTTCGTTAGCTGCACTAAGAGCTGCGATGTGCCCTCGTGCAAGGTCGGTTACGTGAATGAAGTCGCGAATCGCAGTTCCGTCATCTGTGTCCCAGTCGGTCCCGAACATGTTCAACTCCTCATACTGCCCGGTCATTACTTTGACAATGACAGGGAGAAGGTTTGTGGGTATTCCTCTTGGGTCCTCACCAAGGAGCCCAGACGAGTCGCATCCGATCGGATTGAAGTATCGCAGAGCGACGATCGTCCATTCCGGGTCAGAGAACGCCAGATCGGCGAGGATTGCTTCGCACATCCATTTCGTCCGCCCGTATGGATTGGTGATACCGGTGCATCCCGGTTGCACGATCCTTTCAATTCCGTCATCCCCCTTGACGACTTCCGGTCTGTGAACGCAGAGCTCCTCCTTCAACGGCACACCGGAGCTTGCCAGCGTCCCGTACACAGTGGCCGAGGACGAGAAGATGAACGTCTTGATACCGAACTCCCCAAGTATCCCGACGAAATCGACGAGGCCGCTAACGTTGTTTGCATAATACTTCAACGGTTCCCTGATACTCTCCTCAACGGCTTTGTGGGCTGCAAAATGGATGACACCAGCAATCTTTGATTTGGGCGAGCCCCAACGGGGCGGGAGCCTATATTGTTCGAGGAGGGTACGCAGAGCATTCGTGTCCCGGTAGTCATGGCCGTGTAACTGCAGCGAAGGCACAGGGGTTCCCTTCTCTTCATGGTATTTGGATGCCAGCAGCCGGATGCGGTCAAATACATCCCTATAGGAATTGCTGAAGTTGTCGATGACAATCACGTTGTAGTTTGCTTTTAGCAACTCCAACGTTGTGTGGCTCCCAATGAAACCGAGGCCTCCCGTCACCAGAATGTACTGGTCGTCGAGGGGGAAGTTCTGCAGCAGGCTATTGAGACACTCATCGAACAGCACCGAAGGTTGGGTCGCCGGGGTATCTGTGCTGACGGGCGAGTGCGGCTCAAGAGGAGAGTTCTCGTCAAACTGTTCCGGACTATCCATCTTGCTGTGCGCGGCAGAAACGCAGCTACGCAGTGAAAGACAGAAGTAAGAGATGCGGCAACCGACTAGGGTAACGAGTGCACAAGGACGGATGGAGATAAAGAAAGGACTCCCGGATTAGGGTGATGTGAGGCTGGTGAGTACTAACTATTCAGCTACATGGGCAGTCAAAGAAAGGGATCTGCAAGTCTTATATCATGAGCTCCCTTCGATGCATCTCGGATCTAATTGAAGTGTCTAGATCTGACCGGGCAACGTGACATCTCATTTCTGACATCGAGAGCAATTCAGCGTTCCACATAATTTTCTGCCTAGTCACTGCGGTCCCGCCAGCTGGAACTTAGCAGTGCATCCCTCCCCCTCGACGAGAGGACGCATGGCGCGCGCCTCCCGCAGGTTTGACTACGGCTCGCTAGGTCTGTGGTCCTTTGGACAGGGACCAAGGTCTGACAACAGCCCCATACTGGGCCAAGGCTCCGGGCACGAACCCAACCCGCCCCGCTCTATTTTGGGGGCGTGGGTACTTTTATTAGGCTTCGATCATACCTAGCGTTGATAGCTTGACACAGGCGCCAAAACAGCCCTTCCTGTTTTTCTAGTTTTGACGCTACTGCTCTTCGGATTTTCACACACGATGGATCCTCAAAAACACGTGAGCCGCGGCTTTTTCAAGTCGAAGCCCTTCCGGATTTTACTGGGACTCTTCATTTTCATCGCGATTCTCGCCGTGGTCATACCTCCTGCAGTCGTGGTGACACTAAGGAAAAAGAGCATGGGCCCCAAATCTACGGTCTTCGTTCCGCTCTATGTCTACCCTGCTCCAGGGGCCTGGTCTGAATTGGAGGATGTGTAAGTCATCTGTGTTTTCCCGTTTCCCAACCCCAACCCCAGTTCCCGACACCCTGTCATGTATCAACTCAAAACGTGGAAAATTTGCCTCCAAGCCTGTGGAACAGTGAGGCATACCATGTGCCTTGCGGGCTAGTCGCGATTGAACAACTGCTGAACGCCACAGTATATCTACCCACCCAGATGTCAACTTCACAGTTGTCATCAATCCTGGCAGCGGTCCAGGCCCCAATCCCCTGCCTGATGCGAACTATACCCGTGAGATTCCCAAGCTCGCCGCTCATGACAACGTGCGACTGCTTGGCTATGTCGCAACTACCTACGCAAAACGCAACATCTCCCTGGTTCGCAAGGACATCGAGACGTATGCGGCGTGGCCAACCAAGAGCTCCAACCCAGCCTTGGCCGTTCGAGGAATCTTCTTCGACGAGACGCCTCAACAGTATGATGCCGATGCCCTGGCCTACCTTGAGGATCTCACAGAGGTTGTGAAGAATACCGAAGGTTTCGGCCCTGATCCCTTGGTAAGTCCTTGCCTCTCGTGTATGACTGTTACCGTTTGTATCGCTGTATTTTACGTTTTACCGTCACGACCTGTTTTTCCGTCATGGCCGCTTTCCTCTTTCTCATTGCACGCGGTCCATCCTGTTCCTGTCTGGCTTTTCGTAGCTCCGGTGTGGGATCCTGTTGAGCTTCTCAATCTGAATTTTCGCTTCGTGGCAACTTGGTAAGCAACCACGCCGGTGCTGACTTTCTTGCAGGTTGTGCACAATCCGGGTGCCGTCCCTGACTCTCGGTACCTCCCGACGGCGGATACAACTGTTGTCTTTGAGGCTACCTATCACACCTACCTTGAGCACAACAGGACCAGCCTGTTCAAAGCAATCCCCGACGGCGATCGCTCACAGCTCTGTGCACTCATGCACTCCGTGCCCGATAGCATCCGTGGCTCGCATCTCCGTAGCCTGGTCAAGGATCTTCGTCAGGTTGCTGACGAGATCTTTATTACCCATCTGGACAAAGACTACTACGCGAGCTTCGGCCCGGGATGGATTGAATTTATTAATCTAATGGCGGCCTCGTGAGCTATACTTCCTGCAAAACGTTCTTCTTGGGTTTCACGAACTCTATTCTGTCATTGCAAAGAGAGATTTGGTGATTCTGCTCTACCTGGTCTGTTCCCTCCACCGACGTTTGCGACCTGAACCTCTCTACGTGAGAGTTCCTTTCTTTCATCGGCTTTTAACTGTATGATTTATGTCACTGGTCATGTGAGATTTTCGGCAGGATTTGGTTCAACACTGATCATTAATTGGTTCAAAAGGACCGGCTTAGCTTGCATATTTGTTTTTGTATGTAGAACAGAACTCATGGCATAAGATGAAATTGCCCCGAATTGTGCTTGCGGCTTGAAACAAATATACTCCGTCCTGACCTCATAGACGAGAAGTGCCTGTCCTCCTTCACCTCGAATGCCCCCGGTCGTTCTATGGTTCTCTTAACCGTTCCCTTTTCCGCACTAGCGGTACTAATCGAAGGGTGTGCTAAGTACGAATACCACGGTCCTCACTGTTGTCTGTTTTGTTACAAGCGTTTACAATACAGGCTTACCCCGAGCTTCCGCACAAGCACTACGCGCAGTAGCAGCTGTGCAAAAAACGAGGCTTAGGGGTCTGTGCTAACCAAGAAAGATGCAAATACCGGGATGGATTGCCCATGCAGTCTCAGTAACTGTGTTGGTGCGTCGTAATGTGACGGGATGTGTTGTGAATTCTCCCCGGCCCACAGCAGTATATTGATCGGACAGCTGGATCTTTTCATCAGTTGATCTCCCGGCGGCAAATTTGCGCTGGCTGACTGGTTCATTTGCCTCGTTCCCATTCGCAAAGAGGGGAACGATCCGGTATCGTTTCCCTGGAGCTGTGGCAGTTGATACCTACATCTTCCAGCTGTCTAATGTATTTTCTCCATTTATCCATTCACTATGTACAGTACAAGAGTTATCCGGAGATATTGACAACACATGACCGAGCAGGGATGTACATTACCATTGTGCTGGACCAGAGCAAGGTTCAAGAAGACTCCAGGGTCCAAACGATCGTGATACTTTCTGCATCTCAACACGTGCTCTGGCCATTTGTGAATCCTGGATGCACCGTCATCCTGTATGTACATGCATCGCATCGACAGGGGGAATGAAGCTCTAGTCAGCCTTTTCTTGCCTGTCGAGTCCTCGATTCATTGCCGACCGGACTAAAGAGGCACAGGCCAAGTGGAGAAAAAAAGACTTGCGGGATCGAAGCCTAGCGAATCGAATCGACGTTGCATTGCATTGGAACACGATGATGAGATTTTTTAGCAGTTACTACTGCCAAATTTAATAATGTCTTTTTCCTTCCTTCCTGACTCCTGAAGCAGATTGATTCGAAGGAGACGTTGTGAGTAGGTAAGGTATGGTCAATAGGCGCCTAAAAGGCGCTAAATTTAGAATCCGAGATGTTAACATCTGACACGTGCATGGCGCCTAGGATTGCCAGGTCACCATCGGCTGGCTGGGGGTTGAGAACGTCTAAGACACATATACGAAGTGCGTCGGCGTCAACCCCGCTCCGAACGCGGAGTAGTAGAGAGAGAAGAGGACGGGTCAAGATTGTCTCAGATTGGCGCCCTGAAGCATTGTTGTTTTATTTGTTTGAGTATTTCTCTGTGTGTGTGAGTCCTGCGATCTGCCATTTGATCAGGTCTCGGGAACCAGTGGTGCAGCCAAACAAAAAGCCACCAGTTATAGTAACAGGTGCTATGTATAGTGTATGGCCGTCCCATCGTGATGGGATGGATCTTGGCCCCTTGGGCTCGGGTGGCCATCGGAGCGCTACCGAACCCCGTCTTGGTGTTGGTCGGATCTGGCGAATCGCCGATCCCTGTGAACTTCCTACTACTGAGGACGAACTCGCACATCCAAACGACGATGACCCGATCCGGCATTGGTCAGACCTTTCTCGGATCGATGCATGTTTTAGACGCCGACGCTTTATACGGCGGTACGAGCGTCGGGAGGCTGGACACGTGTTTCCAACGGCTTCGCCTTCTGAGGTGAGAGGACTCGGAGAACCTCGTATGCGGGTGGTTACTTCTGAGTTTTGACTCATAGGTAGGGCTGCGGGGGGCTCCGATGAAATTTATATTATTGTTTGCTTTCTATGGAAACATCTGCCCGAGGTAGATGCCATACGCAGCCTTACGAGGTGCATTGCATCGTAGCATCCTCTCCCACGACTACGGGGTTTGGCTTTTTTTATTTTCTTTAGAAAGGAAAAAACAGAATTTCACGGACATCTGTAGAACGTCCTCACTAAGCCCCTGTCGGCAGGTTTATATGCTCCAAAGTAAATTCTACTCTCACAAAACACCGGCTTGGGATCTTCCACCTTTCGATACTCTGCACACACACACTAGTCCAGCAGACAGGGTTGATTCACAATCCATTATTAAGAACACACCAGACAGTCTAGATCAGGCGTGTTGCCGCCGATATTCTCTCTTTGCCAGAGTATGACGCAATATTGCGCACTCTGACGGCGTAAGTCGTCATGTTTAAAGTCTCAACTATCGCCTCTGAGCCCGGTCTGGAACATCAGTTTCACAATGCAGCTCGGAGTCTGACCGAAGATATTGAGTTCAAGAACAGGCGGCATTGGGAAGAGCAAGGATTCCTTCGTGGCACCATAGTAATAGTATCGGGCGTGAGCGCAATGAGAGAACATCATCTTTCTCACAAGGTGCTCGGGGATGCACCTCCTTCTGGATTCCTGCCAAGTTTTCCGGTCGATTCACAAGCATCTACGGTGCGCAGGACAATCTGCCCAGAATCTACGAAAGCTGACTGTGTAGTATATAGGTGTATATAGGTGTATATACTGCGTCCTGTGAACCACATCTTATGTCATCTGCGATTTCAAGATCCTTGAGGACCCTCGACCTCATATGAGATTCGTCCTTCGAGAAAATTCTTTTTTCCTAGCAGCTTATTGAGATATTTCTTGTACTGGCTCACAGCATAAATGGCGCACAAGCAGTTACAGTTCTTCCGTTCGAATGCGGATATCCAAGGATCTGGAGCTCGGATGCCACGTGCAACAGGGACCCGTGGCCGGAGCATGGTCCAGGACAAGGACACCGTACTTGCAACTCTGCGACAAGGCATAGGAAACCAAAGACAGTTGCAGCTCTATCCTTTCGTTAACAATCCATGCTGTTCGAAGTCTCTCAACTGAAACATCCTGCTTATGCTTCAGCTCTGGAAAGAGGACCGGCGCCCTGCCAAGCCGACAGAGGGGAGGAATTTACGTTAGCAACCTACTACTTTACCCTCCAAGAAGTGTTTGCCCCTGAATTCGTTTTTTTATCGAACCACTTGCTGTGCTTATGCTCCGACGTCCCGATATCTCTGACGGATGTCACCCGGACAAGGATGCCATCCATAATCCAAACCATCAAGATACTGCACAAGCTGACTCAGGGCATACCATGAACCGGGTTACAGGCTGGCTGTGCGTAGAATATGCTTATCTATCGGACAGTGCCGGCTTCAGGAAAGTGACGCGAACCAATCGATCGCACAGACAGTCCAGCCAAGGGCTAGCCGGTCGCGTTGAGCGCTTATCAAATTTCCTTGATTACCGAGCAAGACCGGTTTGAAACTCGAGAGGATCGGATGCACGCCATCTGTATCCATGCCCCGGGAAAGAACACAGACCATCGCTTAATGGGGGGCACCCATGCAAGCGATGAAACTATAACTACCGCCATCTCTGCATTTGGGATCGCGCCTGTACGACGATCGAGCTTTGGTTTCTGAGGCATCATCTAATCGAGGTGCTTCGGTAATCGCTGACAGAGCTGCACCAAGGAACTACTGTACTGATCACATCGACCTTGAACCGGTAGTGCGCTCTCTAAACTGTCCGGCATGGAAAAAGACAGATCACAAAGCGTGGAGACATGCATCCATCCGTCAAAGCATCCACATGAGACAGACGTCCGCTTCCGAGACCTACGGTCCGCTTGTCGATTGCCTACCTCGTTCCCGTGTGGGGGAGGTTCGAGCTTTGTGGATCTTGGACCCTCGCCAAAGACGCGCGTTCCTGAACCGAGGATTCTCTGTTCCTGGTTCCTGTCAGGAACACCCGTCCTTGCAGACGCCACCCATGGAGCACAGGAGCATGGGCGCCATGGTACCCTTTGCATAGTTATTGTTCCTCTTAGCTTTTCTCACTCTCCCACGAACATGGAAACTGAAAAACATCAGGACGTCTCCGGTCGGAGGCTGCTGACTGATATGTGATTGATAATTCTCCGAATTATTGGTATAGGTACCTTGAGGTGTCGCTGATGACGTATCCCTGTCGCGGCACTCCGGAGTCAAGCCGAACAAAATCGATAGCGCAAAGAGAACCTCGGGAATCCTGGTCGCTTAACATCTAAGCGAGGGAAGAGCGATTCTGGTCCGTGCACTGTAGGGAGGAGAGCCACGAGAATCGTCTATTTGCGGTGCTGCGCTTCCTTATCTGCGTCGGGGAGCGGGATGCCATCTGGCTATCCGAAACGATGGATGGGTGACTCGGTCACCTTCCGATGTTGAGCGTGGAGGATGTTGACTTTTCGCATGGCCTTTAGAAGGAATCACTGTATGAGAGATACGTGACGTGGTATGCGTAATTATCGAGTGTAATACCGTGCACCGTGCTGTCACCCTCGGTAACGTACAGCGAGAACCATCCTTCCGTATCGGGAATACCGCCGCACACGGGCCGAACTATCTTCAACCCTAAGAGGAGCAGGTCTCAGCCCTGAACCTTAGAGAGGTTGTTAGAACTTAGCGGTCCGCCCGCACCGCCAGCCCTCCGCCCTTTGTCTTTTTCCTTGGACCGAGCACATCTCCAAACACACCACCACCACGCCAGTCCGGCGGAGGTAAAAAAACAGAATGCGGGCTGTATTCAAAACATCCCTTGCGTTCCCGCCTCACCCTCGCTTCGATTCACGAGGAAGTGCCAAGCAGCTAAGCAGAAACCACGCCCACCTCTCTTGTCTAACCCCGTGTTTGTCAGCATGCCATCGTGAACTACTGCTAATGTCAGATAGACCTCGGTTCTATAGAAGATCTTTCTCTCGGTTATTCATTCTCGCTGAGACCATGTCTTGATCCTCAAAAGACCCCTGAGCCTGAAAGGGGTAACTCCAGACGCTTTCTTCCCCTGAGAGCTTTCAGCAGCTATTCCAATGGAACCTTTGGACCAAAGAAAATCGAGAAACTTCTTCGTCGTATCCGCCGATCGGCCTTTTCTGGCAGATAAGGTTGGCCAATTAAAGTTGGATACCGCCACGTAGGGCTTTTTTTTCCCCTTTGGTACCTTCCCATTCTCTTGCAATTCCTACTCTAGAGGGGTGTAAGATCTGTGGATGAACCTCAGGATAGACAGGAACGGAAAGCTAGGTACGCGGAGTGGCTCCGTGCCTGTGCTCCGCTTGTTGTATCTCGCGTGTCGGATGGATCGGCTGGCTCCCCCCCCCCCCCCCCCCCCCCCCCCCCCGATCCACGCCAGATCTGCCCAGATCGGCTCTGACTTAAGTTAGGCGACGGACGGCCCGTGCTCGGGGGCCAGTCTTTATAACTAAGGTTGATTAGTGGTTGGTTAGGTTCGATCTGGGAGACCCACTCCGGCGGTGGTCTGTACATGTACCTGTTCAGGTACACATAACCAAAAATGAAAATGAAATGAAACACATCACAAAGTCCTGTCTGAACCGGAGTTGAGCCGAGGGAAATCTTTTTTCTTTCTCTCAGGCTTCGGCTCTGAGTGAAACAAACAAATCGAATCAAAAAGGAGGGAGGAAAAGACGCGTCCGTGGATTTCCCAGGTCCAGCCTACTACTAGGTACCTACGATATATGTACCCAGGTCGATGTAGTAGTACGTATCTCTCCACCGAGTTGCAGGCCCGGAGCTGAAGCTTTGAGCCCTTAGCTCCTGCCTCAGGAACCTGGAAATACATCTACATGCTGCATGTCTTTGTCTTTGTCCCTTGGCACCCGACTCCGACCCTTAACTATCTACAGCTAGTACAGCTAGTAGGCACACAAGTACTGTCCATATACAGTATATATAGGAATAATTGTGCAGTAGCACTGCCGATCGGCCATGAAAACATCTACATTCAGTATAACAGAACTCATTAATTGTTTTCGTCGCTTCTATTTTTCCTCTGTTTGTCTGTTCTATGATGTGGGATTTTTTTTCTTGCTCTCTCTCGGATAAACCGGCAAGGAGGGGAAAGAGAGAAAGAAAGGTTGGATCTGACCGCACCACCACACAGCGCCCCTTTCTATCTAGCGGTCATAACCCTAATTCTGATTTGATCTGATCTGACTCACAACGTCCCTGCTGCTGCTGCGTGGTCCAGAGCCCGAATCGTCACTGTTAATGTTGCCAACTGGACTGGCCCTGCTGAGTTGGCTGGGGTAGGTGTGGGCGGCAACAGTTGTCAAGTCAAGTCAAGGAGAAGGGCAGAGCAGAACATAACGGAGTGAGAGCTGACTTGTGTGTGACTTGCTTAACTTAACTCGAGTGCAAGACAAAACGCGGGACATATGTCGGCCATAGGCCCTAGATCTGTACCCTACACCTGGGAAATTCTTTGTTTTTGTTTCTGTAGCTGACGAGGTGTTTATTGTTGTTACTCAACTTTGTGTGCATACCCCTAGGTATGTGTGTACTCATACATAAACAAAAATACTGAGTCAGGGAGTCGGATGGATGAATGAACGAATTATGAAATCCGCCTCACTACTGTACAGGTATTTCTTTTTTTTTATTTCCTTTTCTTGCTCATACCCAGGCACCCAGTCCAGTATGTGATGCTGCTGAATCTGTACGCCGTAATTGATGAAGTGTAATCTGGACAAGTGATCGGTCATTTTGGTTCTTTACTTGCTGATACTGTACCGTTGTGTGGATTGATCACTCCACAGGGACATGTACAGAGTGTTGTGCATAGGAAAGCAAGGCCTTATCTTCTCAAACATCTATCATGTTATGCCATGTGATGCGTGCATCTTAGGCATGTATGTGCAGTACATAGGAGGGAGCTTATCTAACTTGCTTAGCCCCTACATGCATAAACATAAGGAGGGACAAGCATGAGGCCTTGTTTGTGTATATTGCACCTCGAACAAGAATATGTATGTACAGTACGTCCGTCTGTTGCTTTGGAATCTCACATCTAACAAATATTATATATATTCCATGGAGGTATGTAGGTAGCTACCTGTGCATATTCCGTACGATTGCGCTGACTGAATTGACGTCCTTCCAAAATTGATTTATTTGACGCTGGATATGTACTGTCCATAGGTACCTACCTAACTATATGTATGTACTATAAAAATGCTAATTGACCATACTACTAGGTTTACCCTTCTAGTCGTCGTTCAGTACGGTTACATGGCATGAGAAGCTGACTGTGACGTCTTTCTTTACTTCCTTCATTTTTTTGTGCAACTGAGGCAATATCGCGATATTGCGGCTGTTCGGTCTGATTGTTATGGGTTGATGGAGATATTAGGTACGTATGGTATGCGTTGCCAACTAGCTAGTTCACCATATGTTAAGGCAAAATTGCTCGTCACAAGTTCGTGACTGCTGTTCGCCCAGAGGACCCCCGATATAACTCCCGTCACGTCCTTGCCACAGTCCCGTCAAATAGATGATATCAAAATTTCGAATATAACATCACAAGTCCAAAGTCACTGACTATGCTCCGTGACAAAATAGTAATGGCACTCGGACGCAGATCTCATATCGTGTACGATTAGAGATAAATAATTTTTACGTCGAAAGAGAAGCGAAGACGACAGCAGTGTTGCAGACAGCGGACATGCTGCTAGCACGTCTCGATCCAGTTGTCCAGGTCCATGTTCTTGATAATGGTCGAGAAGTTCCTGGGGCCGCTGAAGACGCAAGCAGAAGCCTTCTGCGCGAGGGTGACTGGCTTGTTATTGTTGGTGTCGTCGCCCTTGGGATACTCGATGTGGAAGACGGGCTTGCCGTGCTCGATGAAGACGGCGTAGGTGTCGCATTCATCAAACTGCGCGCACTGCTCGTTGACGCTCCACTGCATGTTGCCGATGACCGACGGGATGATGTCTCCTGCGTTCTTGAGCCCGATCGACATGTTCCGCGCGTGCGTCTCGTTGGCGAGGAAGTTGACAAAGTCGGCCGAGTCCGCCATCGTCAGGTCGAGTCCGTTGTCATTGTCGTAGCCGTCGACGTTGTCCGGGTCGACTCCGTCGCAGCCCTTCTCGCTGGCCAGGTCCAGGCGGGACAGCATGATGTTGCGAACGTTTGTGGACCTGATGTCCAGCCATCTTTCGTCCTCCCAGCCATCCAGCGTCTTTCCAAGGTCGGACTTTTTGAATTTGTCTTTGTCGGGGCGCCAGTCCTCGTAGCTCCCGGCGGAGAAGTAGCAGATCACCTTGCGCCCTTGCTGATGAAGCTTGTCGATTGTCGACTTGTTGTTGTTGAACAGATCGATGTCGTAGACCTCCGCATCGACAGCGGTATCGTTGAGCGGGTAGAGCAGCTCGATCTGCCATGTCGTTCCCACTGCTGGCTGCCATTTGGCGGGGGTAGTCCCCGTCGGCGGAGGCGGTGTCTCCTCCTCTCCTCCCCTGCTGAGGCCGATTCCAAGACCAACGCCAAGGCCAATCGCCAGAGCCATGATGACGAGTAAAAAGATGGAGGCCACCGTGATCTTCTTCTTGGTCGACCAGTACCTCCATCCCCCCAGAACACCGCCGCGCGACGCCCCGAGGGCGCCTTTATCGTGGAGTTCCGTCATTGAGGCCGGTTGAGGGGACAATTTTCACCGTGAAAGAATTCAAATAGAATGTCAGGCCTTTCAGGCGCACTTGGTGGCGTTGGAATGAAACGAGGCAGAAGGTATGCGACAGAACGTGTTTACACGAGAGTCGAATGAATCCTGAGATTCAGAGAAGGAACACAGCACATTCACTTCATCTTCAAAAGCAAAGGCACGATTATGACTGGCTCATGGCGGTGGTGAGGTTGGAATCTGTCGCGGAGAAGACAGCTGATGATGGCGGAGACAAAGCAGTGCAGGTGAAGTCTGGCCCAGTGGTGTTACCAAATGCGGGCTGCTTTCTCTCCCCTGCACTACATTCTCCTAGTCCAAAAGGTTACACTCCACGACTCGACGACAAGCACGGAGAAAGCTGCGCCACGAAGTCAGAATAGTGGCTTGTTCTCTACTGATTGGGTAATCATAATCATCCATTTCGATATTATTGAAGCTGTTAACACGGCGCCAAGTTGGGAGGCAGGGGTTGGGCAGCCACAGTGCCTACGGTGCCTCAATTTTCACACCAGTCATGCTTCTCCGACATTGTGGAGGGAGTTCTCAGAGGTATGTAGGTCCAGTGTCTCTGACTTACTTCGTACGGCTGAAAACTTTGTACTCCATGGCATTTTCACTCTGTCTTCTAATCCTCAGCTCCACAGGTCCTGTCTCCGGACGGCAGACGACAGTCCATCAGCAGGCTTTGGCCTCTGAAACCGCTCGCCTCTTAAATCCTCCTGACCGCATTGCTGATAGTAATAATAGGAACACCACCAGCTGAGCGGTTTCACAGAGAAACATCTTCTCCCGTGGGCACCGGGATTCGCGATGTAGCCCGCTTCATCATACGATGGAATTCAAATCGATTGGAAGAAACCAAAAAAAAAAACCTTTAGCGCCAGAGATCTGGCCCCATCATTCCTTGTTGGGAGAAGGGTGCGAAGGGCGCACAGCGCAGGGGCCACAGCCAACTCACAGTGGTGGAGGATCGGCAGATCGACCTTGATCTGTCACATAAATAGCAGCGGGCTCCTGAACGGCCCGATGTTAACTTTTGACAGCGAGAGTGACACAACCAGACTCTACACCACGATGCCCCTAGGAGCCATCGAAGAAGGGGGAAAAAACCTCATGCGGTCGAGGTTGCGGTGAACTGAAATGCCTTGGGAATTCCCGCACTCGTTTTACGAGGTAAAGCCAGCGCCAAGCCCTGGAGTGTCATGTTTGCGCTGTATGCGCTGGAACGTCACCAATGATCAATCTGATTGTTGCCGACCCTGACTAGCACTGATTATTATTTCCTCCGTGTTGATGCCCAGAGATGCCGGGAGTCGCCGCGAGATCCACTGCCGACACGGGCCCCTTGGCGCCGAGACTTGACAGCCAAACTCGTGTCTGGTACAGTACCAGACGCCGTAAAGGAAAGATACCGCATAACATACCGTTACGTACCGTACTCTGCGTCTCCCGTCACGTCACGGTACCGCCCGGCGGACATGTGGAGCGTCGACACTGGATCGGGATCTATACCCTGTCACGCCGTGCCCTAATTTCCAATACCTTTTGACCTTCTTAGCGGCGGTCGTCCCTGGCCTGGGCTGTTTATGCAGGTCACCTTTCCGAGATTCTAAGGTTCTGCCTTTAGAGTACCTAGGAACCCGCACGCTGTGACCATGTGGCATCGGCAGCCTAGTTTCAGAAATTCAGACGAGTTTCTCGACGTGTTTCTCGTTGCCCTCGTATAATTGTTCCTTAGGGCCTGGGCATCTCCGTGGTTTTGGCCCTAACTCCCAAGGCGAGACGCTTCACTTCGTATTGCAAGACCACCCTCCTCTTGGATGTATTCAAGTCTGCCCCTTGTTTCTAAGAAGAGGACAACACAAACAGTCCCACACAGAACTAGCATCCCGGGGGTTTAGTGACTAGTGAGCATAGGAGTCACCTGGGACGGTCATCATGGTCAACAAGCCGCCTCAGACCACGTAGTATCTGCCGTTCCGCAGAAACTCCGGTCTCTGACACCGCCTCCGGGCTTCATCTCATCCGTTATAGCAAAGGATTATGTTTTGATTGCTGTCATAATCATTATTAATTGGTATTTCTTGCCATTAGTCACCACCGATATTACTAAGATTATCATCACTGTTTCTCACCCCATTTCTCACCCCTACACCGTGACATAGCATCTATCTCGCCCTGGTACCGTTGACATGGGCTGTCTACAAACACACCAGAAGTTGAAGATTCAGCCTCAACCTCATAGCTTGAGTGCCGAGTCCCGAACGACTATCCCCTGCATCAAAATCCATACCATGTCCGCCATAACATAAAACATCTCCCCCGTCCCTGTAAGGTTTTCCGAATCGCTTATTCCTGCCCATTTTTAGACTTTTAGAGCCTCACTTCCATATGTAAGGCCTGACACCTACGACAGTAATAATAGTATCCCCTTGGCTGTTAAAGTGTTCATTTTAGCGTGTTTTCAGGAAACTGGCTCTCATTGGTCAGAACCCTTACCACTTTAGTGATAATATAACTGTTTTAGGAAATTGTGCACATTCTGCCGGACGGCGGTGAGGGTTTCCGCCAATGATCATACTGAAATCAAAAAAAACGCGAAAAAGTCACGCTAAAATGAACATTTTAACAGCGAAGGGGATAATGGAAAGCCCAGACCTGTCTGTCGTAACTTGCTTCTACCGCTTGATTTGAAGGGGGAGCAAACTTTGTCTTTTACGCCTGTCAAACAGGGTCCAGAGGACCCTTACTTCCTTCAAAACTCAAAAGCTTCAAAAGCTTCCCAGTTCCCATTGCAGGTTATCGCTCAACCAGGAGAAAAAGCAAAAAGGAAAAAAAAAAGGCCAAGCCGTGGGGAAGACAAGACAGGGGACTGAGAACTAGCAGACGGAACTGACAGAGTGTTTTCCTCTTTCCTTTTTTCTTTTTCTGCATGATGATTTAAAGTATGCATCTAATAAATGTACCCCGTATATATATCTACTAACAATCCCCGCATAGGATACGAGTGAAAAGAAAAACAAGTAAGACCTAATAAGGTAGCTACATAGCTACGTAGCTACCTAACCTAGGGAGGGCCCTAGGCCTAGGCTAAATTGGATATTTCTGCCCAAGTATAGTAGTATCCGACGAGCAAACCAGATGTATATATCTACACACATGGTTTTTCTCTTCTTGAGACTTCGCTGGTGGGGAAAAAATGTGTAACGACAGGCCTAAGCAACTAGACCAGAGGGTCGTTGGGTTTATCTTGAAGACAGAAAACAAGGGAGTGAGCAAGAATATGATCAACAGGCCTTGGGTTACTAGCAACGTAGGATGTCTGATTGCTATATGAGTCGACCACGAGGGTCGGAATCTATCTGAAAAGAGCGTTATTATATCCATGCTGCTTTCCCTGGGTTCTTGGGGATCATAGAATGGGATCGTAGTCCTGGATCGTTAGATTAGATCATAGGGTTGGATCGTGGGATCGGATCGTGGAGTTGGATCGTAGACGATCCGTCACGTGATCTCCTTCTAGGTTGTAACAAAATGCAGATGTAGATGTATGTATGTACACATGTCAAGTCAACCCTTTCAACATACATACATACATACATACATACATACAGCATGCACGTCTAGCTATTAGATGCAGAAGCATGGCCTGCCCGCCCCATAAGGCCGGAATCGGACACGGAGGACTCGGGATTATCGGACCTACTACTTACTATGCATGTATGTATGTTATGTACCTAATGGATGGACTTTCCACTTTTGTTTTTCCAGGCTGGGGGAAAGAAGCTACATACTCCATACTAGCTACTATCTAGGAACCTAGTTGAATGCTCTGACAATGCCGTTTTTTTTGCCGCAATTGAATTCAGTGAGTCAGTCGATGACTCAGTCAGCATTTCTACAGTAATGTACAGTACCTACCGGAGTGCCGGGATGATGAAGATGACGTGGGGTTCAGCTGGGCTGGGCTGGGTTGGGTTTGGGTTTGTTGTTCCAGGGCTGGGCTGGCTCAGTAGTAAGTGGATTCGGTCAGGAATTCAATAGCCATTTCGTTGGCTCAGCCGCTACAGTTCGGTTCGGGTCGGTTACACCGTAGTATATAGCTATAGTTATAGTATGTAGTATGTAGGTAGGGAGGTGTGAACAAGCGATTGAGTTCAGCTGAATGAGGCTGGACTCTGAACTTTCAAGTAAAAATATACGGAACCGAAGATTTTTGGTGGGTCTCACCGGATATTTGGTATCTTGGCTTAGGATGAGTGATCACATCAGCCCATGGTCATGAAAATGAAAATGAAAATGAAAATGGAAATGGGATATCAGATCGACGACGGGGCTGACTTTCCGTGTCTTCCGTGGCCCAGTGGTGTTTGTTTTTATGACCTTTTATTTTAGGTTTGAAAAGCTGGAAGTGCTAGTGCCTACCTACCTAGGTAACTTGTTAGGTGCTCCGTACACTGCTACCTCAGTACATCTACCCAGATATTCCGTACGTCTAGAAGGTTGGAAACAAAAAAGCTCTTGAGTTTTCCTTGGGACTCTTGGATAGCTCATCTTTTCATCTACTGTAGACTGTAACAGAAACGCAGTTCGTATATTGTAGTTAATAGATTGAGACATTAAGCGTGAAGCTAAGTACAGTGTGATAAACTCCGACTGTTTTTGTTTCCATCAACAGATCCTCATCATCGAGCAACAATAAGATTAGATGAGAATAGGAACCATACATCTGCATCCCCAGAGGCACCGAGACCTGAGTGGGAAATTTTGAAATACGCAAAATTAAATAAATACAGATATACGGTTCGAGAAGATTAGTGCCCTGACAATTTTGGAACGTCTCTCGAGGAGAAACAGGTCCAATTGGATACATAGAAATCACAGGGCGATTGGGGTAGAGAGGGTGAAGGTTACTGGTGTGCCAGACAGCTGCACCCACACTGTCAGAGGATCGTTGCCAACCTTCTCCGTTTTGAAGCCCTGGGTGCTAGTGGGATCGACGGGGAAGGTGACAGGGATGGTGGCGTTGCAGGTGTTTCCGTTGGCGGTTACGGTGACACCGGTTATCGTCTTGTTGTTGGCGGTCCAGGAGAGACCGTACTTGCAAGCGTCTCGGGCCATGCGGGCAGTAAAGGAGGCAGACATCTGTAAAATCGTTAGATTAGCAGGACCAAAAAAAAAGGCTAGATAGTGAATGGGAGAAGCATACATCGCTGTGTTTGAGGCTGATCAGAGGCCAGTTGACCAGGCGCACAAATTCCTGCACCACGGTCTCAACCCACGCCTGGAAGAGTGACAGCTTGGCAGTCACGCCATTGATGGTCACTTCAGGCACGTCGGTTTGACGGAGGTTGGCCTGATGGAACATGAACGGGTCGTGATGAAGACCGAACAGGTGGCGCATGGTATCGGCCTTTTCTGCAGCGAGCAGGTCGTAGAAGTTGCCGACTCCGGCAGAGGTGTCGATCCATTCCTTGGTGGTACAATCAGGAGTATCGCAGTTATAGTAAATGCGGGTGGCCCAGCGCCCATTAACCTGGATACCGGCAAATCCGTCGTTCTCCACGGTGGTGATGTAAGGGTACATCTCGTTCTGCTGGTTCAGCAGGGCAGGGCGGGTGTTGTCGCCGACGCAGTTTGTAATGCCATTATCATGCCAGGCCCGCAGAGCGTCGCCGTTGTGCAGGCCGGTGATGGCTGGCGGGATGATGCCATTCGCCGTGAAACGCTTAGCCGACGAGATTCCAACCTGGTCGAGCCATTTGATGTTGAAGGAGATCTCCTTGTATACATCCGAGTACGTGGCATTGTTCTCTTCCAGGTGGGTGAAGGTATGCGAGATGTGGGCAAACTTGTCGCGATTCTCGGGAGTAGACCACCAGACCTTCAGAGGGTCGAGATTGGTGCACTCCGTAGTCCAATTGTAAGCAGTCGGGGTCGGTGGCCAGAAGTCAGTTCCGGTCCCGAGCGGCTTCTTGAATTCAAGAGGGGTATCCGGAACATCGGGATACTCAATGGGACCCGGAGAACATTTGGAGTCACCCTCTGTGGTCTCAGAGGCGGCCTCGATGTTTCCGTTTCCATTGTGTCCCACCTCCGGGAAGTACTCGCTGCCCGGGTTCATTTTAGCATTGATCTCGGGCAGCCAGGCAGCGGTGGCAGCGAGGTCTCCAGTACGGATGCGGAAGGTGGTGCCGTTCGGATAGTAGATATCGGATTCCAGGAACATGTCGTCAATCTGCGTGTTGAGGTTGACACGACGGTAGCCAGCGTACAAGCCACGGGTCAACCAGGTGATCCAGGCATGCTGAAGATAATTAGACGTCGGGCTCCACGTCGTGTCAAACGAGATAAAGAAGGCCATCTGTTGCCTTCCGTTAAAGTTGTTGATGACTGCAGCAGTGGAGTTGGTAGGGTACTGGGAGTTGGCGGCAAACTGGGCAATCTGCTTAGTCGTGGTGGTGTCGTTGATCGTCGCCGGATAGTGCCACAGACCTTGGGTGCTGACGCCTGCACCGGTCTTCAACCCGGACGTTGGAAAGTCCTCAATGTTGGTGAAGGAGAATTCCTGTTCGATACCGGTGCTGCAGCACCCGTCGCCTATCGCGGAGGTTCCATATTGTGGCCCAGGATAGACATCGTACTGTACCATCCTCACGCCATACTCGAGCTGGTAGGCGTAGAGTTGGTTCCATTGATCCGCAGTCAACGCACTCTGATACCCCAGTGTCCCCCCATAGTCATAGCTGACCTCCGATGCGACCACGATGCCCCCGAAATTCCCTCCGGAGCTGCTGTTGAGTGGCGGGAGAGTGACACCACTTTGGGGCACCAGCACCGTCGTGAAGGGAATGCCATAGGCATTGAGGCCGGAGGTAGCGACCTTGGCCGAATAGGTATCCCGTGCAAGGACCAGGACAGAACTGTCGACAGTGAGGGAGCCTGTCGGGATGGGCGGTGCCGTAGGCGAAGAGAGCGACGAAGTAAGAGACATGCTGCTCGAGCTCACGGAAGAACGAGCGACAGTACTTGAAGTAAACGAGAGCCAGGTCTGTACCGCAGGCGAAGTGATGGAAGTCGCGCTGCCTCTTGAACCCCCGTGAGAAGAAGAAAACGATGGAACGCTGGTGACACCCGCAGTACTTGTAGCCACAGGTACTGTAGACGTGCGAGAAGGGGGAATTGGAGATATCACAGACAGCCTGGCGGTGGGCCAGACACCTGGGGGCGTGCTGCATGTTATAAAGCCAAAGTAACAGGCACAGGACAATACCCAGCTCGGAACCATTGCGGAGGTGGCCCAGAAGAAACGAACGACTACCGTAAACGATTGACTAAGCGGGAGTTGGAGCTGCGAGGAAATGCAGCTCGGGGGAAATAATGATGTACATGGACCCAGAAGGGGAGCGCAGTCGTTTATCGCGCGAGACCCCGGGCCCCTGGACCCGCGTCCTCCATTTTAAAGAGAGCTGCATATATATGGGGGTTTGGGACCAATGGCCGGCGGCGGAGGGCAGGGCTGTTGTACCCTCTCTCGCGTGCAACTCGCAGCGGAGGAGATCCCCTCGACATCCCGCTCGTATACTGACTGGTGGCGGGTGGAGAGGATCGGGGCATCGCACAAAAGAATGCGTTGATAGAATGGTCACGCTTCCCTGCCACCGTCAGCTCGGACATTCTGCGTTGTCCAGAATTCTACGCTTGGCCGCATGGCAGGGGTTCGGTCTGGAGGCGGCCTTCTCGGCTGTTTCTGCCAGACTCGTATAGCTCCTGCGCGGCATCAGGCTCGCCTCCGTGATCAGAGTCTGTGCCAGTCGGTCCTTGTGGAAAGGAATCTGGGAAAAGGAACCAGAGAGGGTCTGGATGGTCGTCGAGAAACGGAGCGTCTTGGCCAGGCTGAGGTCGGAGGTCACGTTTCTCCGTACGGGCCTAGCGATACCGTACAGGCGCGATACCGGTACAGAACGCGATACATCGATACCGTATCGTATTACCGACCGGTACCGACACCCCGCGGCCTGCCCGTCCGTCATCGCATGCCGCCTGAACCGCTCGCCTGTCTCGACGACATGTCGACGCTGACCGGCTGAAGGAGCATTTCAGCACGACCAGGCCCTGACGGGCAGCGCGGAGGGCGTCGGAGCGGAGACGAGCCTCCATCGGGGGCTGCCACACCGCGCTGGTGAAGGATGCCGTTGCATCGCATCGGGCGAGGACGCCACTGTCCCTCGCCTCCGGTCCTCCTCCTGCATGGATGTCGAGGTGCATCTGCTGGCCCCCAAGCTGCCACGCCGTGCTGTCAGTGGGACAGAGCTCGCTGAGACCTGAACGCTACCTCGACTCGCGGGCTGCTGGGCTGCTCTGCAGCGTGACCCACTGGTCCGTCTTGCTGGATAACGATGGTCTGCTCGAGGGGTGGAGGCACCGCTATTTTTGTCGCCCTCCGTGGGCTTTGTTCTGGCCCCCGTCACAGCGGCCTACCACCAGCGTCATGCTTGGCGCCCGGGGAGCTCTCGCGCTGGGATACCCCAAAGATGTGGGAGTCGGTTAGATAGAGCTGGTCTCCTGCCCTCCGATCCCACGGTAGCCTGCTTGATGATTTTTCATGTCCAGTCGCTCGCGGGGCAGACATACTTGGCATGCTCTCACGCCCGCACATCCGTACATACAATCCAATTGGGGACATCTGCATTCATGGGTTGCTCATAATCTGTCTTTGTTTTCTAGCACCCGAGACCCAGGAGGGGTCCTTCTGCTTGTCTGTTCTTTCTGTCGCTCGTTAGGATCTATTGATCTTACCTTCGTTAATAACCAGTCGCCATGGCCACAATCTGGCATACACCCGCCGTCGGGTGGCACGATATGAAAGACCACTGGTGGCAGTGGGTGGGTTTCCCGGAAGAAAGTGCGAAGCTGGTTTACCGGCGGACTGACAGGAAATAAATAGGTTCTCGTCGGGATCATACTGGCCTCCGTCACCATAGGATGTCTGTATGTTATATACTCTGTTATCTCCAAGTCGCTCCAGTACTACAAGGTGCGTCCGTCAAAAATTCAAAATCCACCCACTTCGTTCCCATGTTGACTAGTATACTTCTGCCAGTCGAGACCCGAACCAGATACTGTCCCCAAGAGGGTCGCGAGCCGCCTCGCCGCGCTTTCAAACCAACATCTCGCCCTCTCCGACAGACGCTTGACGAACCGGAAACCGTCCTCGTTCGGTGTCTACCTCGGCCGCTTCAGTGATCCTCCAACGGAGTCGCAATACAGGCTTCTGACTCAGTGGGATCTTCTGATAGTTGACCCCTTTCAGGCAGGAGTTGTGGACGCCATTGCCAGACCCGACGGGCGACAGGTACTGGCCAGGATAGATCTTGGTCGGATCCTTTCGAAGCAAGATTCGACATTGGAGGCCATTGACAAGGTTGCGAACACATTGACAGGAACCTTCCGGGGAACGGCTTTCAGCGGTCTACTTCTGGCACAATGGGAGAGCATATTCAGCAGGGCAACCTTGAGGAATCTGCTCAAGGTAATTAATGGTCTCGGCTTGAGCGTCTACCTCGAGACGGGGCCGCCGGATTTCCTCAAAGATCCAAAAGTGTTGCAGACAGACGCCGTCTCGGGTCTGGTAATTAGGAACGCCAGTATCCTGCCTAATGGGGAGAAGCGAGACTATTTCCAGATGGCGAACCTCAAGCCCACAATCAAGGCGTTCGTCTCGGAGGCGTGTATGAGGGATTTCGTCGTGATGGCCTGGGAGACGGTCGATGACCACGTTGTCCTGTCGAATGCCGTGGTGCGAAGGGCTATGCAATGGTGCAATTTCTACAGCACTATCACCTGGATTGGGTCTGCATCGGCATTGACGGATGCAACTCTGAACTCAAGGATAAGCGAGCCCCTTCCCGCCTTCGGATGGCTAAAGGACGGCGAAGTCATGAAGGTACACGACATCTGGCGGTCGAACTCCAGCATCACGCGGGACGCGCCGGACCGCCCCGAATGGGATGCGCTCCTTCCCCTGTTTCCCCGTCTCGGCGACGTCCTGACTTCGGCAGAATACAAGCCAGCGGAGGAGGATCCATACTATGTGACCCTCCGTGACCCCCCGGAGTGGGTTGCCCAGATCAAGTCTCGCGGAAACCCGCTATCGGTATCAGGGTCGGGTGTGGAATACAGAGAACTTGGTTGCTTTCCGCTGGGATTCGATGCGTCTCCTATGGCCTTTGCGGAGATCTTGCAATCGCAGCAGCGGCTCAAAAACCTCGGGCTGCTGCATCCCGTCCCCGGGCCAAAGCTCCAGAGCATCGGCACACTGCTCAGGCGGTTTCACGAAAATTTCCTTCTTTCGAATTACACCCACGCGCCTCAAGTTGCCGCAGCGGTAAGGGAGCTGTCAACTTTGGCTTCCAATAATGCTCTGCGTGTGAACCTGGGTCTCGATTCTGGATTCCGCAAAAGCCCAGAGGTCCGCTTCTGGGCGGTGTATCAAGTCGACTCGGATGGGATCGAGATCTTCATGTCAAAGAACGTCCAGGGCCTGGTCGGGACAGTCTTGCACACATTCTTGTCCTCAAAAGGTCACCCTCGACATATTTGCTTTGAAGTTGAAGCTGCCCTGGCACGCTGGTCAAACGACCTTGTAGAGAACACCGGCCTCCCTCGTCGCTTGGTTCAAGATATCGACCTTTTAACGCCAGAAGAACGTTTGCTTCTGCTACAGCATCTTACTCTTACAGATACCAAAGACGAGCTGACCGAAAGTCTCTGTGCATATATTCGCAAGCAGCTTATAGAAGGGCCATCTCTATCCCAGCTGAAGGAGCTCAATACAGTTGGTTATCTCAATGGCAGTGTGACGCCCAAGTATTTAGTCGAGTCCAGGATTGCGTGGTATCGTGACCAAGGTTGTCAATACCCTCCACTCGCACAATCCCTGGCTCTCTTCAACGAGGTTGACTCTGTCTTCACGCGGATCTTGAGAGACGGTCGTGAGGATGACCTTGGCAGCATCACCAAAGCTATATGCGGTCTCGTGCAGAAGGGCAACATCGACGCTTACACGGATATGATGGCGCTCTCGCTGTTCTGCGCGGCAAGGAAAGGTGCATTCGACGAGATCTACACTGAAGTGACGGACCGCAATCCCCTGTTCAACAATCAGTCTGACCAGGCGGCTGCATTTGCGGAATCATTCGCTCTCGGCTCCCGATGCGAGGCATACTTCGATGTCTCCCCTAACGTATTCGGGAAGCTATTGTCAGACCGTTTCCGATCCTATTACAACGAACACCAGCCTCCAAGCTGGATCAACGGTGCACCGGAATTGGCAACGGCCTATGCAGGTGCGCAGATCGACGTCGACCCTGACGACGCGGTAAAGCCGATGCCTGGATACCAACGTTTCACATTCCTGAGTGTCTTTGCAATCCCCGCGTTGATCGATATCATTCTGCTCACTGTCATCGGCCGTGGATTGTATCTATCTGCGTTCATGGAATATGATGAACAGCGCAGTGCCACGATAGCATTGATGATTTCCCTCCTGCTTTCGGGTGCAATCGGCACATGGATCTCATGCGGAGGTTCGTACTATCTCATCTCGATGGCATTCTCCGCAACGAACATGTTCGTCCTTATTCGACTCATTGCCGGTCTCGCATTCACCCTCGCCGGCGGACTAATTGGCTTCGTCGCGATCTCGAGCGTCAAGGGCCCACGTGCCGGAATACTGTTCTATCTCTATCTCGTCGCTCTGACAGCGTACCTGTCGCTGTTTGCTACCGTTGCCTGCTTCAGCTTTCCAGGAACCGCGTTCCTTTCGGGCAGAAAGGTCATCATAGCATGCATTCCGATCCTTTTCATATCACCAATTGTCACGACATTTAGCGGTCACGATTCTGCCATCTACATTGCCGTTCTCTACGTCTTCATCGGTGTGCTCTTCTTGGGTCTCAGGTCGGTCGGCGCTCGCTGGGTCACTTGGTACCAAAAGATCCGTAGGATAGATGACGCCGAGCTCCGGCAATGGTACATCTCCACTCATGGCGGGAATGATGAAAAGATCTTTGGGAGACTGAGCGACCCAGCTGCCCTCAAGCTCTCCAGGGAGGCATTATTGAACGATGTTCTGGCCGAGAGACGCAAGGGCTTTTTCGCCAAAGCCACCTCCGATCAACTCGTGGCCGAACTTGCCAGAGACTGGGACGCGACGAATTTCCTGCTGGATTGGTATTGCAGGTACGCTGACCTTCCTCGGCCAATTCCGTTCAGCTCCTCGTGGAACATCCAGACAAAAGTCGCACTGGACACATTACGGAACGCTCAGAAAGGCATTCGTCTGCACAGTGCCTTTATCCACTGGCGTCAAGCTGGCAACGAGGTTGGATGTGGCGTCCTGTACTTTATCGTTGCTCTCATGGACAAATGGGTCGAGCTTCTCTGTGGTGGCCGCCTCGTTGGTCTGTCAATTGACGTATCAGATGCCCTGCGCATGGCAGTCGGGTTTGGACTGGCTTATTATCTGATTGGTGCGGTACTCATCGATACCAAGGCGCAGCACCTTCATGAGCTTATCGGCAAGCACGCCCCTACCGCGATCAAATCTGCCAAGGACATTCGGGCTGCCCAGAAGCGGGACGTGAGGATCAAAAGACAGGTCTACTGGACCACGCTCTTCAAGTTCCTCCTGTGGCATGTGTGGGCCCTTGCATTTACAGCCAGTATGATTTGGACTTTACAAGAGTCCCTGGAAGCCTGGATCATGTTCTGCGCCTATGTGCTTGCGTACACAGGCCTTCTTTGGTACCAGTACACGAAGATCTTTTCCGGACCGCACGCCTTGAAGCCGCTCCTCGCCGCCGTCGTCATCGCATTGCCGATTGGAATTGGCATCAAAGTCTCGTATCCCGATTTCCTATACTCCAGCGTCATCGCGCTCGGAATCTCAACATGGACCGCGGCGATCCTTTCAATGTGGACCGCTAAAATCGGAATGCCGAAGAAGGTGGAGTCTCCCGTGGAGCTTGGAAAGACTTTCCACGCATATACGGCCCCATGGTCGGATCCAGAGTGGTCGCAGCAGGAACTGCAAACATTTTACGAAAGTCTTGAATCCATCCCTCAGGATTCTCGCCTGACGCTTGATCCGCAAGTCCACCCGGGGATTGAAGTAAAGTCAATCCTCCTCTCACACAAGGAGGAACCCATGATAATGGAAGCGTTTCCTGATGCGCAGAATCTCGTCAACTGGGCCATCGCAGCTTGGGAAAAAGGGGACGTCACGCTGGAACTTGTTCCCGAGGGTAAATTGGGACCAGGTATCCGAGCTCTTAGCTGCGCAACTGAGGGCCACTTGAAGATCGCAATCGGTACTGGACGAGGGCTTGATAAACGTCTTGACATCAGTGGGAACTGTCATATAGTCGCCGAGACCCTCCTTCATGCAGTTTCAGAGGCCATATTAAGGATTCCGCATGAGTACGCGATCCTTGCCGAGTCCGTGGTGACGGGTGGCGTCACCGAAACCATGGCTCGTCAACTAAAAGAAGAGCCTAATACGCCTCTCGTCGTTAGATGGGCCAAGAAAGAACTTCTCAGGCAGTTATGCCTCGGATTTCAATGCGACACCGATTGGGATAGACTGCCAAAAGAAGTTCGTTCCGTCCTTCTAAATCGCTGCCTGGGCCAGCCTTGTCAATTGCCAAACCGCCAGTGGCAGTGGCTACAAGACAGTCTCTGCAGGTTCGACACTAATGACCTTCATATTCACGTCTCTCGATGCAATCTAGGAGCTGCGACGGCAGTCAGCATCTTGGACTACGCACAATATGGCACAGGCGAAGCTGCGGTGCACAAGGGATTTGAGAGTCCGGACTACATCTGCTCTGCTCCAGTAAAACTTCCGACGAAACTCTCACTGCTGAAGCAATTTATCAGCAACGTCTATCATACCCTTGGTTCCATCATTAAATTCATAGTCATTGCCATGATCGCAGACCCAGAGTTTCAGAGAGAATTTGACTATGTGATGAAAGACCGTCCTGCATTCATCCGCGTCCCCATGATATTCATCCTCAACCTGATATGGATGTACGCTAAGATGATGCAAGATCTGGGACTCATGTTCTTCCTGTTTCATGGTCGTGATAATGTGAAGCGACTCTGGGACGAGACCAAGGGAATGACCATCACCATCAAGCGCAACAGAGTAGTCATTCAAGGCTTGGACGGAACATTCACCGCTTTTCGACACGATGAGCCGAGTGGGGATTTCAAAATGTTCCAGTACATTGGCGAACTGAAGACCGAGCCGGAGGGAACAAAGCTGCTCAAGTACGTGAGTACGTATTCGAAGGAAATGCTCCTGCTCGTCAGGCAGGAATTCAGGGATGGCAACCTGATCAACGAATATCACTACGACTATCGGGCCCCCGCAAAAAAGAGCTTCAAGCTCTCCAAAGATGTCGGCCAGAGATTGCCGATGGGCCGACGCTGCGTGCGTGGTGAAAATCACCTTCAGAGTGTCCAATATAATCGCAAGGGTCTCATAGAGGCTGGGTCGTACATGAAGGATGGCAGTCTTGTCCGTTTCAAATATCACTACCGGAAAAATCCTCGTTTCGGGGACGAGTTGCTCCGTGCGGAATTCGTTCTTCCTCACATGAGCTGCACGGTATCCTGGTGCGCGCCCCCTCGCCGTCATCCGGAGAAGGTAGAACGATGGATCCCTCACTCCAAGATCACCGAGGCTACATTTGTCCAGGGGCCCGATGTCTACGAAAGCAGATGGTTATATGACCACAAGTTCCACCCTACGATCTTCACAACTCTCAACGGACAGAAGGTACAGACTCCGCCCTTGATCGAGTTTGACTATCTCGGCGTGCTTTCCAAGCCGAAGCATACCAGCTTCATGCATGACAACCCGCTCTTCTACTGTGACAGTCTCAACTCCAATGTCATTACACGGTCGCTGGGTCTCACCAGGAAGCGCTTCCCTGTGTCAACATCTCGCGCTCGTTCGCTTTTGTGGAAAGCTTGGAAGGACCGTGTGGATTTTGACGGCGTTATTGTCCGGTGGTTGGATGAGAGACTGCTGCGGCGAGACAAAGTCCTTCGTCCGTACTGGCGTAGCCGCGATCGCGGTGATCTCGCTTCTGCGAAAAAGTATCTTGATCTGCGTGCAGATGCCGTCATGGCCAGTGCGGATCTTGATGACAACATCTCGAGCTGGACTCCACTGGCGGTGAAGATTAGCGATCTGTTCAACTTTGGTCCCGGTGGTGATGCCGTCGTGTATACGAGATCCAAGGACTTTGGCTTCGACACCGACAAGACCCTCCACGTAATCGCTGCCGACATGGGCACCTGGCCCAACGAAGGCGGCGGTGTCTCCGCCTGCCGTCGTGACATGATCAACTCCCTGCGAACGATTAAATGGCACATGATATGCGAGTCCGCCAATGACTTTGGTATCCCGAAACATCAAACTGAACAGAATGTCCAGTCCTTAAAGGTGATCCCTCTCTGGGGCCTCGACTTCCTCACGCCCACGCACGGTCTTTTCAAGAATAAACTGGACTCGGAAGTAGACCGTGTCGCCACTCCCGCGACCGAGCTCGATATCAAAAGGAATTTCATTCCGACCTTGACAGCTTTAGTGAAGGCCGCTCGCGCCGTTAGTCTATCGAATGCTGACATTCAACAAGCTACGAGAGCGCTGGTGAATTTGAACACATACTTCCAGGATTCGAGGCATTGGAGCCAAGTATGGACGAGCGAGATTGTCAAGGAAAGTTGGCGTGACCTTTGGTTGACGCAGGAGATGCCCAATGCGATTCCGTCGTCTCAGTGGTTCGAGACGGAACTTCCCACGCTTGGCCATCTCGACACTGCCTTGGAGCTCTGGTTTCGCTACCTGTTTATCTTTTCCATCCCCGTCCCCGAACGAGTACCCTCCGTCTTCCAAGCGTCACATCACAGTGTCAGCGCATCGTATGGCGTTGTCTGCAAGATCAAAAGAGGGTGCACGCTTCAAATCTGGGACCATGCTATCAGCTGGCGTGAAACAAACCTCTGCCTCTCGTCTGCTCTGTGCAAGCTGCCCCCATTTGTGCGGAACGCTCTTCTGGGTTTGATGCGCATGACCTCTGTGCTCATCTTGCACCATGCGGATATTATCCTTCCTTGTGCCGACTTCTTTAATCCCGGCTGGGAGGTGGAAATCGGCACCTGCCAGGGTACCATCGAGCATCGCAACAGTTTCCGCAGGAAGGTCGATCCTGTTGTCAATGGCATCACTGATATGCAAAAGTTTGCGCCGGTGAAGGAGATCAAGTCCCAGCATCCCACCGTCACCATGCTATCACACGTGTGGTATGCTAAAGATATCAAGACTGCGATCCTCGCTGCCGATATCATTGTTAACCAGTGGGGATTCGATGACTATCACCTGGACATTTACGGAGCGATCGATAAGGCGCCAATGTACTCCACTGAATGTCAAGAGCTCATCGCTTCAAAGGGGCTTCGAGGTAAAGTCACTCTCCGCGGGACAGCGGACCCGATGAAGGTCCTGGAAAACACATGGCTCTTCCTCAATTCGTCTCTGTCGGAAGGTCTGCCGCTGGCTCTCGGTGAAGCCGCATTGACTGGTGCCCCGGTCGTGTGTACAGACGTTGGAGCCTCTCTCCGAGTGCTCAGTGATCCCGATGACTTTTCACGTTTCAGCGCCGTCGTCGCACCCAATGACGCTCACGCTCTTGCAAAAGCACAGATCGAAATGCTTGCCCTCCTGGGGGAGTGGAGCAAGTATGCAGAAGACACCGAACCAGCGCCGGTTCTCCCCTCGTCACCTACTCCGGAAGATGTTGCCAAAATCACCCGACGCATGTACGAGAAGAGTGACCATCGCCGGAAGCTGGGCATGATGACACGGAAGATTGTGCAGAAATCTTTCAGCGGCGATCGCTACCTACGTGAGCATGAGCAGATGCTGTGGATTGGCAAGTCTCTCAAACTCATGGCCAGTCGTGCCAAGGACTCCATTGGACCCGAGGACGTTACGGCCGCTGTGGAACTTGCCGCTCCAATCGACGAGGAAGTCATCACTATTCCTCGCAGTGCTATCAATTCATGGCGCTCGTCGGCCGCTTCTGGCTTCTCTGCCGCGTTCACCTCGGTGTCAAACTTCCCTATGCTCAACGGCCATGCTCGTTCACATTCCGTCACCTCAGGTATAAGCAACATCTCTACGGACACCGAGTCGGCGCTCCGCCTCCCCACCGGTAACTCGCTTCCAGTTTTTGCGCCGCGACCATCTGGCTCCCTGTCGCCGTCGGGCCGGCTCTCTTCTTGGGACAGATACTCACACTCGGGCCGCAACAGCCAGTCTTACAATCGTCCGCCGTCTCGGGCCAGTCGGGAACTGCGCCGTGGCCTCTATCGCGAGGAGCTGCGCCAGTACCGCAATTCAGACGTTAGCTCAATCATGAGAGAGGAGTTCTGGAACTCGGGTGCCTATAGAGGCAGCGATTCCAGTGGTAGTAGCTAGGCCAGAGACAGATGCGGGTTCATGATGGAGGTCGTCCTTTATCACATGACCGCAATTTTTGGCTGCAGTGCAGCGAGTAAATATCGGGCACCAAGAGCTGTACATGAGTATTGCTTTTGCTTTGTTTATCTTTGGTTCATATATTTTTATTTTTGGGATTTATGGTTATCTTGACGATCATTATACCCCTTTCATTAAGTTGGTTAGCATTTGGAGGTTGAAAGAATCTTATGTTTGCTCCTCATTGGATCTTTATGGATATATTTTGATCATCTATGACCATCTAATTATAACCCACGTTACTCTTTCAGAATTATCAAATGGTGTTGATGATGTCTTCTTTCCCCGCTTGCGCGGAAGGCTACAGGTATGTACACACTAATGTGCATCATATGCTGTATGTAGAGTCTCTCTAGCTTGGGAAAAAGAGACTTCACTCTGAATCAATTCAGGTCATAGTCATGCATTCTGAGCGGGTAATGGTCAGCGGTAAGGATGTGAATGTAACGGAGATTGGGAGTGAGATCCAGATGGAGCATGGATCCATCTGGGACAGCTAATGTTTAATGATTCAGTGTGATGGGAGCGCCCCGTGGACGATATGTATCTAAACTATCAATGTTCTGGTTTAGATTACGGAGATGAATTTGATGCAGATCAATCCTGTTTGGATATGCCCTTGGCCTATACCACCTCATTCGTGAGCGCTGAACAACAGAAAATACTGACTTTTTAGATTGGCTGATATTATTTTATGCCAAGACAACACTGGGACAGAGATCTATAGGATATCAGCTACTAGGCCGTGTGCAAAAATCTCCATGAGATAAGATTTGGTAACTATCAGTTGTTGATTATGTCCTTTGCAGAGGGTATTCCAAAAAAAAAAGGCAAGTCTTATGATGCATACATTTTCTTTGTAATGTTCATAGTGAGATCGTTCTTCTCCTGAAAGCTGAGAAGATGATGGATATCGCTTATTTACAGCAGTACCAGGCGCCAGCTTTGCAGGAGTGCTTGAATACCGAGATGACCGCACCTCTCTGGCTACAGTTTCGAATGCCTAGGAGCTTTGATCGGATCCTTTACAGCCTTCAACGCGTCCAGAAACTTTCTTCCGTTGCACTTTTCCCCGGCAAATAAATGCTCCTCGACTAACCTGTCCGGTGTCTCCGCAAGCCACTGCTCGAGACTGAAATCCTCAAACTTGGGCGAGCGGAAGAGCTCCAGGAACTCCACAGGCTCGTCCTCGCTCAGATTCTCGACATAATGCGCCATCCCCTTCGGTACGATCCCCACGTCGCCGGCCACGTAGTTAAACGTCCGGGAGACCCCGCTCGCCGCGAAGACCGTGATCCGCGCACGGCCCCTGATGAAATACGACCACTCGTCCGCGGAGGGGTGCCAGTGCAACTCGCGCAGGCAGCCCGGGTTGATGATGACATGGGCGGCGGCGACGGTCTTGGAGATGGGGAAGGTGGTCGAATCGGTGATGCGGACCTGGCCGCCACTGGCGTTCAGCGGCTTCTGGGCCATCATGTTGTGCGTGAAGCGGAAGCGCGACTGCTTGATCCCGCCACGGGAGGGCTGTTCGAGCTCCAGGGTGGAGGGGACACTGCCTTGGAAGATGTACTTCTCCTTCGTGGGGATCCTGTCGAAAATCTCGGGCGCGAGGCGGAAGTTCTTCGAGATGACGGATTTGGGGATGTGGGCTGAAAGATATCATATCACTCTTCGCGTCAGTCGTTCTGCTGCATGCATGTGCTGTATATAATGTCAACAGGTGAGTGGGCACATACCGAGCCAGTCTGATAACAGAAATGTCTCTTCCTCACTGAAATTTCCATCATCGAAGATCAGGAGGAACTCCGTTCCTCCTGGACTTAGACCCTGGAGACTGTGTGGAACCCCGGCTGGAAAGTACCAAAGGCCGCCTTTGTAGACGTCGTCTGCGAAGTTCCCTCCTTCGGCGTCGATGCAAGTGACGCGCGTTACGCCTTCCAGAACAAATGCCCATTCGGCCTGGAATAATCAGAAAAGACATCCCTGGGTGCTTGATATGAATGGTACCTCTTTGTGCCAGTGTAATTCTCGGATAGCGCCCTCCTCAAGTCGCATGTTTACGCCGGCGAGCTCGATACTATCAAATGGCCACAAGGTTAGTCAAGCTTCTTTTCCCCTCGTAGAGAGCTTATATAGATACTAACCTCGTAGGAAGCTCCCTAACAGTCGTTTCTCTTGCCCAACCCCCTTCCTATTCACCATTATATAAGAAAGATCATCAGCCTATAAGTATCTACATCTCCTCAACTTCCTCACAGACCAAACCCCAAACAATCAATTATTATTTGTCAAGTCAAACTCACCTCGATCTTCATATGCGAATCCGCAAAACTCCACTTCAGGTTCGGCAGGTGCCCCGAGTCCGTCGATGGCGGACGGATCATATCCGGATCCTGCCTCTCGCGATCGAGGTTTCGGGGCCCGAGTATCGACGCGCCGTGGCCGTTGCGGTAGGGCTCGGGGCGGATGCCCGTCCCGTAGGGGTCGATCTTGGCGTCGGTTGGGTTGCGGTCTGCTTTTGTGATTGCGTTGGTGGAGGAGGGGGTTCGGTAGAATCTGTAGATGTCGGAGACCATGGTGGTACTTGTTTTTGGGCAGTCAGTCAAGAAGGGAGGAAGGAAGGAAGTGATGATACAGGATATGCAAGCAAGGAATCTGCCTGCGAAGGAAGACTGTACATTGGTTACGGGTGACTGTCTTATCTATCTATCTACATAAGGTAGGTTTCTATGTGTATGTACTGTCCATGTTGGAAGCCTCAGACGCAACGTTGACGATAGGTCTTGTGCCTTGTTCCTGTGGTCGGTTCGTATGACGCAATGCTGATGGAACGCATATTACCAACACTCTGTCAAATAGATGCAGAGTCAATCACTGTGAAATATATGCAGAAAGCTAGCAAGCAATTTCTAATATACTGGAAGTGTATCAAGCGACTCAGAGCAGAAGTCATGTGATGGCAAAAAATCATTTCTATAAGAGACGGTCACACGACAGGGGGATAAAATCTGAAAAGCAGGGATATGTACTCCGCAGATCTATTCTATCTCTGTTTTGTTGGGAAAGAGAACGGGTCACTTCTTCTTTCCTACACACCGGTTTTCTCAAGCTATTTACTGTAAATAAGGTAGCGACACATTGGGCCTCCCGGGTCCTGCAGCTCTGGAGGATCTGTCTTTTCCCCTGACTGTCCGATGTACTCAGTTAATAGGCCAAATCTTATGAGTTGTGCGTACTTTCATTAAGAAGAATCCGATGTGCATAGATAGGTGATGGGAGATTTCCTGGGGGAGGAAAAACTATGAAGAAGAGTCATTTCAAGCAAGCAAGAAATAGCCCAGGTTAGACAACTTATTGTGTAATCGAAAATGAATAGCTGGACACGGACTATTTTATGTGGCTTGAGCTAGGGAGTCTTGGTATGTCGATCTTTCTTTTCCATCTTCATAAGTGTAGAGCTACGGAGTAGGACATATGAGATATCCAACACTTCTTCATGACACTTGGTTATATTCTGTGCTTGCACGGTACTAATCATCTGTTGAGGGTTCCTAGCCACTCTATAAGCGGCTTGTAGTCGTAGACATTATTACTGGAGCAAGGCTGTTGATTGATCTTTGGTGTTTTGAAGAGATGCTAATAAGCAGCTCCATCATATATTATGTTAGCACATGATATGCAGGGATGAATGTTGAGCATACTATCAATTTAGATTGAGGACTTTGGTTACCTAGTTCCACTCCAAACCATTAGAGAAACTGGAGAATATCGACTGTCCTGGCTGGGTATGGCCCTGTGTGCTTGGTAGCTAGCGGTCTCCTGGTACCTATGTACGGAGTAGTACCTTTTGTGCTGTACATGTAAAAATCTGTACAACCTCAACCTGTCCTTTTCCGCTTTCTGCAATTTCCCTTTGTCCGAGCTCGTTTCATCGTATGACTATTATACCAGAGTCTTTTGGCTCTTGACTTTGCCCAGTATCATTGGAGGCTGCTGCTCCATACTGTGCGGTTCCGCATGATCGACTTTACTTCCCCCGCGTTTCCCCGGGCCCATCCACTACTGCGCAGGCTTCTCGAGTCTCAACAGCAGTTGATGGCGCTCCCAAGGGGATCAGGGCGGGTACATTATCCAGTGACCTTATAGAAATTTCGTTTCAAGCGAGATGAGATGCCCGTGGGTCCCTTGCTTTATGTTATGACATTACATACTCCGTATTTGCGGTGTTGGCACTCCGCATTCCTACCCCGGCTCCGCCTCCGCCTTTTCTCCACGCCCTAACGTCGAGCCACGCTCCATTCCTATTCTGGCAGTGAGAGCTTCATCCGGCCACAACACCTAGACAAAATTGAGATTTGGGAAGTGAGAATATGAGCAGATACTCGACACTTACTGTCCAATGGCCTTGATCTCAACCCTCCTATCCTGCATGCAGGTTTATGTGCGGGGACAGATTGCGGAGGATCATCTCCCGTGGCGGTGGGATAGAAAGGTTATCGACCAGCCAATGTTTCGAGAAACCCAGAAAATATGCACATAAGCTCGTCCCTTTCCAATAGGAGCTCCTTCTTTGAACAAAGTTTGCCGCAAAGCCAATGCCGTGATCTGGTCTCTTGGCTTCTGGCCGAGCAGTGGAGCCGATTTCACCCCAACTTCTGAACAGAGTAGTCCGCCGCAAACATGTTACCCTTCTTGAACCACATCTAGGCCATTCTATACGCCAGCTACCGATGCGGGTCGGTTTCGAGAGCTCTACCATAGTGATCTACACGCACGAGACGGCATCATGTGCGGCGGAGCGGAATTGTCCAAGCTATGCTTGGCGTCCAATTGAGCATATGTCTTTGAGAATGCAGGACATATATAATGCTTAGGAAGTACCCCATCCTGTGATTGCTTCTGGGTTTCCTCTTTTCTGACCGCCCCAGATTAGTCTCATTATCCTCTCCCATCCCTTGCCGTTCTGCCTTCTTGGACATTTCTATTCTTGAAAGAAAACAGCCTTTTTCCAAGGAAGCGTCAGCACTGTCTATAATTCTATTCTCTTCACCATGTCGGACATCGAGAAAGGTCCAGTTCCGAACGGCAGCACCCAGAATTACGACCTGAAGAACGAGGACAGCAGGGATGAGGCCCTTCAGAAGATTAGGACAGCCGGCGGCCTCACCATCTCTCCTGAGCTCTTCGAGAAAATCTATCTGTCTCCGAAGACTCGTGTCAAGGGCGATCTTAGAGCCATCGTTGGCAATCCTACACCACTGTGAGTGTTCACGTTCAAATTCACACTCTCAGCACAATGCTAATGTCCTTTCTTTCTTTCTAGGGGTCTCCTGGGATTCCTCCTCAGCTTGAGTCCACTGTCGTGTCAGCTGATGGGATGGCGGGGTTCCGGCGGCAATGGCACAGCAACTGTGTTCGTATATTCGCAATTGTCTCGTTGGTTATGTTAAACATCACCGCTAATGGCTATTTCGACAGGGGTGTTTTCTACTTCATCGGAGGCCTCCTTATGCTCCTGTCGGGTATACTTGAGTTCATCCTGGGGAACACCTTTACGTTCGTCGTCCTTGGATCTTTCGGTATGTCTGTCTCTTTCCCTCGCGGAATAATAAAAAATAAAAAGGAACAATTCCAGAACCCCCGGCTAATGCGGGAGAAAAAAATGATGCAGGTGGTTTCTGGTTCTCAATGGGAGCAACCCTGACTCCATTCTACGGTGCTACTTCCACTCCTCAGTTTAACGAGTCATTTGGTATGTCCATGAGCATATCTGAATCCATGCAAAATAAAAATCGCACCTGAAAGCCAAACTGACATAACATTTCCTTTCCTTTCCTTTCCTTTCAGCATTCTACTACCTCTTCTGGGGCATCCTCTGCTTCATGTATCTCATCTGCAGCCTCCGGACCAACATCGTCTTCATGGTGATCTTCCTGACCCTCACGATCGGCTTCGAGCTGCTGGCCGGCGCGAGCTGGCAGCTCGCAAACGGGAACACGGGTCTGGCACATAACTTGAATGTCGTAAGTTACACACCGTTCACGCATAGCTTCTTTGCGCCATAACATAACTCAAACATCACTAACTGCTTCCTTGATTTCTTCATAAAGGCCGCTGGAGCTTTCGTCTTCGTATCATGCCTCGCGGGCTGGTACCTCGTCTTCGTGCAACTGCTGGCCAGCGTCGACTTCCCGTTTACGCTTCCGGTCGGCGATACCAGCCACCTGATCAAAGGGGCGAGTGAGAAGAAGAAGGAATAAATTAAAAAATGTCTCGAGCGAATGAACGAGCAAATACGGTATGATAGGATGTACGAAGCTAGCGGGCTTCATACCATCCAATAAATCAGTGGGCAATGAAAAGAATAGCGAAATCTGTCATCCGCAATCCTACGAAATCTCAACTCCTTTAACGCGCTGGAGACGACAATCTCGACTGACGGATTCGACTACGACAAAAAAATAATAAAATGAAAAAAGTCGAATATCACTTTTAATTTGGCCGGTTGTTAGCTTGCCTTGACAACCTCACGGGTAATGGGGGAATTATTCGGGGATTTCCTCTTCTCTATATATTATTCTCTTCAGTTATATCCATGACTTTGACGCAAGTATATATTTTCTCTTTGTTTATATTGTTAATTTAACAGTGAAAAATCTCCCATCTTGCTATATAACGTACACTCAATTCTAAAAATAGGCTCTATCGAAGCGACACTCGATAGGAAAGATCCCAGTTTGTTGATACCAGAAGAAAGGAGAATCCTGTCCATTCACATTGCAATACCACGATCCAAAAATAAAGACCAGTATTCCAATAGACACCCTACGACTCCGACCTAGGACCTGCCCAGTCTGCAACATTGTTCACGGACGCAATTGTATTACCAAAAAAAAGCATGGGGTATCATGCAGACAGAGATGGGATATATAGGTGTCTTGGCCAGTTCGAATGACAGTGCAAACCGATCTAGTGCGTAAGGGACGAGAAAAAGCGCTTCAGACGGCCCCGTACAGAGGGATCCGGTGTGGGATTCAAGGTGCGGTGCCATTCACCATTGAATGCATTGATCAGCCAATTAGACAGACCTGTATCTAATCAGCATATTCCTTCTAGCAGTGCTTCCCAGGAGAAACTCTAGAAGATGGGCAAAAGAAGCGGAGACACTCACGTTCATATACCATCCTATGAGCATTATGGAAATAGATGCTGTGATCCGAGTCCGGATATACAAGGACATCATAATTCTCCACGTTGGCCAAGTCCAACTTGTCTATCAACGTAAGCGAGTTCTGCATGTGCACGTTGTCATCGGCAACGCCGTGTATGATAAGAAAGCGCACGTTCTGCTGGAGTGCAGACGTGTCGGAGATAGAGGCGTTATCGTAGCCTGATGGGTTGTGCTGAGGGGTGTGCATGTAACGCTCGGTGTAGACGGAGTCTAGAGCATGTCAGCGAAAGTAGGGCTATGTGGGATGAAAGGAGTTACCATAAAAACGCCAGTCTGTGACTGGTGCTACGGCCATGCCATACTGGAATGTCTGACCGGCATCTTGCTCGAGGGTCTTGAGGGTCATAAACCCGCCATAACTCCAACCCCAGATTGCCATGCGGGTCTCATCTATGTATTTCTTCTTGGCCCAAATCTTAGCAGTCTCGATCTGGTCCCGCGCTTCGTAGTAACCGAGATTGTCTCGAATGATACACCGGGCTTTTCGCCCAATGTAGCCTGTGCCCCTCCCGTCCACAGTGACGACGATGTAGCCCAGGCTCGAGGCAACGTATGACTGAAAGTCGACCGTGAACTTGCGATCCACAGTTTGGGATCCCGGTCCACCGTACAGATGGAAGAGTACTGGATATTTCTTTGCGGGACTGAAGTGCGGAGGCCGAATCTCCACGACCTGCAGCGTGAATCCGTCGATTGTGACATTCTGGTAGATTTCGGTAGGAAGGGCATATTCCTTTGCCATCTTGGCAAGCTCGTCATTCTTTTCGATGAATTCTTCGTATTTAACTTCATCGCCCTGGGTGTTAATCACCGCCTGCCAGGGGATTGAAGGGCCTTTGTAGCTGAGTAAGGCATATCCAGCTCCCTGAGAGAACGAAACGTCATAGTATCCTGGCTTAGACGTGTCGGTCAGGGCTTTGAAATCGGATCCGTCCAGTTTGACGCTGTACACATGGCGCTGTGTCGGAGCCTCCTTTGTACCGACGAAGTAGACCAAGCCCCTCTTTAGGTCGACAGCAGAAGGAGCGTCAACAACCTCCCACTCACCGGACGTGAGCAGGATAGGCTTGTCATTGTCTAACGGAGTAAAATAAGCTAGATGCTCATGTCCTTCGTGAATAACGGTGTCGATATATCCGTCGTGTGGACGTCCGTTTTCGGGGTCCGCTGGAATGTATCTTGTCGACTGGGACGGCTCGACCCAGCCGCCGTCCAAACTTGCAATGTCCTGCGACCGGACGACCTTGCCAGTCCTAGTCTCCATATCGACCAAGACAATCCTCATAATATCACTCTCCCTGTTGGTCTCCCTTACAAGGACCTTGCCATTGGATGCCCACAGGACCTCAGTGATGAGACGGTCCTCGTCTGAGAAGCCCTGCGACACGTCCACAGAAAAGACGTCGCCCTTCTCCACATCATAAAATTGCAGATTGACAACCGGGTTGGGAGCGCCAGCCTTGGGATACTTGATCTGCCTGACCTCGGGATAATTCTCCAGGCCGGGAGGTGGCGTCTTCCCAGATGGCCTAGACAAGAAGTATTGCACAGGATACTCGGGAACCGCAGATTCGTCTGTGCGAAGGAATGCAATGTACTTGCCGTCCTCCGACCACCAGGTCACACTATTCCCTTCGAAGACCTCCTCCTCATAAACCCAATCGGGGACCCCATAGAACAGATCTTTCCCGCCATCCGTCGTGATGGTGATGACCTTCTGAGAAGACAGTTTCCGCAAGTACATGTTATTCCCCTTCGTGAAGACTACAGCGTCAGACCGTGGCGACCACGACGCGAGCTGTATCCGTCCGTCAGGATCATCAGGGTCCAGGGGTTCAGCTGTCTGTGTCTCAACATCAAACAACCAGTACCTGCCAGTAAACGAGTGCCGCCAGTTCTTCTCTTCATCAGACATGACCAGCACGCGTTTCAAATCGGGACTGGGCCAGACCCTGCTTGGGTTGATGGGCTTGCCATTGACAACCACGGCAGACGTCTTCATCAGCACCTTAGGCTCTATATGCTCGCCTCCCTCTTTGCGGCCTCGGATATCGTCCACGCGGAGATACCCTTTCCCGTCGCTTGCACCCATCTCAAGCAGCAATCCGTCTTCTCCATTTGGCCCCGCAATCCACGAAATTGCATGAGACCTCGGCGCCCACTTTCCCGTCAGAACCTGCTCGAGTGTAACCGGCTTCCCGTAGTTCGGGGTTCCCGTGGCGGAGTCCGCATCATGGAGCGCTTCCGGAGTCGTAGTCACAGACGCAGTTGCGGCAGAATCAGCCCGCCGCTGCCCGAGGAAGATGAAAAACGTAAGTACCCAGCTGCCCAGACATAATATCCCAAGGGCCCAGAAGAGCCGGCGTGTCTTGCTCCCAGTGGCCTTCCGGCTGGCGGAGGATAGGAATGCCGATTCCGACTCCGGCTCTCCTTCTTCGAGATCACGGTATTCCCCTTCCGCCTGCGACATTCTCGTCCTTTGTTTCGATGGCTCGTCGATGCGGTCAAAGAAAATGTCCTCCTCCGACGAGGATTCCGAGTCAATCGAGCTCGAGGGGGCTGGAGACGCGGTAGCTGTCCGCCTCAGGGGGACGGACTCCTCATGATCGCGCTTTCTGTCTCTGTCTTTGTCCATGGTCCTGTTCTCCGCTCAATTATTCCTTGAATGAAAACGTTTTCACCTGTAAATTGGACAAGTAGATCTCGTGGCACGGCGTCTGTCTGGACAGGGAGCCCTGCTCTCCTGGGACCGGACAGACTGTAGCTCTAAGCAGCAAAGGAGCAGATGATGGGATGGAATGATCCAAGGCACTGGCAAGCATGCCCTGCCTCCGCTAGAAAAACAAACTAGAGAATACAATCATCCCCGACTCCAGAAATTTGAGAAATCATGGGGAGCAAAGGAGGCAGGATGCAGCCACGTTCGTGCCCAGGAGGCATCTCGAGCGGAGGTCTCCGCGCGTTCGGTCTTGGCGTCTCGAGCTTCGGCCGCCCCAGAGGGACACGGACGAGTCAACGTGATACATCATGCAGCGTCTTCACGGATGTTTTCTTGACCTTGTGTCCATTCTATTCATTCTATTGAGATACAGATCCGGTTAGCGCTCATCCAAGGAAGGACCTAAATAAATTAGATGTCTTCAACCAGTCGACTGGACCGCTTTCTCGTCTTATTCTCGCGAAACAGATCTAGTACCTGTCTCCCGCGTACAGTCGACATGAGATAGATCAAGCAACGAACTGAACTCAGAGATGGCAGACTTGAAGAGCCATTACAAAGGGCAATCCGGGATGAAGAAAGACGCTTGCAAAATATTTGAGCGCGTATAAATTCCTCACGAGTCATGAAGGTTTATCACTGTCCCGGTGATATCATTACAAATGTCCATATTCGGCCTGTTAATTATGCCATTGCTCGAATGTGTGATTTGCCTCATGCGCGAGATGCTCGATTCGGTTTATCCAGCCAATAAGTGGATCAGCCAATAGTCCCGCCAATGCGGACATTGCATGCATCCCAATTTATGAATAATATGCACAGCGAGTGAAAGAAGCCTTTCTATCAATAAGGCTTGCATGCCTAGGTATCTTTAACTTCAAACTCACGAGAGTATAGAATAGCAATCTGATAAAGCCGCTAGGTTGGCAAAAGTACCACAGATCAATACTGTCTTTCTCGGCCACATGTTTTCTGGCTCAAGCCGATACAACAGGTCGAGTTTCTTTGAGGGGTAGATAACGCCTGAGTCGAGAAAGATGGAATGACTTGGAATATATAGGTAGGTATTACCTATACCATCTCGGCCCGTATCCGAGAAGAAGCTGTCTTGTTCAGACATTTGCCTTTTCATTTCAAGTGAAGACTCTTGGATTGGCGAACACCCAAGATGCTTAACACTCAACATCTAATTGCAGGAGCCCTGCTCTAGTTTTGTTAATAGTTCTTCGACGCCGCTATTCTACGAGCATCAGTGATATTTCCGGACCATTTTTGGCCTCCTTTTCAATCTTCTGGCAAATACGGCATATTCTCAAGGGAGATATTGCACAGGAAACACTCCGACTCCATGAAAAGCATGGTATGTACAAACTAAACATACAATCCTTCTGAAACTCCTCTGTCTCTTAGAAATGGGTCATTCATTTACTAAATTCCTCCACACCTATAGGATACTTTGTCCGCATCAGTCACAAGGAGGTCAGCGTGAGCCATCCAGATGCAGTCCGCGTGTTGTTTCAGTCCCAACTTCGCAAGGTCAGAAGATACTTAGGTTCCTTCCATCTCCAGGACCGCAATGACCCCGTATCCTTCGGTTTGAGTGCTGACATAATGCCCTTTAAATGAGCAGGGAGACTGGTACAAAACTTCAGCTTACCCGAACCATCATTATCAAAACGCCATGTCCGAAGTTGACCCCAAACGCGTGATCGCAAAAGGCAAAAAATCCGCCCCCGGCTACTCCATGACCTTCTCAAGTCAGAAGAATACATGAATAAACGAATTGGGTTCCTGGTAAAGCGCATTGGGGAGTTCGCAGATATCCAGAAGCCTGTGGACTTGAGTGAGTGGTTTGCTTATTTGACAATGGACGTCGTAGGCGAGATGGCCTTCTCCGGCCCTTTTGGATTCCTGGAAAGTGGAAAAGATATTGATGACACCATCAAGCACATGGACGCCTTAGTCCTTTACACAACCCTCGGTGGGCATTTCGTCAGATTGCACGAATTGACAGTGGGAAACCCATTGATAATAAAGTTCGACCTGCTGTCGACGAACACCCTTTACAATACAGTAAAACGTGCCGTTGAGGAGCGCAAGAGGTACCCAGAGGTCCGTTTGGACATGTTGGAACATTGGATAAGTGTGAACGTTGAGCATCCCGAACGCATGGAGAAGAATGAACTCCTCAATACAGCGATTCTCACCCTTGGCGGCGCGACAGAGACAATCAACGCCACTCTTCAGGCTTTCTTCTACTACATGTTGAGACATTCCAAATAGCTTGAAAGAGCCAGGGCTGAGATTTCGAGTCGCCCACTGTCTAAGATTGTGAGCTACGAAGAAGCAAAGAGCCTTCCTTTCCTTCAAGCATGTCGTAAGTGTACTCTGTCCACCTTTCAACTACTTCTACAGATCCAGTCTAAGTGTGCAATATAGATCAAGGAGACACTGCGAATACATCCCGCGGTTGCCGTCGGCTTTCCTCGCGTGGTACCTAAAGAAGAACTCGTGATCGGTGACCGCCACTTCACTGAAGCGGCATGTTGAACCCAACCCTGTAGTTTTGGGTACCAAGTACCAATAACCGATACATGACAGACTATTCTGAGTATCAATCCTGGGCAATACACTGGAATAAAGAATGCTTTGGAGAGGATGCGTATGAATTCAAGCCTGAGAGATGGCTTGATCCTAAAAGCGCCTTCAAGGAGCGATTCTATATGGCTGTAAGTGTCCGCTCAGCGGCTCCTCTGTCTTGTATTTTCATTTTTATTTTCGTCCGTTTCTTTCGATGCATAGTTTTTGCTGATTCCTTCTCGATCCCAACTGTATAGTTCGGGGTCGGCTACAACGCTTGCCCGGGACGCCTATGCTATGCTGGAGATATCTAAGGTGGTCGTCACACTGCTCAGGGATTTCGATTTCTGGCTGGTAGATCCGAAACAGAATTGGCGTATCAAGGCTCAGTCCATAGCATTGCCATACGGATGGCCCTGTTACGTAAAGAGGAGGAACCAACCTTGAAAGCGAAACATAAACAACTCAGGGGAAGCCTGTTCTGATATGTTATTTTCCCCTCGTCCAGATCACCCGATGATAGTGGGAGGAGACTTCACACTTTGATAGAGTACCGCAACGTTGCTAATTCTCAGAGTGGTTGAAAGATGGAAGATATGGAGACGAATCGCTATCAGTTCGGTCATGCGTCTCGCTGATTTTGTCTTTTGTGTCACTGTCGCATTCAGTCCAAACCCCAGCTGTTCACATTCCTTGTTTAAATTATATATATACCTACTTTTTTAACGGTCTCTCTGCCTAGAGCGGGGCTTTTGTATCCCACGTTATTTATATCCCAAAGCAGATTGACAACAAAGAACCTAATTTCGATGCACAGTGACAACGCCCCGAGCGACATCCCGGTTTGTCATATCTTGCTTCGAACTATCTTTTTTGGGGATACGCGCTCCTTTGTTGGATGTTGAAATCATCTTTCTGGCTTTGTCGAACTCGACCGTTCATTATAGATGTATGTACTATATATATGTACTGTACAGTACATGCAGCATCTACCTAACTTAAGTATATGAAGTTCATGATTGGAACAAGTTAAACTACATGTACATTACTGTAGTGCAGGCCCAAACCCAACCAACAGAATAACTTAAGGAGTTACTGAAGAAAAATATCAATCGAACAGAGTGACTTCGAGATGAACAAATCGAGTTGTGACAATCTAGCTACCTGGAATCTGTACTAGGTGGACCTGTACCGTGACTGATAGGCCTATTCTCTATGTACAGTACATACCACATCATACCTAAGGATGGAGCATATCCATATACAACTCTTCTCATTTATGTTTACCTCCACATGCAGGCTATGGTACCGTAGTCTGCCCCTATGTGTCTTAAATAAATGCATGAAATCATTTCAGCCTCATACAAGATTGTAATGTACAGTGCATACATACATTATCGACAGTATATTGACCAAAAACTTTCATTTCATTGCCACTTACATCCCTCCTCTCTATAACTGCTGGGCAGAATTGCCATTTTATCTCCCATGTGATTTTGAAGCTACCGCAGAGGTCATGAAACACTTAAATACGCCGCAGTATGATAGGTAAAAGAGAGACCCTAAGCGAACTTGGCAAGAGTCAGTCCAGATCACTGTAAAGAAAAAAGAAAGCAACAAGGCTGCAGGTTGCCAAAGCTTTCGTTACTATTGGGTCCCCTGTCCACATCGCATACCTCGCTCGCTGCTTTTCTTGTCTTTATTATGATCCGGACTGACTTCACTTGGGGTCTGTTGTTTACCCTACCACAGTATCGACTTGCACTTCAATAGCTTCAAAATTCACGCGGGTATTAAATAGCAATCTGCCAAAGCTGCCAAGGTAATGAACCCTTGTTAATAAAGGTTTTGGCAACCTACAATATGTTGATGGACACGGATTGCAAGTTAATTGACTACTTCATGGCTACCTAATTACCTATCAATGGATGTTAGATGTTATGACCTGACCTGCAAGGATCCCCCACGCAAATCCCATGCAGCCTCCCCGCGCTATATCCTCCGCGATGTCCATGTTCTTCTTGCTTTGTTTGCTATGCAATATTTCTTTTCTTTGTTTGCTCCGGATCACTCGGATCCAGGGGCGGGGTCTCATACATGACAGGGTCAGGGGGCTCCCTCCAGGGGCTTCTGCCAGGAGGCTGGCAGAGGAAAGGAGAAGGCCCATGAACCAGCCCCTACCAGTAGGCATGTATATACCTAGGTAATGTACATTTAACTCAGACTGGTCTGGTCCCCCTACGAAGATTGAATGAAGGGACCAGACCTGCGAACCATTCGCGTATAGGTACCTAGCCCCTCACTCATACATACTGCCTATTCCATTGCCTGCATATCGCCGGCTAAAGTGGGTAGCTCGTTAGTAGTAGTAGCGTTCGACTTCCCTAGGGCAGGGCAAGGCTAGGTAGCAGAGCCAGAGAGGCTAACTGAACCCACTAAGCAAGCCCTCGCCGTTCATATTGGGATACTGTAGAGGATACAGTAGAGGACCAGCGGGGGAATTTTTACTACTGCAGAATCGGTCTTGTTGTTTAGACACGCTATGCATGCGAAAGCGCCACAAACAGAATGTACCAGTCTTGTCTCATCTTCCTTTGTTATGTAACCCTTAATTTCACAAGCGATGTTAGCAACGGCAGATATGTTTATTCATATTTTCATTGCGTACTCATTGTTCAACGCAAGGGAAGAAAACATATGTATCAATCAGGCATCATAGATAGATAGAAAACAGAGCACCATCGAACAAGCTGCTAACATGCATGTGTCTGTCTGCAAGCAAGTTTCATATAGACATAGACATAAAGGTTTACTTTATTTCATTCCGTCGAAGACCATTACTATTATTATTATTATTATCATCCTAGGACCTAGGGTGCTCTCCCGGTTTCTGTTCCACTCAGGCCAAGTCCCAAACCAACATCCGACCTTGATCGTGGATTTGATCCTGTTCCCGCTCCGGAGCTTGTTTCTCTGGACGTTGCATCAGCCATAGGCGGAGTCACGTTGATCTGCGGAACCGGGGTAGTCGTCGATCTCTGCGAAAGGCCTGTTGAGGTATCCTGGGAAAGAGAAGAATAACGGGTGCCTTGATGATCCCCATCATAATCATCGTAGTGCATGAAGCTCATGACATGCCTTCTGCTGTTGGTGCTGCTCGCTGATTGGCGCACAGCTGCAGATGCAGTCGCTCCTCCTTCTCCGCCAAGAGAATATTGACTCTGATTCAGATTTGCGCGCATGATCGCTCCATCAGGAGTCATCACCAGGGGTGGTTGATTGTGGATGGGGTTAGTACTCATTGCCCATTGGTTCGTTTCATTGTTATTATTGTTGATTCTCAGTGGTGGTGGTATGTCGGCCAATTCACGCTGAGGATCCGCTGCCAACTCTGCCGGCATGTCCTTTCGAGGCGTGTCAGGCAGCTCCGGAGTAAACACAGTTTGTCCCGGAGTTGAACCGGGGAGCTCCGTCGAGGGAATGAGCGGGGTGCTGGCGAGAAGCGGATATGGGTCCTCCTCAGACATTGACGGTAGAGACGGCATGGCAGAATTGCGTCGTGAGGGATTGGAAGACAGGGCAGTGACCGTCGGTGAAATGAGGCTTGGGGAACCATTGCTATCCCGCTTGGTAACTGCTGTGCTGTTATCAGATGGGGCTGTAGACTGGCGTTTTGCAGAATCCTTGTAAGATCCTGCATGAATTAGAAGATCAGCGGACTTTTTTTCCAACAATAGATTCTTCATCTTCTTACCGCCGAGACTTCCACCAGCAAAACGTTCTGCAGTGCTAGTATCATCCGGCCCGTCATCAACTCCGCCTTTCTCGTTGTGGAGGTCGCGCCATCGCACGAGGGTAAACTTCTGTCCTTTCTTTTTCCGTCTCCAGTATATCAGGCCGATTATTAAACCTATTAGCAACAACCCTCCCAAGATACCACCGACTACGCCTCCAATGAGGGCGCCTTTGCTACTCGAATCGGGGCTCGAAGTATCCGTGGCAGAAGAGACGGCTGTCGAATTATGCGGTATTATAGTGGCTCCCACTCCGGTCGTCGTGGCAGCAGGACTAGTTTGCAATGTTGTCCGTGAGACGGTTTGGCTTGCTGTCTCTGAAGCTGCCGACTTTGTAGTTGCTGCCCCAGTAGTAGTGCTTGTCGATGAGTTGTTGTCATCTGGGCAGACTCCGGTGTCACACGGATCAACAGAGCAGCATCCAAGAAAAGGTCCCTTTGAACATCTGTAAAACTGGGTGCCGCCTGTGCAGGTGTTCGCCTGACGGACAAGCTGTATCCTCATCCTCAATTGGAATTGTTTGCAAGGCTGGACGATTGAAGGGAAAACAATCCAAAGATCAGTTGATGATCACAACTTCAGAGAAGCATCAACATTAGCAGACATCAAATGAGAGAAACTAGGGGTGAATATCAGGAGATTGTGTGGCGGGGACAACACACGGAGAAAATGGAGAAGTGAAGAGAAAGGCAAGGGAATCGCAAACGCAGCGACTCCCGACCTGGGACAGTTGCAACCAGCCACCACATGGGTGTGTGACAAACCAGGCCGTCTCCGGATGAAGGTACGGATCCCTGCAGCCTGGACGGTGCTGGAGAGGGGCAAAGCAAGGCGGTTCTTTATGGTCAAAGGCAGAGCTGCGCTGGTTCCAGCGGGGAAGAGAGTCCTCGATGCATGATGGCGGCGCAGCCTGAAACCGACTGGAGGCCTAATGCGCGGGCGGTCACGGCGCATGCACAGCTATCCCCCGCCGGGCCTGGCCTGAATGCTCCCGATATACTTGGAACAGGACACGCCCAATAGCCCGGCTGAAATTTTGCTTCCTGAAATGGCACCCTGGATGTTCTTGGCAGTCCCATCTCATCTGTATTATGAATGTAACTGCAACCCTAACAGCTTTATCTTCTTGCAGCCAAAATTGTAACATCTTCTATTAGGAGAATACGGAGAGTCCTGCTTGATGGAAATTTTTGTTATTCTTTGATATCATCACCTGAAAGCGTTATGGGTCTTTGGGGTATCTTTGGGGTAGTCTTGACTGAAGCTTAGACACCTTTACTGGACCTTAACTGTTACACTACATAAAGTCACGTAATTAATCTATGGCAATCCGTCTTTCCTTCATGGGTCAAACCAATAAGCACTTTCCTAGATAGAAAGGCATCCAGGTGTTAAAAGATACATATGATGTGAAGTGGGCTTTGTGAGCTCCCTATTGGGCATTCAACTTCAAATTACAACATGAGGACAATATAAAGCTGTTCAGAATCCTCAAGCCAAAAACACATTAGTATAGAAAATTCTGCCAAGCTAGACATGCAGTTAGAATAAGATTCGTGGGATTTTGACACACTGCCAGAGTTGGTGAATGAGATCAGATCTACCTTCTTAAGCAAGTACAGAGTTCAAGGTCAGCAGATTGATCCAACAGCAATATTATTGGCTGCAGGACTTACCATACAAAACTAGCTGTGTGGTCCTAAGAAAGCAAAACGTGGGTGCGTGCCATCTTAGCGCCGCCGGAAAAATTGAGCGGCTTAAAACAGCTTACAGCAGCTTTATTCGATTATCAAGTCATCTGCATGACCCTGTCTACTCAACTGAACAATTCTGGATGTGGACGAGGCGTACTGTAAGTGAGAAGAGTGAACAGGAAAAAATGATCCCGTTGTATGATGATATACTAACAGCAAGAAAAGACAGCAGCCAACGTGAGTACATCTACTCCGTAACTACCTGAGTACCTACATGTTGTTATATACGTCACAATCAGAAGTCGGAAATTCGAGATTTTCTTCCGTTCCTTCCCTCTCACTTTTCGAGGCCACTGCCTCCGGTGGGAATTGCTCAGTTCATCATACCTGGCATGTGACAAGGTTGGTATTTGTTTATCGGCCTCCTCGCTTTGGGGACCGTTCAATCTTCTCAGGAAGAAAGACAAAGGTCAATTTCCTATCCACTCCGTACCTCATGACACATTGACCCCCGCGAAATCGACAGCACGTTTAGTACACACGCTTGAATGGTGGCACAGGCTTGCACTCGTTCGGGTCCAGGGTGTTCTGCTGGACAGCACGGTAGGCGATTTCGACCGGGCCGTGAGGCTTCTTCTGGAAGGTCAGAGTGTGCTTCATCCAGTTCTCATCATCACGCTCAGGGTAGTCCTCGCGGGCATGGGCACCGCGAGACTCCTTGCGGTTAGCAGCGGCGTGGGCGGTTTGGGTCCTACAACATGTCAGTCAACCATTTTTCACCGTGTATAGGAGACGGAGGTACGTACGCGCAAGTCAACAGGTTGCGCAGCTCAAGGGTCTCAATCAGGTCAGAGTTCCAGATCATGCTGCGGTCCTTGGTGCCGACCTGGGAGAACATCGCGTCGACCTCCTTGATCTTGCGGACACCCTCGTCCAAGCTCTCCTGCGTACGGAAGACACTGACGTCGGTCTGCATGGTCTTCTGCATGGCAAGGCGGATTTCGTAGGTCGACTTGGGGCCATCGGCCGTGCGGACCCAGTCAAGGTCCGCAATCGACTGAGCGCCAGCGTCCGAGGCGAGCTCCTTGTGCGGCCGACCGGGCGAGTCGATCTCACGGACACGGTGAGCGACGGCACGGCCGAAAACGATCAGGTCGAGCAGGGAGTTGGCACCCAGACGGTTGGCACCGTGGACAGAGACACAGGCAGCCTCACCGCAGGCGAACAGACCAGGAACAACCTTGTCGTTGCCATTCTCGTCGATGGTCAGCACCTCACCGGTGTAGCGCGTGGGGATACCGCCCATGTTGTAGTGGACGGTGGGCAGCACGGGGATAGGCTGCTTGGTGACGTCGACACCGGCGAAGATGGCGGCGGTCTCCGAGATACCAGGCAGACGCTCGCGCAGGAGCGAAGCAGGGAGGTGACTCAGCTGAAGGTAGATGTGGTCCTTCTCCGGGCCGACACCACGGCCCTCACGGATCTCCAGGGTCATGGACCGCGAGACGACATCGCGAGAAGCAAGATCCTTGGCGGTAGGCGCATAACGTTCCATGAAACGCTCACCCTCGGAGTTGAGCAGGTAGCCACCCTCTCCTCGGGCTCCCTCAGTGATCAGACAACCAGCACCATAGATACCGGTAGGGTGGAACTGGACGAACTCGAGATCCTGGTTGGGCAGGCCGGCACGGGCAACCATGGCCATACCGTCACCGGTGCAGGTGTGCGCAGAGGTGCAGCTGAAGTACGCACGTCCGTAACCGCCGGTGGCCAGGACGGTGTGGTGGGCCTTGAAGCGGTGCAGGGTACCATCCTCCTGGTTGTAAGCGATAACACCACGGCACACGCCGTCCTCCATCAGCAGGTCCAGGGCAAAGTACTCGATGAAGTAGTTGGTGTTGTGACGAAGGGACTGGCCGTAGAGGGTGTGCAGAAGAGCGTGACCAGTACGGTCAGCAACGGCACAGCAGCGGTAGGCCTGGCCGCCCTTGCCGTACTCCTTCGACTGACCACCGAACGCACGCTGGTAGATACGCCCGTCCTCGGTACGCGAGAAGGGGCATCCGTAGTTCTCGAGCTCACGGACACTTGCCGGAGCCTCTCTGGTCATGTAGTGGATAGCATCCTGGTCACCGAGCCAGTCAGAGCCCTTGACGGTATCGTACATGTGCCACCTCCAGTCGTCCTCGTGCATGCTATAATATAGACGCCGAGTTAGCGGAGCCGCCCCCGCAGCCACAGTCGAGCAATTGGGACACAACAAAGCACGCACTTTCCAAGAGCAGCATTGATACCACCCTGAGCAGCTACAGTGTGACTTCTCGTAGGGAAGAGCTTCGAGATACAAGCGGTGTTGAAGCCGGCTTCCGCCAAGCCGAAGGCCGCGCGCAGACCGGCACCTCCAGCGCCGACGACGACGGCATCATATTCATGGTCCTGATGATAATTAGTTGTGTGATTCAGACCTCTCAATTGATCGGTTGCGAGAGCTCACAATGACGGGGTACTTCTGTGCAATAGGTCCAGTGGCCTCCTTCGCGCGCAGCGGCTGGTTGCCAAATATCCGGGCTTGCGGGAGTTAGCGATATGGTACGGGTGATCGGGATTTTGTTTTTTCAGTTCCAATGCATACCGACGGGACGGCTCGAAGAGAAGAGACGCCTCTGATCCCTCAGAGCGCGAGAAAGCTGGGCCAACAGCAGCGTCAGTATGGAGAATCGAAAAACGAGGGTGGGCGGAGGGGCAGCGCAGGTCATGACGACACGGCCACGGGGAGACGGACCTTGGACGCGGGGGCCAGGCTCCGCAAGCCCAGGGAGCTCATGATGGCTGAAGAGAACAGAAACCGCACAAGACTGGACCAGAGAAACGATTGAAGGAGGGACAAGGATGGAGGAAGAGCGTGGGGAGAGGAAGAAGCGAGAGCGGAGGGTTGGCGTCTCTTTCGAAGCTGGACTTTGTTCTGTCCCCGGCTCAAAGAGCGAAGAAGCCGAGCAGCGCGCCTTACATAAGCCGAGCCGAGCGTTCCTTCTGTTGCCGAAGAGGTCGTCCGGCGCGCCGAGACAGCCAATCAGCGCGCTCGCAGAGGTAAGCTGCCCGGATAGAAGGAGATGCTTGATTGGCCCAAGCGGCGGGCACACGTGCGGGCTGTTCTCTTTGCCGGGAGAGACAGGAAGGGCGAGAGGAAGCAATGACATGGCAGGTTACAAGAGTTGGATACTACAGACCAGAGAGCAGTGCTTAAAAAAAACTACTAATATGCGCCGTATACCATCAGAGAGGTCCTAATAAGTACATACCAGGTATCCTCACAGGTCAGGGACACAGTAGCAGGCCAAACGACCGTTTCATAGACAGAGTACACCTGATGTATATCGTACATCCCTCCTAGCCACGCCATCGAACCGAAATGCAAAGAAAGGAAAAAGAAAAGGAAAAAAAATGAAGAGATATCGTCTAGTTGTACTGCATGTAAGTCGCCGTCGAGTTGAACTTCAGGTTGCCCTTGATGACCTTGTCCACGGCCGCCAAAAAGTCCTTCTCGGTCGCGACCTTCCGCCGCGCTCGAATCGCAAACATGCCCGCCTCCGTTGCGACACTGCGCAGCTCGGCGCCCGTCGCGTTCGGGCACAGTCGCGAGATCAGCTCCCACCGGATGTCACGCTCCACCGACATGCTCTTGGCGTGAATCCGTAGGATATTAGCCCGTCCCTCCACATCCGGCAGCGAGAATTCGATCTTGCGGTCGATCCGTCCGGGACGCATCAAGGCGGGATCCAAGGTCGACGGCCGGTTGGTCGCGAACATGACCTTGATGTTACCGCGCGCGTCGAACCCGTCCAGCTGTGTAATCAACTCCAGCATGGTTCGCTGCACCTCGTTGTCACCGCCCGCGCCGTCGTCGAACCGGGCACCACCGATAGCATCAATCTCGTCGAAGAAGATAATGCACGCCTTCTTGGTCCGTGCCATCTCAAAAAGCTCTCGCACCATCCGTGCGCCCTCACCCACGTACTTCTGAACCAGCTCACTACCAATAACGCGGATAAACGTAGCATCTGTTCTGTTGGCCACAGCCCTCGCGCACAGCGTCTTTCCGGTACCAGGAGGTCCATAAAGCAAGGCACCCTTGGGCGGGTCGATACCCAAGCTGACAAACCGCTCTGGGGACAACAGCGGCATCTCCACGACTTCTCGTAGCTTCTCGATCTGTTCTTTCGCCCCTCCAATGTCGCCGTATGTCACATCTGGCTTGTCCTCGACAGTCATCATTGTCACACTGGGATCGATCTTGGGAGGCAGGGGTAACAGAATCTGATATTTGTTCCGGTCGACGCTACATTATCACAGTTAGCACTGCAGACGCTTAAAACGAGAAAGAAACTGACTTACCCAACTCTCATACCCTCCTCGATATCGGTCGGGCTGACCCGTTCTCCCAGGTTCACGACGAACTTGGCGATCTGCTTGACGTTGATGACATATTTGCTCTTCTCTGGGTCTTTCTCATCTTGAATGATCTTGGTACAGCGTGCAACCTGGAGAGGTTGCTCCTCCTGCATTCGTTGTCGGTCCGCGGCGACATCCCAGAGGTGTGGAGGCGCAAGACCGGTGTCAGATTCCTAGGCACGTTAGATACATATCCAACGCTAGCATGAAATGTAGCTACCTTGACACCAATCTTCTCGTTCACGCTGGCCTGTCTGTCTCTAATCTGCTTCTCGAGCTTCTTCAGCGCTGCTGCGTAAGGCGCAGCTCCGTAGGTCTTGAGCACTTGAATGTCGCTATGCCAGCGTCAGCTACAAATCCATCGCTCACAAGCCCCAAAGACAAGATATGTTCCACTTACTCATCGGTGAGGGGTGTGATCTTCTTGTCCGTCTCGTCCTCATCGAAGTTCTTTCGATACTTCTCCCAGTTTTCTCCCGTGGCACTGGGCATGGTGGCGGTTGCCGGAGGGTCGTAGGGCGGTAGGAAGAAGGACAATCAGTGTCAGAATAGAAAACTGGGTAAACGAAACGGTCAGGGTCCAGGAGGAGGTTCGAAGGGCGCTGTGGAGGGTGGGTTGAGAGTGACGGAGTGACGTGTTTGGTAATCGACCTGGAGCTCCTCAGGCCGCCATGTGTAGGTTGAGCTGTCCGCCACGGACGCTAGCGACTGCCAAGCATCCTGAGCGCGACCAACCTGCGAAATTCCAGAGCCGCCTCCGGATTTTCGAGTCTTCCCGCTCAGAACCCCGCCTCTTTCTTGTTGTCTTCACAGGTCATACAGCCCGCGTGTAGGGAAGATGGCGACAGCTGTAAGCAGCAACCAGGGAAATGCTCCCAACAATGCTTTCAAGGTGCGTGCACACAATCCTGTGCCAGATACCTAGTGTGGGACCGATTTCTGATAGCTTCCAGGACAAAGAGAAGCCCATGGCGGTGCGGACTGCCAATATTCTGGCAGCCAGAGGTGCGTATTCTCCCTAAAGGAGCTGGAAGCCGCTCTGATCTAACTCCTATGCAGCCGTCGCGGACGCTATAAGAACGGTATATACACGCCGCAACTGGCCATGCTATGGATGAGGGGCTAATGGAACCAGTCTCTGGGACCTAGGGGAATGGACAAGATGGTGAGGTCTAAATAGTCATGTAATACGGGGCCTTGCTGACATTTGTACAGATTCAAACCGCCAAAGGAAACACCATTATTGTACGTCTATTCGGTTTCGTCCACTCTACGGACCAGATACTGACCCGAGCAGACCAACGATGGAAACACTATGCTGAAGGATATGAGCGTGATGCACCCAGCTGCTAAAATGCTTGTCGACCTTAGTGCCGCCCAGGACGTTGAGGCAGGTGACGGGACCACATCCGTGGTGGTTATTGCGGGCAGTCTACTCGGTGCAGCTGAACGATTACTCGCCAAAGGTAGGACACCAACAATGAGAGTGGTTCGGGGCAGGATTGACGTCTTCAGGCATCCACCCTACCATCATCTCAGAGTCCTTCCAGAGAGCCGCTTCTGCTGCAGTTGAGGTCCTCCACAACATGTCAATTCCCATCAACCTCACGGACCGCGCAACCCTCCTCCAGGCCGCATCCACCTCCCTCTCCTCCAAAGTCGTGTCGCAGTATTCGAGCCTCCTGGGACCCATGGCCGTCGATTCGGTGCTGAAGGTTATCGACCCCAAGACCGCTGACAACGTTGACCTGCGGAATATTCGGATAGTCAAGAAGGTCGGCGGTACGATCGAGGATAGCGAGCTGGTCGATGGATTAGTGCTCAACCAGCCGGTCATCAAGAGCGGAGGTGGTCCTACGAGGATGGAGAAGGCCCGGATAGCATTGATCCAATTCCAGCTTAGTCCCCCTAAGCCTGATGTATGTCGTCGTCCACAGACACCCTTTGAGGACGAGCCGTGCTGATGAAATGCAGATGGAGAACCAGATCGTCGTCAACGACTACCGACAAATGGACAAGATCTTGAAGGAGGAGCGCCAGTACCTTCTGAACATGGTCAAGAAGATCCAAAAGGCCAAGTGCAACGTGCTGCTCATCCAGAAATCCATCCTTCGCGACGCCGTCAACGACTTGTCGCTGCACTTCCTCTCCCGTCTCAAGATCCTGGCCGTCAAGGACATTGAACGCGATGAAGTCGAGTTCCTCTGCAAGAGTCTCGGCTGCAAGCCCATCGCCAACATTGACACCTTCAGCGAGGACAAGCTGGGTACTGCCGACCTCGTCGAGGAGGTGCAGTCCTCTGGCGCGCGCTACGTCAAGATCACGGGTATCAAGACTCCAGCCGCGGCCGCGAATCAGACTGTGTCGATCATTGCGCGCGGCGCCAACAGCCTCATCCTCGACGAGGTTGAGCGCTCTCTTCACGATGCACTTTGTGTGGTCCGTTGCCTGGTTAAGAAGCGCGCCCTGATTGCCGGTGGTGGCGCACCGGAAATCGAAATTGCACACGCCTTGAGTATGCGCGCACGCGAGCTTAGCGGCACCGAAGCCATTTGCTGGAAGGCGTTTGCGGAGGCGATGGAGGTCATTCCCACAACTCTGGCTGAGAATGCAGGTCTCAACTCGATCAAGGTTGTGACGGACTTGCGGCACCGACACGCACAGGGTGCGCACAACGCCGGCGTCAGCATCCGCAGCGGCGGCATCAAGGACGACATCACAGAAGAAAATGTTCTGCAGCCGCTGCTTGTGAGCACGAGTGCGATCGAGCTGGCTGCTGAGACGGTCAAGATGATTCTGAGGATCGACGATATCGCTTTGTCAAGGTGAAAAGGCTTAATAAGGGGTAAATGACGACGACAATGAGAAATATGACCTGAAGATTAGAATGGCTGCAAGGTAGAAGTAAGGTCAAGGGGTAGCAATGCATATAAAATATCGTCAAATTCTGCTTCTACGATATAACACCTGGTAATTCCTTGAAGATTAAGTACTATCTAGATAAACGCACAGTCTGTTATGGCTTGAGGAATTCGCCTGCATATCTGTGTAGTCTAGTTCGGTTGGATGTACCCTATGCTTGAGCTGCTCACAGACAAAGTGTTGACCAGTGCTGTTGTAGCTGACGGCGGGACCCCGCCTGCCCGCCGGACGGATGCTACCCCGTTCGGGTTAGCGTGCCCTCCGGCTCGTCCATTTTTGTCGCCCGATCTCGCTCCCCGCAAAGAGTCATATCAAAGAATACCTATAAGACAGATCAATTGACCCTAGACAACCAAGATGAGCGAACAAAGGGGCGTCGCGGAGAACATGCTGTGGGGAGGCCGGTTCAGTCGTCAGTATACGGAGTCAATTGCTGCTATGTTCACCAAAGAAGCGCCGACTAACTGCGTCCCTAGAGGGCCTCGACCCCCTCATGGTCCAGTACAACCAGTCTCTGCCGTACGACCGAATCTTTTGGAAACAGGACATTGAAGGCTCGATAGCCTTCGCGCGGGCGAACGTGAAAACCGGCATCCTCACCCCGCACGAGTTCTCCGAGATCGAGCGCGGCTTCAAGCAGATCGCGGAGGAGTGGGCGACCAACACCTTCGTGGTGAAGGAGAATGACGAGGACATCCACACGGCCAACGAGCGCAGGTTGTGCGAGATCATCGGCAAGGAGATCGGAGGCAAGCTGCACACGGGCCGCTCGAGGAATGAGCAGATCGCGACGGACATGAGACTCTGGCTCCGCGACGAGCTGCGCAAGCTGGAGGGCTTCCTGATCGACTTCATCAAGGTCGCGATTGCGCGCGCGGAGAAGGAGATCGACTATATCATGCCGGGATACACCCACCTTCAAAAGGCGCAGCCTGTGCGGTGGAGTCACTGGCTCCTGTCGCACGCGACCGCTTTCGCGAATGAACTCCAGCGTCTGCGCGAAGTTATCAAGCGCGTCAACCGCAGCCCTCTCGGCTGTGGCGCGCTGGCTGGAAACCCCTTCCACATCGACCGCGAAGGCATGGCCAAGGAGCTGGGATTTGACGGCCTGATGTACAACTCCATGAACGCCGTTGCGGATCGCGACTTTGCCATGGAGACGATGCAGTGGGGGAGCTCGTTCATGCTGAAGATCTCCCGGTGGGCGGAAGATCTCATCATCTACAGCAGCCTGGAGTTTGGCTTCGTCCGCCTAGCGGACGCATACTCGACGGGTTCGTCGTTGATGCCTCAGAAGAAGAACGCAGGTCTGTACTCTGCCCAGTAATATTTTCCTAGATGTAGGCTAACAAGATGTACAGACAGCCTGGAGCTTCTGCGCGGAAAGGCCGGTCGAACCTTCGGCCAGATGGCCGGACTGATGTGCACGATCAAGGGTCTGCCAACGACCTACAACAAGGACCTCCAGGAAAGCGTCGAGCCACTCCTCGACCACATCAAGACCGTTGGAGACAGCATCCAGATCGCCAACGGCGTCCTGTCCACCCTCACCGTGATCCCGGAGAAGATGGCCGCCGCCCTGGCCCCGGAGATGCTCGCGACCGAGATCGCAGACTACCTCGTCCGCAAGGGCGTGCCGTTCCGCGAGGGCCACCACATCTCCGGCCGCGTTGTCGCTCTGGCAGAGAAGAACAACGTCCCCATGGACACGCTCAGCCTGGAGCAGCTGAAGAGCGTGGATCCTCGCTTTGACGAGGACGTGCGGACATGTCTGGACTATGAGCGGGCGGTCGAGCTCAAGGATGCGATTGGCGGCACGAGCAAGCGCGCCGTGGCCGAGCAAATCTCCATTCTGAAGGGGCTGCTTTGAACTTTGTTCTCGAGACGCTGTGTGTATATGCAGATGAATGATACTCTATAAAAACTTGTCATGATAGCGTATGTATAAAATGTGTGCTGGGATTCTGTCTCCTGAACCGCGATGGACCAATACCTCATCTGCTCACGGGGCTGTGGTAGAACGAACTCTCAATGTACTAGATGATTACGATATGAGTATGCTCTTTCCACCCTTTATCTAGCGGAGAAGCAGGTATCCTACAAACATGACTTTTCTTCGAGTCAACAGTGTGCATAAGCTGTACAGTAGCAAGCCAGCCTAAAAAGGCATCTCCCAACACTCACCTAAACACTCCCCTTGACGAATCCACCACCCGTGGACCTGTACCTGCATATACAAAAACGTTACACCTTTGCGCTGTAGCAGTTCATTGACCTAAACAGGTAGTATATATAGCACGTAGTGGGCGGTATGTACATTACATACCTGGTACCTACAGATGAAATGAGCTAATCCATCCCATGCCCCGCAGACTGAGTATCCTATCTCACATGGACTAACTCAGGTAGGACCGTTAAGTCATCCCCAGTCTCAACTGAAACAAGTTTAATTATTATAAAGTATTCAAGGTAGACGCCTAGGGAAGTAGCTATATAGATGGGGGGGGGTCATCGATCGTATGCCTCAGGTAGGCATCTACCCGGGTACTGTACCTCGTAAGTAGGAAATGATGTGCATTAGGGTAACAGCTACCTACTGGTATGCAGGACATGCTAACCATCTGAGGAGATGGTGATCCAGCACCGTCAACCCTGGAAGGTGGGAGGTTAGTAGGCGGTAGTATCAACCCCCCAAAAAATGGACCTGACCTCAGTTCTCCAGTCGACGTCATGTGCTCCATCTTGAGCTTAGGCTCCCTCGTTACGTACAATAATGCGTGTAGGCAGGACGGCAGAAGGCTAAATAAAAGCTGTCAAACTGTCAAAGTCACTCCCCTCCATGGATGGTGCGCGCCCAGGTGGAGAGTACCTAATGTACAGTACATGTACCTGGCCTTTACAACTGGATCGATAGATTTTTGGTTTGGAAGCCTGGAAAGCTACTCTCCTAAGCCACTTGATGAAGCTGACTGACGTCTGACTGAGACTGCAGTTTAAGCTGTGCTAGCACCTGGTTCCTATATGCATATATCATGTGTTAAGTGTGCAGATACATAAGTACTGTACCACACGTATGTATACATGCCTGAGCGCATGAGAGTAGAAATCCCATCCATGATCACAATATCATGTTTGTCTTTCTCGTGTCAGGTACAGTACAGCACATGCATGTAGATATTTTTGCCTAGCAGGCACATGTGCAGGAGGAGCACTTCATACCTCCAAATTTGTAGAGTGCCCAAGTACGGAGTAGACCTATCTCCATATGCCCATCCTCCCTCCCTCCCTTTTCCAGTCCTATCAGACATTGGTGCATCAAAGCCTTGGAATTGAACTGAAACATGGACGTGTTCTAAGCCGCTAAGACTGGCGGTCGATCCTCCATGGATCATCCGGAATCCTCCGAAGATCACCTCCTGTACACAGTACTCCGTAATCCCTTAGTCCAGTTAGTGCACCGTGCACGTCCCCCCAATCCCAAACCTCAAGCTCAAGCTCAAGGGCGCTTGGGCGCGTCCATGATCTGATCGCCGATGATGATCAACATGTTACATGATCAACACGCCCCGTGCCCCTCCTAGGCGCGCGGATCCACCTGAAGAATGACAAATCTTCCCGGCCAATGAGAGGTTGTCTTTCTTTTCGAGCTTAGCTAAGTCTTAGGGTCTCGGATGGTGATCATCTATGGATTATGTGGATAACTTGAGAACTTAATTCTATCATCGCGTGGGCGGTACTATCCGAGTGCATTGTGGACCTGCCCCCCTAGCCTGGCCAGCAATGGACATGGGCTTAGGCCTAGACACCTGCATGTGCATATAGGACATGCACCCTTCGCGTTACATTGCAGAATTGGGGATTCATGATGTCATCCGGTTCAGGGGTTAAAGTCGTACAGTACAATGCTCTGTATGATGACGTAGGATTGGATTGTGAGTTCCTGTGCCTGCCAGGGGCGCATGTGGTGGGAGCATATCGTTGGATAAACGTGGAGTAATCAGGTTCTTTTAATGTTTACGGAGGATCTATACCGCTGCATACCAGGGATGATGCTAATACGTAGTAGTAGGTTTCCGCATACTGTGTGACTCCTGCTATGGAAACGATTGAGCATCGAATTGAGGCAACTTATGAGGTTCCTTCCTATGTATGTATTGTACTGTAGTACAAAACTTCTTCAACGAATGCCTTCCTCTCCCTGTACAGCAGCATTCCAGCTACGTACTGGATCCCTCCTCACTGCCCATGCGAAAAAGGAACAACCGTCAACCCCAACCGCCGCCGCATGCGATACGCCCGGCCCTTCCAGTCCCTGCACCACCCCAATGCCCTCAGGAAATCGACCTGGATCCACGTCAACCGCTCCCCCAGGTCCCATGCCTCCTGCACCTCCCCGTCCAACAGCAGCCGAATCGTGCCGACCCGCTCGTAGAAGAGCCGTCCGTACGGCGCCATGTCGAGATCCATGTTCAGCAGAGCCTCGATCAGGCTCCAGAGAAACGCGACCAAGTACTCCGGGTGCAGCATGAACTCGACGCCGGTGTCCCTCCGGAGCCGGATCAGCTCCCAGATCTGCGTCTGCGGGGGGGCCAGGAGGTGCCGCGACACGTGCGTCGGCGTCAGGACGTCGAGGTCGAGCGTCTTGATGCTGATGTCTGCATCCGCATCGAACACGTCCTGATCGAGTCGGTGCAGACCGAGGAGTGGCACATCCTTCCGTGGGCCCACGGGGCCGCAGGCCAAGAACCGTTCCAGCAGGCTGTAGAAGTACCCGGCCATCGGGGGCGGCAGCCGGGCGTTGTCGCCGATGCAGAAGGCGTTTCGATCAATACTGGTCTTGCTGGTCCCGAGCATCCGGATCGTGGTGTATACGCGGTCGACGCGGGTCGACAGCGCCGGCACGGAGATCCACGTCGGGTAGAGCGCTTCCTCGTCGACGATGACGACGTCCAGTTCGTATGAGTGCCTCGTTGGCAGACGGTGCAGCGCGTCCAGCGTCTCGGCGTGCAGTTGGCGGTTGACCAGCAGTAGGGGGAGGCTGTTTGTGCACGGGGACCGCGGGGCGTATCTGACGTTGGTGCTGTCGGTCCACGACACGTATATGAGGTCGTCGAGTTCGGTCCGGTCGGGGGCGGTGGTGAAATATCTGTTTCTGAGATCTGGACGTGCCACCGCCGGAGTGGACACGACCAGATCGAGGATAATGTCGCGGAGTTCGCGGGGGAGGTCGAGAAGGGACGGCATGGTCAAGTTGGTACGTTGCTGATGTGCTATCGTGACTGCCAGCGGTCTTTAGGAGATTGGGTAGATAGTACGTACTGTACATCTGAGTAACATCTGAGTACGTTGTTAAATAGAGCACCCTGATGTAGGCCAAACAAAACCAGATTTGATGGCGGATGAAGCCTCCATCGACCTCTCCATGGCAACAAGCTGTTATGTCGGAGAATACCAACGCTGCCTAACCTCAGGGTTTGTAATCCGGAAGCCCCCGTCCAGTGGAGTGTCTGGGCGGGCCCGTTCATTTCCTCGTTTGGAAAGCCTGAAACCGCGGGCAGGTGTTGCACACAGGTCATTGTCGACCTCTCTGATGTTCTTCTGTATGCAGATACAAACCTTGGTGTATACATGGTTTCTTTCTTTTCTTTGTTTTAGATGTTGAACCGCCTATGGAATGCTCCTTTGTAAGTGATGTAGGTCCCAGTACATTATACAAGTTCCATTTATTGATAAAAAAAATCAACAACGCTCCACATACGATCTCATCATCATCGTCCAGTTGATAGAATTATAAAATTTCAGAGAGCATCAAAACCAGCTCCCCCGTCCATCCACACAATAGAGACAAATAGAGAGAGACAAGGGTGTATGCACTGAACACGAATTCAAGGCTTCTATATAATACGGAGTAGATGAGTAGGCGGTAACTATCCATAGGTACGAGTCTATCGAACCGAACACACACTGATACAAGTGGTGAAGTGCAGCAAGGCGGTTGCAAGCCACGGTACCCCTGGTTCCCCTGGGCCGGGGCCGGGGATCCCGGGGACGATCCGCAACCACAACCACGTCCTCGGGAGACTTGGTGCCTTGGACTTGGAGAGAGGACCCAAAGGTATGGCTCACACGGGTCACCGATTCACCGCTCAAAGCCACGTTTGGGTGTTCATGCAGGCGTGCCTGCGTGAGTGCATGTGGAATATAAGGTAAGTACATACGTACTAGTATGCAGGTACGGAGCCATGCGTAGAACTTCGGTTCGTAGGCAATGTGATGCTATGTCTCTTGCTCATTGGCTATGTTCCATAATCCTGTATGTCCTATCTGTACATGTACATACAATCTTGTCCATCCATCCATATCTGTCCAGAAATCGTGTTCAGAGTCGATAGTATGCGTGTATAAATGAAACGCTAAGGAGACCCATTGCAGCGGATGCAGTGTAGTGACCTGAAACGGCACCAGTATGTAGAAAATTCCCGTGATGTGTATATATAGAATCAATCGAGAAATCCCATAGCCAAAAAAATCCCGTATTTCACAATCAAGGCTCAATCAATGTCACGATGTTCGCCATTCCCCATGTATTCGACCAACTCCTTGATTTCCGAAAACGCTGTACAAACCGACAGCCCATGTGCTTGTGATAGGAGAAGATAAACATAGGAAAAAAAAAATGGAAATGCAGCAGAGGCGGTCGAAACTCGTGATGTGCGTATGTATGAACGAGTGAATGCATGCAGCATCATATATGTATGCAACCGAGATAACCGAAAGTCGTGTCTCTACTGTGCAATGAGTCGCTCAAATTCGACGATCGATGCTGTCATGAACCGTGACAGGACCGCTTGCTCAGGTCGCTGCTACTCCGCAGGATCCGTCGGAGCTTGGTCACGATCTTTGTTGTCTTGGTCGAAGAGTCTGAGACTCGAATCAGTAAGACAGTTCAATGGACAAGGTGGAGAACTAGACACACCACTGCCTCTTCTGGATTCGTCAATTTTGTACTCTGGGGCCTCAGGGGACGCGTAGGCACCTGCCCAGTAGCCGACTGTATTGTCTCCGTACCACTCGCTGGTGGTGAAGTCGGCGTGGTAGTATGGGGTCTGGAGTGCCGAGACGTGGGGATACAAGGTTGCCAATGGATTGGCAATGGCTTGCGGCGGATTCCGCCGGCTCTCGGAAGGGTCTCTATCTGACTAGCCCTTGGTAAGCAGGATGCAAAGACTGTATGGCGAAGGAGACCTACGTAGAGCTCGTAGTTGGTCTTGTAGCAACACATGGTGGGGAAGTTGGAAACGCGCGGGAAGGGATAAAGCTCAAGCTACCCCGACCGGGAGAGAGTGCTCTGGAGAGGTATTTCTGAAGTCCCCTTGGACCCTTTGTAGGAGGCAGGAATGAAGAGGGTGTTGAAGACGCCTTTGAGGGAGGTGACCTGGTGAGCAAGGGAAGGAGGAAGGAGTGTATTTAAGCTGCATGGGGATAGCAGCCCTATACGAGGGCTGCATACTGCTCCTCCAGCTATCTTTACAGATTCGGAAATTCGATGACTTCACGCCAGCCCAGGTTTTTGTCATGGTGGAGTCCTGGATCTTCGATCTGAGAGAGCTAAGAGGAACTAGTGAAAGTCAGATCGCCGTGTGCAGGAGTGTGGGTCTGGGTGTGTACGCAGGGGCGTCAGCCCTAGAAGGCTAGAACAAGACAATTGTCGCATCCTTGCGTGACCGGGCGGTTCCAGGCCAGCAGAGTGACCAGATCAACTGATAGTGTGTATCTTGACGGCTATCTTGTCTCACAGGTCGAAGAAGCTCGTTGCGGACCATGCATTGTTGCATCCTGTCGTGGTCCTACCGTTTCCCCTTCACGGGCACGCGTGCTTCGAACATGCAGAGAAGGCCATTATTGGGTCTCAGCATCGTGTTCAAGCGGGCAGGACAGAGGTCCACAACTTGCTCTTCACATCCCGGGATCGAGGCTGGCTGGACAGGGCTCGGGAAGCGGACGAAGGAATGATTGAAGAGATCTTACTGGTCTGTCGGGCGGAGATCGCGCTCCCCGCCGGACGCCACGACTGCGCACAGCCACTTGTTTGGCGAGCCGCATTTCGTGGCTGTGAATGTGGCTAGAGATTTGTGGCTTGATAATTTTTGCACCACCTCAGATGCCGGGCGCTTCCCGCTCCATCCCGAGGCCTCTGTCCTCCAACTCCATGGAGCGACAGACGCTCATGCCGCAATATGGCTCGTCGCAAGCATTCCGCTTCAGATGCCGGTCGGCTTATCGCTCTCATGCCCCGCCGACACTGAGACCACACCGAGATCCTCCCGGGGGTTCTTGATGGTCCCCGGGCCGGGGCACGAGCAGGTGCCGTTTCTGGAGCGCCTGAGGGAGCCACTCGAGGAGGAGATCCGGGCCTCGGAGGTGCGGTGGAGCGAGTGGCTGGCGATGGAGGACTGGATGATCGGGCCGCGGAGTCCTTTCTAGGTTTAAAACCCCGCCGAGGCGGGCGTGTCTCGGTAGAGAGGGTTACGATTCTACGGCGTATGGAGTTGCAGTGCAAAAGTTATGAGTATGTCACTTTGTTTGTTCATTAGATACGACTTGGACATGAGATTTTCGTCTGAAATTCAAAATCCTAGTGTTGTCCGACCGTTGTCTACGTAGGAAACTGTCCCACAGCGAACATCACTTCCTTCCACAATCCAAAAACAAGGCAGCCCTTATCAGAACCCAAAATCAGATATACATCCCCACCGAAACAAGTGTCCCGCGAGGCGACGCAACTGGGGGAACCTCGAGGATCAGCTACACGGACACCCTTCGGCCGGTCCCACCGTTCTGTCCTGTGAAGGCTCCGCTTCCTGTGCATACAGGGAAGTGCGCGTCTTAGTCCAGAGCCGACCTGAATCCGGTAGTCTGGGAAATTACGAGTAGGGATGTTGTTTTGGTCTGATTTTTTTTGATGTCCACATACTCCGCACAGTACTTGATGATGCCGTAAGTCAATTGATTATCCATCAACTATTCACACAAAACTACGCATAGACCATTTTTCACCGAGTATATACTAAATAGCAGTTAGTAGACTAGGATTCTCCGATTTCATTTATTCATCGTGATTGTTTTGTGTTGTGTGAGACGTGTGATGGCTGTAAAGTATATATATATATATATATTTCTCATACATGTCCTCCGTATACGTATATTTTCGGACCTTGTCTAGAAACCACCAGCACCCCAGCAGTCCAATTTCCTTCAACTGCTCAATAGCCTGTCGGACGCTTTTTTAACTTTTCTCTTTTTCAAGCGGAAAATCTTGCTATATCTCCCCTCAAGGGGAGTTCGAAGAACCATCGGAAGCCGGAACCGACCCCGACCTCTCGGCTCCGCTCGGCCCGGCTCAGCCGAAAATGGAAGCTCGTCAACACCCGGGCACCTGTTACACCCAACGACACACTCCACTGCACCACGACAACTCAGAAGATCTTGATTGTTAAACATCGAAGAACCCAAAACTCGGCTACATAGACCACTGGCATAGCTTCACAGGCACAGACCAAGTTGAGTTGAGGCTGTTGCGCAGCCCTGACGGCCCGACCAGGAGGGACCCGCCCAGGCTGAAAGAAGCGATGACAGAATATCAAGCTTGGCACGCGATGGATGGATCGTGGGGCCGCGGGGAAGGGGGAATCAGTAATTTTGATTTTCGACAGGGCTTGAGTTGAGTTTCAGCCGATGTCGAGACTCGAGGGGTACTCCTAATGCATGACATAATAATAATGAATGCTACGGTGTCGTTTTTAATTCCAAGGTGATTTGCTTTGCGAAATCCAGAGTACCTGTGTATCTACCACGGCAGAGACCAAGACAAACGTGGTGAGGATATATCATATTCCTCTCGGGTACCGACCTAGGGACAATACATCCAAAAAGAAAAAGAACAAAGCACAATGACCACCCCCGAGATACTCATATACCACCACCCCGACCCGCAGAGCTCCCTCCTCCCGCTGCTTCGCGCGCACCTCCCGCACAGCGTTCCCCTCCTCCGCCGCATCCAGCACGGCCTGGCGTATCCCTCGCCCACGGCCGCCGTCCTCGCGACCTTCCCTGCCACCACCACCTTACCCTCCACGACAGAACCATGGCTCGCAGCCCACGTCGACCTCTTCCGCGGCCGCGAGACCCAGATCTACATCTACTCGAGCCTGGAGCGGGAAGCGTCCTCCCCGCCGGCGTCGGCAGCAGGCGTCGACTCCGACTTCGTCTCGACCTTCGGCGACAGGATAAGTATGGACAAGCAGGCCCGGACGCGGGACCAGCTCCTCGCGTTCCTGGCCTACGTCAAGGCGAACCTGCTCCCGGAGTATCTCTCGTCGCCGAAGGCTGCTGCTGCTGCTGCTGATAATCCTCCATCTCCATCTCCATCTACGCCCGGGACAGGGTCAGGTACAGGTACACCCGTCAAAAAGATTCCCCCTCCGCCCCCGACGGCCTTCCTCATCGGCAGCATGCACACGGGCCTCGCGACGCTCCTCACGGCCTCGGGGACGGACTACTCTGATCGCCAAACCCTCCCCGGGGTGCGGATCATCCGCCGCGACGACCCGCCGTATGTCAAGTACCTGTTCCGGCCGGAGGCATATAGACTCCCCAGCACAGGCACAGACAACGATAATACAACATCAGATAAAGACAAAGACAGAGACGAAGCTCCGGAAAGAAGAAGGCATCCGCTGCCACCCGGGTACCGCTTCCACGACCGCCGCGGGCGCTACGGCGTCCAGCCGCACCACCACGCCCTGGTCAGCAGCCGGACGCACATCCCGCGCTCGAGCGAGACGCTGGCCCGCATGCCGGGGGTGGCGGTTTACTATGATGGTGACGACAAACCCAATCCAAACAGTTCCCAGACCCATGATGGTTTGGAAGGAGAGGAGGAGATGCCCATCGCATGGGCCTTCCTCGGCGTCGACGGCAGCCTGGCCACGCTGCACGTCGAGCCGGCGCACCGCGGGCGCGGCATCGGCGCGTGCGTGTCCCGCGAGGCCATGCGGTCCGGGTTCCGCGCGGGCGGCATCTTCAGATCCAGATCCAGATCCAGATCGCTTGGAGAGGAGGAAGGAGAAGGGGAAGGGGAAGGGGAGCTGGGACACACGGACGTCCTGGTGACGAACAGGGCCAGTCGGCGCGTGATGGAGAAGCTGGGCGGGGAGATCGGGTGGACGGATACGTGGGTGGTGGTGGAGCTAGAGGGGTGATGGATATGTAGATACCATCCCTAGATAGATACATATCTAGGGTCTGTATTGTACATACATACAGCGTATATGGAGTACATACGTGATGTTCCATCAAATATAAGCAGATACGGGAACAAGGCACTTGCAGGTCCAAGAGAGTCATGCGAGAGTACGGGAGGTTTCAGCACGTCTCGCGGAGAGGTCGATGGACGAATACCGCGTGGATGGGCAGTCTAGGATCGAGCTGGCAGTCCAAACCGGTAACTCGGGTCTTATATCATGCCAAGACCGGTCAAAGGTTAGATGTCCTAGATTCAATTGGAGCATATAGCAAGCACAAACTAGCTACCCATCGCATTTGGATTCTGGAACAAGAGAGAGGGTCAAGGGTATAAAGGGTCAACGCGACAACGATCCTAAAGACAAAGGCATCCGATTCCAACACATAGGCCGCCAACCACAGGAGCAAGGGGAGAAACCGAATTAACACAAGGCCCGGCCAGAACGTGCAAGAGTGCTTCCACAGTCGCCGCACTGTCCATGTAGCACGCACGCTACCCGTTGAAACCAAACAACATATGGGACAAGGGATCGATCAGTGTTAACATGTAGGTATTCGTTTGGTTGTTTCCGATGACCAGAACCGATTAAAAATATAAATTGCAAGGGAATGAAAACAGTACCAACATCACGGAACAGAAAGACATGTGAGTGGATATAGTGCAGGGTATTCAGTAGTGTCGACCTTCCAGCGGGATACTACAGCCGTCATCGTCATTTCAGTCGTAAAACCCACCAATCATCGCCATAGACGGCGTTGCATGAAACCGGGTTAAACGCTGACACCAGCGCCAGCAGCGGCCGCACCCCATCGCAGCCGTTTGAGGCCGCCTTTGACAGCTTCCTTCCCGCACGCAGCCGACGCTCTGCCGTCGCCCGCCATCGATCCGATCCCGCTGCCGGCCTCTGTCCGTCCAACCTCCCGACCCAGAGCATAGCCGGCCGAGAAGCTGATTGCGGAGAGGAGGACGACAACTCCAGCACTGATGACCCAAGTCATCACTGTCGGACTGACAACAGAGATGACAGAATCAGCGATATTGGAGCGGCGGGCTTTCTTCGAGGTCGACGAATGAGAAGAGGCACGTTCCTTCGAGGAGCTTGCTCTGCGCCTCGGCTTTGAAGCTGAAGCGGAGGCGTTGGAGGAGGATGTCGGCGGCTTGTGCTGCTTTGTCGACCGGTTCGATGCTGGAGACGGACCGGTGCGAGCGGGAGGAGCTGGGCGGTGTTCTTCTTCGCTGCTCTCCTCTCCCATTGCTACCGATTCCGGGACCAGTCGGAACGAGGATGGCTGGGCAGACGGACCGGCCGCCGCGGGTTGCGTGTCATTCTTTGGCAGACCGCGCGCCGCCGCTGCACAGGAGAGCAGAGTAGTCAGGCTCGCTCGTAGAGCTGCGTCATGGTCGGCCTGGTAGGATGGAGAAATCATGTTGTACGGACTGTGCTGCGGCTGCCGACGGCTGGAACGCATGCTGGAATATGAATGACTTCGGATCGCAGTCCGCCGGCTGGAGCTGGAAAAGGCACTGCAGTTGGACCGAGGAGGATCAGGCGCGCTCGTCCGCGACAGAGAGGCCGGGGGATGGGTAAAGGCATTCGGCTGAGGCACGAATGGCGCGGTGTTGATCTGCATCGCGAGAGCCGTCGAGTTGTCATCGTCCTCGTCGCTGGATGGAGCAGCCGCGGAGGAAGCCGAACCGGTGCGCAGCAGCAGCGCATCTCCCCTCGAGCGGGCGAAGACGTCTTCGTTGGAGCCGCTTAGCACCCGGTCGGACTCGCTCTCGCTTTCTTCATACTCATCCTGGCTGCTGCCCAACTCCCGGGGGGAGTAGCTGATGTGTTCCGCGGTAAGACGCCTTCGTCGGTTGTGGTGGTAAGCCGAACTGGACTCGCGGCGTTCGACACGTAGGCCAGTGGTGATTATCTCGTCGTTTGCGGCCGACGACAGGGATGAGGACGAGGGCTGGGACGACACTTCGACCCAGGAGTCTATGTAATAGCGGAGTGAGTACATCTTGCATGAACGGGGAGGGCGGAGTTAACGCAGGGGGGAGAGATGGTTCAGGGGATGGAGTCGACAAAGCATGGGAAACTCGAAGGAGATGCAAAGACAAAGAGCAGGATGTTGCGATGCACAAGGGAGATACGCACCCTCCGGTCTCATGTGCCAGGCAGCGGACTGGTTGCGTGACAAAGGGGTGTTCTCCCGGGCCATCTGATGGCCGTCTCGCGTCATCTGGATGGGGGCAGGAGGGCCGTCACGGACAGGATTCAGGAGGTCGTAGTGTGTTGGCTGCATGGCACCTTGTCGCGGCAGACAAGAGAGTCAAGAGGATAGGTTCGCAAGGAGACAAGATGCGAGAGGAGCAGAAGGAGGAGGTTCGAGGGAGATGGACCGCGACCTGGCGGTCAGCAGGGGCTGGCAGTTCGTTGGGGACGGGTGGGGCCGCGTGGGACGGAGCAACGACGCGGCTCTATCTTATCTCGAGAGGGCGAGATCAGATCACCAGGATGTCAAAGGCACCGATGCCAGACGTAAGCGGATCCGGAGCCCTCCGTGATCTCGAGATTGCAAGAGGCCGCTGAGGTGCGCTTGTGAGGATGTACGGGACGTCGGACGCAGCGAGGAGGGAGCATGCGCACCGTGCCGGAGAGCCCGTGACCGCGAGAGGCTGCCTGACAGACTATGGAGTAGAGGCGATGAAACGGTCGGCGGCCACGGGAGCTCAGCAGGTCTGGCACGCCGCTCGAGAGGATTCCCGTGACGGGAGGGCCAGAGGGAGGAGTTTAAAATGATGGAAGAAAAGACGAAAGAGCGTCGAGGGGATGGGAGACGTGAAGGGGGTGGAAGGTGAAGGGGGTGGAAGAGGGCCGAGGATGGCAGAGAGGGGGAGCTGATATGATAGATCATCGGACGGCCTGGCCGGCGGGCCGTGGCAAGAGCGCCGGGCTGCGGGGGCGGTGCGTGGGGTTACCGGTTTCGGCATCGCGGGTGCGTGGCCGCAAGGGGCCCGGGTCACGGCGCACGTCTCCGGTCACGTGACAGGATGCTCGTCATGCTCTACGGTTGAGGTACAGAGGATCACAGTGATCAAGCAAGTGCAGTCGCATTTTTTTTGAAAGATACAGACAAGTTACCGCCAGACAGAACAGAATACATCGCAAACTTTTGTGGAGATCGACAGTAGACCGGAAATAAAAAGACAAAGTACAACCCAGAACACGAGGGCAGATGCCAGTGGTACAGTACAGGACCTACCTTGGCTGCTCACACAGATTCATCACCATCACTCAAAAGTGGTCTTCTTGCCCTGGAACTCGCCAAAGCCGCCCCGGTTGGTGCTGGCGCTGGCGTTTCCGCCGCGGGCTCCGCCACGGCCTCCGCGAGCACCTCCGCGGCCGCCCCGGCCACCCCGGGCCCCGCCGCGTCCGCCGCGTCCGCCGCGCTGCGACTCGCCGTTGCTCGGGCGCGGCGTGCTGAAGTCCAGGCGCATCGGCCGCCCGGCCAGGTCCGCCCCCTGCAGCTCGTTGAGCGCCTTGCGCGCCTCGTCCACCGACGAGAACGAGATGTAGCCGAAGCCCTTGGGGCGGCCCGAGTCGGCGTCGGTCGGCAGCCGGATGCCCGTGATGGTGCCCATGCCCGAGAACTTCTCCTTGATGGTGTCCTCGTTCGCGCTGAACGGGATGTTGCCGATGAACAGCGTGTCGCTCTCGGGGCTGGTCTGGTCACCGAAGGACTTGGCCCGGGCCTTGGCGCGCTCCTTGAAGTTGCCCTGGTCCTTGTCCTGGCGGGCGTTGGCGAAGTCGAGGTTGATCTTGCGGCCGTCGATCTCGGCGTCCTTCTTCGCCTCGTACGCCTTCTTGGCATCGGCGGCGTTCTTGAACTCGACGTAGCCGAAGCTGGACGGGAATTAGCATGCATCATTCACTCGGGGAGAGGACGGTCACTTACCCCCTGGAGCGACCAGAGTCGCGCTCAGTCACTATGCGCACACCGGCAAGCTCACCAAACTCCTGGAACTCGCGGCGCAGCCACTCCTCATCGACGTTCCATGACAGGTTGCCGACAAAGAGGTTGCCGGTCTCGCCGTTGGCTCCAGCGTTCTCGGTCTTGGACTTTTTCTTGGAGGCAGATGCTTTCTCCTCGTCTGCCTTGCGCTTCTTGGGAGCCTCCTCCTTGGGAGACTCCTCGCTCTCTTGCTCCTCGGATTCGGACTCGGACTCGGATTCCGACTCTGACTCAGACTCGGACTCAGACTCGGATCCAGACTCAGAGCCCGACTCAGACTCCTCCGATTCAGATTCCGACTCCTCGGACTCGGAAGAATCGGAGGTTTCCGAGCTCTCAGATTCCTCGGATTCCTCGGAAGAGGCATCCTGGAACAGTTAGAGACACAACTTTAAACGAATGGGTCGGGGTTGACATACCTTCTTCACACCGTTGGTCTTGTCGGCCTTCTTGGCCTTGGCAGGAGCCTCGTCCTCGCTCTCAGAGGAATCAGACTCGGACTCGGATTCAGAGTCAGAGTCCTCGCTCTCGCTGCTCTCCTCCTTGGTCTCAGCCTTCTTGGGAACCTCGTCCTCCGAAGAGGATTCGTCACTGGACTCGGATTCGGACTCAGACTCGGACTCGGACTCAGACTCAGATTCAGATTCAGACTCGGAAGCGGATTCGGGCTTGGCCTTGGCCGCCGCCTTCTTGGAGTCCTTTGCCTTCTCGACTGGCTTCTCCTCTTCGCTCTCACTCTCGCTGCTGGAGGAGCTGGCGTTCTTCATCTCCTCATCGCTGTCGGACTCGGACTCGGAGCTGCTAGGCGTAGGCTCCTTCTTCTTCTGCTTGAGTTGTGCCTTCTCCTCCTTGGCGATGAGCTTGCGAGCGATTTCCTTGCTCTTGGCCTTAGGACTCTGAGCCGGCTTGGTGATTCCGGCATCCTTGACCTTGGTAAGGGTCTTGTCGACGGGCTTTTCGGGGCCCTTTGCGGCCTTCGCCTTGGTCTTGGACATTTTGCTCTGCATTTTCTGTTAGTCAAGAGACGCGTATATGAGCTTGGAGAGGCACATACCAAGTACAATATCCCTCAATGCAATGAGATGGACTGTTGGAGTCGAGAAGCAGACCTCTCGATGTGCGGCAGAGCCTACTTTCCCACAACACCCGATTTGAAGAGAATCAAGTGATGCTGCTGCGTCACCTGATGAGATCCCCCAGAAGAAACCACTAGGAACGATCTGATCACAGCGGGAAGCAAGTCTCAAGCGAAGAAGGATCTCCGTGAGACTGCAAGCGCAAACACCCACAAGTAACCCACAACGGACAGTGTTCAAGCCCACAGAGACGGACAGGTGATATGCAGCCGTCTATAATATGAAACCCACGAGTGTGTCCCACAAAATAGAAGTGCAGTATCCCTCAGCCCACGGCCCTCAGTGTTAGCCCACAGTGTGCCAAGTTGGAAGTGTACTTTGCAGTACCGCCCACGCTGCTGTGTCAGTTAGAGAGAGTCCAAGAAAGATTGGGAATCTCAAACTCTGGATCTTCGCTCTGCAGATTCCCTCAAGAATCCTTCCGATGAAGGCGTTGATGGGGTGGTGACGAGGGAGTTGGAAGGGGGAAAAAAAATTCAGAGAGCTGGAGCTCAACTAGCGGGAAAAGCGCACGGAGGCTGGAGGGGAAACGAAAATTTCCCCTCACCGCCTTCCCTGCGGGGCTAAGCTACATGCGGCCCAGCTCTAGCTCCGCGGCGTGAACCAGTGGGCGCGGCTCCCGAGTGACCTGTGGGTACCTCGTCTGCAGCGGCCACAGAGCGCCATCGTGGTGTACCCGGCGGTATCCTCTCACGGGCCTCACCTTACTGCCAACACCGCACTACCGTGAACCACTCCGCCTGCGACATCTCCGGGTCGCCCATCACACCTCCTCCAATCCTCAACGTCAAGTTGAGGCGACAAGGAATCCATGGGACTCAATTGAATCGATCCTGTCCGTCTGCCATGGCCCCTCCCACGCCCTCTTCCTACCGTCCGCGGAAGAAGAGAAAGCTCCAGCCCCTCTCGCCCAGCGCCAGCAATGACCTGATCCTTGAGCCGGGAAGTAGCAGGGCCTCACCTGCGTTCCCCCTGGTCTCGTTTCTTTGGGCTGCCCGCGGAGGCACGTCTCAATGGCTCATCCTGCCGCTGATTCTTATGACTGCCGGCCTGTTTCGCTGGGCCGTCGGTCTGTGGGGATACTCGGGTGGGTTGCAGAACGGACCTTCAATAATGTCGCTCGAGGATCCAGGGCTGACCGTCGTTTTAGGCTTCCAGACGCCTCCGATGCACGGCGATTTCGAGGCGCAGAGGCACTGGATGGAGCTTACCTCCCACCTGCCAGTCTCCAAGTGGTATTGGTATGACCTGCAGTACTGGGGCCTAGACTACCCTCCCTTGACCGCGTACCATAGCTTGCTTCTGGGGAAGATGTATGTTTTGTAGTGTTTCCGGTTATTCTGTTGACGTTTTACTGATACTATGCAGTGGCTCCCTTTTCGACCCAGCATGGTTTGCGCTCGATGAATCCCGCGGCTCCGAGGATCCTCTGTTGAAGGTCTATATGCGTGCTACCGTGCTTGTGTCGGAGTACCTCGTGTATATCCCTGCCGTCTACATCTTCCTCCGAAGGTACGCCCACGTGCAGGGTGTCCACGCATGGCCTGCGTCGATTGCTCTCGTCGCCATTCTCATGCAACCGTCTACGATTCTCATCGACCACGGCCACTTCCAGTATAACACTGTAATGCTTGGATTGGCAGTCGCTAGTCTGGAGAGCATCTTCGCTGGACGGTTCTTATGGGCATGTCTCTTTTTCGTGGCAGCGCTGGGCTTCAAGCAGATGGCTCTCTACTATTCACCGGTCATTTTCTGCTTCCTCCTTGGGGCTTGTATATTTCCGCGCATCAGGCTCGTTCGCCTCTCGTCCATCTCGTTGGTTACACTGGTCGCTTTTGCCATCCTGTTTGCACCGATCATTGTCGGTGCGCTGTATGACAGCTATCGCGGAAATCCCATTCCAGGGCCTGCCCCTCCTCTCTTGCAGGTACTCCCTGTCAAGATTAATGAGCAGTCGTGGCTCTACCCTGCAGTTCTACAGCTCGCACAGGTGATTCATCGAGTATTCCCCTTTTCCCGCGGCCTCTTCGAAGACAAGGTGGCGAATGCATGGTGCGCCATCCACACCTTTTACAAGCTCAATCGGTTTCCCTCGAGTGTCCTACAACGCGCCTCACTTGGGGCCACCCTTGGCTCTATCCTCGTTCCCTGCGCCATCATCCTGCGCCATCCACGGACTTCGCTTCTTCTTCCTGCTCTCGCCAGCGTCGCGTGGGGATTCTTCCTCTTCTCCTTCCAGGTTCATGAGAAGAGCGTCCTGCTGCCTCTGCTACCAACGACTCTCCTTCTGAGCGGTGCTGGCGGCCTAAGCAAGGAGACCAGGGCTTGGGTCGGCTTGGCTAATATGCTCGGAGCATGGACCCTTTTCCCGCTCCTGAAGCGAGAAGACCTCCGCATCCCCTACTTTGTCATCACGTTACTCTGGGCGTATCTCTTAGGCCTACCGCCGACCTCCCTAGAGATCTACCGCAATTGCGCAGAGGCCGAAAGTTCCGGCACCAGCTCTAATCTCCACATCCTCACCAAGCTCATTCACCTCTCCATCTACCTGGCCATGATTGTCTGGCACGTCCTTGAAGCTTCTATTCGACCTCCTCCCGATAAGCCAGACCTGTGGGTCGTGTTGAACGTGCTCATCGGTGCGGGTGGATTCGGGATTTTATACCTCTGGTGCACATGGAAGCTGATCGTGCAGAGCTTGAGACTGAGCCGGAAGGTGTCTGAGGAGGAGAGCAAGAAGAAGAAGCAATGAAAATGGCTGCATTAGCTGATTTTTCTGGACCTGGATTCCTTTGCCATAAAAAGTATGACGGCGGCTTAGGCGCTTTGATACCCCCCCTCTTTTCTATTGCCGCCTTTTCCGCCCAAAATGCTCTTTCCATTCAAACTCTACCGGACTGTGTGTCTTCAACCGTCAGTCCGCCGTGTTTGGAGCGAAAGCGCCAGCTTTTATGTGTATTTGTAAATAGAAAAAAAGTTCTATGTGGCCCAGTAACGTGCTCTGCAATGGATTTAAGATTCATGAACAGTGCCTTTATGAAGTCATGCGGAACTGTAACCTTTGAACCAGGGTATGTTATATATAGGAGATGAGTTTATTCCCAGATCCTGCGCAGCTCAATCTAATGTACAATCGTGTGCCTGAGCGGTCTAAATGCAACAATCATGTGGAGTATAACAATAGTGTACAGATGACCCAGACACTATGTACATCAGAAGTACAGTACAAGGGAGGGGTTCATTCGATATATTGTACAGATCATATTATGGTCGTATCTCTTTCATGTCGGAATTGGAAGCTCTTGGGTTCAACCCGGACAACCTCAACGTCCAGATTTAGACCTTGAACCCGTAGCTGGCCATGCAGCTCCTGTACTGCTCGACCACGGACCGGCAGTCGGTCTCCGCGGGGTTCTCCGCCTTGGAGTAGAGCATGCAGTCGTCGCGGGCTTTCTTCTCGTCTTTGCAGACGCAGCAGGGCTGGAAAAGAATTCGTGTTAGAGAACTTCGTTGGTCTTGAGACTGGGGGCGGTTTCGGGATCCCCCGGGGGGGGGGGGGGTTCTAGGTAAGTTAGGTACCTTTGGCTTGTTGGCCCCTTCGGAGGATTGGGTGTTGGTAGTGGTGGTAGCAGCCGGGGCGGGCTGAGCGGGAGCTTTGTTTTTTGGAGGGAGGAGTCAGTTATCGTTCAATTCTGACATGTTTGCATGGTGGGAGAGAGAGGTAGATAGGGCGGAGAATGTAGGCATTTGAGCGCAGGGATATAGAAATGGAGTAGAAGATCGATTGAAAAGTGCAGAGAGTGAAGAATCGGAACTGAACAAGAATTGAGAGGCTTACCGCTCGAGGAACCGAAGAGCCACGACATTGCTGAAGACGTCGACAGGTGCGAATTGAAGAAGCCGGCGTTCTTGCGGATTGTCACGACCGCCGCTGATTAATGGCGACAGATGCCGATGGATGCGTCTCTGGTCGCTCTGTGCCGCCGGAGTCGCACCGCGCCCGGTGTGACCTAATTCTTTCTTTGGCGGAGGGTCGCCAGACATAACAATTTTTTTTCTGCTACTTTTTACCACTAACCACCTTCTCGCGACGGTCTCTCTGCTTGAGGCTATTTATTAAGACCTACAGTATCACTCGAAAATTTTTTACTGAATTTCGCACCCGTCGCAGACCGTCGCGCGCCGAAAGACCCCTGGACTACCCCGCCATGGCCCCTCCGAAAGTCTTTTCTCTCGAGGGCAAAGGCCTCAAGCTCGACACCGCAGAGGATGTCGAGGCGCACATTAAGCCTCTGCTCGAGAGCAACGACTTCACTGAGATCCGCCTGGGTGGCAACACTTTCGGCGTCTCCGCCTGCGAACGCCTGGCCCCCGCCCTCTCCGCCCAGAAGAACCTCGAGGTCGCCGAGCTCGCTGACATCTTCACCTCGCGTCTTCTGTCCGAGATCCCGCCCGCCTTGACCGCTCTCCTGAACGCGCTCCTCGAGATCCCGACCCTCCACACCGTCAATCTCTCCGACAATGCCTTCGGTCTCAACACCCAGGCCCCTCTGGTTGACTTCCTCTCCCGCCATGTCCCCCTGCGCCACCTGATCCTAAACAATAACGGTCTGGGTCCTGCGGCCGGTGCGCTCATCGCTGAGGCTCTGACAAAGCTGGCGGAGCGCAAGGAGGAGGCGCGCAAGACCGCTACGGACGGGAAGGAGATCCCGCTGCTCGAGACCGTCGTCTGCGGACGGAACCGACTGGAGAACGGTAGCATGGCCTCCTGGGCGAAAGCCTATCAAGCGCATGCCGCGGGTATTCGCACCGTGAAGATGACGCAGAATGGAATCAGACAGGAAGGTATCTCGCTGCTTTTGAAGGAGGGATTGAGCCACGCCAAGGGCCTTGAGGTCCTGGATCTCCAGGACAACACCTTCACGATCATGGGATCCACTGCCCTTGCGGATGTGATCGGCGGCTGGCCGTCTCTTCGTGAACTGGGCGTCGGCGACTGTCTGCTGTCTCCACGTGGAGGTATCAAGCTCGCGAACGCCCTCGCAGAGGGCAAGAACAAGAAGGTCCAGACCCTCCGCCTGCAGTACAACGACATCACCGCTACTGGGGTTAAGCGGTTCCTGCACGCGGCGCGCGCTGCCCTCCCCGAGCTGAGACGCATTGAGCTCAATGGGAACAAGTTCCTCGAGGATGACGGCAACGTGGAAGAGTTGCGAGAGCTTCTGCAGGCGCGGAAGGAAGAGCACGGCAAGGATGACGACCCAGAGGACATGTGGGGTATTGATGAGCTGGATGAGCTGGAGGAAGACAGCGAGGAGGAAGTCGAGAAGGAGGACGAGGAGGAGGAGATCGAAGAGCACAAGGGCGTCAAGACCGTCAGGGAGGCGATACAATTCGAGGACCAGACCGTCTCCGAGAAGGAGGACAAGGAAGTCGACAAGCTGGCAGACCTGATGGGCAAGACCGGTCTATAGAGGTATTGACCATCTTTTCCGCTTCCTTTTCAGCTTTCCATGACATTTCTTGCTCCTACCAACTCCAACCGCTCTCAGCCCGTGCCTCCGCAGGTGGCTGCCCCGGAGACAGCCACACGATCTAATACGTGACACATACCCTGGCCTTTGGAACAGCCCTCGCTGAATCCCATTCCATTTATGGAATCCGATTCGTCAGGCGTCTTCAGGCTGGCTCTCTGAGGACGAGGTCTATCCTTCCTCCTGCGTTCAAGAAGCACGTGGACAGCCTTTTCGTCATGTCTTCGTTCTATTTATGAGCTTTTGGAGGCTGTATTGGAATAGATCTTGGCCACTCGAGACGGTCCGAAATACCTCTTCGAGTAATAACTTGATCTATTATTGTGTGATACCGGCTTGGTTGCGGCTGTTGTGAGGCTCGAGTCGTGTACATATTTTTGCTTTTTTACCCTTTTCTGATCTGATCTAATACCTGGGTTGGAGATTTGATTGAATTGCAGTGACTTCTACCTTTTTATAGAGTATCTTTGAGCGGCTTTTTGGATGCTATCTAGGTACCTAAAAAGTACGAAAGCTCGGACGGGAGGGCAGATGTATGTGTATCTTCTCTATCCGGCACGAAGTAGCTACATCTCTTCTGAGCAAGGATGTGCTGTAACTTGGTGCAATATATCTTTATCGATTTCCTTGGATGGCGAATATGTGATTGCCCAGCAGTCGAGGCAGCGGTGGAACAAGCTGGGACCCTCTGTGATGCTTAAGGGACCCTCTGTACGCTTGGGTCCAGTATTTGAGACGGATTGCCGATATTCACAGCTCTTCAATTAAAATGAGCGTCTTCAGATTTTGTGTCACGTGCACAGTATGACAAGAGAGCCGCTGGTTTAATATGGTGTTCATTCTCAGAAAAAATTTTCCCAGCAGCGAGCAGAGAAAAAAAATAGTAGTTTCTATAGACCGACTATTGGAATGCAGATGCCCTCGTATGTCGGCCTCATCCGCCGCTGCGGAGATGCCGGGCATGGGTGCCTGCATGCCTGAAAAGCGACGCGGGCTTGGCGTGGAGAACGGCGGCGGTGGATCTCGCCAAGTCCATCGATCGCGACCTGTCCTTCTCATCTTCATCACCGCCCTCCTCGCCCTCCTCGTCCTTCTATCTCTCCCTCTCCCTCTTCTCCCGTCTCCTGTCTCCCTTCAAACTCCTCTTCTCCTCCTCTTCGCCTCTCTGACCTTGCGCCTTGCCGCGCGCTCCGCCTCGCTCCCCGGTTTTCCCGTCCGCGGCACACGACCGTCGTCACGGTGAGCCCGCCATCTCACGACCGTCCCTCTGCTCTCGCTTCCCCGCCTTTCTACACCCTCCCTGCATGCGCAGGGCTGGACACTTGCGCGCGCACATACTCCGGGCCTGAATCTGGTGGGTCCGCTTCAAAGCGTTGAGGTTGGTAATGCCCAGACATGGACACACGTGCTCGACGGCGGCGGCGGAGGTCTCGGAGATGCGCGCTCTTTGCGGGCTCGAGTCAGGCTCAGCGTGCACTTTGCTAGCAGAAGCGGGTTTCTGGCGCCCCGGAACAAGCCGTGAAATATCTGGGGGAGGCCAATTCTGCCGTTCGCATCGTCTTTTCTGTGATCAAAGAAGCATGCTGTTTGCTTGCCGGGCCCTTTTGCGCCGTTGCCGGCTGACCTGTTTGCATGTTTTACGCCGCCGCATAGGCTCAATCAGCTGTTTTCTTCCTCTTGTTAGAAAGTTGGACTACCGTGCTGACACTTTTGATGTATAGCTCGCTTCTGATCTGTCTTGAGCCACCGACCAGACCTACTGGCAGCAGCCTCTCGGAAGTCACACCATGGCATTGGACGTCAGGGAGATAGAAGTCAAGGCCAAGGCCCTTACAAAGGCCGCCACATCTAATGAGCCCTCCGCCAACATCATCGCGATACTCAAAGATTTGCAGAAGGGTGTCCACCCGACCGAAGACCTGCTGCGCCAAACCCGTATCGGTATCATTGTCAACAAGCTGAAGCAGCACAAGTCCCCAGATGTCGCACGTCTATCGGGAGAGATCGTATCCAAGTGGCGGAACGAGGTCAACAAACAGAAAGCGGCCGGGGCACAGGCGGCTCAGCGAGCAAGCGCATCTCCGAGACCGGCCCCCAACGGGACGGCGACACCTGCAGCCGCGACACCTGCTGACAAGATGTCGAAACTGACCGTTCCGCCGGACCAGCGGAGCTGGAAGGCGGACGGCGTTGACATCAACCAGACGCAGAATAAGGTTCGCGATAGCTGTATCGGCCTCATGTACGACGGGCTATGCCTCCACTCGACTGAGTCACCGCGCTTCGTTCTCGAAAAAGCCGTCGCCGTCGAGGCTGCCGCCTACAGTGCCTACGGCCCCGAGTCAAAAGAACAATACCGCACCAAGATCCGCAGTTTGTATCAGAATCTCAAGAACAAGTCGAACCCCAAGCTACGGGTGCGGGTACTCACCAACGAAGTGACGCCCGAGCAGTTCGTGCGCATGACGCACGAGGAGCTCAAGTCGGACGAGCAGCGCGAGAAGGACCGCCAGATCGAGAAGGAGAACATGGACAAGGCGATGGTTGCGCAGGCAGAGCGCAGCATCAGCACCAGTCTCCAGTGTGGCAAGTGTGGGCAACGCAAGGTCACGTACACAGAGGCACAGACGCGAAGCGCAGACGAACCGATGACGCTGTTCTGTACGTGTATGAACTGTGGGAAATCATGGAAGCAATAAAGTTATTTCTCTTGTCCTTTTTACCCTTTTCACCCACATTGGGATCCTTCACTTCGACTCTTCATTCTATTCTCTTAATACAGGCATTATCCTTTACCCCTCGTTCCGCCTCTCGAGACTACTGCCATCTCGGACGTGACGGAGTTTTCACTTTGTTTCTTCTTTCTTCACACACAAGACTGTCTTTTATTATTTTCCTATCTATCTAACGGGCAAACGGGGCTTCGAACGACCGGGGATGAGGAAGGGATGCACGTGTTTGCTTTTACGCAGTAGTTACTGATTGCAGACGGCTCCATCCGTCTCATTTCAAAACAAACAATAGATGCCCCACTCGGCGAGTTTCTTCTCTTCGCCGAGTGGGAATATTTCTTGTTGTTAGGACTGAGGACTGTACGAGTTAGCATTATTAGTAGTGATCATCTGGAATAGAAATGAAATGGCTGGACACCTCCACGAGTTTTGACTAGGCTGGCTGCCAGGATCGTCGAATTTCTCGGCGTTGTATCACGCAACGTACGGAGTACATAGAAGCCTTGTTCCCAGCAGGGTGCCGCTCTGTGCATATGTATGTGCCTCTGGTCGTCCGCTGCTCCATCAGCTACTGACTGCTAATACGGCGGAAGCACCTACCTATATCTTCTCCCCTAAACGTTTTCTACGCAGACCTATCTGAGACTTTTCCATAGTCCATCTATTTTAGTACTAGATTGGAGAGCGCTAAATATATTTGATTTCTGGAATGTTCTCATTTCTATCTCGGTATCTACCTGGATACCTATCACTGATAAAGAGATAAAAAGAATTGAGAGGAGTTGAAACGTGGAGCTCTATTACCAACTGAGATCCCTTCGGTTATTTGAAATCTCTCTCCCTTGATATTGGTATGAGAAACCTTTAGGTAACGCCGGAACCCTAACCTCAACTCCGTATATATCCATCCATCCATCAATCCAACCCCTAGTTTATATCATTTATTACTTCCCCGTCGTCCCCGCAATCACCTCCCTTGTCTCCTTCCTCGTCCGCCCCTCCAACTCCCTCAGCCGCCCCTGACTCGCCAGATACGCCGCCCCCGTATCCGACCACACCCGGTACTCCTGCACCTTCAAGCCCCTCCCGTCCTGATCCTCCGCCAGCCCGAGCCGGTAGCAGAACGTCTCGTTCCACGCCTCCCCCGTCGCCTTCCAGATGAACCGCGCCCTGCCGCGCACGAACACCGCCAGGGACTCCCCGTCCACCAGCCACTCGTCCTCCGGGTCGAACCGCATGTGCTCGAACGCGAGGTGCTCGTGAAGTAGGTCGAAGTAGCGCCCGACGCCGTCGAGCCCGTTGAAGGTCCGGCCCAGGAAGGGCGCCAGGGCGGGGTGTCCGTGCTCGTGGGCGATGGGCATCGGGTCGGTGGTGAAGTGGGAGAGGAGGTCGTCGACGGGGGCGGCGGCGGCGAAGGCGGAGCAGAGGGCCTGGGCGGGTTCGAGGAGGGTGGTGCGGGGGAGGACCATGGTGGTGGATGTTGTAGATTTTAGATATGGATGTGGATGTATGTATGTGGTATCGCTTAATCGATGGAATCTGGTTAGAAGGAAACTGGGACTTGTTAGCCCTTGTACAGTACGTATTTGCCTAGAAGGATTTTCATGAAATAGCTTGGAGAACCTAGATAGATACCTGAGATATGAACGTTTGGTAATGGTCTTTCTTCTCTTATCTCTTCTCTCCTCTTCTTCAAGAGACCGCGAGAACCACACGCGCGTTCATCCCAGCCAGCCAGCAGTAGGGAGAGCTCGAACCGTCCAAACAGAGTCGTGATATAGTATAAAAGAGGCTTTTTTATCCTTTTCCTAAGGGGCAGGCTCGGCCGTAAACACTCCAACGCTCCCAACGACACCGTCACTTGCTCAAGTGAACGGGTGAAAAACCGACTCCGGGTTCGAGGTCCTCTTTAGATTCACCGGATGCACTCTGCCCGATCACGGTATGTACGTTGAAGGAAAAGATTTCGCATTTTGTTATCCTTTGACAGGGCTGTTCCTGGGCTTAACAGACGATGATGTCATAGCTACTGATAAGCTGACTCAATTTGGACGCTTATTAGGGCATAGGGCTAGGGCTGGCGGATAACGTGCAATGCAACAATAATCCCTCGACACGATTATGAATTCTTTGAAGTACATACATTTACGGAAACCGATTAATAAATGATTATGAAAGGATCGGGGAATTCGGAAAGTAGAATATTGCAAATAGATAGAAATCCAGAGCCCCAGACGTAGACTCCGGAAACCAGTCATGTAATATGGAATCATCCGTCGAATAAATATTGAATACCCATAATTTACGTATTTTGAAAAGTTAGACTAGACACAACTACAGAAGCGATTTGCCCATCGAGGTGGCGCTCCAGAGAACAGGGCGCTGCAACTTCTCGGCGATGGCCCTGCCCGCAAGGCGGCCGAAGGTTAGGGATCGCAGGACGGATGTTGCAGGTGGGTACTCTATCCCTCGTAAGTACTGTCTACTTGAAAGAACGATAGAGACGACCCACCATTAATGTAAGGGCCCGTCAGCTCACCGGCCGCATATAGCCCCGGGATCGGCACGCCGTTCGTGCCTAGGACCTGCGAGTCCAGGTTGACTTTGACTCCACCATACGTGAATGTGATATTCGCCGTGACTGGGAAGCCGTAGAATGGGGCCTTCTCGATTGGGTTGGCCCAGTTCGTCTTGTTCGGCTTGAGACCCCTCGTAGCTTTGCCATCGAGCTTCATCAGATCGAACGGCGTGTCCCTGTCACAGGCCGCGTTGAACTCTTTCACCGTCTTCTCGAGCTTCTCCGGGTCCGCGCTCAACTTGAGCGCGAGGTCGCGGATGTTATCAGCCTTGACAGGCTCCTGATCCGTGGACTCGTAGACCCAGCCCGGTCGGAAGCGGTCCATGATCGTACTGTCCGTTACGAAGTAGCCCTTGTTGTTGTGGTCACGCCAGAGATAGAACGCAGCCATCTCAAACGTCGAGAACAAGGGGCGGTTGCCTTCGTCGTAGAAGCGCTCGCAGTTTTCGTTGAGCAGGATGCCGTAGTTGTGGCCCCAGATTACGGCGTCGGGCTTCGTGGCGCGCGTGTCGACCAGTTCGGCGTGGATGCCGTCGAAGGAACCGGCCGTGTCGGCGCCGACTTCGAGGGCCATGCTCAGGCCGGCGCCCTCGTTGTATTTCAGGCCGGGAGCGATGAGAGGGAGCTCGTGGGTCTTGGGGCCAACGTATTTGGCGAGCATTTCTTTGTTACCTTCGAAGCCGCCGCATGCGAGCATGACGTCGGGGGCGTATCTAGATTTCTCAGTCTCCAAGGGGATAAAGGAATTTGGACAGGGAAAGGAAAGAATTACAGCTCATATAGAAGTCCATCAGACTTTCTGACCTGAACGCCGGTGATAGCTCCCTGCTTATTTGTGAGGAGATGGCGGGCCTCGGTCTCCCAGAGGATATCGCAGTTGGGGTACTGCTCGATATGCTTCAGCAGGACATTGACAATGGCGAGGCCGCCGCCCTCGGGAAGGACGAAGTGCTGATTCGTCTTGAACTCCAGAAATACCTGAAAACAGGACATTGTTAGTCGGGATCTTCCCCAGGTATACCTAATACATTGCTGGCAGGGGCTCCTTACATTCTTCTTATGCCGGATGAGGTTCACTCCGTGATCCTCAAGATACTCTACCGTCTCCTGCGCCTCCATGGCCAGCTTTTGGCAGTACTCCGCATCGGCCTGCCCCTTGCTGACCCGCATCATCTCCTTGATCCAGTCCTCGTCGAAGCGGAGGTCCTTGTCCAGGCGCAGGAACGCCCCCGTCCAGCGGGACGCACCGCACCGTTCGCCCTTCTTCCCGACTTCGAGCATGGCCACATGGCCCCGCTTGTTGAGCTTCTTGCACGTCTCCAGGAAGTTGAGGGTGGTCATGCAGCCGGCGAAGCCGGAGCCCACGACGATGAGATGGTATGTAGGCGGAGCCATGTTCGTGATCCTTTCTTATTCTTCAACAAATAGGAATTATTAGGAGCTCAATCTCATCCAATTCAATTCAATTCAAAAGGAAAATGGTGAGAGGAATGCCGACAGGGGTAAACATGACAGAGCAGGCCGATGATGACGTTTATATAAATGTGAGACGACATCCCTGCAAAGGATCTTGCAGGGTGTCAGCGTCCGGGGAAGACGGGGTTTGCGGGGTCGACTGCCGGGGTTTGGAGAGAGATAAATCCATTTTTGTGCTGACGGGGGAGCTTTCCAATGAAGCTTGAGCTGTTCTCCTCGAGAACCTTGGGAAACTGCAGCTGTCATTGTGCTCGACGCGAGCCCATTCTGCGGCGTATGTTAGCACACCTCCATCTCAAGCCAAGCGGATCCTCTTGGCTTGTTTAGTCTGGAAAGTAGACAATCTCCGCCTCGAAGAATTTGCCCAAGATAGTAGTGAAAGTCCTAAAAATGAGCCGTCGAATAGAGACAGGGATTTTGTCCAGCTGTCTGTTTCGAGACGAGCGGGGTTTACGGATCTCACAAGTTCGATAGCGTCTCGAAAGCGCTTCCGGAGCGGGGTAGCGCGCGCTATGCGTCATCGCCTGCGCCTTCGAGACGCCAGTCCGGCTCCTCGGCTATACTTGTATTACTGGCTGCTGTTTACGAGGTTGTCGTGAAGACGGTAGACGCGCTACGATGCCACAGTGCGCATCCAGCCACCACCATTGGAGGGTTCATATCCCTGAAGTGGGAGGGCGAAGCTGGTTCGAGGCGCTTCGACTCACCACAAGACTCTTCAACGCGTAAAAAAAGACCAGAGGGTTTGGGTCTTGGGAGCAGCACGCATATCCGTAGTAATGGACAGCTCTGGATAGTGTGCAGCTGGGGAGCAGACCCCAGCTCTTCTGACGTGGGCTCGTTTTGAGATTGGAGAGGAATAGGACCTCCCCCCAGACTCTTGAACTGCATGCATACTGTCCGCTGGCAGGCGCTGATAGGATGCGAAGTAGGGCGATTGTGTAACCGTGCTCTCTACATCTATTATAGCATAGTACATATGTAGTACAAGAGGAGATAATCCCACATTGGGTCCTCCTCCATATCTGCTAGATGATCAAGCGCTGCGATCAAATTAGAAGGAAAAAGAACCTTATGACACACAATTCATTCAGCTGTCAAGGGACGCAAGAATCATGCAACCAAGTTGGCTACTTCATAAAAGGCAACATTTAAACTACCATTCAGGGTGCCTTCTGTCTGAAGGCTCGCACGAGCATCGTCCCCATATCCAGCACAATCCATTTATGGAGATCTTTACGTACATATGTAGACAGTTATCCTTAACAATACACTTTCATTAACCTGCTCGTCCGTGCTATACTCGTCGTTGACTATTCACCTCATCTCACCTCGGGCCGAACAACCAATTGAAGACATCACATCAATTGAAAACATCACATCGATCACATTTTGTGAACAAAATAAGACATCCATCTTACATTCTTCACCACTAGCCGCTGGCAGAAAAAAAACCTCAACGCCGTCCGACGACCACTGACCCCACCCGCACATGACCTGACCTCGGTAAAATGCAAATACCAAATCATTACCGCGGATCTCCAACTCAAACAAAGTAGAAAATCAAAAAGGTACAATCACAACTTCTCGCCACCTATCTTGATCTTGTACGCGTCAACGCCTTCGTGGAAGGCCTCCCAGTCGTGCCGGTGCAGCGCGAAGGTCTCGGCCTCAGGCGCCGGGATGCGCGGGAAAATGCCCATCTTGAGAACCACTTTTCCTGGGAGGTTGGGCGTGATGGACTTGATGGGGCTATACATATACAATTAGAGAAACATATTTAGGAAATGACTTTTTCAAGAAGTGTTTTGTTGAAAGGGAAACTTACTTCCCACACTCCCCACAAAAATACCGATCCAGTGGCCTCCCACTCCCCGTCGCGGTATCAACATACTTCTTCAGCGTACCCCGCGCGTCCTCGATGCTCACCTTCTCCTCCTCGATGATCAGGTTCGCGGCGACGTAGCTGCCCGAGACCTTGCGGCAGTTGGCGCAGTGGCAGAGGTGCCCGCGGCGGCGGGTGAAGAGGTCCGGGTCGTTGATGGTGACGCGGATGGAGCCGCAGAGACAGGTGCCGCTCATTCCATGCGAGAATTCAGAGATGAGGTGCGATTTGGGATCGCCGGTGAGTTCGGGCATGTTTTTTTTTTCCCCGAGGGTTTGAGATGGGTAGTACGGGGTATGGATCAGTTTGAGGGAGGAGGGGAGATGGGATTGATGTAGCTAGGATGTAGCTACTAATGCACTGAATTTATATACTGTTCAGATGCAATCTGGATGTACTAAACATGATATATTAATATTGCAGTGGGTACTATGAACGGATATCGGTAACCCCGCACGCTACCACGTCTTGGAAGAAATCACATCCTCGAACTGGCCCCGCTCAAGTGAACCCAATCAATCAATCTCTGGCGGCAATCATGGCGTTGAAATAGAGTCCAGACGGAACTGAACCGCCCACATATTGCTCTGTAAAGTACCCGGATTAGAGATGCAAGGCGCAGTAGACATGGAACAGGCATACGTCGATGTTTAAAATGAACATTTCAAGTTGCAAGCTTAACAGTATTATATGATACAAGCTTGGCAGGAGGATTGTCGCTTATATAAGCAGATATATCAGGTGATCAGATCACACCTTCACTTTCCCAACCTCATCTCTACCCATCCCATCCTCCCTTGACTCTCATGCTGGTTATTTGGCAGCATCTGTCAGAGAAATGCTGCATAGGATACAACAAAACTTGAAGATTGCGGTGGGCTATCCACTGTTGCTGAAGCAGAATGGCTGAAGCGCACTATTTCTCCTTTTCTGTCTTCTTCATCTCTTCATTGTGTTGTCCGTCTTTTGCTTTACTTTTCTTTTATCATATACCCCTGTTTCTGAATCATATACGTTTTTTCTGTACACCTGCTGCAAATATCAATGGCCAATTGTTCGCAATCCTCTGTGATGCTAAAAATGTGGATAGATGCTGTTGGGCGCCAAAATACCAGTTCTCGCTGCATTGAGCGGCCTCGGCCTCTTTTTGTAGGATCGGTATTTTAGTTGAGAGATGCTTCTGCGAAAGCAAATTGCCAAGGTAATCACATCCTGCAAGGGAGTTCTTTCTTTATGAAAGAACCTTTGTTGAACAAAGAGCTCCTGCAGATTGGCATGCTTGTATTCAGGACGAGGGGTGCAGCAGACATGTTGAATAGCAAGTAGACAGCTAATCCAGGGTTTCTATTCGTCGTTGACTTAACGCCATCTAGAATAGAGCTCTGCCTTCGAGGCCTCTTGGCATTTATTTTACTCCTACCGCTGAGTTTTCACACAGGTCGGCCCATCTAAAGCTTCAGAGCTAGCTAACTTGAAATATCAAAAGGAATATTAAAACGTGATGTTGAATCACGAAACAGAAAACCATATCGATCAATTCACCGCTGTTCTCGTTTAGATACCGGCCTGTTTCGCAATCTCAAGGGCTTTCTGCAGCCTGTCGACCTGATAGTTGACGTTGGTCCGGGCAACTGAAGTGCTATAATTCTCTGCTGCAATATCTGCTAGCTCGGATTCCGAGAGATCACCAACAAATTCCGGAGAGAATATCTTGACGGGCCCTGTCACCCCTAACAGATGCCTCTCGGCCGTCTGGAGCACCACATTATCCATAAAGCGCTTAAGAGCCACCTTATAGTAGGCTCTGAGAGTATCGTGAATGTCGTTGACTGCTTGATCTTCATTGCTAAGACCAAGACTGTCACGCCGCATCATTGCTTTGAAGTCTACAGTGAAGTCGCAACCGTCACGCAGACCCATCGACTCCAGCCGGACAAGCATGCGCTTCTCTCGAATTCGTGCCAGGGTATCGGCAAAGCAATGATTGACTGTCTGGAGGATGCCCTCCTGCTCGTCTTTGAGAAGATTGTCGAGTTCAATAGATGCGCTGCGCATGGCGCTTTGATTCTGCGTCTCTAGTCGCGTACAGAGTTTCCTTCGCACCTCATCGTCTGTGATAAAGGCCTCAAATGCTTCTTTGTTGTAAGCAGACACTGCCTCAATGACGGAATCAATATATTTGACTGCAATGTCGCGCCAATTAGAAGATTGCTGACAGAATAAAGGCTTCAAGAGAGCTGGGTTGTAGGTTCCAGGCAACTCAGCGCCGCGGTACTCGCGATACTGAGTGCGAATCCACCCGTAGATGTCGTCGTCGGCCCGACCAAGATAAGCGTACTCTGGATCAATCTCGCCATCGACTGTTCTGAATGCTTTCAAATGCCCTTTTCGAGTCATGTCGGACGCAAAATCATCATTCAACTGTCGGAGGTGCATTCTGAGTTTACGCGGACTCCTTACCTCCATACCTGGTGGATAGTTACCGCTCAGGGCATTTCGGACGTCCTCTTGATATTTTGTGGCCACCCGTGTTAAAAACCGACGTTGATCGGACGACGTCTGCCGCGAGGGCCCTAGTTCTTCAAGAGACTTTTGCGCCTCCGCCACGAGATTCTGGATCTCTTTCACCAGGCCCGGAAACTCTTTCCGGATGTGGTCAAACAGTAACTGCCCAAGGAAACTCTTGAGTGAAGAAACACCCACACGGTCTTTCCGCAGCTCATTCCAAGGGGCGGTTCTGAAGAACTTCCTTTCGTTGGCATGTCGCTGGGAGATGGTGACACCGTTCGCGATATCTTGTGTAGACCGATTCCTGACGGCGAACCAGCCGTTGTTGAGGCGCTCCACTTCGTTCCGAGCGATCTTGAGCACCTGCGTCTTGGTTAGGGCGTGTGATACCTACTAGATTCTGTGCTAGTCGCTCACTCCTTGTTCGTCGCCCTCTTGGAGGGCATCACACTTAGTTATAATGCCAACTGTGCGGATCCCTTCTGGGTCTGCGGCACGAGCCATGTGAAACACTTCCTGGTTTGCCAGATTGTTCCGCGCGTCCATGACGGCTCTAAGGATCGGAATCAGACGTACGGTTGAGACGTACCCTAGTTGTGAATCTTACAGGATGATGGTACGTTTATCTGTAATGTACCCCTCGATTAAATTGCGTATGATTGCTCGATCCTCCACGGTCTGATACTTCGTTGGATCTATTATTCTCAGCAAGAGACACTGTGGGCCTTATTTATGCCAAATAAACGTACTGTGAAACAGACCCGGGACATCGACAACGCTCAGATGACGATGTTCTGGACCGGACAGTTCGATCTTCAGAATATCGTCTGAAAATCGCTTGTCCAGATTTTCCAAGTCTTCGGTCTGCGAATTTGGGAGGCCCATACAATCAGCAGCCTAGATGATCCGTTAGCCTGTCTCAACTTCCACAAGTGCATCAACACACCTCGTCAAGGAGTTTTTTAAACTCCGCGCTCCCAAAGCCATTTGCTTCCAACGTCCGTCCGAACTTCAGAAGCTTCTCTTTCACTTTCTCGTCAGCATTGGCCGTAGGTCCCGGTATGATGGAGATCCGGACAGCTGCTTCTGCCTCGGGCGCACGGCGCAGCACGATCTGCGTAGCAAACCGCGTACAGAGATCACTGGCGACGGGGAATGAAAGTCCCGTCAAGCCTTCCAGCAGCGAGGATTTCCCACTGGACTGGTCTCGACGACGACTAGCTGAAAGAATTGTCACTATCTTCAGTCTCAATAGAATAGATGCGCTTACTTACCTGCGGCAGAGAGATATCCTCATTGATACCAAGCTCGCGAAACTTATCAATGATGCCGAGGATCCTGACGCGATTATCGTTGTCCAGTTCGTTAACGCCTGAAAGCTCGAGAGGCGTAGTAGTAGTCTTATTTGCACCGAGTCGGTTCTCAGCGTCCTGCTTGATCGTCATTTTGCCCTGTTTAGAGAAGTGCTTGTTCGCACGTTGAAGAGATAGAAACTGGAACTTGATACGGCGACTTGGTTCAAACTGCACGGGATCACTTGGTGAAAGGGACTTCCAGGGTCGCTCGGTTGGGCTTATATAAAAACCTAGGAGTCGAGAGTTCATCTGAGATCACCTACCTAGGCCTAGGTACAGTAGAAGCAGGGGATTCCCATAAGACGAGAGACCTAATAATACCTGGGCGATTAAGTCTAGCTACCTACCTAACCTATATATACGCGGGCTGTTACCTGAGGCTACTTCGCCGCGATCTGGGTAAATCTGATGTAAGTCGTGAGGGGTAACGATCAATCAGGTTTGCGATAAGTATGAGATAACACATTCCTAACTAATGGTATCTGACAACGCAACACAGACGTGATCATTTGACTAGACCAGGCATGTTTTTTTATCGAAATGTCGGGTCATATCGAACTAACTTTTCGTCTTCTTGTTTGCATTGGAACTGCGGCCCTCCATTTCTCGCTAATTATACACAACCAACACGAGGAAGTTAGCTTGGAAGGCTTACCTAGCACACAGTGTTGGAATAAAATAAGGTCGGAAATTTGCAAAGACAAAAAGATAGGTAGCGTTGCTTTTTTTTGTCCAACATGACAGCTATCCCTTCTGCTAGACGCTTGCGATCTCCCGAGTTCAGATCAAGCCCTGCCTTCGGCTTTCCAAGACGGTAAAAAAAAAGTCAGGACAGGACACCTACTAACTCAGTGTTGTATTTGCTTGTGTGTCTTGAGGTACAGTACTGCTACTGTACTTGTTTCCAATGCTTCTCGAGTCTTCGTTTGCTGCTGGATTTTATGGACGACAGCAGTGAGCAGCAGGGCTCTGGAGCTGAGCTGAGTAGGTTCCCTAGCCTAGCTATTCTGGACAGTTTCCGGACAGGCATAGGCAATCGGAGCATGTCCAAGAGCCGAGTAAGGAAAGATTTGAAAGCAGTCAAAGAATTGTTCGTAATATCTAACATCTAACATCATTCTAACCCTAAACAGACAGTATATTTACACTACAAATCAACCAATATAACTCATCAACCGTCATCAAAACGGCCAACCTCATCACCGCTCCCGCTCTCTTCATCTACAGCCCCGGTCGATTGACAGTAAACTCCCCAATCACATCATCCTCCTCATCCTTCTTGTTCTCCGGCTTCCCATACCCGCCTCCACCGGGCGTCAAGATCACGATCCTGTCCCCGGCATTCATCTGCATGGTCGCCTTCCCGCCGACACTGATCGTGCGCTCCGTCCCGTCCTCGGGATCCTTGCGCACCCACAGGTTCACGCCCCGCTTGCCGTCCTCGCCGCCCGCCATGCCGTACGGCGGGATGACGCGGCGCTCGGACAGGATGCTCACCTGCATGGGCCGGCGGAGCTCGATGTCGCGGACGCATCCGTCGCCGCCGCGCCGGCGGCCGGCCCCGCCAGATCCCTTGCGGATCGAGAACTCGCGGAGCAGGACCGGGTAGCGTTTCTCGAGGACCTCCGGGTCCGTCATGCGCGTGTTGGTGATGTGCGTGTGGACGCCGCTCTGGCCGTCCCAGTTGGCCCCCGCACCGGCGCCGCCGGCGATGGTCTCGTAGTATCCGAACCCTTTCTTGACGAGGCCCGTGGCCGGGTCCTTGCCGCCGTAGCCGAAGGTCAGGTTGTTGCAGGTACCCTGGCTGGCGGCGGAGACGCGGAAGGCCTTGAAGATGACGTCGACGACGCGCATGGAGGTCTCGACGTTGGAGCCCACGGTGGCGGCCTTCATGCTGGGCGAGAGGATCGAGTTGGGCGGGCAGATCACCTCGATCGGGTTCAGGCAGCCCTGGTTCAGCGGGATGTCGGAGGAGATCATGGACCGGAGGCAGTACATGATGCCGCTGTACATGATGGCGGGCGGGCAGTTGAGGTTGTTGAGCGCCTCGGGGCCGGAGCCCGTGAAGTCGAATTTGGCGGAGCCGTCCTCGGTGTTGATGGTGATCTTGAGCACCAGCGGCGTGCCGTCGTCCATGTAGTCCACGGCCTCGAGGGGCCGGCCGCGGAAGCGCCGGCCGAATTCCTTCAGGAGGTTGCGAACGGTCTCCTCGGCGTTCTTCTGGATGGCTTTCATGTACAGCTGCACGACGGGCCAGCTGTACTCCCGCACGAGGCCCTGGATCAGGTGGATACCGCGATTGTTGGCCGCGATGCCGGCCTTCAGGTCGGAGATGTTGTCGCTGAGCGTGCGGGTGCCGCTGCATCCGGGATAGCTGCCTGGCACTTCGACGAGATGGTGGATGAGGCCCTCTTCGTCGAAGACGCCTTCTTTGACCAGCTTGAAGGACTCGATTGCTGCGCCTTCCTGCCACAGCTCGGTAGAGTTGGGCGGCATGCTTCCGGGGTGGGTTCCTCCGATATCAGCTATTTAAGAGTTAGCGGGAATTCCAAGAATTCAAGAATGAGGTTCTTACCGTGATGGCCTCTGTTGGCAACGAAGAAGAGGATGCGCGTAGGGTCGTTCTCGTCGAACACGGGAGTTGTGACCGTGAGATCGGGAAGATGCGTTCCTCCTGCAATTGGATGGTTCGACAGGATGACGTCTCCAGGCTTGAGCCCGTCCTTGCCGTATTTCTTCGCCTGGTACGCAATCGCGTAGCTCATAGAGCCCAGATGGGCCGGGATGTGAGGCGCATTGGCGACAAGTGATCCGTCCTCGGAGAAGATCGCGCAGCTGTAGTCGAGCCGCTCCTTGATGTTGGTCGAGATGGACGTCTTGCGGAGAGTCTCGCCCATCTGCTCTGCGACGCTCATGAATCGGTGGCCGAACACGGACAGCTGGACGGGGTCGACTTCCTCGGCGGAGATCTTCTTGACCTCGGCATCGAGGAGCTCGATGACGACGTGCTCCTGAAGAACGGTTGCCTCGCTGGCAGGGTCGACGACGATCGTCTGCGTCTCGTCGATGATCATGGCCGGGCCCAGGATGACGCTTCCCTTGGGGACATCCTTCAGGTGGAAGATCTTCGAGTCCACCCATCCCTCCTTTTCGAAGTAGACCTTGCGGATATGCGCCGGCTTCGGCTCAGGTCTCGCGGACGGTTCGAGCTCCTTGACCTCCTTGAGTTGCTTGAACGGACTTGCTACCTTCACCTGCATGCTCTTCCCGACAGATCGGCATCTGACGTCGTCAACCAGGATCTCCCGGGGCTGGGTGAAGCCGAACTCGCGCTTGTGGCGCGCAGCGAAGGCACTGGCAAAGTCTCCCGCGGCGTCGGAAGCGGCAATCATGAGCGACGTGTCGCTGCCCTTGTAACGCATGTTCAGGAAGATCTCGTGCTCGATGCTGTCCTTGCCGAATCCTTCCTTGGCGAGCTGCTCTGTGGCACGCTCCTTCAGCTGGCTGGCTCGTTTCTCGATACGGGCCGCCGAAGTTTCGTTGTAGACCGTAGACTCGGGCTCCTGGAGCTCGACGACCACATCGGCCAGCGCCATGCCGTAGGCGGAGAGGATACTCGAATAACGATGGATCAGAACACGCTTGATGCCGAGATCACGGGCAATGGCCGTCGCATGCTGACCACCGGCTCCTCCGAAGCAGACAAGGTTGTGCGAAGCCGTCTCGAATCCGCGCCCTTCGCTCAGGGATCGAATTGGCCGAGTCATGGTGGCATTTGCGACCATCAGGAAGCCCATGGCCACCTCCTCAGGCTTTAGCTTCTCACCACTCTTCTTCTCCGCATTGATTTCGTCGGTCAACTTGAGGAACTTCTCACGGACAACGTCAAAGTCCAGTTTCCGTGCAAAGTAGTCCGGCAAGATACGGCCGAGGAAGAAGTTGGCGTCGGTGATGGTCAAGGGACCGCCGTTGCCATAGCATGCCGGGCCAGGGTACGCGCCTGCAGACTCGGGCCCGACAACGAAGAGGCCGTTTCTCCAGAACAGCATGGATCCGCCTCCAGCAGCAACCGTGTGCACGTCCAGCTGAGGACTCTGAATAGCAACCTGGGAGATCGTAGTCTCGAACACATGCTCGAGCGCGCCGCTGTAGCGCGACACGTCCGTGCTGGTGCCGCCCATGTCGAAGCCGAGCACGGGAGTCCCGTCTTCTTCATCGTAGCAGGTTCTCGCGCAGCCAATGACACCACCAGCAGGTCCTGAAAGGATGGCGCGCAAGCCGGTGAACCTCGAAAACGACGTCAGGCCGCCGTCTGACTGGCAAAGCAGCAGCTTCTTGGCGTTCTCGTCCTCGAGTCTTCCCTTGAAGCCCTTGCGGAAGTTCTCCAGATATTCAGCGATGACTGGAGAAAGATAGGCGTCTGCAGTCGCCGACTGCGCTCTCGGGACGATCTTGATCATGGGCTGCAGCTCCGACGAGACGGAGACTCCGAAGCCCATCTCTCGGGCAATAGCAGCGACCTGGGACTCGTGCGCCGGATAGGCGAACGAGTGCATGAAGGCGATCGCCAGCGTGCGGTATCCCTCGTCCCAGAGAGACTGCAGGTCCTTCCGGACCTGGTCGAGGTCCGGCTTCTTCAGGATACGGATGGCCTCGCCGGTCAACCCCTCGACGAGGTTGGGGTCGGAGCTGATGTCAATCTCCTGCGGCTCCGGGTCCTCCGCGAACCCCTCGATGGTGACCCGCTCGTCGACCTCGATCACCTTCTCGTACAGCCTGTCCAGCTTGGAGACGGTGAGGTCGAAGATGCTGGGGCGGGCCTGGTTCCCGATGATGAGGAGGTCGCGGAAGCCTTTGGTGATCAAAAGCGCCACGCGCTCTCCTTTGCGCTCCAGCAGGGCACTGCGTCGTCAGCTAAGAATACCATATAAGTCGGTATCCAGGACTTACTTGGTCGCGACTGTCGTTCCCATACGGATGGACTCGACAGGCGTGATATCAAGAGGGGTGCCCCTCGGGATCTCCTTGCCCGTGGCGATCTCCAGGATCTGGCGGATACCCTCGATGGGAGCATCCTCATACTCGCCCGGGGCGTTGGAGAGCAGCTTGAAGATGACGGCATCTTCTCTCCCAGGGATGCTCGCCCAGCTGTTTGACTTCCATCAGAGCAAATCCCGGTAAGACAAGAGGGGATAGATAAGACCTACAAGTCACAGAACGTCCCACCCCGGTCGATGGCGATCCGGATCCCACGTTTTCCAGACGTCATGGTGAGTGCTTATGATGAATGGACGAGCACACCCTGTCCAGCAGTCTGTCGACGAGGCCGTCCCGTCGGGCCGTTAATATATGCGCGTGTGTCATGGTGAAGATACGGCGTTTGTCGGCGCGGGGGCAGCGAAGCCGAGACGGCCGCCGGCACGGCCAGTGCGCAGCCGAAGCGGAGTGAGCGCGCTGCCGGCGACGTCCGCCGAGGCGGGGTATGTGATACGGGCCCATCTTGATGACGATAGACCATAATAAATTTGCTAATCGAATGACGGGCTAGCTGCAGGACGGAAGAGATTACGCATTCCAGGCCGGGACCAGTGGCAATGCGCCGATAACGGTCATCAACGTCCCCAAGACGATCGAGGATAAGGTACTGTACTTCAACTCTCATATCGGTAGCATCTAATGCCATCTCCTTCGGATCTAGATGGTGCCGTTTTTACGCACAATACCTCTTTCTTCAAGTGGCTCGTTAGAGGGACTTTATTGCTGTATTGATCTATACATAAGCCCCGTAGCTAGGAGTTTAGTTGCATACATAAGCAACCCTTACTAGTAAGTAACGATTGATTGGGATGCATGCCTAGAGAGCTAGATAGAATGGCTATCTGGCAAATGAACCAAGGTACACCCCTTCTTTAAAAGGACCAAAAGGGCTAACGTCCCCAGAACAGTGCTAACGAATAATTTATGGAAACAAAGGCATTGGAAGCATTAGATCGACAATCTCACCTAATTCTGTACGAACAATACAAGCAAGACATGCAGTTTCCTGCTTAAAACTATTAAGATGGATGATCCACGAACACAAAACAAATATTTGAATGCAGAGCAATTATCTCCAGGAGGAAGGTAGGTTGTATGTCAAAACTTTCTCTCTTGCCCTATGTCGGTGTCGATATGTACTATATCTGCCCCCTAGAAGCCGGTTTATAGACTTTAACCACTCTTCTTATTTCCTTTATGACATTTTCAGCATAACCACCCTCCTCAAGCAATATCCTTGCCTCCAACCTTATCCGCTATTTATTGACTCCCCGCGGATTTGGTATCATATCAGTTGCCAGGTGAATTCATTAGTACCCTCCACCTCGTTTATCGTCTCTTACTCCACACCAAGCTCTGATCGACACCCCTGTATCATCCTCGCGTTGTCCTCGTCCCGCCGCCACACGCCATGGGATGTTTGTTCTTTCCCCAGCTTGCGCTACCTAGCGTTCGTCTGTAGCGCCTCGCGCCATCACTGCTGCGAGGAGCGTTGGTACGAGGAGAGGTTGTTGAGGCTGGCGGTGGGTGTTGCTGGAGTTCCGTTGAATTCGCAGTCTGACCAGGATATCGATCAGATCAGGGGACTGTTAGACATTCAGTATATGGTATACTCGGGCAGCGCTGTTTGGTTCGAAATAGAAAGGAAGCTAGGATCGCATGTCTGTATACAAACACATACCTATTCCAACAGGTTCCCGCCCCCATAAGCTCTGCCGCGTGGAAAAGGAAAATAATAAGCAATGACCCACATTCGTCTCGACATTATCGTTCATTCGGGCCGTTCAGGTCAGGATCCCTCAAGCGCCTCACGAACATGATGACCACGATAATAGTGATTCAACCACTGCAGACCAGCCATGCCGGCGATCGCGACCAGCAGGATCAGCGGCAACGCCATGGAGAGTCTGGCCCTGCTGGTCCTGTATATCTCGGTCTTGGTCAGCGGCAGGGGCTCGTGCTGGTGCTGGTGCTGGGCGTGCCAGTAGTTCAGGTTGTTGTGGGTATAGGTGGTAGGGAGGAGACCCGGGGCCGGGGGCCGTTGGCGGGATGGATATGTATACATGTATGGCTTCGCCATGGATTTAGAAAACGATGTGATCGTGTATGTATTAACTGGTACTGAAGAAGCTATATTATCTATCCTCAATAGTCTGATTCTACGTATATATATATATATATATAGACGATGCCATGGTGGTGCGCGTCGCCCCTTATCAGATCCGATCAATAAGGACCCTTCGGAAGCCCGTTCCGGAAACATACGACGCTGTTCCCTGCAGTCCCCACCTCTGGGCTGGCCAGCATCTCCATTGCGTTCCCCATACAGACAGACAGCATGAACTGTCCAGTGTTCGCTTCCTGCGACCTGTGTGATGCTATTTGTTGATTTCAGCTTCAACTGTCTGGCAGCGCATCCACTGACTCACAGGACAGGGTTGGTGCGTCACGCGCGATCAAGTCCACCGCCAAGGTCCCCAGAGACGTCTTGTGCAGATGACAGCAACTGGCCACAGTCCTTGAACTTATTTCTCCGAAAGGCAGTTCTTGCCGCGGCCTATGGGATTGAGAGGATATGCAAGTCTATTTCAGGAGGCTCGGCCTCGTGGATATCAAGTTGGAAGGGATTCCTTGCTCCTTGCGCTTCGTTTCAAATGATAGGCGACTGTTGCGTGTCCAATCCATGTCCCATGGCTGCATCTCTAAAGCAGTGGTTCAAAGTCATTCCATAGGAAGTGTGTGCCCTCTCAGACTCGAGATTTGACTCGGGAGCAGTAATGTGCGTTTTGGAAGTAGGTGTTGTGGAGTTATGATCAATTGTCTTGGTTAATACCTACTAATTCAGATAATCCAGATATCACTTTGTCTCGTCTTCGACCTGGTTGACTTCTCACACCACGATGCCCCCACAACCTCATCACAGATTCACACTCACGGCTCTACCTTGACCTCCTTCCCATGGTCGATCCACGCGTACTGCTCGTTGAGGTATTTATGAGCCCGCAGATCTCCTGACCGAGCATGGCCCTCGAAGAGCTCCGCCCGTGCTGCTCTGCCGCACAGCTGGCCAAGCTTACCGCTAGCTTCGTCCGAGGTGACCTCCTGGTACGTGACGGTGCGGAGGAACTTGCCGACCCAAAGGCCTCCGGTGTAGCGGGCCGCTTTGCGGGTTGGAAGGACGTGGTTCGTACCGATCACCTGGGACGAGTTAGTTATAGTTTCATCAGGGACGCTGTTATATTCTTCTCCCGCTGTCGAGAACCCACCTTGTCACCGTATGAAACGCAAGTCCTCTCGCCCAGGAATAGCGCGCCGGAGTTGCTCATCTTCTCCAGCGCCTCCCTCGGCCGCTGCGTCAGGACCAGCACATGCTCAAAGGCGTACTTGTCCGCCAACGCATACGCTTCGTCCAGATCATCACGACAATCACCTCTCCAAATGCCTTCCACGACTGCCCCGCGATGGCTGCCGTCTCCAGCTTCTCTAGCAACTTGTCCACATACCGAATGACCTGACGACCCTGGCTCTCCGACGTCGTGATCAGCACAGCCGGCGAATCCGGCCCATGCCTGCGACAGCAGATCCGTGGCGATGGTGAACGGATCCGCATGCTCGTCCGCGACCATGAGGATCTCTGTCGGCCCCGCGAACAGATCGATACCGATCTCGCCGTACAGCTGCCTCTTGGCCTCAGCGACGAAGGCATTTCCGGGGCCCGCGATAAAGTCGACCTTGGCCGTCAGGATCGTCATGTGTGCGGACGCGAGGAGGGGGTAGCGGCCGCCGGGGATGTACCTGCTGCCCTCAGCAACTGCACAGAACAACATAGACATCATAGTCATATATCAGTAGAATAGGATAAGGATACATACGCCCCAACCCTGCTAATCGGCACATTCCTCTGCCCCAACCTCACCCCGGGCCTCAACTCGACCTCGAAATCCCTCAACGACTCCTTCTGCGCGAGCGCAAACTCCCTTACGTTCGCCTGCGCCTCCTTGATGTCGCGAATCGTCTGCTCGGGCACCTGCGCGATCGCCGCCTCGATGTCGGCTTTCGACAGCTTGAACGAGGCCGGCGACCAGCGGCCGAATCTCTCCGAGTACTGCCGCACGGCGGCGTCGCCGCGGGCGCGGATGTCGTCGATGACGGCCTTGACGATGGAGGGGACGTCAGCTGTGCTGGTGCTGGTGGTGCCGTTTGTCGAGGGGTTGGAGGGGGATGGGGATTTGAGGTGCCGTGGTGCCATATTCGTTTCTGAGGAGGGGAGGTTAGTATGCTGTATACGATATAGACGGTGGTTGACCCTGGGATTATCCGCACATACCGTAGATAATATCCTTGGATAAGTAGATAATCAATCAATCAATAATTAAGCAGTAAACAGTGGAACAACCCTGCACCGACAACAAACTCAGAAGTAAATTCATTCAAACCGTATCCATCACAGTGCCTCCCATCAAGAACCAAAACCCAAGATATTATATATTACCTCCTCCCCAGCCATCCATGTAGTGAAGCCATTACATCAAGAACAAACAAAAATCGGCCTTCTCTCCTTCGAACGCAAGGAATACCCCACATTGTTCCCTTTCCCGCCCCAGCCCAGCTGCCCCCCCTCCCCCCCCCCGCGCTCGGTGAGAAGTCCGTACCCGAAAAAGGAAAATCTCACTTCACCGTCTCGCATCAATACTCCGGGGTTAAGAAGTTACAGCTGGAAGTGATGCGATGTGAGGTACTAATGCAGATCGGGTCCATCCGGGCTCTGTTGGGCTCGGGCACCGGAGCTGCTCCACAGGGGAATCGACAGGAGCAGCCAGAACTCTTCAACTCGACCCGCGTACGGACTGGAATCACTGGATGCTGGACCCATGTCGAGTGACTACTATACTAAATAGTATCCGTTCGGCGTTAGGGCAAGCAAGTGGACGATAGGATAGGTAATCCGGCAAGATAAGGTTCGGAATCGGGAGCCTCACTCGTACCGTAGAGTCCAGACAATGATGGATATCCCATCCCATGACCAAATGACTGCATGTCTATTATTGGCTCTAGGAGAGGAAAAGGAGGAGCTTGATTGTTTGAAGCATACCACCATGTTGTGTTGGTCGGAGAAGCTCCGAGTGGAGTTATGTTACATAAGCCAGAAATGGATGATAGTTAGATGAGATCGATACATACCCGATTGGGAAAGCATGCGAGCGTCAGGTGCTGGGATTTAGTTATTTCTATTGACTAGGTAATGTACATGTAATGTCCACATGCTCCATACTTTATAGGAGAAAGTGCATACTATACTATATACTGAAAAGGGGGGGGGACATGCGCGAGGAATTTGTCGCATAGACGCAGACAGTCATCGTCGTGGATTCCCCGGCTGGCGACACCTCTATTGATTCCGACACTGGCCTGGTTGCGCATTATGCCGTCGAGACCGGGGACAGCATTTTCTGAGTATGCGCTGTCGAAGTCGGTGTCGGAGTCCAAGAGGAAGGATTGGATGCGAGTCTCCCTTCAGAAATCAAGCCTTTGAAGATCGGCCACCGAAGAAGGGACTCGCAAGCAGCGCTCCGGAATGCGGATTCTGGATAGTCGCATTGCCCAGCCGCAATGTCAGGCACATATCGTGCGTCACTGTCGGGGGTTTCAAATGAGCTCGTAGCGGCAGCACCAGCAGCGATGCCAGCCGATTCAGGGAAGATTGTATCATTATGACTATCACCTGGAGAAGCCGAGAAGTCGCCGCGTTTTCCAATTTCCAGCCAATTGCCCTGATCTCGGCGAGGCGGTCCACAATTTCCTGGGTGGCTGGGTCGTACCTCGACCAAGAGCAGCGAGCCTTTTGCATCCGAGTGCGGGAGCCGACAAGGTGCCTTACGGGGACTTTTCTTGCAGGTCATCTGCATAGACACAAGTCCACTCGATGGTAGACGCAGAAACCACATGCCGGCCTGACGTTGTCATACTTTGTTTTCCGGATGCGGTAGAAGTTGCACGCGGTAGCCGCGCGCTTCCTGGGAGCCGCGCGCTTCCTGGGAGCCGCAGTCCTGCCCATCAAGCGTCTCGTCTTCCTTGGAGGACCGTTGGACGGCTCGGGGCAGTCTCCGGGGAGATCGGGTGCTGTGATTGCTCCGCCCCCATAAGGCGCATGCGTCGCGCCAGCATCGCCAGCATCCATGACGATCAGCGGGGAAGGCCATGCACCGTCCGCGGGGGAAGACGGGGATGTCGCGGACAACGGGGCAGGGAGGGGAGGTCTTTAAGAGGGCCCGCGTCCCTGCTGACTCAGCTCTCCAGCGCGGGGCCCCGCGGGGAACGGCTTGGCAGGCTGCGGGGGAGTGCAGGGGGGCAGTTCAGCGTTGAGGGCCACGTTCCGTACATGTTTGCAGAAGACGATATCGAGAATTGTAGACATCGCGAAGCTTCATACGGACGTCAACCACCCACCACGTCTCGCCGAACAAGGCTCTAAAGACCATGCAGATCTGTCTCTTTCCCCGCGTTTCCCCGTGGCTTCCTTTGGGGACACCAAAGATGCAACTTCATGTCGCCCTGGATCGCGACCCAGATATCGGTTCGGTTTGTCGGGAGATCCTATGATATAAAGTCTCTTCTCGCGAGGAGCCCGGCTCTCTTCTGCATCCGATCACCGCAACCTCGTGATTCCCATCTTCCATTGGATGTACGGTACACTAGTTACATACTACTTCTCCTCCAAGCCGCAACGGTCAAGATAAGATAAAAGATGGGCTCCGCCCCCAAGCGCCCCAACTTCCTCATCGTCGTGGCCGACGACCTGGGCTACAGCGACACGGGTCCCTTTGGATCCGAGATCGCGACGCCGACGCCCGACAGCCTGGCCGGCTCGGGGATCCGGCTGACCAACTTCCACACGGCGTCCGCGTGCTCGCCGACGCGGTCGATGCTGTTCTCCGGGACGGACAACCACATCGCCGGGCTGGGCCAGATGGCGGAACATATGGACTCTTCGGTCGACTATAAGGACAGGCCCGGGTATGAGGGATATCTCAATTTCCGGGTCGCTGCGCTGTCGGAGATCCTCCAGGGTGCGGGGTACCATACGATTATGTCTGGGAAATGGTATGTTCGAGAGAGATATGTTGCCTCCTCCCCCTCTTCAAAGAGGGGGAAAAAAATCTCCTTAGTCAAGCTCCAAACGCGTAGGATCTGCTGATACTTGCTTGAATAGGCACCTGGGACTGAGCAAGAAGACAGCCCCCCGCTCCAGAGGCTTCGACAAGAGCTTCGTCTATCTCTCCGGTTGCGGGAACCATTTCAACTACGAGCCGCAGCTGGAGGACCCGTCGCACTGCATCTTCACTCCCATGAACGGCGGCCGGTTCTGGATGGAGGACGACAGGCATCTCGACCGGACGACCGACCTCCCCAAGGATTTCTACTCCCCAAGGATTTCTACTCGACCACCACTTTCACCGACAGGCAGCTCGACTACCTGTCTGCTCGCGAGGACACTAATCAGCCTTTCTTTGCGTATCTGGCCTTCACGGCCCCCATTGGCCCCTGCAGGCCCCGCGCGCGGTCATCGACAAGTACAAGGGCTTCCATGATGACGGGCCGGATGCCTTGCAAGAACGGCGTCTCAAACGACTGATCGAGCTGGGTCTGGTCCCGGAAGACGTCGAGGCCGCGCCAATGGCGTCGAAATCCGAATGGAACCAGATGAGCGCAGAAGAGCGTGCTGCGTCGGCGCGGAAGATGGAGGTCTACGCGGCCATGGTGGATCTGATCGACCAGAACATCGGGCGCGTGGTGGACTACCTGGAATCGACGGCGAGCTGGACAACACCTTCATCCTGTTCATGTCCGACAACGGTGCGGAGGGGGCGCTGCTGGAGGCGCTCCCCGTCATGGGCGGATCAGCCACCGTGACCGAGATCATCAACAAGTACTACAACAACGAGATCGACAATATGGGCATGGCCGACTCGTACATCTGGTACGGACCAGCCTGGGCCTTCGCCGCCATGGCTCCGTCGCGCGGCTTCAAGACCTGGATCACGGAGGGCGGCATCCGGTGTCCCTGTATCGTCCGCTATCCGCCCTTCGGCCGTCCTGGCTCCCATACAGACTCGTTCGCCACCGTCATGCCGTCCTGGACCTGGCGAACGTGCCCCTGCACGGGAAGAAGTTCCGCGGTCGGGATGTCGTCCCCGTTCGCGGCTCGTCGTGGGTTCCGCACCTGTCAGGCAACGCTGAGAGCTTTCACGACGAGGAGGAGGAGGAGATCACTGGCTGGGAGCTGTTTTCGGCTTTCGCGCGATCCGTCAGGGCCCTGGAAGGCACTCTACATGACCGCTCCGCGGGGGAAGGATCGGTGGGAACTGTACAATGTCGCCCAGGACCCTGGAGAGCTTCATGACCTGGCGGAAACAGAGCCGGAGATTCTGCAGCGTCTCATCCGGCACTGGGAGGTGTATTATGCGGAGACTGGGATGTTTGATCCGGGGCAAGAGTTCAACATGGTCAAATACGCATGAGAGGGACGAACGACAGTCATGGACCTGAATCGAAACCAGGTGAGGTCTTTTCTAGATCTTTGTCGTGAGGGCTGTCAGGGTATTAGTTAGGTAACCACAAATATATGTAATCCAGCAGATACTGCTATATGATATATAGACTCCATCGGACTGAATTTACGCACTCACCATCCTGAAACTATCATTGTACAGTACTTTCTCTGGCAGGAGTCTCGATCTGTAAACTGTCTTATCGGAGATTCTGGGCTTCTGGTTGTGGTGGTTGTAAGAGGCTTTGGGATGCTAGGACGAGGTCTATCTAGATCTGGTCTCCTAACAACAGAGAAGCAGCAGACCTTTTTTGTCATATTTATTTGTTGGATGATATTTATTTCCCAGACATCCTGAGCCAGTGGGTGCTTCAGATACGAAACAGACAGTCGTCTTTTTCAGTTCTTCACGCTTTGTTGGTTCATAACTCCCAAGGTTGCTGCTATATTCTAAACTTATTCAGTCCTTGCTCTCCGGTAGTCAGTTCCATCAGGAAATAGAAATATCACTGTAATAAAGGTTAGGGTTAGGATTGGTTTCAAGGGCCTTCTCTGTATGGGGCTGCTGCAATGGAGTCAGTAAAAAGCCTGCCATCAGGGACGCAGTTTATGCCACGAACATCCCCGTAGTTCGACTACAGACACATGGAATCCCCACGTGGGATATGCGAGCTGCAGGCTGGACAGAAACGTACTATACTATCGAAGATGAAAAACAGCGGCAAACCTATCAATGACGTAACCGATCTGTTGGCAAGATTTCCTTTCTAAGAGGATGTGGTATCATCACGAGGTCTCCTGAGACATGATGTCGCTTCGTATCGATCAATATCATCGGAAACTGACGCGATCTGCTTCATCTGCTATTATTAGCCATAGATGGGAAAGGTTTCACCCGCTCTTTTTTCGCGCGCTTTGAGTTTATCCCGGTTACTGTCAACATCAGCCAGCCAGTGTACACGGTAGCAGGTCTTGAGGAAAGTGAGGCGAAGACCTGTTAGGTACCAGCCAAGAAGTTGCAGTTACCAGCAGGGAGTATTCCTGGCTCCGAAGGATTAGCGCCACGTTGTGCAAGAAACAATGATTAGAGAGCGCGTTACCAATGAAACACCACAGTCGGAAGAGGGGGTTACAGCCAAGAGACTGCAGATTGCCAGATACTGCAAAAGTCCAGGTCTAGACGGGAGGGGGTTGTGTAAGGAAGGCTGTCAAGCCGAGTTGCGTGTGAGACGCTTTTGGTATTCCCACTCCTGCTCTAGGATGCTGGGCTGCGTTCTATTGCCGTTAGTTGCTGTTGGCAAGTCCATTCCCACCGTGACCTGCTCTCATGGAGAAATCATAGTAGTAATAATAATAGGAACTGAAGACGACACAGGCGACAGAACCCACAGTTGATGCTGTCGCCAACCCCAGACTGGGGAAGTCTTTGCTTCTCCGCACCCCGCGTTTTTTTCCACTAGAACGGGCGCCGAGACAGCGCCGCTCCTAATACTCCTTTCGTGTGCCCGCAGGACCTGGAAATTATTGAGTAATGATAATAATTTGTCTCGGCTGATTCAGGACATAGCAACTTGGCAAAGCGTTATTGCCTTTGAGGTGGCAAGACTGTCTTCTTTGTGCCTCTCTTGGCGGCTTGGGGGAGAGGATTTTCCAAGGTGTCTCGAGACCATGAAGGACCGCACAGGCCTGAATAACCAGCCGTGGATCATAACACGATCAAACTGGGAGCGATTGGATCGGAAAGCAAGACGGGTGTCTCGGGTCTCTCATTTCTCCCCCATCCATATCCTCCCCTGGCCGTGCCATTCATATAGTAAAAACCTATTCCTTGGCCGTCGCAGGAAGCCGGCCTTGGGCTTCTGCAGAAGACCACGCAAAGTTGACGCCTGAGGCTGCGATCTGGTTCAGCACAGAGCACGTGCTCAGACCCATGCTTCGCAGATCATCAAAAATAAATTAACGGATTACGGGCCCAGAAATCATTTCGAAATAATGCAGAAAATTAGAATAGAGGTCTTTCACTCATTAGGTTTTAAGATTATTAGGGATCTCGCGGGACGGGCGACGGAAGGAAATACCCGATATGTCAATATTCCACGAGCAAGTCGGTCTTTCTTTGTCTTGGCAAATCGAGCGTTGTAGTCACCAGGTTGCCAGGTCGCTGATGTACTGGCATTTACCATTCCCATACTAAGATGATACTGGTATATAATAGCATTAAACAGGGTTTAATTGACCTGATGAACTTCCTCTACCAGATCTATTAATTAAACCATATTTAATGCTGGTAACAGAATGATATATACTAGTATAGTACCAGTACTACCACACCTGGCGACCTGGCGAGCCACCCCTCTGGCAAATCCATAATTCTAATAATAACGCTGTTTCCGTATGGAGTTATCCGTACGGCACATGAAGTTTACATCCACCAGGCAGTGTTGCCCTACAATTCAATTGCTCCTTGTTAAGAGCCTTGGATTTATATTAATTTCTTTGGTGATGGCTACCAAAGGGCTTCTCTCATAGCAGTTAATATCGTTTCCCTGGCCTCGCGCTGTGGCTACCATCTCGGATTACCACCGACCTGGTACCAGATGATGGCTTTCGACTGATGCACAGAAAGAATGGCTCCGATGTTTAAGTAACGGCTATATAGGACCCTTCTGTATGTAGGTAGTTCGCAGCTATCGATCTCAATTTGAAGTCGTGATTGAAATTCGCAAAAGTTTAGCCAGAGCAATAACTACCAGACTGATGCTGCTGGAGAGAAGTTTCTCCGTCAAGAACTCCCACGGCAATTGAATTAATTGATCATTCTTCCCTTAATAATGCCTCCCCGGTGACTCCTACAGACCAGACAAACTGTCGGTCCCTGATGCAGAGTTCCTCATCTCTTCTGCCTGCGAGTCTGATAGAGACGAGACAGCTGTATTCCAGCGGTTCCAGTCACGGAAACGGGAGAGGCAGTAGCGTGTATGGCCTATGAGACGTTGACTACGAGATTTCTTTACAGTACTGCGAGTGCGTCCGTCTCATATACTACGGCCGTGGCATACAGTCGTTTACGGTTTGCTTCTACTGTTGTACTATTGCTGTAGCTGTAGCATCTGCAATATAGACGAGATACTAACCTCGCAAGATGATGGGCGATGAAACCTACGAGACGGGGCGCAGCCCTGACCGACAAACCTACCTTAATCGTCGAGTCGTCGACCCATCGACGGCACGACCAACTCCGTCTACACCTACCCGGCCGTCTGCGTCCTAATTGGCCTGTGTGTGGTGCGAACAAGACGCCCGTGGCCAACGTGGTTCACAGCTCTCTTCACCGGCCTCTTCTGGAGCGCATATCGGGGCAACGGAGCTTTTGCTCGCAGCGACCGTCCGACCTGCCTCCCTTGCCTTCCCCAGGTGTATCACTATCATCAGATAGTAGTACGACTCCCCTCAGCGGTTACCCCTCCCACATCCCCTGCCACCGCTTCAGGGCGCCCTGAGTGCCCTCATAGCGGTGAGAAATGGGGCAGATAGTGACCGCAACAACCCAATAGCTGAGACGCCTGCGTGAAGCTGTTCTCGCGACTAGGCGGTTCTCGCAGGACGGGGAAGGAAAGGGATTGTCCACGGCTGCCGGAGCTCAGGAAGCGCGGTCGCGAGCAGATGGACGTGGCCAGGGAGGTCGGAGCCTGGGCATGGGATGTCTGCGCAGCGTGAGCGATTCTCGAGGAGGCGGGAGAGGAAGGTTATCGATGCGAATCCGCGATGGGACGAACGGAGCCGGAGCCTGGACGAAAGGACGTACGTATCTCGAAATCCTGGCGACCGTGAACGCCAAGCGAAGAGGAGCAGCGGCGTGTCGTAGGGAGAGCTGGCGACTCGTCGACAACAACTCCGGCTAACTCGAGCGTGCTGTCTTCTGTAGCCTGCAGGCGTGTATGCAGCAGCCAAGTAGCGGCGCAGTCAGCAATCCTCCGTAGATTTCAGTCTTGGTTCCTGGCTTCCCCGTGCCAGGCACATCTGGCGTCTTCTCGCTGAAAGCAGCGGAAGGTTTGAAACGACCGCGGCATCGGACGCAACATTAAGATTAAGGTGAGCCATAATAAAATGATGCAAATCCTTATTAAGGAGAAAGTTAATGATATTGCATCAACAAGAGCCATTGGTATTTCTTCTCTCGAATTCGTCAAATCACGACAAAAGGGTCCAAAATTGACTCAACCCTTGGCGGTGACTTGGCAGGCATGTGTCGACAAGCCGGACAAGAAAAGAGGTAGATATACATAAAACAGCAGATGAGAAACGACGGTTGAACGCGCTGCTGAGAACGCCCGGTCCGAACTTCTCAGGCTTCAGACTGCAGAGTTCAGCGGTTCGTGGTTCCTGGATGACGATCATCGTCGTCGTGGGCGGTGGACCAAAGTGATTCCGTGCCTCGACTTCGCCTTGACGGGGTTCCCCTTTGGGAAAGTCTTGTCGACGGCCGCGTCCCACACCGGCGTTTTGCTTACGTACACCGAAGGCCTCTTACACCGTGCCATTACGTGCTGGATTCATGGTTTTATCATTATTAGTGCTCAGAAATGGCTAGTAAATTATAATAATATGGTATTGAATGTCACATGGATATACACCAAGCTGGAGATTCCCCGCACGAGGTTTTCCACATCTCCGCGGAGAAATCCGGGTCGCAGACGCGACCCCGCGTGCCAGCGTCACACAAGTCGGAGGTCGCTTTCTGCGCTCCAAGCTCGTCTGAAGACTTCTTATGGGATGTGCAAGACCTTGTTTTTCCCCTCTCAATAATGAAGAAATGTGTATAATAACGAGAGATCCATATGACTGTAATTCGTAAACAGAACCTTAACACTCAAACGCAACAGGAGACCTCTTTGACCTATCGCAAAGTTCCTACTTTCTCATCGATTCTCCCGACGACAGAGTCCCCGGGTCCGGATAGATTTTCAGTTTCGTGGCTACTCTACAACCACAATGTGGGTGTGGCGCAGATCTTGTTTGGAGATCTATGCACTCTACCCATAACTCGAAAAGTAGAAAAAAAAAGCCCATCCGCAAAGATACTGAGTTATATAGAAAACATATATATTGATGCCATAACAGGAATCGGTGCACCGGTATCGCAGTAGGTTCTATCTATCAATAGGTATATACATACAAGATGTGAGGGCTTGCATGAATACCGCATGCGGGATTGCTATTATAATCATAACAATATCAGAAGACCGGATGCCACTAGCTGGCTCAGGCGAGACATCATGATGAGACCCTATTGTTCCAAGCTACTGTATCATTCACTTCACAAAAACTCCTGCGCCATCCACACAAGTTCAGCCAACTCTTGAAGCTCAGCCTGCCCGTATATGAAGTCCTGCTCGGACGATGGTGGCGGACTTGGAGCCCGCAGAAATATATCATCGAACGAGAGTCTGAGCGGCGCCCCGTTCACCACGATGGTGTGGTTCGGAGGCTGGCCCTGCAATGTGATCGTTATATGCTGTGTCCGAGATGGCGTAAACCACGTAGCATTGAGATCGGCTCTTGTTATCTGAAGATTGGGAGGAGCAAGAAGGTTCCGCCAGACGTCAATCTGCATACCCGCTTGGTTTCGATCGATGGCGATAATGACCACTACCTTGACGTCCCCGCCAGAATTCGACAACCACCATCCCGCGCCGGTGACAAGGTGCTCGAGTGTCTCATCGGAGTAACCGACCTCGACAACCAGCGTAGGCCACTCGTCGCTTCGTCCAGGAGGGTAGCTCGAGAGGTCGAAAGCATTTGTCGGGATATCTGCCAGATGTCCGACCTCGAACAGTGGTCAATCCATCTGCCATGAGCACCTTGCTCAGATCCATCCTGGTAGCCTCGTCCGGAACAGAGTTTCGAGTGAAAGGCACCGAACTTCAAATTTACAGGCATGTCACGGTGAATCATGGAAACTGGATACTCGTCACCAATTTTCCATTCACGTCTATAGCTTAAAGCTATATATAAGTATAACTTTGTGACTCGTCCACATTCTTCAATTTGTTCTCGAGCAGTATCTCAAATTTTAAAACTGATCGAATACCTATATAGAGTTACATGATTGCCTATGCCTCGTTGTCTACGTGCGGTGAGAGATATATCATCTACCACTTGAATCATAGGTCCTAGTTATATTTCCTCAGCGCGGCAGTATATATATATATATATATATTGGGGACTCCCTGACAGATAAAGAACTTTTCTTTTGTATATTCCTAGCCAGAACATTAAAGAATGACAAATATCTCCTCCAGTCTAAATGATCCCCCGCCAACTGTTCGTGACCTTGTCGATACGCTGCCACCTGGCACCAAGGAATATATACGCCCCTCGATGGCTACCATCGAGAGCATGATCCGCCGCCATTAAAGAGACTTGGCTGACGGGACCACGTCAAACGTCTACATGCACTTTTCCCACCTTTCTAAAGATCGAATCGACAATATCATTAATGTACCAGAGCCAGAGGGCCTCGAATCGTGGCGCGTGACATACGACAAGGAGACGCGAAGCGTGATCATCAAGTTCCCACTACGCCCTCACGAAAGGGCATCCCGTCGGTTTACGAAAATGATCATCCGCACATCTGCCACATATCCATGGATGCCCACTATCAAACCCCACACCCACGCTACGGTTGAGACAGGAAGCTACGGTTACTGCCTATGTTGTTCTCAACTGTTGTATGTCACCAAGTAGGGCTGCAGATCTCATCTGACTCTATAGTTTCCAGAGCAGTATATTTTAGACAGATAGACGGTTAACTGGTAGTCCGCCGATGAGTATTGCACTGTAGCGAAGTGCGGGATATATAGGTGTACAGTACATACACCGCACTACACAGACGTCCTAGGAGGCACTATAGATGTCAAGAAACATCGACAGATGAATAAATAGATGGATCTCAAAGCCCCTTTTCAGCCTTTTGAAAAATAAAATAAGCATGTATGCGTATTTCATTTCTATTCTATCTGATCCCATTCCTCTGCTTTCCCCGCACTCACTGCCCCAGATCGTTATCTTATCTAGTAACTGGATACCTGCGGAGTACTAGGTATCCATTCATTCGTCCACCTATCTGTCCTTACAATAGATTTCTGCTATGGCGGAAAATACAGAGAGTCTTCTGTCAGCTACTACCTGCATAGTGCATTCCTACATTGAAGCTGATTTCTGTATCCCATCCCCCCCCCCCCCCCCCCCCAAACAACTGCCAAGCAGCCAAGGCCGCCAAGAGTGAATGAAAGATCAAGGCAATGAATGCAACGCAATGCACTGTACAGCAATGGAATAAAAGAACGAAACAAAAATAAATGGAGGCTTTGCCTAGCTGAACCGGACAGAGATTCCTTCCTGTACTCCGTACCGAGCAATCCTTCTATCATGAACAACCACTCGAGTCCTACGGGCTTGGGCGGCGTAGCGCGGCGTGGCGTGGTGTACAGCACTGCATGGGTGGTTGCCATACATGCGGCATATTTCGCATGCTGCTGCTACGCCATCCTCAGCTGTTATTATATTAATCACCGTTGCTACGGTTGTAAACGTTACCCTGAACTTGTGCAGCATGCAAAATGCCATCATCATCCGGTATATCCTCTCACTGGCATGCATCCCTGGGTACTCCGTACTCCGTACTCCGTATACGCTACCCCATACAGTAGTAAAAGCAATAATTACTCCGTCTCTAACCGTTGGGTGCTTAAGGCATCCAACAGCGAACAAGCTGTGCCGCCAGGTACTGTAGCCAGCCACCCAACCCCTGCCAAGGCCTCACCCCAGCCAAGACCGATCCAGTTACTCCATACGCAGCACGTCCGCAGCACGTGACCCTGTACGCAGTGAGGGATTATCGCAGTAATCCGACTATTCGACTCGACTTGGCCATGAATCCTAAGCTTTCGTGCGTTGCTTGATTATTGCCTGCCAAGGTGCATAGTATGCTGTAGTAACCGATCAGGCAGACGCTGCTACAGTACGCAGTTAACGATCTTCTCTCTGCATAGGGACTACTGTAAATGGTACGCCTGGGTTATTTTCTTGGCGCGGCCCAAGGGCAGGCAAGGCAGGCAGGCAGGCAGACAAGGTTTGGGTAGGTATGCATGATGAAGCATGGAGATGGATATTATTCCGTAGAAATAAAGGATATTGATTAATTAGACGGTCCTGGACTACGGAGCACCGATCCGGGTATACCGACGTAGGTAGCTTCTTCCCGTACGTGCTGCATACTCCTTAGTAGTAAGGTAGTAAAATGAATTAATATTACTGCCCAATGGACAGGGAGATTCAGATTGGACTCGATAATTTCATTTGTTCGAACCTGCCCGACAGGTCCGGAAGATTCTATTCTAATGGCCCCAAGCGAAACGAGTAGCAGATTACAGTAGTAGGATAGTATCCCGTGCACTCCGTATTCCGTCACATCAGTAGCAGTAGTCGTCTACGCAGTACGGAGTAGAAGGAGGAGAAGTGGTACGTCCAAGTAAGCATAACGCGGGAAAGGCTTTCCAGAGTGAAGCTGACGATGATGACGCAAAGTAGAGAGTATCCACCCCCAATCCCCATTCCCCATTTCTGCTCCATCTCCATCCAATAATCATCCCACCTCTGAGACGGAGTACGTTCTCCGCAGAACCAAGAAACCAAGTGACAGACCAGACCAGACAGCAGGCAGCAGGTAGCAGGCACAGCCCTGTCCCCGTGTCCAGGACCAGGCAGCTACAAATGACAGTACTCCATAGCAGTAGTGATGGAGTAGTACAGGTACCTAGTAGTGGACGAGGCCGTCAACTGGAACACGAAGCAAACAAACCAAACAAAAAAATCGGCACGGACCACTGCGATCCTGACTGAAACTACTACGGAATGAGTTATCCGACGACCTTATCCGTAGTGGCCATGGCTTCATGTTTGATCGACTTGCACAGCCTCCCCCCGGTCGCCCTGATACTGCTACTGCTAGCCTTGCTAAAGGTCTCAAGTCTCGCCTCGCCTCGTCTGGGCTGGAGCGCCTTGGCAGGAAGCTTAGTCATGCAGTACTGTGGTTGACGAAACAGTGAAGAACTGGAGTCTGGAGGCCAGGCCGAGGGCCGAGCTCTCTCTTTGGCTCTCTGGCTCTAGAGTGAGTCTGAGCTCTTGTCTCCCTCCGGAGGTTACTCCGGACACCGTATATACCTAGTAATAGTTACCTAACTAATTAACCTGCCTTGGGATATGTATTATTATTATTATGATGTCGGATGGATGAGACGAATATAGTGTGGTGACATAGGCATTATTGTTATGATCTTTTCAAAAAATGATGATGATGATGATAGTTTAAGATTTCATTTTTTAAAGTTGCTCCTACAGACTGGCATATTTGCTCGCATGCTCACTTGCCCTTTTTCTCTTTCTCCTAGACTCTTTTTTTTTTTCCCTCCCCCTGCTTTTGCTCTGGCAGGAAATAAAATCCGACGGATAATGAATGAGAGTATTCTTTACATACATACACGATATCCCGCATCCGCAATCCACATCCCGATCCAATACGGCATCATCGATCAGGTAAAAGGTACCTAGGTTTCCCAGGATTATTATTATTATTATTATTAGATAGATAGATAGATAGATAGATAGATAGATACTGTCGGGAGGAATAGCGCATACATGCTTATTATTCCCCATCCTGATCCTATCCGGATCCTTGATCCTACAGTAGTAAGAGTCCTGTCCTATCTTTATCTCTACCCAACTCCGTACTACTCGTACTGTACTCCGTACTACTTCCCTATCGATGGAGATCTCTCCCCGTCTCGGCGATAGTCTCAGTCTCACCCCTGCACGACATACAGATAATCTGCCAAGTTGCCAAGTTGCCCAGCCTACAGTAGTAGTGCCCAGCCCCAGCGCACCGCGCAGACAGCGCAGACGCAGTGTATAGTACTTAATTTCCGGAGGTTCCGTAGAATTTCGACACATCAGGGTAGATCTGGCGATGCGATTTGCGATTACGGTCGATCGATCGATCGGGATCGCGACAGCGATAGCGAAGAAGGGGCCAGCGTCAGTGTCAGGTCACAGACACAGACACCAGACACAGACCCAAACCTTCTCGATCGATCGATCGGATCGTAATGTAAGGCTTTCTTTCTTTCGATCAGCCTTGAGCTTGAGCCTCGATATCACTTACTATCCAGCCAGATCTGCTATGCCCAAAGGCAGGTAGGAAGTAGTATGAGAGTAGGTACTTAGTCTATCAGTCGACAGGGTAGTCAAGGCTGAAGCAAGAACAAAATCTTGGATTGGACCCTTGGAACATTGAATTCAATCACGGCCATGCCTAGGCCCTATTATTGGCTCATGGAGTCGCCATTGATTATGGAGGCTCCACGGAAGCTTAAGTCAATATTGAATAATGATATCGAAGAGCTTCAAGAGCTGGTAGCTGTAGAGAGCGTCAGGGCCAAGTCCTGAAACTGGGCCACTGTGTGAGGCGAGAGAGGGCCATGTTCTTTCCTGCTCCGGTATCATCATCCACACGAAGTTCCCAAATGGCAAACCCGGCCCGGAACCGTCGGCATCAAATAACAACAATATCACTTGGAACACAACAGAAGTTTCCAAACTTCGATTTTCCCGAAGAAGGCTCATTATTCTCCAGGATCGAAAGCACAGCTCCGAGGAAGAACCGGAGAGCCGATAGCTCGACATTCATTCGGGAATAAGTCGATCTCCCGTCGCAGAAAACTCGAAGCAGATCAAAATGATGAAAATTGCCGGCTCGCTGACTCGATGACGGATTGGACCCCGGCCCGATCGTGTTGTTCCGTGGTATCCAGAATCATATGTAGATCGCATCCTACAGTATGGACCTACTTCTATGGTATCCTATCCAACGCTATGGTATGGACCTACGGTATGCTATGCTATGCAGCTGTAGCTGCATAGTCAATCGCCTCTGTTAAGAGTGGTAACCTCGGCCAACGCAACGCTGGGTAATTCTTTTTCCCGCACGAGCCAAGAACGAGACAAGTCAAGGACCCACGCATCCCGTTTGTCAGCGCCTCTAGAGCGCGATAGTGGAACGCACTTATGCAGGGGTCCGGTCTGGGCATCGCAGCCATTGACGTTCACGGCAATAACGCATTGCAATTAATAGATAGAGTGTGCCGTAGTGGATGGAACTCGACGCAGGTACGGTCGGATGGTCCGCCGGAGGCGACGAACTAGCGACCAAGAGGGAAAGCTGGCGGTCTACTATTGAACTTAACGTATGTCATGCGGAGAGACAGGGTGTCCTGCGCCGCGTTCGGAGGACAGTCGACGATAGGGATTATCGATATCGATTGCTGAGTCGCGATCAGAGATGATGATCTCTGGATCTTCGAAGACCTCGCTCAGGTACCGTAGAATGACCGAGATGCCAGGCCAGGAACCAGGACCAGCGGCCTCGGTGTGTGTCGGGCAACAGATGACAACCGGGTGAGTGGTTCCTGGTTCCAGACCTCGGGACCCGTGGGTCGGCGCTGGGATCCATGTTTTTGCAGTCGCACAGTCGCGTCCCACGGGCCGACGGTGAGGACTTCGGTGAGGCAGGCGAGGCCAGGACCGTAGATGAGCAGAGACGGGCCGATATTCAGTTGCCAGCAACAAAAATTTTTTTTTTTTTTTCCCCCTCTGGCAGAACCGGCTTCTGAACGAAAGGTTCCGTGGACGGTCACTGGTCGGCGCTGCTGTGGTTCATTTCATGGTTAATTTCAAGGACTGCCTGTCTTGGGCCGACGGCACGGCCTGAGGCAGTGAGGCAGCGCGGCCAGCGACGTCGGAGGCTATCACCCAACACGCACTGGTAACAGAAAGAGGCTTATCAAGGGCCGTCCGTGACCGCTGACCTGTTTCGCGATAGCGCTGGCCAGACCAGAAACGATCGGGAAAAGGGCCAACGGACTATCGGGCGAGGCGTGCTGAGGCCTGCCCCGTACTCTGGTGTGCCCCGATCGCCAGCATTAATTTTGGAGGGGCGCGTTTGTTGTGTAGCGAGATTAAAAAATGGAAAAATGGATCGGCGTCGCCCGCCCCAGACCGTGCACAAAGAACAGCTAAGAGGCTAGCGGCAGCACAGACGGGCCGCGATACGGATAATATTAATCACGACGATGATATGCGATACGGCTGATACGGATGAGAGGGAGGCGGCATGTTGCATCAGCAGCAGCGCCTGGACACACGAGAGAGCTCTTTGCAGCAAGTGCTGGGGGGAGGGGGATGAAACGGCAGCTGCAGAGAAATTCTAGAAGGCCGCTAGGGCTGAGTCGATGACGCCGCCCTCCCCGTCATGACGCAGATGGCCTGCTGCGGTCGCCGTACAACACTTGCCGGAAGCGCCGCCCGAGGAGAGCCCACTTGCCACTCACCGACCAGGATGGCCGCGCGACCAGGTGGCGAGCCTCACTTGGGAGGCACCAGACCGACCGACACAGCAGGTCACACAACCCTGGAGATATGACAACTTGGACGATAATAATAATGCCGTCGGCATATCGGCGTTCTGCCTGTGCATCCGTCCGTCGGCATATGTAAGCAGGCCTCACCCGGCACCGTCTCACGTGAGGAGCCGCTCGCCAACCGCGGCAGCGGGGATTGTCGGGGGGCGCGCAGGTCGGGACGCCCCTGGCCGGCGCCGCTGTGCGCTTTTATATTCCGGGAAAGGGTCGGCAGGTCGGCGGTCGGCTCGTCGCGAGGCCGCCGGCGCGCGCTGCCCGACCGACCAATCACGGCGCCCGCATTGCTGCGGTATCAGGCAAGGTCATCTCGGCTCCGCACGGTGTTTCCCTTTCTGCCTTGGCGGCTGGAGCCCTTTCGAGACGCTTCGACGAGCCGTCGCGGCCGCCGTCCCCCACTCTGGAGGCCGCTGTCGCGGTGGGCAAAAGGCTGTTTTTGGGGGCGCTCCGGGGACCGGCCGTGAAACAGGGTCACAAAAATGAGAAACGATGCATCGACAGGCGTTGGAAGGAAGGGAGAGGCTGGCATGTTTCATCTCTCTGCAGCTCTTGGGACGACGGAAACTGACGTCAGTCCGACGGAAGCACTCGATCTCAACGTCGATAGACTGATAGGGTGCCGTCCTTATCGCGCACGGCTGCCGCTTCATGGCATCCCATCGTGCATGGGCAATAATCGACCTCCTAACTCCAGTTCGCCTCGACGCCGTCGGTCGTCCAACAGCAAGGAAACAGGGCAACGCGGTGGAGCGCGGCGCAGGACACGCGATGCGATTGGGCCGGGGAAGGCAGCGACCTCGCGCGCCATGCCGAGACGGGCAAAGGCCGGTCGCGCCGGCCCGGCCGGGCAGGACGAGCAGCGCGACGCCAAGGACCTCGCGGTGTGTGTCTGACGAAAGTGATGCGTTGCTCTCCAGAGCCGATCGATGAGCGATCTCGATCGTTACGTGGTGGTGATTATCACCGAGTGACGACAGGCCGGGGAGCGTCGTAGACTCGTAGTCCCCCCGTCCTCCGTAGCTACTTGCCCGTCAGGTGTACAGCACCCAGCACAGAGAGAGCGTCTGCACGGCGATGAGGTGCGATGCGCGGCTCGTGAGGGGGAGATCTTGTCTTGCCCATCCTTCTCCGTCATCCTGCAGGTGTAGGGCGCGATAACGGCGGCACAGCATGGCCGTTGGACGTGGTGACGTGAGGCTGCTCGCCCGCGAGCGCGACACGTCGACGGCGAGGCGCCATCCTCCACAGATCTTCTACACACAAGAACCACTGAGGCGCACTACGTCCTGACGAGCAGCTGCGATCGAAGCTTGACCCGCGCAGCACCTGAGGACGAGGTCAAGCAAGCGTTCTCTCGCACGCTGCTATCGAGAGCTACGGAGGGACGGTGCGGACGGGGCCCGTCTGCAATGGCTCAACGCGGCAGGCCGATCTGATAGAGAGGATGACCACTCCGTGTTATATGAAGCTGCGGCCCTGGCTAGCACCAAAGCGGCAGGGGACGGGTTCCCCAGACGGACCGGCCGGGCTAGCAGGTCGCTAGCAGCGTCGCAGCAGGACGATCGATGGAGGGCGTTCCTGGTACGGGGAGACCCGGGCATCTGCCTCTGCTTGTACTCTGGCCAGGAGATGAGATGAGGATGCCGATGAGGATGATGACAGAGACAGAAAGACGACAGAGAGGCAAAAACAGGGATGAGCACGACCGGATCTGGCCCCCTGCCGGCAGCAGGACGTGATCGGCTAGCACGGGAGCCCCATCGCCCGGAGCAGGAAAAATCGCGCATCCCTTCACAACGCTGCCCGCCCCCGGATCGAGACGAGAGACAAGAGGGGCCAGCTCGGCACAGCTGTCCCGGGCTCGTCCTCCATGGGCATCGCGGGCTCCACAGCGTCCTGCGGGCCGGACGGCGTGAAAAAAATGTGATCACTGGCTGTGGGCTCTCCAGGACCTGCACTACGGGGCGACTCGCCCGTTCCAGCTTAGGGATGTCCTGCGAACAAAACATTAAATAGTCGCGCGCCCGCCCTCCTTCGCCCTCTCTCTCCCTTCCTCAGGATTTCCTACCCTTTGCCATTCAGCCTTCCTTTGCATCTGCTCCCAATCGTGCGTTCCGCAGGCCTTGTGAGCCGAAGCAAACAATGGCGGAGCGGAGGATCTCCTATGCTCCCGACGTGGAGAACGGCGACCATAATCGCAATGCCGGTGTCGACGAGTTTGCTGGCCTCGACGAGTACGCGGCCCTGAACCGCTACATCTCGACCGCCCAAACCAAGCGCCGTGGCTCGACCTCCGACGCGGGAGAGGTCGCGGCGGGCAGGAAGAAGCCATGGTGGAAGTTCTGGGCGACCGGCCCTGGCTACGGCGGTGCCAGCAAGAAGGAGGAGAAGGGCTTCGTCTGCCCCGACGAGTGGCTCGAGACGGACATCCGCACCGGTCTCAAGGCCTCCGACATCGAGCCCCGACGCAAGCGTTCGGGCTGGAATGAGCTTACGACCGAGAAGGAGAATATGTTCCTGAAATTCCTGAGTTACTTCCAAGGACCGATTCTTTATGGTGAGCGGACTCGGACTCGGACTCGACGGGGAGAGAAAACGGCTAACGGTGAATAGTCATGGAACTTGCTGTCGCTCTCGCGGCTGGTCTGCGTGACTGGATCGATTTTGGTGTTATTATCGGTATTCTGATGCTTAACGCTATTGTCGGTTGGTACCAGGAGAAGCAGGCTGCCGATGTCGTTGCCAGCTTGAAGGGTGACATTGCGATGAGGGCTGTCGTTGTCCGCGATGGTCGCGAGGAGGAGATCCTTGCTCGTGAGCTGGTTCCTGGTGACATTGTAAGTCCCTGTCTCTTGTCCCCTCTGTGCGACGAGGGACTTGTCTAACATCCAAATCTAGGTCATCCTGGAGGAGGGTCACGTCATCCCGGCCGATGTTCGTCTCATCTGCGACTACTCCAAGCCCGAGATGTTCGAGGTCTACAAGGAGATGCTCGCCTCTGCCAACGATGACTCCCTCAAGGAGAAGGACGACGAGGACGAAGGCGTGGAGCACCACACCGGTACTTCCATCATCGCTGTCGACCAGTCCGCCATCACTGGTGAATCCCTCGCGGTCGACAAGTACATGGGAGACGCCTGCTACTACACCACCGGTTGCAAGCGTGGCAAGGCCTACGCCATCGTCACCGCTACCGCCAAGCACTCCTTCGTCGGCAAGACCGCTGCGCTGGTTCAGGGTGCCAAGGACCAGGGTCACTTCAAGGCGATCATGGACCAGATCGGTGCTGCCCTGCTGGTGCTGGTCATGTTCTGGATTCTCGCCGCTTGGATTGGTGGTTTCTTCCGTCACCTCAAGATCGCGACTCCGGAGCACAGCTCGGTCAACCTGCTCCACTACACCCTGATCCTGCTCATCATCGGTGTCCCCGTCGGTCTCCCCGTCGTCACGACTACCACCCTGGCTGTCGGTGCCGCCTACCTGGCCGAGCAGAAGGCCATCGTGCAGAAGCTCACTGCCATCGAGTCCCTCGCCGGTGTCGACGTGCTCTGCTCTGACAAGACCGGAACCCTCACCGCCAACCAGCTGTCCATCCGTGAGCCCTATGTCGCCGAGGGTGTGGATGTGAACTGGATGATGGCTGTTGCGGCCATTGCTTCGTCTCACAACGTCAAGAACCTGGACCCCATCGACAAGGTCACCATCCTGACCCTGCGCCGCTACCCCAAGGCTCGTGAGATCCTGTCCCGCAACTGGGTCACCGAGAAGTTCACTCCCTTCGACCCTGTGTCCAAGCGCATCACCACGGTCTGCACGTGCGATGGCATCCGCTACACCTGTGCCAAGGGTGCCCCCAAGGCTATCCTCAACCTGACCCAGTGCTCCGAGGAGGAGGCTCGCCTCTACAAGGAGAAGGCCGCCGAGTTCGCCCGCCGTGGTTTCCGTTCCCTGGGTGTCGCTGTCCAGAAGGAGGGTGAGCCCTGGCAACTGCTCGGCATGCTGCCCATGTTCGACCCGCCCCGTGAGGACACTGCCCACACCATCACTGAGGCCCAGAACCTTGGTCTGTCCGTCAAGATGTTGACTGGTGACGCCATCGCCATTGCCAAGGAGACCTGCAAGATGCTTGCTCTGGGTACCAAGGTCTACAACGCTGACCGTCTGATCCACAGCGGTCTCGCTGGTTCTCGTCAGCACGACCTGGTTGAGAAGGCCGACGGTTTCGCTGAGGTGTTCCCCGAGCACAAGTACCAGGTCGTCGAGATGCTGCAGCAGCGTGGTCACCTGACTGCCATGACGGGTGACGGTGTCAACGACGCTCCTTCCCTCAAGAAGTCCGACTGTGGTATTGCCGTCGAGGGTGCCACCGAGGCTGACCAGGCTGCCGCCGACATTGTCTTCCTCGCTCCCGGTCTGAGCACCATCGTCGATGCCATCAAGCTGGCCCGTCAGATCTTCCAGCGCATGAAGGCCTACATCCAGTACCGTATCGCTCTGTGTCTCCACCTCGAGATCTACCTGGTCACCTCCATGATCATCATCAACGAGACCATCCGCGCTGACCTGATCGTCTTCATCGCCCTCTTCGCTGACTTGGCCACCATCGCCGTTGCCTACGACAATGCTCACTTCGAGATGCGCCCTGTCGAGTGGCAGCTGCCCAAGATCTGGATCATTTCCGTCGTCCTTGGTTTCCTCCTGGCCGTTGCCACTTGGATTGTCCGTGCTAACCTCTTCCTGACCAACGGTGGTCTGATCCAGAACTTCGGTTCGCCTCAGGAGATCCTGTTCCTCGAGGTCTCTCTGACCGAGAACTGGCTGATCTTCGTCACCCGTGGTGGAAAGACCTGGCCATCGTGGCAGCTCGTTGGAGCCATCCTGGGTGTCGATGCGCTTGCTACTCTCTTCGCCGTCTTCGGCTGGCTGTCTGGTGACTTCGAGCAGACCAGCCCGCCGACCTCCGCCCAGTACTCCATCCACGGTGATGTCGACATTGTCACCGTCGTTGTCATCTGGGCCTACTCGATCGGTGTCACCATCATCATCGCCATGGTCTACTACATCCTGTGCCAGATCCCGTGGCTCGACAACCTCGGCCGCAAGAACCGCTCCAAGGCCGACACCAAGATCGAGAACCTCATTGGCCACCTGTCCAAGCTGGCCATCGAGCACGAGACTGATCCCGTCACTGGCAAGTCCAGATTTGCTCTTACGACCCGCAGTCCTGAGGAGGAGTCTGATGACTAATGGCCGGGTAATCCACTCGTTTGTGTTACCCTCTTTATGTATGGCTGCTCTGAGTAATGTTTTTTTTTTGGGATGATCGGAGCATGCTCTGATATATATCCTTGTCATACCATATATATAGACTTTTGTGACATATTCTATATGTGACCTTGGTCATATAGAGATCTCTTTCGCTTCTGCATGTATGTATATGACCAGAATTAATTATTGTTGAATCTAGTGAACCAAGACTTCTTGAATGAAAGCCATGTTTATGGAATTTCCTCTTCTCTCGTTGTTCAGCAGTAAGCTTGGACCTGCAGCCATGATTTCACTGCTTCTCAATTGACCTGGTATGTAGCCTCCACGGTTCAGCTCGGTACGGTTCCAGGGTTTCCTGCCCTGTCACCAGGGCACCTCTCAGGGACCCGGATCGACGGAGAGAGAACTGTTGATGTATGTATAGTGGTTCTTGTCGAATAATTGCTTCCTTCTTGGAGGGGGTACTTCGAGATTGCCGCGGAGAAGCTTCATCGATGTCTTACCCCGGAATTAATAATAATACATGGATCGCTGCATAGCACCTCTGCATCTGCCTTATGTAATGTACATACATCACGGCTATACTTTACTGGACGCATGCCGCTGAGTATGACAATGCTGAGGACGCCGCTCTGATCTGATCGTTTCGTGAGGACTTGTGCCGTATGCCGGCAGAACAATGAACCGCCCTGGGTCAGACCTGCCGGCGCGCGGCCTCGGTCCATCGTCAACTCAGCATCCATCCGGACTCCAAAAAGCAGCTCCCCGCATGCCGACCGACCGGGGCCCCAGAGGGTGCGGCCGGTCGAGTCATCCAGGTGCCATGGCATCTCGATCACCACACCACAGGCCATGCCCTTCGCTGAAACTCTCCGCATGAGATCGACCGACCAATAACGACAGCTGGCGTTGCCTTCGTTTCCACTCCCACAGACCATGTTGAAGCGCTCGTGGAGCCAGGTCGACGCGGACCGTGGGCCTGCTTCTCCTGCTTCTCGCCGTCTGTCTGCTACTACTGCTACGACTGCAGCTACTATTATTACCTTCAACGCAAGAGACGTCCAGAGTGATGCGCGATTGGAAGCTCTTGCTACTACCGCTACTCATGCGACGGCCGAGAAGCATGCCCTGCCGCTGAATAATCATACTCATGTCTCGGAGAGCGCTGCTCCGCCTGCAGGGCCTCAGGACCGTGGCACTCAGACTCAGACGCCCGGCGCAAGCTGGCCAGCCATCACACGCAAGGTGAAGGCGTGCGCCGCGTGCCGTAAGCAGAAGGTCGGTAGGGATGTTATGTTCTTGATCTGTGATGCGGTTTCTATGTCTTGTGTATACTGAGCTCGAGCTGCTGGCAGATAAAATGTCTCATGGACGATGGAGGCCCGCCGTGCAGACGATGCAAGCAGCGTGGTCTTTCCTGCAAGCTCAACAAAAGCCTGCAGACGCTAATCGACGACGAGGCACGGTAAGCACGTCCATCTGGTCCGTGAGGCTGGCTTGCTCATGCTGAGATTCGAACTTGACATCTAGGTGGAAGAAGACGGTCAGCCATGACTTGGCCGTGATCCGTGCAGCTTTGGAACAGGCACTGAGGGCGCTCTCGCTGCCCGGGCTGCCTCCCCTGCATACTCCGTTGCCAGATACTGACACTCCCATCGCCAATGGCAACTGTCATGAGAGGAGCCGTCCTGGGGCTGAGGATGCTGAAGCTCCTCGACTGCGCGATCCGTCTCCACAAGTCTCACCGTCCGATGATACCCTGGCCCAGGTTCCCATCGACTCCCTCTACGAGATCACGCATCTGCGATCGTTGCGCACCGAGGCCGTCGAGGAAGATCGCAGCTACCTGGACGATTTCATCTCGCGGGGCGCTGTTCGTCTAGATGACGCTGAACGTCTCTTTCGCTTCTACATGCTACGGCTGGATCCGTACATTTACGGGATCGCGAGCAAATATAAGACGTTGGAGAGTCTGCGTAGAAGCTCCTCCGTCCTCACGGCTTGCATCTGTGCCGTGGCTGCGTGCCACCAGGCCGACGATGGAAAGCTCTACGAAGTCTGCAACCAGGAGTTCCGGCGTCTTGTGTCCAGCACCATGTTCGACCGCCGCGTCAGCCTGGAGTATTTCCGTGCGCTGTGCATCGGCATGTACTGGCTGAGCGATATCTCGTGGACGCTCTCCGGGTTCGCCGTTCGACGCGCGAGCGACATCAATCTGCACAAGTTCTATTACAGGATCGTGGATCCTACTACGAGTAATGGAACTGACGCCAGTCCGGCGAGCCGGGACCCTTCCGACCCGGAGTCGTCGATTGACCCCGTTCGACTGTGGTACCTCCTCTATATCTGTGACCAGCATCTGTCGATACTGTATACGAGGGACCCGTTGATCCGCGAGGACGAGACGATCCGTGGATGGAGAAGCTACCTGGGGTCGCCGCACGCTTCGCAGTCGGACATGAGGATATGCAGCCAGGTGGCCCTGATGCTCGTCCTGAGCCAGGTCCGCGAGCTGTTTGGCGTCGACGCCAGCAAGCCCATTCCGCGGGCCTTCATCACGCATATAAATTCCTTCGGTCTCCAGCTTGACAAGTGGCTGGCGCACTGGTCTCAGAAACTGGGTAGGCCGTAAACAACTAAGCTGCACTGGAAATAGTTGATTCTGACCACTAAACTGACGAACGCCAGAGCCCAACGAACATATAGGTGACTTCCCGATCAAAGGGGTGCTCCTCCACTACCACTTCGGCAAGCTGCACCTCTGCTCCCACGTCTTCCGCGGTCTCAAATCCGGCGAACACATCGAGCCCATCCCGCTGCACTTCAAGGACGTCGCGTCCGCAGCCGTCTTCCACGCGACCACGATCCTCGAGCTCCTGCTCGACGACCCGGACCTCCGACGGAGCATCGTCGGCGGCCCGCACTACTTCCACACGATGGTCGCCTTCGCCTGCGTCGTGCTGCTCAAGGTGTCGGACCGGTACAGCGAGAACCTGTCGATCGACCTCGGCGCCGTGTACTCGCTGATCGTGCGGATCATCGGCCTGCTCCGGTCCAGCCGCTGCAGCAGGTACCACCTCGTGCACTGGATGGCTGGCGGGCTGGAGAAGATGCTGCGGGCGTCGAAGATTGCTGCTTCGCAGCAGATGGTCCCGGTGCAGTGGAGTAACAACGGAGCTGGAGGCCTTGGAATAGCTGCAGCAGGAGAATCATCATCTGCTCATCTATTTCCCGGCCAGGAGCAGCCTACGCCGCAGTCACCGGTGCAAGCTACGGGTCCAACAGGGCCGATGGATCTCCCGCAGACGCAACGTGCGGAGCAGGAGCTGGATGCTGGGCCGTATCTCCCGGCGCTCGAGGCTTTTGAAGGTAGCGAGTATGATCTGAATGGGTTGAGCTTCAATTTTGTATGATGCGCTTTTGGAGTAATTAATCTACTACGTCTTTTCCGTAGAATCGATTTTGGAGGTTCTTGGGCGGTGTTATACCGAAAACTGAAGGGCTGGGTGCAACAAAATTTCCGTCTCTTCTTCGTTTCATTTCTTATTCTTCTCCTTATTTTTTGTCCCTATTGGAATGATAGCCCTCTTGGTCAGACAGTCCCAATCATATGATGACTTTCGGATGTATTTGGGGTGTCAGATGCATGATTGGCAGGCAAACACGCGACAAACTCCCCGAGCATCGCCAGCCTCGTTCTGATTGGCGCCGCGCTCCGATCGGCCGGCAAAGATGGCGCCGAGCCGAGAATCCCCGCCTGATCTTATCAGGCCGAGCTGTGGTGATATTCCATCTATGAAGCATTGGCCTTGCTGATATTATTCATTTTATTTTCTCTATCAAGTCCAGACAATTCACCGGAACCCGCATGTCCGACGGACCGAGCCAGATCGATTCTCCTCTGGACGAGTCGGCCGAGAAACCGGCGAAGAGACCGAGGCGGAGTTTTGTCGCGTACGGCATGCTAATACTTCCCCGAAGACTAGGCAACTGGGACGTTTTAGAATGGAGTGAGGGACCTGTTACTAACTTGTGAAAACTACCCAGCTGTCGACGATGCCATGCGCACAAGATCAAATGCTCCGGGGAGCAGCCGTGCCGTAACTGCCGGCAGCAGCCCCAGGGCTCCGTCGAGTGTGTCTACCCTGCGCGGGATCGCAAGGTGCTGGTTCAGGAGAGGTGTGTAGTTCTGAACCTGTTTGCCTGTACGATATAGATTTACTGAATATTTCTACATTTAGCTATCTCAAAATACTGGAGGAGGAAAGCCGGCTATGGAAAGCAGCCAACTCCGGGGGGCATCATCATCTTAATAACAACAATCATATCAATAGCAATTCGCGATATGGATCCGGAAAGACTGCGCCTGAAGATCGCCAACGACATCTGAACAGGTCAAACAATGCTGCTGCTGCTGCCGACGGCGGCGAACCCGAATCTGGCCCTCCCAACCCAGACGTCGACATCCGCAACCCCCTAATCGAAGACCGCGCCTGGTTCGTCCGCGACAATGCATCGACGCAGCCCGTCTACATCGGGGAGGCCGCTTGCACCGCGTTTGGCACGCGTCTCCGCCAGTTCCTCAACGGCAACGAGCCCGTGGCGCCTCTGCCGCGGTCCGCGTACGTCAAGCACCGGGCGCTGCTGCGCATGGCGGACCCGGCCCCGGAGTTCCGCCTCCCCAACCGCGCCTACGCGCATCTGCTCATCAAGGTCGCACTGCGGTTCATCGGGAACGATTACCATCTGATGCTGCGCAAGACGACGCTGGAGAAGCTGGACGCGCTGTACCGGGACCAGTGTTTCGACGACCCGGTCCTGCTGTGTCGGCTGTTTGCCATCTTCGCGATTGGGGAGCTGTATACGAACCGCAAGGTGTCGTCGTCATCGAATGGGCCCGAGGTTCCGGGGACAGGGTTCTTCCTGCAGGCGATGAGCCTGTTCCAGGATCTGCACGAGGAGGCGACGGTGTCGTATATTGAGATATTGGTCCTTCTGGTATGAGCCTATTCTTCCAGTCTAAGAGACCAAGGATGAATACTTTCTAACAGCGTGACACGAAAACAGTCCCTCTTCCTCCTCGCCCTCAACCGTCCCAACTCGGCCTACACCTTCGCGGGCATCGCCCTCCGGCTCAGCCTCACCCTCGGCCTGCACCACAACGTGCCCGAGGGGTACATGATCTCGCCCGTCGAGCGCGAGCACCGCATCCGCGTGTGGTGGTCCGTCTACACGATGGACCGCATCTGGAGCTCCAAGCTCGGCCACCCGGTCACCATCCGCGACGACGACATCGACGTCGACCTGCCCTCGATGGAGAAGCTCTCGCCCGCCGAGCGCGACGAGTTCGCCGACCCGGCGCACCTCGTCGCGCACGTCAAACTGGCGCGCATCACGGGCGACATCATCAGCGACATCTACGGCCGTCCCGCGACGCGGCGCGACAAGACGTTCGTGCAGAGCGTGCATAAGATCCTGCGGAGTCTGCGGTCGTGGGCCGAGACGCTGCCGGACAAAGTGAAGCTGAGCCAGAGCAGTCCGCACCGGTACGCGTCGCGGAATGTGGCGTCGTTGCATTTGTGTTTTAATCAGGTACGTTACCTACCTATCAATCATGTACGGAGTATATAGATCTGTGTACTAAACCATACGGATGAATGTATAGTGCGTCATCCTCACAACACGCCCCATCCTTTTCCACGTCTTCAAAACCCGCCTGCAACAGCAACAACAGCAGCAACAGCAGCAAAACCTTCCAAATCCCCCAACTCCAGCAGCAACCACAGACCCTGACCCTGAGCCCACTCTCCAAACCACAACCACACCAACCTCCCCCAACGGCAGTCAGCCATCACAGCCACAAACAACGATATCACCAATGACGTCCGCCCTCGCCGACGCCTGCATCCACGCCGCCCGCAGCTCCAACTCCCTCCTGACCCAGCTCTGGATCGAAGGCGCCATCGCCACCTACGGCTACTTCGACTCGCAGTACCTCTTCTCGTCGACCATCATCCTGATGATGTCGTGCGTGCTGCGCTCCGCCGGCGGCAGCGGCGGGGGCGGGGGTGTCTCCGGAGGTGTCTCTGGGGGCGGGAGCGGCAGTTTAGAGGCGGACCGTGATGCGGTCGAGACGGCGACGGACATGCTGCGGTCGATGGTCGAGGACGGAAACCTGCCCGCGGCGGGGTTCTATCAGCATCTGATGGAGCTGAGGCGGTGTTTCGGGTTCGATCCCAGTCCCAGTTCTGGTCCCGGTCCTGGTTCTGCGAATGGGGTTGGGACTGCGAAGCAGGGTTGTCATGGTCTAGCGGGGCGGTTGGTGCCCGGCTGTAGTGACAACAACATGAACGGTCACCATAACAATCATAATAACAATACCAACGCCCCTGCGATCGTGCCTGGCGGCGGAAATGCAGGACCAGGCGAAGGTACAGGCGAAGTCACAGACTTCTCCGCGCTCCACCTGCACCAGACCGCGCTGGACAACCCCTCGATCCAGAGCTTCCTCACGCAGCCGGATATCAACATCAACAACTGGGGGCTGTTGCCGGGGGTGCTGGAGTCGAGTGGGGACGGCGATGTGATGGCCATGTCGAGGTGGATTTTTGAGTGAGTTTGATGATGTGATAACGAGCCACTATGAGACCGGAGAGTCGAGAAGACAGGCCAGGACCAGGATAGTTCGGACACGCCGATAGAAGAGATCAATCAAATCAACGGGCTCTCCGGGAGCTCCGAACAAGCTCATCGTGACCTGGGACCGCTGCTCGAAGATCTCCGGGTCACTGATCCGGTCCTTGATGGATGGATATGGACCGGATCAGGTGCCGGATGTCCACCCACTGCTTTCCAATCTGTGGTGAAGATGCTGTCTCCGGGGAACAGGGTCCATAGATCATGGTACAGCCGGTCCTTGCCAAAGCTGGCAAAGTCTCCTGTCAAGACAAGACCGCCTTGACGTGCTCTGGCTTGCGAGTCATCAAATGTCCGACCCACCGAAGGTTCGCCCCACGCAGTTGGGACAGGCCGCCGGTTTGCGTGCTTGAATGCATCATTGTGTGTAGAAGTCGAGCAGCGTGTTCTCAGTCTGCGCCTTGGCGTCGCAGAAAGAGAAAGCGCGTCGCTTCGGGGAATCTCAGCGGATTGCACTGATATCCGGCTTTCACAGAACACGGAAATTACCTGCTACTGGCCCGTTTAGGATTTTCGGAGCGTGGATACCGCCAAGCGCGTTCAGCTTGCGGTTGTAGATGAGGTATCTGATAGACAATACAAGGCATATCATGATACCCACGGGCACATAGACGTGAATAACACAATTGGACCAACCGTCATCCTATTTTGTCGGTCCCTTTTGCCTTTTTTTTTCTCGCTGATCGCAGGTTTGAAATATCGGCTACACTTATAGTCAAGCTGTGATGACCTGTGGAGAAGCCGGGTGCAACCATGTTGGATCCTCCGCAACCGAGGCTCTCCGCCGTTACACTCCATCGCTGACAGGGATATCACCACCGCAGTCGGTCTTGGGCATTGAGTTATTGTGGAGGATCTACCACGTGTGTCGAGAACCCCGCAAACCGCCACGCCGGCCAAGACAAAGGCTTAGCCATCCATTACCACAGCGTAAGATCGTGCTATGTAGTCAATGTTGTCAAGGGCGAAGGATTTCCACGAGAGTGGTAAAAGGTCCCATTTTGGACCTTTGCGACAATGCGGTATTCCGCGTGAACCCAAGTCGAGTACACGGGCCGGCTGTATCAGAAAAGCAATCAAGACTTCCCAAGTAAAACGGGCGACTGAGACGCTCGACGTCTCGGCTGCATATCCAAGTTTGCCACGCGGTTCAGCTCTAGAACGTAATCTTGGACCCAACAGTGCAGGGGACCAGCCTCCCGGGCATGTGCTGTTCGATCGCGAACTTGGCCCGCCAGCCTGAGCAGTGTCCGGGAAGCAGCACGGCCGGATCCAGCTTCTCCAGGTCGCTGACGGTGCTCTCCACATGGGCCTCGTCACTCGAGGCTAGGTGGAAGCCGCCGACGACTGCATAGAGCGGGACTGAGCCTTTGAGCAGCTTTTTGGCGTGCTTCGCGGAGTTGACGACCCCGGCGTGGCTGCAGCCGGTGAACATGACAATCCCTTTGCCTGTGTCCATTTGTTAGTATGCACTGTGCATTCCAGCAAGGTAGAATTCAAACAAGAATGCTGTGACGAACCCTTCAAATTGCACATAAGGAACCTCTCGTCATTGATCATCTCATCCGAGAACCAGTCCCCCTCTTCGCTGTCGAAACGGAGCGCACCCTTCAACCCGTTCTCATATGACGTCACGCGCGGGATCTCGCCCGAGATCAGGAACATGTCGTCGAGGACGGTGTGCGTCTCGCTGCTCTTGTTGACCGTCGCGCCGGCCTCCTCCATCTCCTCAAACGTGGGGTCTGCCTCGAGCGAGACGATCGTCTCGCCGATCCCGAAGCCCCGGTAGTCCGGTCGCGACGGATGGACGTCCACTACGACGCTGGTATCAGACAGGCCCTTGGCCTGCTTTGCGTCTTTGATCATGCGGATGGCTTTGAGCATGCCGCCTGCGGGGTTGCCATCACTGTTAGCAAGTCAATTGCTCCTTCCAGACATGAAAATAGTGGACGGTCCGTGGAAACAAACCCGAATGATCCCGATGCCAATGCGAGAGCTGGATGAGCTCGACGCGCGACAAGTCCGCGCGCAGCCGCTTCACATTTCGCTCCCACGCCTCCTCCTCGGGACCGGTGTCGAACAGGACCGAGTGCTTGACGTCTCCTTTCGTGGCTGTCTTTACGAGACAGAAGACAAAAACGTTAAAAAACCAGCCCTGGTCTCTGAGAGCATCCCGGGGTTGTGAAATTTCAACCCACCACCAAGATAGACAGCCCATGCGCGGCGCAGCAGATATCGTCCATGCGCAGCTCCCGGGAAGCGTCCCCTCGGTCGCGGAGCCGGTGCGGTGACGACAGGGCGAGGTGCGCCATCGATCCGGAGACGTGGACGGTGTCTGGCGCGGCGTTGGAGAGAGGGTCGAGCTCGTTGTCGATGATGACGAGCGCCTCGAGGGCGTCGACTTGGACGAGGGGAGGACGGGGCATTGCGGGGTGACTGTTTTCCCTTGCCCTGGGAATTGAAACAGGGATTGAAATTGACTACTTGTGGGTACGGAAAAGAAAAGCCATATGGAGCAGTTGAGCGAAGAACATGGGCTGAAGCTCAAGAGCGTCGGTGGGGACGTCAGATGGGAGCGGGACGGCCGCAGGCGCTGCCCCGCCGTCTCCCGCCCGCTCCGTCCACGACATATCTACAGCTGGTGCTGGAGATCCAAGATCAGCATCTGATGTGGGAGTCCTCCATCGACCAGGACACCATTAACGGTCTGAAATGAAGCAACTATCACTGGCGGAACACCAAGGGATTCCCACCTTTTACTCATTCCTGCCAACTTGGTCAGAGAGGGCACCACGGAGCAGTTAATATCGTCGTCAACCTCAGCTCGGTAGCAGTCTAAAAATCTATCTAATTGATTTGACGCCGTGGAACGTACTGGTCGATGAGGATGATTATCGTGTGACGGCCATTCTGGACTGGGAATATGCCGGTTGGTACCCGGAGCATTGGGAATACATCAAGGTGCTTGGGCATTGGAGACCAATGCCTGATTTGTCGGATTATCTACCTCACATCCTCCCACCTCGATGTGAGAGGGAATATATATAGGCATGACCTTCTTGGGTCTTATCACACGCCATCCATGACCCGACCAATCTGGCCTTTCCCCCCCTTTCCCTCCTTTTTCCTCCTTCAGCAATACGCCAGCCGCCGCACCTCCCACGCGACCTGCTTCGTCGCCGCCATCGCCTTCCTGCTCCACGGCGCCATCTGCAGGAACCCGTGCGGGAGCGAGTCGTAGTGGTGCCAGATGACGTGGTTGCCGGCCTCCTGCAGCTTGGACGCGAGCTCGATCCCGACGTCGCGCAGCGGGTCGAACCCGCAGGTGAAGATGGCCGTGGAGGGGAGATCGCGGAGGGACGAGGACGGCTGCTCGCCGGGGCGGACGTATGGGTCTGCGTCAGAAGAAGAAGAGGGATCGGGATGGCCTGGTGGTAGGTAGTGCTCCGCGCGGGAGGAGAGGCCGGTGCCTGTTGTCATCATGGGCGTTATCATTCATGGATTTATACACATCCCAGGTGCTAAATCGCAGCAGGAACACTCACATTTCAGGTACGGTCCAGAATCATTCTCTCTCGCAGCAGGCGTATCAAACGGCAGCCGGGGCTCCGGGTACAGAAGAATCTGACACCGAAGGGCCTTCTTCCCCTGGTCCCTCAGCCGGAGACACAGACTGGTCGTCAAGCTCCCACCAGCACCGTCACCAGCGCCGCAGACCCTGTCCGCATGGACGCCTCTCTCCCTCCCACCCTTCCCCTGCAGCCACCGCACCACGCACGCCCCCTCGTCCAGCTGCGTCGGATACGTATGCTCGGGCGCAAGCCTGTACTCGACCGCGTACACCTGCACCCCCGCCTCCTCGGCCAGGATGCGGCACCCGTTCTCGAACTCGTCCACCGTGCCGACGGTGTACCCGCCGCCGTGGAAGTACACCAGCGCGGCGATCTCGCCCGCCTCGGCGCGCTGGCTCGCGATCGCGTTCGACGGGTAGAAGATGCGGACCGGGATCGTCCCGTGGGGGCCCCGGATGGCGGTGAATTCGACGCGCTCGACGCGCTTGCGCTGCAGCTCGGGGAGCGCTTGGAAGCCGAAGACGCGGGCGTGGACGCCTCGCTCGCGGACGAAGTCCTCGGTGCCGAGGTGCAGGTCGGGATGGCTGGAGAGGAAGGTCTCGATCTCTTTGTCCAGTGTGCTGCGGGTGCCTGTCTTGGGGATCAGTTCCATGTCAAGCGGCCGCGAACGCTGCCTTCCAGTAATAATGTAAGAGGTAGATTCAAAGAGTCGACGACATATGTAGAGAAAACAAAATCTACATATGTATAGACATGAATTTATCGTGTTTATTATTCATTTGTTTTTCTTTCTCTCGCTGGGCTGTATCGTGTATGCCCACCCCGCACGGATACATCATAGTACAGTCATACCCGAGAAGAGTTCAGTATGATAATTTCCCTTTTTAGGGCACAAAACAAGCCTCCTGTCATGATTATCCTGCCTCAGAGATCATCGACATGTGCCTGATGAATCAACCGCAGCGTACTGTACTGTACATTTGTTCCCAAATTTGCATACGGTCTTCATTTCCACCCACCAAGTTGAGCGCGACGGCAAGAGCTTGCTTTTTGACCAATGGATGGCCTGCTTCGCGGTACCAGACTCATTCGGTGCTACGTATGCGCTGCTGTTAATAATTGTCACAGCGGGCTTTTGCGTCGAAGGATAAAAGCTTCCATACTCTGTATTCCTCTGGACAAGGGTGAGGTTTGTAGGACGGTCTCTCGTAGGGTTATCTGCCTTCAAATCTCTCTACTGGGCTTTTTTTTGGCTCCAGGTAACCGGGTTCTCCGTGTACTTAGAATACTTGCTCCAGATGAAAGAAATCCGCATAGTCCTTCAGAATGACGGGTTTGATGTTTTCTTCATCAAGTCGTTGTACATGATACGGTCAATAAGATCAGTGCACCTTTGGTAAAAGCCTGGGTTTGAGGATGGAAAAGGTCAAAGCCGACAGTAGATAAGTTTCCTAGAGCAGCTGATCTTTGACCGTTGTCCAGGGCTGTGTGTTAAGAGGTAGTAGTATCCAAGCGAGGATTTGTCAAATGTCAACTTGGACTTGGCAATGGCATGGCGGTTCCAGGTGGAGAGAACAAATGTACATGTCTTCTTGGATTTGGATGGAAGAGCGGCTAGAAGGCGGGGTCGGATATATATTTTATGGCGAAAAGGCTCTGCCAGTGAAAAATATATCAAAAGGCCTCTGCCAGATTAGCAGAAACAGGCCGATGCAAGCATTGCGGAGTGTCTAGAGACGCCCAGAGGCACCATCTTGATGATCCGTTGACGACAGACAGGCGACGGACGGAGGAAATGCTTTCCCTCCGGTCCGCGGAGGCACCGCGGAGATGACGACAGGGCAGCACAAGAGACTTGGATCCCTCGTCTTTACACCGTTGCCCTCCCAACGCGCGATGGCTATCGCACGTCTCTCTGTCTCCTCCCCAGGCCCTTGAAGGGGTCTTTATTTTCTTCTGTCTGATCACTGCAAATTCCCGTCAATGGCGACTGTCGCGACGCAGGTGTGCTCGCGCTGCCTGCGGTGGTCGCATGTCCACCCCCCCAGCAGCAGCAGCAGCAGCAGCAGCAGCAGCGCACACCTGTGGCGGCCGTCTTTTCGCAGATACGTCCATCCTCGAGAGTTCCAGCCCTTTGTCCCGCCGTCACCCAGCTCCCTGGGCAAAGCAACCCCCGCGAAGACCTACCGTCGCACCCGCAAGTGGCTGCGGCGGCTCTTCTACCTCTCGCTGGCGACCGGCGTGATCTACGGCATCGACAGGCAGTTCTACGCCTCCTCCCTGACCCGGACGGCGCGGACGTTTGCCCTGGGTCTGTTCGTCGCGCTGGATTACAAGATCAACTTCCGTCCGAGCCCTCCGTTCGCGAAGTCCATGGCAGACGTGCACAGACGGAACGCGGAGCGCCTGTCACACCTGCTGCGCCAAAACGGTGGTCTGTACCTCAAGATCGGACAGGCGATCGCCATGCAGTCGGCGGTCCTGCCTCCGGAGTTCCAGCAGATGTTCTCGCGCATGTTCGACGATGCCCCGCAGAACGAGTGGAAGGACGTGGAGGCGGTCATCAGGGAGGACTTTGGGAAGTCGGTCGAGGAGGTCTTTGGCGTGTCCTTTACCGGCGAACCCGGCAAGGGCGTGATGGAACGCAAGGCCCGAGCGAGTGCCAGCGTTGCCCAGGTGCATTGGGCCCGGCTCCCGGACGGCCGGGAGGTGGCCATCAAGATCCAGAAGCGGGAGATCGCTCAGCAGGTGAGATGGGATCTGTGGGCTTTCAAGTAGGTTCTCAATGGCCGTTAAACTTTCCAGTTGAATATTATTCTCATCTGCATAGGGTCGTGGCGTGGATCTACAGCCGTTGGTTTGACCTTCCCTTCTACAATCTGGTCCCCTATGTGAGCGAACGCCTGTTTCTGGAGACGGATTTTGAGAACGAAGCCGCAAACTCCGAGCGCATGGCCCGCTTGGTCGCAGCAGAGCCGCGGCTCCGTGATAGAGTCTATGTACCCAAGGTGTACCATGAACTGAGCTCGAAACGCGTCATGACGGCAGAGTGGATAGAAGGCGTACGGTTGTGGGACAAGGACACGCTCACAAGACCATGGCGAGGCGGCTGGGGGCAAGGGAGCCCTGGATGCCATGGAACTCCTCTCGATCCTCCCAACCAGGGGAGGTCGACCGCGCAGCTCGCCAAGAACCCGACGGCTGACAGGATCAAGCCCGAGCGGGACCACTGGAAAGGTTGGAAGGGCCGTGGTGGGCTGGGGGTCTCACTGAAAGACGTGATGACAACCATGGTGGACCTCTTCTCCGCCCAGATGTTCCTCTGGGGCTGGGTGCACTGCGATCCCCATCCTGGAAACATCTTTGTCCGGCGTCAACCTTCCGGAAAACCGGAGCTGGTTCTCATCGACCACGGGCTATACATCCACATGGATCCCGAGTTCCGACACCAGTACGCCCGCCTGTGGAAGGGTCTGCTGACATTCGACAACGACACGCTCGGTGAGATCGTCCGCGGCTGGGGCGTCAACAACACCGACCTGTTTGCGTCCCTGACGTTGATGCGCCCGTACCGCGGCGGCGACCTGTCGACGAGGAGGCGTCTCGAGGGCCTAAGCCAGAAGGAAAAAGCCCAGCGCTTGTACGAGATGCAGCAGACGGCCCGGAACGTGGTCCGCGACATCCTGGGCGACGAGCGCAAGTGGCCGCGGGAACTGGCCTTCCTCGGCCGCAACCTGCGCATCGTCCAGGCCAACAACCAGTTCCTCGGCTCGCCCGTCAACCGCATCAAGATCACCGGCACCTGGGCCTCGCGCGCCCTCGCCGAGTCGCCGGATCTGCCGCTGGCCGAGAAGATCCGGAACTACGGCCGGCATCTCGTCTTCAAGCTCGTTCTCTTCACCAGCGACATCTTCTTCTACTTCACCAAGGTGCGGCAGTTCCTGCGTCTCGGGGGCGGGATGGAGGACTCGATCGAGGCCCATATGCAGAGCATGGCGAAGGATATGGGCGTCGAGTTGAGCCAGAACGTGTTTGAGGGCTGAACATGAACAGCCCTTGCAGGGTAACAAAGACATAGCATTCGCGAGCTGCGCGAAGCCCTTTTCACTGCTTTCTACCCTGATACTCATCAGGTATATAACCGTCTCGGGTATGTAGCTGCCCTGTCGACATACTGGGGCCAGGGCAAGAAAGAAAAAATAATGACAAGGCATATAGCCAAAATAAGCATTTTCCACCCTGCTATCTAGATTTCTTATACTGCACTTCTTATTTTGCGTCTACTGTCCACGTACGGACAGCCATAGAGATAACGCTAGGTAGCCAGATAGAGAGACAGATATTCTCCTCTCGCTCATCTCCACTGTAATTATTAGCAGGCAACCCAGCACCCTGTACTGTACATACATATATGACACTTTATGCTATGCGTCTGTGTAAACCGCTAGAGATCTCCGAGCCAAGAGAATAGATAGAAGATGAGATAAGGGGAAAAAATATCTCAAATCTGGGATTTGCATGAATCTCGTCCCATTCTCCGGATCAGATGGATATAAAGAAAGAATAGAAAAAGGATAATTCTGTATAGTATAGATCGAGCCACTCTTGGCTCGGTATGTATCCGAAGAGGCCTGGGACGGTCGTCCCGAATAGTAACCTATGGTCAAGATACTATCTGGTACTAGTATTTTTTTTATGATTGACACTTGTATGTGTGTAAGTATACAACACTGACCTGACTCAAACACGGGGCTCGTTCGTTCTGGGATATATATAGTCGGGCAGCTCAGTAGAAGGAAGAGGTTTCTTCTCTTCTTCCCTTTTATTAAGTACTCCGTATACAGTACATGAAAGTCATCATCGATAAAAGTTCAGGTCGGTGTGGACGGAGGTCTTATTAGGCAAAAATGCCCGAGTCAGTCCAACTGCACCCTCCTCTCACTGGCAGTCCAGGGGTCAACGGTGGAAGAAATCCAAAACGGAAATCCGAAATCGAAACCCAGCTTCTGTCTTATAATCATCCGATATGGGAATTTTTAGCCCTCTCGCTCGAAGCACGCTCGGCCTCAGCAACGAAGAAACGCCCGACCCCATATCCATCATGGACCATCTCTTCTAGGATTTCATATTGGAAAACAACATCATATATCTTTTTTAGCAAAATATTTATTATTGTCACAGATAATTGCAGCATCCAGACTTATATCGTCTCTGATAACTGATCATAAAACATCAAAGTATATAGCTGAGCTCTTTTATATTTATACAAGATGCAGATAGTATAGCCATAATAATAATATTGCTTTATTAATATAGAGGATTTTATTACTGCAATAGATAAGACTGATTGTTTCATCTGATTATATTGTATCTATCAAACCTTAAATATGCCAGACAGAATGTCTGATGGCCCTGTCAGAAGGTGGTTTGCTCAAGAAGTCTAGATATGCTGGGTTTGTTTTGCAGGGGTAGGGTAGTTAGTGCTATTGGGATGAAGGAGTGACTGAATTCTTTGAGGCTCTGTCCTGATCTAGATGCCCTCCTTGGAGATCTTGAACCAGGCCCGGCGGGTTTACAGGAGTATCCTTATATGTCTTCATTTTCTCCCGGCATTGCTGCCACGGGTCTGCAACAGTTGACGTGGCACAATGATAATTATTATTGCCGATATTTCGGACTTCGAATTGGATGACACAGCCTCAGCGCTGTATGTCCCTTGCCCCCCCCCCCCCCCCCCCCCCTTTTTTTTTTGGTAATTCTGTGAAGCGAATGCTTGGTCTCTGGAAAGCATGTGGGGTAACACATTCGATTGTCATTGCAGGAACTTGATTTGGGGCTAGCAACAATTTGAGGGGAGATATGTGATTTTATTAACCCTCAAAGCGGAGTATAGCGTGTCATATGAAGTTGATTCAGAAGTATTGGAAGCATAGACAGTTGCCTGATAGCCGCAGCTAATTGAAGTCGGGGAATTATACTTGGATTTTACCCGTAGATGTTGAAAACGGTGTTGAATTAACGTTGACTTTGTTTTAATGCTGCGATTAAAATTCTTGCAACGATTGCTGGTTAGACGTAAATATATACTATATGCCACCGTGACGCATGGAACATTTGATATTGAGAAAATATTCGAATTTCAAGTGCCAACTGTTTCGATAATACCATACCCTGCTATGTTCATAAGGAAAGTGCTTAAAATTATGTAACTTCTGGTCCCCGATATTCTTGGAAGTATGGTAGAGACCAAGAATAGAAATTTGATTGACGGCAAATAGAGGCCGTTTCCCGTTGAGACATGCGCTGTTCCAGATTACGGAGCGGGCCCGGTCTTCGCGTATCTTAATACGCAGTATATCCGCCATCGATTATCTGTGTGAGAACAGGATGTTTGTAAGCATATGTATATTTCAGCATCTGCTGCTGGGGCCTTCCTGCAGCCCTTGACCAGATTCCGAAAGAAGGAGAGGAGGAAGAGAGATACGTACAATATCACTCCCATTCAGATAGCTCGACGCATCAGAGGCTATCCAAACAGCGGCGCCCTGCATCTCCGATGGGTGCGCCATACGACCCAGGGGGATGTCGCGGATCCATGAATTCACGAGTTCCTTGCCTTGTTTGGCGAACAGCTCGCGGATCAGGTCTGTCTCCATGTAGCCCGGAGAGAGGCAGTTGACGCGGATGCCAGAGGGACCCCATCTGCGGAAGTAGGGATGGCTTTTTAGTACTGTTGCTGAGAGAGTTTTTGGTGCGTATATATCATTTTTGCTCCTCTGAGGGAAGGACTTCTAGAGGCTATGATGTATACAAGGGTGTACTGTACTTACTCCGTGGCGAGAGACTTGGCCAGCATCGCGACAGCGCCTTTAGACTGGAAGAGACACACATATTAATATCAACTACATGTTTTCTCTAGTCAAACCACCTACCGCGTTATACGCCGCTTGCTTCTGCGGCCGCACACAGATCTGTCCGGACATGGATCCGATCAGGATGATCGAGCCTCGGAGCCGATTCTCGAGCATATGCTTCCCTGCCTCGCGGGCAAACAGAAAGGTCCCGTCGAGGTTGACGTTGAGCATCCTGCGCCAGCGCGGGTGTTCGTAGTTTTCCGCTTCGACGTTGTCGACGATGCCTGCGGCAGTGGCCACGACGTCGACATTGCCAAAGTCCCGGACGATCTGCGCGAAGGTTTCCTTCACCTGCGCCTCCTGGGTCACGTCGCAGGCGTACGCCTTCAGCTCCGGGACGGGTTCGGAGGGTTGGCTGGCTGCAACGTGCTCTGCGATGTGTTTGATCGAGGCTTCCCCTGCGGCCTTGGTGAGGTCGACGCATGCGCTTGGAAATTCTATTAGCGATGCAGATTCATGTGTTTAGGAGTAGCTAGAACATCGTGTCTAGCACCAGACAGGGCAAATCCGAGAGAAGATGTCTTGCTGGGAAAAAAAACAGATAGAAGCATCGGAAATGAGATTGTCTTACCAACGCAAGTTTTGCCCTCCAGCGAGAAGGACGGCAGCGTCCTAATTCCTTGAGCACCAGATGGCGTCACAAGAGCTCCAGAAATACCGGACACGGAGAGAGGTGTGCTTCCCAATGCGCTACTTCGAGACGCGCAGCGAACGAGAGCTGCTGGCGAAGCATATTCGCGAACGAATGAGATGCCTTACAAGAGGCCTATATACTATCTGGGGATAAAAGATCTGATCGAGATTCCTTTGTTCCACTTGTATAACTAGCTAAGAGTGTTGGCTGCCTCGTACAGCGCAACAGATCGCGAGAGGACTCTTGCATCGCGAGATGATAGCCAGCTGAGATATACCTCACCGCAAAACGGGCATCTGATGCCTCGTGACAAAGTCCGAGAACCGGTCACTCGCTCTGGCGTGAATCTGCAATTCGTCCATTTGCGCTGGGGGACAAGGACCCGTTCTCCGCGCGAAGCTGTTCTAGAATCTGGACCAGGGTCTGCGTTTCCATTCAGTTCGTGTTTGGGGCCATTTATCGGCGTTATGCTCGTGGTCAAACTCCAGCCGGGCCAATGATCGTCAAGCAAGATTAGCAGGTCCACGGCCGTCGCGGAGAAATCTCCAGAACATCAGCACAGTCCAGTTCGGTGGTAGACATTATTATTTGGTGCTGACGCTGTATGAATTAGAATATAAATATGTATATATATCTATATTTGAAGATGACTTTCTCACGATTGTGAAGGCAACAGAGCCACACCCTAAAACGCAAGTACCTACTCCAACCCGGGTTGCGGTCATTTGGACGACTCAACTTCCAAGATATAAGAAATTCCCCCGTCTCTTTGTTTTACACCCGTCATCGTATGGTTTCGGAGAGAAAGGCGACGTACAGCACCAAAGCCTGCGTCTACTGGCTTAAACATAGGTACAGAATTCTCCCCATCCTCGAGCCTTTTCCAAATAGAGATAATAATGAGAGGCTCTTGCAGAATTACTTGCTTCTAAACGGTCCTATCGCTCCTGAGATCACTCAGTCGCTTGTGTGCCTTAAGTTTCTTTTACAACATTCTGCGGTTACGCTTATGCAGATCCGGGATATGAGCAGTCTTCTCTCTTTTTAGATAGAGCCTACAGTCATCACCCTAGGCCTACACAAAGAAAGGGAAGAGATGTACCAAAGCCTGCATTTAATCTCTAGAAGTTCTCGAATTCACCTATTTCGCTCGAAAGAATGTCTTGAAAATCGTGAAGCCTAGGCTTCTAATACAGGCACTTATAGAATCTGCGCCATGCTTCAACGTTTCCGACCCCCCTCCCACCATCAATACAGCCAAGCAGCTAGCAAGTCCCACAGATGTGTGCGTATGCGATCTTTCAACACAAAAAGTGACGGGCTGTTGGTGATTGATAACAGAAGGAGGGAGCCGCATGTGAAACTAATGATATCAGCATGCTGCTGATTGCAACACCAGATATACATAATGAACATTATAAGTCTAATTATAAGTATATATACACTACTCACCCACTTAGGCACCCTATGGCGGACACCCCTTACCACAGCATTGTTGTCCGCAATGAGCCGGGTCGTCCAGGCACTTCGGCATACAGCAAGACACCGCAGTCGGGCAGCCTTTGCTATAGCAGAATTGCACCTATTAAATTGTGCGTTCAAGGGTCAGCTGTCGAACATGGAAAAAAAGGAGAGTGTGTGAGAAGATAGACATAAATGGAATATTGATATTCATCATCAGAAAGATAGATCTTACACAGTCGATAAATGCCCCTGGTCCTTGCCTTTCGACAAGGTTGACGCTGCTATCGACAGCTGCTGACATAGCTGACATTGCTGACAGGAAGGGCACGGCGAGGAGGATGAACCGCATTGTGTGTGGATGACAATGTTGACGTCTCGATGTTGAGGTTATGTGTGTCTTCCACGTCCTGTTCGACTCAAATCGTCAGTTTTTGACAAAGAAAGAAAGGGTACAGATATATTCAGAGAACGCCATGAAGGGTTGTCAAATGGCTATACGTACTTGCTAGACTGGAGAGAAAGCTGGCTTGACTAGACACCTAGGGGCATCTAGATAGGTAGTGAGGGACCTATATATAATATAACGAATGACCTTATCTGAGCGGCGCATAAAGAGCACAGGGAACATGCTAGTAACTAATGACCAGATATTCAGATATACTACTCAACGAGTGTACACTTTGCCCTACTGTACATGTACATACAAAGAAAAAGCACAGAGGAAACAGCGCCACATGCCGATCACCGACATTTTATTGGCTTCTTTTACAACATGAACACACACAGCGGCACAGTTGTCCTCCCATCTCTCTATTCCCTATGCAAAGCCACAACATCAGATATATAATTCAGTGGGGAAATGAATGAGAAGTGATATATACATCGCGTGGCACAGTCCAATGAGATCTTATGCCTAGATAAACATACCGCAGTTGACAGACACAAAATGACAGCCTGGCATCCCTGTCTTCAAAGAAATGATCGACATCTTAAGTCTTTGGTGTTCCGCGTACATTAGTACTTCATTGATAGATAGAAGACTTTATCCTCTTAATTCTGGATTACTGTTCTTAGTACACATGCTATATGCGCTACTGATAAGGATTTCTGATGTGCTGTGCGGACAAAAGATACTGACGCGTACTGTACCACAGAACCGATTATCGGAATAGTCGAATGCACATAGATATCTTTTCCTCCAACGTAGAATGATCTGGCAATTGAGTCTTTCTGGGGCTACTTTTATAACTTGAGTGAGCTAGTAGTCAATATATGCTCTTGGAGCTTCTTCCCGGTTAAGCTTCTCTTCAATGGCCCCCGTGGTCCTTTAGCACTGTGAGGTCTTTCAAAATGGGCAGGGAAAATGAAAAAGATCTTTTAGACAGGTCACACCAGCCGAGTTGACAAGGCACAGTCGTCGCCAACCAACCCCCGAGCCCCGCCTCATACAACCAAAAATGTCTAAGAGCCATAAAATACCCATCTTTAAGAACAAGAGGACCTGCCAATGTGAAAGATATGTCTTGTCTTTGGTAGACATGACATAGAAAAAAGAACAGCAGCGAGGCTATGCAATCCCGCGACCTCATAAGCAGGTGACACCAACAATCAGAAATTGAGATAAGCTCGGTCACGAGATTCGCCCAACTTCACTGGTAGATACAGATACAGATTTTATCTTTATGGCTCTATAATGCACTTTATAGACACAATTCCACATATCAATATCTAATTCTTTCATCGCAAGGGGGAACTCAAATCAGAGTGTCTGTAAGTTGCGACATTCCCCAAGTTCAGCCCGCGTATGTAACGTAACGCAAGGCAGCGATTAATCTTCAACACAACGGCTATATGTGCAGAGAATACAAGTGGAAAGTGCCGGGCAGGGCTGTGCAGAGATAGGGGCAGACGCTCCGATTACAACAAATACTTGTTCCTGTGACATCATGTTTGCAGTTCACTGCAGTTTAGTAGTGCAGTGTGGAGACGGAAATAATCTAGTGCGCGAGTGAATGGATCAACAAATGGCATCTACTGTACATAGCTGTGTCTCCTAGAGAATCATGCGAAAACAATAAGGTTGACTTGCCATTAAATGATTCGTATCAATTTGTCAAATCCAACGCATATTTCATTACATTTTGCCAATAATAATTGGACTTAAAAGACTACAAATATTGCAAGGGGACGGGTATCTGTGCAGATATAGACAACAGGAGACATTATGCTAATAGTGTTCCCAGTGAGAGTATCCGGCGGGCTTCCACTCCTGTCCTGGGTATGCCGTGCTGGACATAACGATCTCCTCGCTGGAGTCGTCCGCGCGAATCGGAAGCTCCACAGGCGACTCACTCTTATTGATGACAACGGCCTCGTCGCGGTGAGGATGGCCGGAGCGCGGAACAATACGGGTTTGGGAAGTAGAGGTACTGTTTGGCTTGGGTGAGAAACTAAACCTTCGTGCTTCAGTGGACGAAGATGCTTCTCCGTAACCGTGACTTTGTCGGGCCTGATAAAAACGAGCTGGCGCAATTGACTGCTGAGTGTGCCAATGTGCAGGGTGAGAAGCACGCGATTTTTCTTCTGGGTCATCGGGCAAAGTAATGTTCCACGGTCTTTCTTGATCACCAGTCCGGGCAGTATTCGGGACTGAACGGAACGTTCCTAGATGGTATGCTGGGTCGGAATAGTCGCTACTGGGGATATTCTGTTCAGCCGAACTTGGGGGGTGAGACCTGGGACTTCGCGAACGGATGCTTAAATCACGAATATGCGTTCTTCCACGCTGCAGGACAGGATGCTCTCTCCGAACCGGATAGGGAGGCGAAGCCGTGCCACCTTGAGGCGGCGACGAATACACAGGTTGGCTAACATGTCGTGTTGGAAAGGCCCGCTGTTGGTGTTGAGCTTGCTGTTGGTATTGTTTTTGGGGCTGAGGCGGAGGCTGCGACTGGAACTGGGCCGGATGTTGATTCACCGGGCGAGTATACGATCGGAAACCAGCTTTGCCTTCAAAGTTTAGCTTGGCATCCGAAATGAGCTGCTGCGAGAGACGGTGGCCACCGATAAACGATCCCGACTGCGAGCCGCTCGGCTGTCTGGGAGCGTAATAGCCTTCCGGCGGGGGAGGTTGGCCCAAGAATGCACGAGAGTTCTCGGCAGCGGGATATCCATTACTTTGGTGCGTGTACTGAACGGGGAATCCACCAGGATATTGTCCGCGTGGTTCTTGGAAGGACGCGGGATACCGGAGGTTGGGAGGCTGCTGCGTCTGCTGTGCAACATGCTGCTTTGTTGAATCCCGTGGGATATTCGACTTGGTCTGCTGAGCTTGAGTAGATGAACGGCCAAAGAGACCCTGGTACGGTTAGTCAGAGTCAAGCGTATGAACGTAGAGCGAGTACATACACTAAGTCTGGCAAAAGTCTTCTTCTTGGTACTATCCGAAAGCACCTGTTCAGCGTTTCCTAGTGAGATCCGATGTAGCTTCCCAAGCCTCTTTAATTTACCCTTGGTAGTTGGACTCTTCTCAGGAACTGTGTCGGGGACAGGAGTTGTAGGAATGCGCTGCTGCACTAGATCAAGACGAGACATGGCTGCATTGGCGATTATGCTGTCGCGACTTCCAAAGCTAGAAGAATCTTGTCTGCTAAGGACGCTGTTCCCGGCTCGCGGACTTTCATGTGCCTCGTCTCTTGATGGATTTTGCTGCTCCGAGTAGGCCACGCGGTGGCTACTAGATGCGGGACTGGACTGAGCTATAGGACGTAGAGGTTGCTGCGCCTGTGGTTGCATACTCGGAACAGCAGTGTTCAAAGTAGCCTGGTGCGGATCTGGGGGGAGCTGAGAATGACCAGGCGGATGTTCAGACATAGGCTGACCAACCGAACCCTGCGTAGGTTGCACCGCATGAGGCTCATACAGCTCTCGCACAATCTGTTGCTGCTTCTGGGTCTCGGTAGATGTCCAGTTCGGAGCACCCGGGGAGGAAATCGGAGTTATTTGGGAGGGAGCATACTGTACGCTTGTAACTCCCTGAGGACCGGGCTGGTTAGCAGAAGAAATATGGGACGGAGGATGCACAGGAGAGTCATGGTCAGTAGGAGCGACAGAAGATGCGTGCCACTCAGGGCGACTGTCAGCCTGGGGATCTGGCTGGGCCGACGCGTCTCTGGGCTGCTCAGCATACGGGGAAGCTGCTTCTCCTGATTGCTGCTTCCCGTCCATGTAGTCCGCTTCAGATGAAGAGAACGTAGGGGCGTCTTTAGGTGCTCCTTGGCGTACTCCGTTGACATGCAAAGATTGCTCAGGAGGCTGGGCTACTTCAGCATGTCGTTTATCATCCTGACATTCTGTTTGTTGGAGTGGTTCCAAATTATTAACAGCATTACCCTGGTCCTGCTCTGTTCCTTTAACCTCATTGGCAAGCGGATACTGTTCATGATCGAGGTTGAAATTGTCTTTGGATTCCGGAGGTACATGTACATTATGTTCAGAAAGCTGCTTTCCACGTTCTCCATTGGATTCTGCAATTGTCAATGGAACGTGGTCAGAATTACCGGACGAAGGTGCGGTGCGACTATTTTGCCCAATGGAGGATTCATTATATTCTCGGCTGATATCCGAGACCTGAGAACACGAAGCGGGTTGCAGTTCCTGAGATTGCGGCAGAGGAGAAACCCTAAGCTGCTCCAGGGACTGAGGATGTGGATTTCCTGACGTAGTCATCCGCGAGATCAATTCAGCATCACCAGTTTCGGCCTTGGTGTCAGTCGGCTTGGAAGTGGGGTCAATGTAAGAGCTTCTCTGAGAAGAAGCTGTCTGGCTCTTGGAAGAACATTCCTGAGGGGTACGGTCTGCGGATTCAAGTCGCTGCGCTTCCGAGACAAGCGGACTTCCGGAGACAGGTGGAGTATCTGATTGCGAATTCTGCACATGTGAAGTATCCGGCACGTCCTGAATACTATTAACCTTATCCGGGCTCTGAGCAGTAGCTGAGGATTCAGCGTCATTGGGCCGAGTGGAAACACGCTCGCCTTCTTGTTGGGCGGAACATTGTTCAGAACTAGGACCAGACGCCGGTGCCTCTGACATAAGCTGCTTTCTGGAGTTTGTAACACCAAACGCTTGAAGAGGTGATGGGGGAAATGTCGCGGGCTCTTCGGGATTACTCAAAGAGGTAGGATCGGGTGGACCGACGCGGGATTCTGCTCTAAGACTAGGAGCCGCCGCAGTTTCCGAATCGGAAATTCCGTTGATATGATTCTTCTGGACACGATCATTCGAGGATATATCGCCTCCGACAACCCTCGAAGCCCTTGTGACAGAAGTTGGAGAAGCGGAAGAATAATCCTGCACTGCGGGGGATGGAAAATTATCATGCCGTCCAGATGTATCAATTCGCATCTCCTCCGAATTCTGCAATCCGTGGGCGTTGCCAGCATGTTTAAAATGACGCAAACTATCATGATGGGATAGACGAACAAAATCCTCAAGAGGCAATGGGTGAGCAGCAGAAGCTAATTGCTGATGGTCGGTTGCCTCGGGTAATATATCCTCGTTGCTGGTTTGCTCATTGGAAATGGGCTCTGTCAAGTTTAACGTGCTCTGTACGGCTTTTGTTTCATCGGGGCCAGTCCCGGGTGCATTGACGAAAGAGGAACGGATATCTCTAGTCGAATGGGGGCTGTTACTCTCAGAACCATTTTGAGGATGCTCTTCGTTTGCGGTTGCATCGCTAAATGTGAAAAACTTGCCGCCGTTGAACTTGAGTGAGGGTAGACGGGGAATACTCCCCACATGGCTAGAATTGCGCCGTTGAGACTGATCGTTAGACTTATCCCTGTCTGAAGCAAACGACGGTCGTTCTTCTGCCAGCTGGGAGCTTTTGCGCGGACCAGACGACGAAAAGGATCGAGAACCCTACACAGAGATCACAAAATTAGAGGCGAGAAAACAAGTTCAAGAAAGAAAAAAAGGGAATGGCGGGAGATACGAGTACAGATAACATGATCAAATTCCGTTGTGCATTGGCCAGTCTGTCCGAGGAATTACAGTAACATCCAAAAGGAAAATTGTGACATGAATAATATTATTCAATACCGGATAGAAAGGGGTATAAAAAACGACGCCCTTCAAGGGAAACGAAGAATGATTCACGCACTTATTGTGGATGACATCCCACAATGAGATCAATTATCTACCTTATCGGCACTGCTTCGAAATTTACTCTTCCCCTTAGCGAAAAGCTCTTTGGCTGCTTCGCCTGCCTTGCCACCAAAAACTCCAGCGGTGTGAAGGAGATCTTTTCCTTTTGCCTCGACCTGCTGCATAGTCATCATTCCTGCAAGGGAACCAGATGGGCGTCTTACATGACCCAGGGCTGAGGACGGTTGAGAGCCATCATGGTATGATGAGGCTTGCAAAAACTTTGGAAACTTTGTTCTGGATGGCGAAGGCCGGTGAGAACCCGCAGGAAGTTTTCCATTTTGTGCGATAAGATCCGCATGTTCTGGAAGAGCCTCAGCAGTCAATCGGATCCAATTTTCGAGACCAGTATCAATTGCAGCAAACTTCTCCCTTGTCTCGTTGAAAACACGTATTCTTTCATTCGCAGACTTGATCCCAAGGATCTCACGGAAACCTGGTAGCTTGGGCTCAACACCCGAATGGGTAGCCGGCGCCGGCGGCTGTACTTGCTGCGACTGTGTCGATGGACCATCCTGCATGTTTTCATTGCTTTGCTGATTCTCACTCCCTACAGGTTGAGATAGCTGATATCGAGAGTCAGCAGATTCAGCCTTCGCTCCTGCGTCCGGTTGCATTTCGTTCCCTGGCGAGGGACCCGGAAACTGTACATTAGACTGAACGGCGTGGGCCGGTTGTAATGCTAGTGGAGGCGGGACTTCAGCCTCGGACTCTTCTGATGAGGATTCCCAAGAAAAGCGTCTAGTCAATCTGGGAGGACCGTCTTTAAAGTAAGACAAGTTGGAAGAAGAAGGCTCGCCGGAAGGTGCAACAGCGTCGGGAGTACGTGTAACTGACTGGCTCTCTGGGACTGGAGGATTTGGATGCTGTGGGCCGCTAGAAGCGCGAGGCTGCTCGTTCCAATAGCTGTGGTATTCGCTTGGTATCGCTTCAGATTCACGTGGAATATGTGCCTGGGGTTCAAGACGCTGTGACTCCGAGGGATGTATGGTTGTAGCTTCGGCTCGCGGGGAAGCACTCGGGGTAAGTGACCGCATGATCTCTTTCCTTAGACGGTCACTTTCGGTGTCCTGAGGCGAGGCCTCGGTGCTGGTTGACTTCTCCGTGTCCATTGACTGAACAATTTCGGGTACACCGACTGTCGAGGCTTGATAGCTAGGTTTCTGACCGCTTGGGATCCTTAAAGGCCTGGGTATACTAACATAACCATGCTGTTCCTCCAGACGCCCACTGCTGTCTGTATCACCTTGCTGACCAAACGGAGCACTCGAAGCAGACAGCTCGTTCTTCTGTGAACGGGTTTGCTGGTTCCCAGTCGAGTCACTCTCACCAGGCCGATATGGCTGCTGGGATGCAGAGGGTGTGACGGAAGACATCTCGCCTATGTCCGCACCAGGTAGCTGGTCGTTATCTAAGACAACAGGCTTTCTAGCAGGACTGTTATTTGGGCTAGGAATGCTTAAGTCTCGACGGTGTCCTGGCTTAAACATGGGTGTTCCCGCCCCGGCATCCGCTGCAGACGATGCCGTCGTCAATTCAGCTGGTTCCTCCGTAATCGTTGGTGTCTTCTCTGCGCTCAGACTTCGGCCGGCTACAATGGGACTGATGACAGAGGTGCTATCACTGTTGGATCTGACCACGCTATCTTGTGTAGAACTTGGCGTTGGTGGAACATCGAAGGCTTGGTGCACAACTGAGCGGAATCCAAGGGAAGGATTATGTTGCAACGACGGCTCACCCTGGGATTGGCCTTCCGCGGTGGAAGTGTTGTGAATTTCCGAGAATGCCTGGCTCGTAAAATCTGTGCCAAAGCCTGAAAAGCGTTTGATTTCGGGCAGTCCAAGCACTGGAGTATCCTGCCACGCTGTAGACAGACCGGTTGAGATGTTTTCGGGGTTAGATCCACCTTGCCTCTCCGCACCTGGGCGAAGGCTCTGAGGTAGCTGGCGATCGCTAGCACTAGATAGCTCTTCAGGACCAGGCTGTCCCTGTGTTGCTGCAGCCGCGTGGGACTGGTCTCCGGCCCCCTGTGTTGGACCTGTTGATTCGAAACCCGAACGACCAGAACTCTCGAACCGTCGTTCCCTTTCTCTCTCTTCCTGCATGCGTTTGCAGATGTCCGCCGGGCGAACGAAAGCCGGCGGCTTGGCCGAGCCGCCATCAGGACTGCCAACGGCAGGCTCAACAGCCTTATTTTCCGCTGAACGGGCGTAAAACCGAGGCGGACTATGTAAAGGAAGGTGTTGCTCTGCCGATGGAGGACTACCACTGTGGCCAGGAGCCGGGAAGGTCTCTGCGCGTGCAGAGGTCCTCATGGGCCTATCGGAGACGCCTGGAGATGTCGGAGTTGACGTGTTTCTCATTCCTTGGGATGATTCCTTTGGCCCCGTCTGTTTGGAGGCAGCCGAAGGATCCTCATTGTCCTCGTATTCATCGCTGTCGCCCCAGTCAGTACCGTCGTACGAGTACTGCCTTGCTTCTACCCAGCGCTTCGTTTTTGTTCGATTGACGTTCGTCTTGAAGGAGATGGGCTGGCCAGTAATGGGGACCGGGGAAAGGGGGCTTGCAGCACTCCCAGGAGACCTGGACCAGAAGGCATCAGCCACCAGCTGCGACGGGAGGAGGCAGGGGCGTACTTACAGTCCCTGACGCTCAGGGTTGTAGGCGTGCTGGAAGGGACCAGCCATGGCGGATATAAGGGAGAGAAAATCACCGCAAGACGGTAAACGGCATGAATAAATGGAAGATGCAGGAGCTCAAAATCAGGAGTATATGAACAGAGCCGAAAGGAGAGGCTGGAGAGCCTCGAGAGCCTTGTCAGGGTTGAGCTGGGGGCCGGAGCGCTTGTCCAACACAGCCGCAGCGGCACTGCGGCGTTGGCAGCAGCAGTTAACGCAGGCTGTGCATCAATAATCGGGACCAGAAGAAACAAAGAAGAGACAAAAACGAGCGATCAACTGACGCAGAATCACAGGCCCATGAGCACAGTAACAGAAAGCGAGTGATGTAATGTAACGTGAGGAGCACAGCTCTTGAAGGAAGCGATGGACGACCGGGCTTCACAGCGGAAATCTGCGTACGCGGCCGGACTGAGGCTGGGGGACAGACAAGGTCGACTGCGCCACGGACAACCCTAGGGGCGAGCGAGGAGAGCAGGACGCCTTGCCCGCGTCTAAACCGAAAGCCTCCGGGCGAGAGGTATCGATGCGACAGGGATATCGCTGCCGCGACAGACACCCCAGGCGTTGACCCTCGGCGGCGCCCTGCGATGGAGGGATGTCTGCGTCACGTGCCGAGGGGAGACGCTATGCCCGTCTCGTCCAGGGCGTGCCGCGCGCGGACACGGCCACCATGCTCTCCGACTTCAGAACGGGGAGTGTTGCTTCACTGTCTGCTCTCGCACCCATGATACCCTATCGTTGAGCGGTTTCGATGCTGCAGAGGACCTTCTGATATCTTCTTATTCTCCAGTTGTGGTCGATTTTTGCTTTTTCTACGGCGCACGGGCACCTAATCAGCAACTGGACACGTCTCCCTGGTGCATATCCGGACTTCCCTTATCGATTAGTTAAATGAGCGAAGACTAGAGCTATCCTCGTTATCTGTCGCATAAGAGCCTTCATCCTATATCTCCGGTGTCTCCGTGTGGTATCAGTTGCCCTCACCGTGCCGTAATTTTCCATGACCTTGTAGCGTCGCCATGGCGGGAACGTCGATACAGGACCGCACGCCCGAGTTCCGGTCCATCCTGGCCCAGGCTCAGAAACGTCTTGCGTCGTCCAAGGTCGGAGCGCAGCGCCAGGCATTGCTGTCGGATTCACAGCGGAGACAGGCGAATGGAACTCCGGATGGAGAAGGTCATGGTGGCAAGAGAGCCAGGTCCGAATTTGCCAGGAGGGCCGCTGAGATTGGGCGCGGTATCACCAGCACAACGGCGAAGCTGCAGAGACTAGCAGAGTGTACGTTGGATGCGATGGCATTGAGATATGTAACCCTAAGACATGGCTGACCTGGAGATAGTGGCAAAGCGGAAGACGCTATTTGACGACCGACCTGTGGAGATCTCGGAGTTGACATACGTGATCAAGCAAGATTTGGCTTCTCTAAACTCCCAGATCGCTGCTTTGCAAGCCCTCACGCAAGCTCAGCACCCCAAGTCGAAGCGGAGCAAGACAGATCAAGAGGGAGAGCACAATGACAATGTATGAGGGCCAGTTCTGCCGTCCTAAGATGCCGCTGACAGATTTGCAGGTCGTCGTGATGCTCCAAGGGAAGTTGGCTGATGTAGGAGCCAACTTCAAGGAGGTGCTCGAGGTCCGCACGAAAAACATCCAAGCTTCGCGGTCGAGAACGGAAAACTTTGTGTCGTCAGTGTCGTCCAGATCGCAGACGGCATTGGACACACAACGATCAGATTCTCCGCTGTACAATGCCCCCGGCAGGCGGACTCCCCAACCAGGATTCCGCGGCGGCGCATCAGATCTCCTTACCCTTGAGCCTTCGAGCTCTTCCCCATTAGGGCGCTCGGGACCCCAGTCGGACCAGCAGCTTCTCATGATGGAGGAAGCACAGCCTAGCAATTCGTACATCCAGGCGCGAGGAGAGGCAATCGAGGCCATAGAACGCACTATCAGCGAGCTTGGTGGGATTTTCGGGCAGTTGGCTCAAATGGTCAGCGAGCAGTCCGAAATGATCCAGCGGATCGATGCCAACACCGAGGATATCGTGGAAAACGTCGAAGGCGCTCAGCGTGAGCTCATGAAGTACTGGTCCAGGGTATCAAGTAACAGATGGCTGATCGCAAAGATGTTTGGGATTTTAATGGTGCGGCATCAGCCCTGATCCAATTTCCGGCAACTGTAAGACTCGTACTAACGGTGCTTAGATCTTCTTTCTCCTTTGGGTTTTGATATCGGGCTAGCCCCTGTAATCTGTACATTATGTGGCTTTTTATTCTTTTAATTTCTGCGTGTGTTCGATTTCCTTCTTCAGAGCCGCTACATGTGTGATCCTTAAGTGGTCCTTGGGTTCTAATGGTTAGGCGATGCTTCTTCTCACCTGGGTTCCATGTCTTCTGGAAAAGATTCCGGTCACCGGTGTCTCTCTCTCTCTCTCTCTTTTTTTTTTCCCCGGTTAACTTCATCTGTTGGATTCTTCCACAACGGATTCTGTTTTCCGGTGTATCTTTCTCTTGGTTTCTTTCATCAATTCCCCTTACTATTTGCAAGAGAGCAAGCGCCAGATTCTACTTTATTGGAATGCATAGACATGATGCAGGAACCTGAATGAGCAATATCATTGCACTGTGTGCATTCTGATTTCTCGATTTGTTTTTGTTTGGGCGCGTCACAGGTAGTAACACAATGTATTCAGTGCCATGATCATAGTGTAACAATGGCAACCCGTCCCTGTCCCCCAAGTCCCCTTTCTTAACCTGCGTGAAGACATTCCCCAACTCTCTTTCTCTCTTTCCCATCCTCCCGCACGATGATGTCGCTGCCACACCAGCTGCTCAATCGCACCATTCTTAGCCAATCATGAGACAGCTCACCACTCTTGTCCTATTCTGGCGACGATGCGATACGATGCAATACGATGCGATCAGAAATGTGCTCACATGAGAAGGCTCGGCGGCTCATTTATTTATCTCCTTCGGCTCCTTTCTCCTCCTACCTTCCCTGCCTCTACAAAACACGCTGTATTCGAAAGGCAAGTCCGAAGCGCCTCCAAGGTACGTGTGGCTCTCTACCCTCGCATATCCCGGGTCGAGGACTGTGCTGTGCGACCGGGGTACCCCATATTCTCATGTGCTTTCATCGGATGATACTCACGCTGCGTTAGCTCTGCCACGTCTGCTTCCGTCTGATCTCTACCTTCTTCTTCAGACCTCCCTGCGAGGTCGACGTTTGTGTAGGTTGCTCCACCGCCCTAGAGCTTATGGGGCCTCCTGAAGTCGAGAAAGGCCTCGAAAATCCTCAGTTCACGAGTCTCTTTTGTTTTATGGACGCGTCTCTGTGTGAAACACAACTGACCAGCAAAGATAGTTCGGGACCTCCGTTAGAGTCCCGCAAGGGCACCGCCAGGATGCCCTCCCTCAAGTCATTGGTAAGTGCCCTTCCCCTCCTTCACTCATCTCTTCTTTCCTCCACACGTATTGGAAGGTCAACCGGCTAACATTGCCTTCCGTTTCGAATCTTCTTAGGCCCGCGTGAGGCGTTTCGTCGCGGGCATCGTCAACAAGCTCCGGAGACGGAGCCAGAGGGACGGCGACGATGACAACGTCAGCCTCTTTGGGAGCACAAGCTCCGTAACCTCTGTGCGCCCTCGTCGCCCGCTGCCCCCCGGGGCTTTTCCTATGCCCGGAGATCGGGCAAGCCCTGCTGAGCCGATTCCGATCTTGACCGGATGAAGGGTGGAGCGGTGGCTTTCTTCTTTTCTTTTTGAATCCAGCCATGGCTGGATAAGAGGAGGTGTTTTCGGTGGTCCCTGTTGTTCTTCTTGCTTTGTTTCTACTCTTTTTTCCCCTCTCCTTGTACTGTCCCGTTTTTTCTTCTCTTTTTTGTACTTCTCCCTTTTTTTTTCTGTTCTGAGTTGTTATACCTCTTCATTTTTTGGTCCTATCTTTGTAATCTTTTTTTACTTCTCCTTCTGTATTACTGGTCTGCTCTTGTAATCCTCTTCTCTCTTTTATCTTCTTTCTTTTTAATTCTTCTTCTGTTTTAATATCTCTCTGTAATTTCTTTTCTTCTGTTGTTTTTATTTTTCTTTCTTTTGTACTCTTCTGCGAGCAGTTACTGCGAGCCCCTTGCGGGGCTGATTGATGCAATACAGCGATTTTGAACGCCCATTTTCGTCTCCCTTAAATTTGTAGACTATTCTCTTAGATCAATCATCCACAATCCAGTAGATGCAGCCCTCCTGATAGTACAGAAATTAGAGAACGTTTGCCACTCTATGTTTTCGCGAAGTGATCTATGTCCGTGGTGCTGTGTTAGATTCTCCCTCCTTACATCCTCGACAACAGCGAGGTTTATTCGTACTGAGGAAAATATTGCGGTGAGAGGCAGTATTATTCTTTTTCAGTAGAGAAAGATAACATAGCAGCCACTGTGTCAGTTCAAAGTTCTCTTCGTTCTCTGTTATATGCCCCAAATTTTTCTCATCGCCCCTGTGTAAACTCCCCCGTAGCATCCTCTGATAGACACCCTGGCTTACAAAAAACAAAAAGGAAGGAAAAAATAAAAAATATAAGAAAAGAGGATGAGAGGCACAGCAAGTATCGAAAGCGTTGTCACACTATTAACCCTGTCAAAGGAAGAAAACTTGTTAAGATCGGTTCACTACTGATATTGAGAATTCTGTCATCTGAAGCTTCAGACATTTCATAACAAAACAGTGATTAACATAGATTCCTTAACTGTCACCTGGCGGATAATCTCGATGACTCACGAGCAGAGTTTCTTTAGTTGAAGTGAAAATAAGCTTCCCGATCAGGGACTAGCAAGTGTCATCTTAGAAGCTAAGTGAGCGCCAACCAGGAAATCTTCCGCTGAGACTACCTAGGAACACACTAGGCATATATACGACCCCCTTTGACAGCTAGCTGGTTCGCTTCCACCTTACCCAACCGGTGAGGATGAATATTCAATAGCGTCCAATGACATCGATCTTCGAGGCTCTTCGGAATCTTTCCAGTCAGTATCAGATACTGTCTTTGACATCACAGACAACTTCGCGAGGCGGTAAACTAAACTGGGTGAAAAGACCATCCACTCCGAGACATCGAAGTTCGTATAGCCCAGCAGCGACAGTAGCTGTAACGGTGACATCGTCCAGAGTTTTCGTGTAAATAAAGATTCTAATCTCTCATTGGTAGCATCACTTCTATGAAGTTACCGGGAAAGCAGCCCTCAAAGCCGCGGGATCTTGGTACCTTAAACCGGGTCTTCCCGTCACACGCGAGCTGCTGCCTTGCTGCTTTCCTACTGAGGGATATTAGATGGACACATACAAGGCGTATTTCAAGAATGCCTCGAGGGTAGAAGATACTACGCGGAAAATATAGGAATCTAGAAGGAACGAGCGTAATCCTACTGGCCAGCTCGTGTATTTTTGCCCTGACATCTCCAAAATGACCTATCATATTCAAAACCCGAAGGGCAGGGGCAAAGGTATCGACTTTGAAGATCAGTATTGACATGATAAGCTTCGGGGATAATTCCACAGGGCGTAGGACTACCAAGGAACTGCGTACTGCATACTGGGGCTGTACGGAGCTATAAAGCGTTCGCTACCCGTTCGCTGAAGCACATAGGTCTCAATCAACCATTCACATCCAAATCATACAAGGATCACCAGGTACATACACGTATCCCGACCAATACAGCTCGATTCGTCCCGCCAGACGAACGCCCGGCCTGTTCATCCAACCTCTGAAATGTACTTGTTGCGCTTGCTCCCAATACCTCTCTCACCGCTGAGATCACGATATCGCGATATACACGGCGGAATATCTAGTCTTGTCGAACAACAATGGCCGATCTACAGTCCATTGGCGCCCATTTGCTTCCTCAGCTGGAAGAACTCCTGCGAGATGGTATCCCTGAGACTCTTCCTCAAGATCTACTTGGTCTACTCTCCCGTGGTTACCCTCAGAGCAGCAGTGAGGAGCGAGTTTTTTTCCTATCTCAAACTCCTCGTGGAGAATGGTGAGCTGTCTTTTTTTCCCATGAAATCTGTTGAATTGTCTTTTATTATTTAGGTGTTGCGAAGATCGGGGAAATCGCTGTCTGCAAAGCTTTCATGGACTCTACCTGTGATCGTGATGTACCTACGAACCTTCTTCTTGACTGGGTTCCCAGGAAACTTCGTCCTTCCCGTGAATCAGAAGCAGACCACTGCATTGTTCTCGCGCTCTCCAGCCATCGACTCCTCTGAGGATAGCGGTGTCGACATTCCCGCGCGCAAGAAAGACAACGCTTGACGGAGCACTCGACAGAAGAAAGACGCGAAACCGGCGCGTGTCCCTTCGTTATCAAGGTCCCTTACTTCGCGACCTTCTTTTCTCTTCAGCTTGTTTTTGTCACTCCGGAGAGAGATGGTTGTCTCAGTTATATCCTTTGAGCTGAAGAATGAGGCGTGGTTGTTGTGTAGGGACTTCCTATTCTATCCATGGATGATCTCAAGCTATCCCAACGCACCCATGTACATCATTAGGTACCTAATGCTGTACTTAGGTAGCCGAGCTGTCACTACTGTTGTCCCATCGCATTGCAGTTTGAGGCGTGTGAGGGAGTGCTGGCCCGCTGTCGCTACCGCTTTGGCAATCACTGAGACGAGTCGTTCCTTGCAGCACCACAACATCCTGTACTTGGCAGTACATTCATTAGGCGCTGTAGAAACTAATCAGCCCTATCAAGGCTGTAAATTCCACTCCCCATTGTCCAATTAGCTGTTCTCATTCCGCCATGGTTCATGGAATGCGTTGTAATAGCGCCCCGCTAGTTTTGACGACGCGCCTATCAGATCTATAGGCGAAAGAAATCATTGGAGAAGGATTTCCAGGGCGAGAGAGGCGCGGCAAAGCTTATAGGTATAGTACAGTACATTGCATGTATGTATCCTTCTCGCCTCACTCGTATTGATACCCAAAGGCACCTGTCATGATGTCCCGCGTATACATGGCGATCGCCTCACCTGGAGTAGTGGATCTGATCGTCGCCGACGTGCGTTAGTGCAGGAACTTACGGTGGGCCTGGGGCTGTGGGGTCGATGTCAGTGCACCGCCCTGCGGGGAGCGACGCAGCGACGTTCTAAGCCAACCGCCGTGATTAAGGCGGGTTAGGAGATCGTAGTTATACCCGATAGGAAGTACCTGAGAGCCCTTATCTTAGTGTGTAATACCCATCGGCTGAGGCTGTGGTGTGCCGACTCTTGCCGTGATAGAGAGGTTTGTCACGACTATCCGGGAAATGAATGAATACGAATCACTATATAGATATCTATAGCGCCCTAAGATAGTTACTAGGATCCGACAGGTTCGTCTCAAACAAGGACAGCAAAATGCTTCTCTGCAATAGTAAGAGGTAGTTTTAGGATATGGGTCACAGAATGTGGAAATGAACATCAATATAGCTCTCTCGATGCATAGGAGCTTAGGATTTGAGAGACTACTTCACCCTATTTATGGCATGGGGAATTGTAATAAATTATCGATTATAATAAATATTTTTTATTCGCCTTAAGATGAAGAGTACCCAAAAGTATGTATGTATGTACATGCACTCGTTACTTCACAAATTCACATTGTAACAACTCCACATCGTTCCACTCTAGCTTCTAATCCCCGAGATCCTCTATGTGTCTATGCCAAACTCTTTCTTATCGACTCACCAAGTCTGCGAAATCTGCTTATCTATATTTGATAACTTATAAGAAATATTTAGATGATAAATAAGAAAAAATAGATGATCCCGAAATGGTGAAATGTACCAATACTCCGGAGAAACTGTCACTCAAATAATAATCTAGACACTAAATTGCGGATGGTATGTCATATGGTGAGGGGAAGGTACATTGTGAATACAACTTTACAAGATAGGTTGTATCTGTGACCTTGGAGCTCGACCCAAATGTCCGTGGTATCATCTGAGTGAAGCAATGCCGTAGATGGCGTATCTGGCGGATCAAAAGGACCAATACATCTCCTGCTGTCTATATGGAACATCCTATCTGGGCTCATCAAATTTATCACCGAATGTTCCTGTTCGAATAATTAAGATACTCTTTGAATCTCAAGTACTTAGAACATACGTGACGTGGTTAATTCCAGACCACTGTATCCCATTTATATCATTAACATCAGGGAAAATCTCGCCAAGAAAGAAATAATCGTCATCGCACTTTTTTTTTGGATATATATTCGACAGATGTGACCCACGAACACGGACCAATGATAGTTGGTACCTCCCAACAACATTTATAATACTGAATATTCCATTCTGGCAGAGAAGGCTAGGTTATTCCTGGTTTCGAGGTTTCTCGGAATCACCACCCTCAGAATCACGAGACTCCTTCTGTCGCGCCCGATATTCCTCGCTCTGCCTCTTCAATTCCTTCTCCAAGGTCTCAGCCAGGGCCTCCAGAAGCCATTCCGCTTCCTCTTTGTCCGCCATCAGCGGGCTCGTGTGATCTATCCAACTCCACCTGGCCCGCTTTTCGCGTACATCGCTTTCCTGGACACTCCGTGCGGTTCTCTCTTCCTCTGACATGCCTTCAGCCTCTTCGGGTGGATTTCCATGGTAAGTCATGACGGACTCGTCTTCCCCAATCAGTCGGAGGTAGTATTCCCACTCATCATACTCGAACTCCTTCGTCGTACCGCTTTTTACATACCTGAACATCTTTCGCAGCTCGTGTACGAGAAGGTACTGATAGTGGTGGATGTTCTCGGCAGCAATGTCGCCTCGTTTTCGTGCGATTTCCTCCTCCCTGAGCTCTTCGGCTTCCATCACTCCCCCCACGCGTTCCACGGCTTGGCTCTCATCTCGATCCTCTTCTTGATTATTGTCTTCAGACCTGTCTTTCTCTTTCTCATCCTCAAGGGCCACTTCTTCTTCTGTCTTGCGAAAGAATTCCTTTAGCCTGTCCCTAAAGCTTTTCTCGCCAGGCAGAATCGTCAACTCTCCAAGATAGATTGTGAGGTCACGGATGGCCCTGACAATGGTATCGCCCACGTTGGAGATGACAATAGTCACAGTCGGGATGGCCAGGAGGGACCAGAAGACAAAAAACGGCTTGGCCCAGGTGCCTACGGGGCGTAAATCACCGTACCCGATGGTGAAAAGAGACGTGTAGGAGAAATACAAGGCCTGGAAGTACGTCCAACCCCGATACCTCTCCGACTGCCAAAACGCCACGGCACCAAGGAGCCACAGCATAGACCATGCGCCCAGGGAGATGAACAGCAACAGCCACTTGTGCTCCGCGGCGGCGATCTTACGCACTTTGCGCATCGCGAGGAACTCCTGCTTCCGCCTGTCGCTTTCGCTCATTTCGTGGCAGTAATCGTTTCTCCCGATCAAATGTAACGAGCATTTATTGCGGGTGAAGATTCTACTGACCAAAGCCCTGCGAGTCTTCTCGGTTATGCGGTCCGTCAACTTCTTCTTCCCCTTCTGGAGCATAAGTGCTCTGATCGACCCGATGACCAGACCAATGTTGATGATACCTCCCACTGCATACGGGAACAAGAGGCCCCGGCCCAAGTGAGTCTTTGGAGTAAAGTCACCAATTCCAATCGTAAGCAGAGTAATGTCCGCCCAGTATACCGCATCCAGGAATCTCCACTTCTCAATACGCGCATAGACTGCTGCACCACCCAGCAGGTAGACCATGAAGCTGATAGTCTGCAGCATGAGGGTCCTCTGGCTCATGGTGAGTTTAAACTCCTTGCTGTAATGGCCCTTGTATGCGCCGTACACGGTGACAATCAGCAATGAGGCTATGAAGAAGTAGAGAGCAGCCGCTATTGCACCGTAATAGTATGCTTGTGTGAGCGTGCGATTCGCATTTACGGGCAACTTCATGTGGGATGTCATCACAGCCAGAATACAGATCAATAATATCGAGGATATGTACCATCCGATAATAGTGATCGGCTGTGCCACGGCAAATGAAAGCCGCCGCGCCATGTTCATAAGAAGCGAAAGGTTCGATATTATCGCAGCGGCTAGAGAGACGGCGTTAATAACGATGACCCTGTCAGATTGCGTAAGCATTTCTATTTACAATTTATCTACATCCCAGGATTGTCTGCATAAATAAATACCAACCAATCTGGGTCCACTATATCTATCCTCTGGGTTTTACCTGGGGGAATCTCAAACCTCCAGTGCTGGCTGAGAGAACATATACTAAAAGCGTTGGCCATCGGTCCGAAAGATCCCTGGTGCGTATGTATTAGTATGTCTCTCAGATATTGAAACGTCACATCCAGTCGCTAATGATGGATGGTCCTATGCAACGTACAGCGAGCAAAGGAAACGCAGAACTTGCAAGCCACCATCTCGCCGGCTGCAGAAAGTGCACCATCTCCCCCCTTTGCGCGCGTTCCTCGTCAGCAATGTGTTCTCGTACCGCGGATTCATCCGTCGGCTGATCGAGAATACTCGCTTGTTCAGCAATGGGTTGATCGAGATCTGGGTAGTTCATGTTGAGGTGTGGTGATGGACACAGGTGTATGCGGACAAAATGACGGTGTGTGGGGCTGAGAAAGACTGTTTGAATGCCTTCATATCCTTTCAATCACTTTTTCGCAGTAGGGATTTATGAAGAGAGTCTCAAATAACCGGCCCCTAAAGAGGCAATTTGTGTTGGAAATTCTGAACTCTAGAGACGAGAACGACAAAGGCATGCGCGCTAAGAACATCCCACTTGACTATGATATAAAGCAAGTCCAAAGGCCATCTTTTTTTTTCAAAATCCAGGAGTAATAAGGGAATGCTGAAGCTAATTGCTTGTCGTCAAACTGTTGTTGATCCCAACCTGGCCTGACCGGCAGCATCCCGACTACCTACGTCATAGCATAAAGCATCATGTGGCGGCTCTTCTCAACACCACGACAACAACAAGAATAGTTACTGAAACTTTGCATGATAATGTCCAATAAAATAATACATTCAATCCCATTTCTATGAGATTCATTGATTGTTGATAGATCAAGTTGGATTTTTGAGTCGTATTCCGTCCTGAGCTATGCTATGATATCAGTGATCATTAGAAACATTACAAGTTCGAACAGGCTCTCAAGAGTACACATGAGTACCGCAGACAGAAATGAAGTGCGGTAAATCGATGAAGCCCATGGGATCCCCAACACGAACTTCATTTTCAAATACGCAATGACCTGCCATGAAAGAAGTGTTGACTTATCGCTTAGTACCTAAGCGACGGAGGTTTCATCAGCGTAAGATATAGAAAAACAAGGAACTGTCACTCTGCAAGGATACTCCGTCCTCCATCCGTGGTGAGCCTCTGTCGCACTTTGATCGGAACATACCTCGTCCCCAGTTCCTGAACAACCTTGGTGGGTGTTGATGCTGTCGATGTTGTTGACACAGACTCAGTATCCTGTTTTATCAGCGTATCTCGCGTTTCTAGTTCCTGAAAAGATTTGGAAGGTGTTGAGGTTGTGGATGAGGACTTATTATCATTATCATCGTCCCCTTCGTCTCCTGCGTCGCTGGAATTATCTGTCTCACTCGCCTCGTCTTCTCCATCGCTGCCATTGTTCTGAGAGCTAGTATCATCGTCCACAGGCAGAGATACAACATCCAGCATCGCAGTTGGACAGAACACCAACGCCTCTCCGGTCCCTAGTCTCACGATTTGATCGAACAGATGCTTCGACTTTGCTTTGTCCTCCGACTTGGCTTTCCGGATTTTCCCGAGCAGTGCTCCTGCCAGGTGGCGCTCCAGAATGCTGTACCATGCGGGCGATGAAAAGCGGTGCACAATAGTCACGTTGCATAGATCGAGCAGGCTTGGGGATAACGTCGGTTCCTGCGTCGCGATGATGACACGTGTGGCAAGGTGCCGTTGCTGCCGGAACAAAGTGTTGGTGAAGCCTATGGCTTCGCGGGAGTCGGTGCTTAGAAACTGATGCCCGAATATTAGTGCCAAAGAAAGACTAATTTTGTCTTTCGCCGGAGACGAAACGTAATGAGTATTAGTGCTCACCTTATGCGCCTCATCAAGAGCAACCAGCCGACCCCCTTCACTGCGCCGCTCCAGAAACAGCGAGAGGCAGATATTAAACAGGGCACAAGCGTCATCCTCCTCGACGAACGGACAGCTGAGATCCACAATCGTCAACGTTCCCTTCTTGAAGGCCCACAGGTCCCCCGGTTCCGTGCTTTGCTTGCGCTTCCCCAGATTCGCAGCAGAGGTGTAATCATTGTAGAGGAAAGACTCGAGCAGTTGCATGCGCATTTTCAGAGGACCGAGCTGGCCCTTTATGAAGGGCTCATTCTTGAGACGTCGCTTAAATTCGCTGTAGTTTATGCCAGGAGAATCCTGGGTTTCTTGGGCCAGGTCACGTAGGAGTTTTACTACTATCTGAACAACTTCTTCAGCCACGAATTAGGTACATATATTGCGACTATCATCGAAAATCACTCACCTCCATGTACAGTGGAGCGTCTGTACCCACTGCCATGAGCGTTTTCATCATCGAAATGTCTAGGTCCTCTTCACGGAAATACAAGGGCACGACCTCCGGCTTCGGACTGTCGGATGCCATCCCGGGCATATGGCGATACAACTTCTTCATCGCGGCGTAATTGCTTGGAGACACCAGCACTCGCACTGGAATCCCTGCAGAACAGAGATACGCAGCCTCGCAGAGCTGGGTACTGGAGAAGGCAGTAAATTTGTCATAGTGGAATACTATTCCTGCCAATGGACGGGCTAGGATCCCAACACTTGACGGCGAAAGAAGCGCATTCTCCAGGAGACAAGCAAGAGTATGGCTCTTTCCACTGCCCTGACTGCCGCAGATGAATGTAGACCATGGGGTGGTAATGTTTGCGTAAATGAGATTATCCGTAGATTTCCTCGACTCTTTTCTGGAACCCGTCTGCTCGTTTCCATGACAGGTGTCAAGGCGCAATCCTAGCAGTCCATACTGCGGGTAGATCGGGCCCCTATCGCTGTTCACCAGCGCCTCTTCGACAAACTCCTTCACTGCAGCTGAAAATAAAGGCGCGTTTTTGACCTCCTCAAGACGAACATCATTCATTCCAGAGGAAGGAATTTGCGAGAAATTTCGACCATCTGTCGGGATGAGAGCCAGATGCTTTTCCAGCTCTTGGTCTGCCGTAGTCTTCTTGGACATGACGCTCAAACTCTCCTCCGATTTATCGCCGAAGATGCTGTTCCAAAAGCTTGCGGCGGTCGTACCAGTGAACCTGGGAAGATGAACCAATCTGCCGTATTCGCGCTGAAATGGAAAGCAGCGTTGCTTAGAGGCTGCCATCGCTCCAGGTACTCTTAATTTAAGGCGCAAAGAATGAGACAACATCTCAGAAGTCTGAGTACAGAGATGGTAACGTTGAAAGGAAGCCTGATTGCAGGAAAGAACCGCCAGAAGAAAAGAAAAAAAGGAAGAAGAAAAGGAATGGGAATATGCATAAATGATTGATAAGACAGAAAGAAACGAATGAAGAAAGAAAGACAGTGTGATCTCCACGGAACATCATGAACACAAACAAAAATCACATCATGCTGGCGGCCTCCCGGCTGCCGGTGGACAACGTGCTGGACAACAAAGGACACAGATCAGGACTCTCTAATTGATAAGATAATATGGAAACTCATGGGGATTCAGCTCGTGGACACCTACTCTGTACCGGTCAAAAAATACATTTCCGGAGGCCTTTAATGTTTGTCACCTACTACCGAGTATAACACCCTCTGCTCCCATCAACAGCCGATCTACGAGTACGCCTGCCCCTAAATCGTGCAACTAAAATACTGCTTGACTACTTAAAGAGGCCATGACCGCTAATTTCACCAAGAATTAGTATTTAGCATCCGGCATACCCCCTTCCCCGTTCCCCACTACGGGGCCCTTGGTTCCATCCTGTATCTCTAAATAGTCATGTGGTCAAGATGAAGCATGAATATAAAGCGCAAAGATAAAGCAAATCTCAGTCTCAAACTAGCGAGCCCAGTCACATAATCCAAGTGAATTTGGTGAATCAGTGTATTGAGACAATTTGAATGGATGACAATCTCAATTCTCGGTCCTCAAAGGGTCTTGTGAAGGGGGTAGAGTATACCTAACTCAGCCGATGAGTAACTCCCAGGCTCATAACAGTCAGCTAAAAACTGCTCGACTACAAAAACAGACCACGACCGCTAATTGCAGTGAGAAATGGTACTTTGGTGTCTGACAAACAGTCATAGCTTCTGTCTTAAACATTTCGAGAAAAGCATGACTGCACCAGGCTATATATAAAAGATGATAGACCGAGCAATCCAGGCAAAATCTATATATCCAGAGACTGAGTTAATTACAAACACAGCTCATACAACAATGCTTGCAGAAAGAAAGAGCATAAGTGACCATTGCAGTATGTGCAATCAAGACCTTTTGCTTCGCTCAAACAAGATCATAACCGGACCTTGTATGTACCCTGAAGGTACACATACGGAAGTGCAGACTGCACTAAATCGGGGCATCGTTCTTTTCTCTCTATTCATTAAATAGTAACTATTAGGTAAAAGCAGGGGAAGGCACTGTACATCACAGCAGGTTTATATGTAGTACTGGCCTATTGACAAAATGGTTGATTCACTTGTGCTCGTGGCACGGCCAAAAAGTGATTTGTCATTGAGTGCTGACATGTAGCTATGTAGTAAACACAAGTGCTGTACCTCAACCATGACCGGAGGCTTCTCAGTACAGCCACATTGTGACCGGATTGGAAAGACTCACGGCGCCATGAGACAAATAGAGAACAGTGACAAGCCAGATAAAGAACTGAATACTGAAACACAATGGGTGTGAAAGCCGTCCCCGGTAAAGTGCTATTAAGGGTTATTATGGAATTGCGGGAAATCACCCAGACGCTAACATAAGCGCTTGTAGTCAAGGCACCCTGATTGGAAACTAGAACATTTCCCTCGCCAAAATCGGACGCCACATCCCATTCTAGATGACGATCCTGTTTCACGGGCCCTAGCCGGAAGAAGAAAAAAGAAATTTCGTATGAGAATGGGCAGACTGTTCCTGGTCCACCGCAAGGACTCAATGGAGAAAAGACGCAAAATCAGAAAATGACATAGCAAGACAAAATCCCCTGGATATCGAAACACTGGTGTAGAGAATTTATGACCATGACCCGCTGGTGGCAAACAGAAGAACCGTCGATACGAATGACTGTACAAATGATGAATCCTCGACAGAGGAGACAGACAAGCTCGCAAACAATATGTGCAAATGGGATCAACCCACAATAAGACAATCAGTCATTGTGTGACAAATGACTGGGTCGCTGAAGAGAACAGAAGAAACCAGAAGCCGGACAAGAAATACCCGTCACAACAGACCTTATTAGTATCAGAGACAACTGCCAGAGTGATTAATATACAATCCTCGAAAAGGGTAAAGTAATGGCTCAAGGAACTGGGTATCTTCCTTCACCTCGAAGAGCGGGTAACGTTGGCATTCGTCCGCCACCTTCGATACCACCACCCCGTCCCCTGGCAGCTTGGAGATCGAAATCAGGGTTGTTCTCTAATATCATGTCCCTTCTCTGCTGCTGTATAACGCGACTGGCCGGCACCGGCGGACGCCACCTCGGGTTTATCCCGCGCTCCGATATTGAGGTGAAGTGACTAGTTTCGCTGGCAGCAGGTGAGTGCGGGCGCTCGGGCTGATCATCATTGTAGGAGTTGCCCGGGGGAAGCTCGGCAGGAGGACCTGGTTTAAGCTCACCACGAGGGCCCGGTATGAGTGCAGACGGCACACGGATGTCACTTCGAGAAGGCGGCTGGCTCTCCGCAAACCGCGGGTCAACGTCTTCATAGTAATCGCTCGAAGTGGGGCGGGCATGCTGCGGTAGACTGTTCATATTCTGTTGCTCGACGACTGGGGAACCTGGTCCAGCCGGCGGATGCTCGTCGAGGGGAGCAGGTGAAGTCCGGTCGTGGGCACTTGGCCCGGTCCAACCAGCGCGGGGTGATACATGGGACCTAGTAAAGCAGCTTAGTAGTGAGGTAGCGCATGATACAAGGAATTCTTACCCTTGGTCGCTATACACGCTGGTCGGACTCTGAACCTCATCTTGGTTGGGTGGGGCGAGATGCGATGGTTGTTGCGAGCCTGTCATTCCCTGAACGTCGGAGTCTCCTTCTCTGTCACGGTTATCCGTTTGGTCGGGTCTGGGACTACTGGATTGAGGATTCATTGGAATAGCGTGGCCAATTGGGCCGGTGTCATTTTGAGGCATGTCCATTCCGTTCGCGCCAGGCGACGGACGCCGTAATGGACCGCCAGGTGACGGACCACGAGACTGATAACCATAGTCGCCGAGGTCATCAAGTTCATATCCGGGCGCGTTTGGCGGCGGGTGCGGTCCTGGTCCAGGCCCGTATGGACCGTAACCCCTAGGAGGGCCGCCTCGCCCTCTAGGGTAGCCAGGCGGCGGTCCACGTTGGCCTCTTCCCATCATCATTCCAGGCCCAGGAGGGCCGCCACGCATAGGTCCCATTGGTCCCCCTCTACCATTCGGAGGGGGGCCCCTTGGAGGACCATACGGACCGGGGCCATAAGGACCCCCCCTTCCGTAACCGCCTCTCATGGGATATCCCCCCCTTCCGCGAGGGCCAAAACCCTGTGGTCCTGCCCTTCGAGGGCCCATGGCGCCGTCAGAATATTCGTTCCGTAGCCTCGGATCTGAGGGGTCAGGTCGCATGCCCTGGCCGGGTCCGTAAGAACCGAATTGAGGGAGCGGGTTGCCAAATTCATCCCGCGGTCCGTTGTAAGGCTGGCCGTTTCCACGTCCAGGAGCTCCATATCGATCAATTTGCTCATCCGGCCTTCGAGGGCCGTTCGGCATGACGTTAGGATGTGGACCGGAGTTCAGAGGTACCCGATCATCGTCAGTGGCCCTATTAGATGTTTCAAAAGTTGCAAACGTGGGAGCTTCTGAGGTTGGAGCAGGGTTGACGAAGGGCGCCTTAAACTCTGGGCCTAATGGGGGAGGTGATTCCGCCTTGGGGAAAGCGGCAGCCGCTGCAGCGTTCTGGCGATTGTAGAAATTCTCCCCATTCATCTCTGCATTCTCGGCGATGCGTCTCTTCCGGGCCTTGCGACTCACTAGGGTACGCCGCATGGCGCAGGTAACCACGCCGCAGGTGACCAACAGAATCGTGGCGGCCAGCACGATCCATCCTCCCCACTGCATGTGCGGGACGAAAAGGAGAATGTCGACAAGGAAGGCAAGGAGCGAGACGAGGAGCGTCGGGAGGAGCAAGATCAAGAGAGCAAGAAGGTAGCGCGGCGAATGGGACGGAGCATGGAAATGGGCCGCGGCGGCCATGCAAAGACAGACCAGGGTAAGGAATGCTGCAACAGGATGGACAATCAGAATCGACGAGAGTGACGAGCGCGCGCTGGAAGGGAGGTTGAAGTCTCCATCGTTCTCGCTACTGCTGAATAAACCATCTAAGGACCGTAGGAATCAGTTGATTTGTCAGGCTATCGAGACAAGGTGAGGGAGGTAATGTCAACCTGTGCTGTATCCTATACGAACTCCACTGCATTGGCTGCCTTTGCAGTACCCGAAAACGCCAAGGTCGACATTCTCAAAGGTCCCTAGAGGAATGCTCTTGATTATTGGAGTAGACAGCACCGAGAGGAGCAGGAGAACGAAGGCCGCGAAGAGGAGGATGGTAAGCGGCGTTGCGGGTTTGAGAAGCATAGCCATGTCGGAGTGCGCCTAGCGACCCCGGGGGGCTTGACAGGACAAAGAGATCAGTTGGACGAGCTGGGGGCAGACAGCGACGTGCGCGGTCGAGGAAGACGCAGCCAGGCGGATCATGGGGATAGAAGCATTGGACGTTATCTCCCGCGCGGTATCGTCTCTGGTGCGGGTCAGCGGCGTACGAGCCAGACCCGCGGGAAGACGAAAGATAGCAGAGAGGGGTGGTGAGCGGGGTCCCTCTGGCTCGACGGCAGACGCAGAGAAGGAGACGTAGAGGATAGAAGGCAGCACGAGAGGGATGGAGTTGGGACGAGAATGGGGGATGCGACGGCGAGGAGAGGCGCGAGGTGGAGACGACGAGCCTGGACTCGCGGAGCCTCCACAGTTCCCACGGGCTATACGTGACGGACCAGCGCGAACGGGCTCCCTCCAGAGCGCCGACAGGGCTTTTGTTCGGAGGACAAACGCCGCTTTTCGATCTTGGGCTCGTCTGCGGCGATGCAGAGGGGTCTTTGTGCTTGTTCTTTCGTCCTCTCCTCCTGCGCATGCACGACAGAAGCTGCAGTCTCCAGAGTGGCGGAGTTGCTCCGCCCTCCATGCGAACAGCCTAATCAAATCCCCAACCGATCAACCCCACCGGCCCTGGCTCCTCAATCGCGTGGAAGAGTCTGCAAGGAGATCCACCGGTCGCCTTGAGGCGGCACTCTATGGGGGAGATATCCTAGGTGGACTTCGTGACTGCGTGAATCCTCTCTCCTGTGTTTATCGTTTCTCTGCTTACCTGCTCCATATAGTGTTCTTCGTCTCCCATAGCAGCTACTCATTATTGAAACCGGCTCCGACGATCCACTCTCTCCCTGCCGATCATCTTGTATGACCACCCGGCCTCCACCTTATCTGCCGCCAAGGATCGCCTGGACATGACACTCTGCTCGTCTCAAACTGGGAGCTATCCGCCCAGTAACCGCGCAATACTGTTGATTCCTATCGTTATTGAGAGGGCCGTCATTATTTGCTTGCGAATCACGTTCCCAGGTGCTGGCTTCTGAAATTGGACCAGCTGAATGGCTTTCGTGCACGACGTTCCAGCACCTAGTTTGAACTTCAATGTGCCTATTGACGGAACATTTCCCATTGACCTTACGGCAACAGCACCGCCTGCAGGATATCTGGCGATCCCTAGTCTCCTTCCCTGTTTCATCTGTTCCGCTTACATCCTTGGTCCCAAGACGCTCACAGCAAAAAAAAAAAAGATGTAATGGGACGTGCAAAGACTGGTTTATGAAAACCTCTCGATCCGCACCATGCGAAAATCTACAGAGTACTTTTCCAGCCATGCTGAAAGTATAGCTAAACCTGTCATGCATCTTCTGATCTCGATATATAGCTGGTTCATTGCGCGCAGATGCGATGCTCTCTGCCTTTCGCCGGAACACGGCCCTCGCTACCGCCGACCGCTCTTGGGCCGCTCTTGGCACTACAACGCAAAAGCATGGGCACAATAATGAACAGTTGCCGAGCTCACAAAATAGAAATTCTTGTTCTTCTCCTTGGGAGGCAGAAAATGCTTGGCTTTCCTTGGCTAATCTACTACAGGCAAGATCCCTGTATTAACAGTTGTCACCTACTACGTAAGCTTCCAACAAGAGCAGGGCCAATAGGAATCGCACGAGCTATGTCCTCTGCATACTACCGTGTATGTACAGTTGAGCGTCCGACACTTCACAGTACCATCTCAAGATGCCAGACAGACAGGGAAGATAGTATCCATGTTCGCTAAAGGATGAGGCTTTATGGAAAGAAAGATCGAGTCAGAAGGTGGTGCTCATTGCACTAGACATTAGAATGTACTTTTACCAGCGCACTTTTGCTCCCATCTGTTAACATATGGGGACTCCAGAATTCGACGGTGAAAGTGGTCTCCTACGGAGTAAGACATTGTGTGCAGCATTATTTTTACGGATACCTCAAGCATGGTCTTGCCGCCCCGGGAGTTTCTTCTATAGCTAAAGGTAGACGAGATATTTACTATCACTTCCTAAGTCCTAGAGAATTAGTCTCCATGTCCTGACACTATTATTTTCCTATTCCTTCTAGCATTGCTGAAAATGGTACCCTTAGAGGCCTTGGAATTTTAGCACCCCTCTATTTTCTTAAACAGTCTCCTCTAGACATATTTTCGTCTTCGAGAATTTTTAGCAATGGTCCTCATTTTTTGATGTCGTAGAGTTCCGTGAAGATGCCCACGGTGCGTATCGATAGTAGAGCGTCTGGCTGCGAGCTCTTCTCGATGATTAATGAGATCGTCCGTCGGGAGAAGCTGTAAAATGAGGACGAAGGAACGGGCATGAAAAATGAACGTTATCTTCTATGTTTTATCTTCTATGTCATCATTTGGCCGTTGGGTATTATGAAAGCAAGGTACTGTTAGGGACATGATTGTCTTTGATTGTAGAGCACGTGTAGGGTTAAACCATCCTTCCATAGGAGGCAGGAATGGTTCATCCCTTCCCCGATCCCTTGCAACCTTTACACACCCGATGAGAATGATCCTTTCCTCTGCATTGTCATGTTCGATAGTGAGTTAGACAAGTGGACTATTGAGCAACCCATTTGATTGACCAATTCTGAATGCCACTGTATTGCATGATTGGAGATGCTAGCAAGACAAATCGTGTCCAGCGACCGGCTAGTCAGCCGGCGCCACGTCAAAACGAAATCACCTTCAAGGAAGAAGGATGTGACTTGCTCGAAGAATGCACTGTGATGTGGCAGAGAAACTAGGGGGCTCATTTTCTTACGCTTTTTGACTTAGACCTACGATGCAGCGTCAGTGGCTTAGAAATAGAGGAGGCTGCGAACCCTGACCTTCTTCCACACAGATTCCTCTCACACTCTCCTATTGATATGCTCTCTCTTATTTGAATTCCTTCATTTGTTGTCGAGTGTTTAACCCGACTGTGGAGATCCATCATGGAAGGGCTTGCAGCACTTGGAATTGCTGCCAACGTATTCCAGGTCGTCGACTCTTCGGTGAATCTTCTCTCGAAAGCCAATGAAATCCGGAAAGCAGGAAAGGTTCAATACCATGAAGACCTTGAGATTGTGGCGAAGGACCTCCAGGCACGCATCAAGAAGCTGGAGGAATCCATGATGAAATTTACAGTCGGCACGCATCGTTCGGAGGATGAATTGGTAGGAAGCTGCCTCATTTCTATCAGCTCTTCGCCTACAGAGATTTGATGTTAACTGGCTAAAATGCCTAGGATTTGGAGGAACTATCCAATAGAAGCAAGAAAATTGCCAGCGAGTTGTTAGACCAATTGTTGAGGTTCAAGTCGCGAGGGGGCAGCGGAAGATGGGGCCAGGCTCTCCACGCTGTGCTGAACAAGGAGAAAATCGAAGAGACCATATATGAACTGGAGAGAGTCCGCAACGAGCTCCAGTTCGGAGTTGTGGTGTCTATCAAAACGGACATGAACACTATTGCCCTACAAAACAATTCCCGTCTGATGGACTTTGATAGAGCAACGAGGGAAATAATACAAGCCATCCTGAAAGGCGATACTCTGGCAGCACATAGGTATCAAGAGATTCTTAACGCCGTCGAATTGCTACCATCACGCCTGAAGCAACCACTCACTGCTCACATCCAGCAGCCCTCAGTCGAAGAAGTGCGCAAGAGGATCAAGGACTGCCTTTGGTTTAGTCGTATTGACGATCGCTATCAGGATATCGCCCAGGCACACCAGAGAACTTGTGAATGGATATACACACATAGCCCCCGCTACTCTTTTTCAGACTGGCTTCGATTTGGAAATGGGATATACTGGATCTGTGGAAAGGCTGGGTCTGGAAAATCAACTCTGATGAAATTCCTAGTCCGAGATCCTCGCACTCGGAAGGGTCTTGAACACTGGGCTAATGGAGTTCCACTTCTTGTATCTTCGTTCTACTTCTGGAGACACGGCACTGATATGCAGCGATCGCAAAAAGGACTGTTGCAATCACTTCTCTATGCAGTTCTCGAGCAGAGACCAGAATTGGACCAAGTACTGTTCCCGCAGTTCTTCAACAGAGCCACCGCCAACTGGAGTGACTTTCCGACATATCGTCAGCTGAAAGAGGCTTTCAACCTTCTCGCTGCCCAGAAGATAGTCTCAGTCAAAATTGCATTCATTATTGATGGCCTGGATGAATATGAGAAGGCGGAAATTGGGATGGACGAGTTAACCGACCTCTTCAAGTCAGCCGCCACGTCATCCAACGTCAAGCTCATTATGTCAGGCCGGCCCTTGAGAGTTCTTGAAAAGGCCTTCGAAGACTGTCCTCAACTGAGGCTAGAAGATCTTACGAAGGGCGACATAACAACGTACGTAAACGATCATATTCGGCGGAATCCGCGGTTGGCCGAACTTATAAAGGCACGACCTTCACAGGCTTCCCTTGCCCAGGAATTCGTCGCAGACATTGTGGAGGCTGCATCCGGTGTTTTTCTTTGGGTTCGATTTGTGGTGAGGTCTCTTCTCGAAGGCTTCCAGAACCATGACACAATCCGCGATTTGCAGCGCAGACTCCAAGAGTTACCCCAGGATCTTGAGCAACTTTTCGTGCATATGCTCAGCCAAGTTTCGCCATTCTATAAAGTCCAGTCTTCGCAGATCTTCCAGATATTCCGAGCCGCCAGCGAAGTGAACGTGAGTAGAGGAAGCTTCAAGCCCCTCAAACTTACCGCTTTAGGGCTCTCGTTTGCTCAAGAAGATACGGCCTCTGTGGTAAATTTCAGTCGCAGGCCTATCTCAGAATGCGAAGCGAGGGCTAGAGTTCAGGAGATAGAAGCGCGTCTAAAGAGCCACTGCGCAGGCTTGCTTGAGCTACGGCGTGGGTCTAGGAGCAACGACAGTGATGAAGAATTAGATCAAGGAAAACAACAATCACGCAGGAGACGAGTCGTCTTCGGGACACGAGCCATCGAAGGTAGTGTCGCAGACTACTTGGAACAGCCAGAAGAACAGATTGGCAGTGGACAATGGACCGTTCCCGAAGACCCTGAAGTTCAATACCTGCACCGAACTGTCGCAGACTTCCTGGAAAAGCCCGAGGTACGGATCGACATGGAAAAGGAAACTATGGACACTGGTTTCGACGCCTACTCGGCTCTTCTCCGATCATGTGTGCTTCGAATGAAAACAAGTGCGCGCGTGTCTTGTTATGTCAAAGAGATGGTTGAAATAACTTTGAAAATTGAGCGGTTTACTGGATGCGCGGCAGAGGAAGAGTTGTTGCATTCAGCAGACAGGGTGCTTGACTGGGCCGTGAAACAAAACTTGACGGATGAGGTGAGACAGAAATATATGAAGCACTTCGGGGAGACCCCCATAGAGAGCGCACACTGGTACCACCTATATCAGGAAGCTACCCGAACCCGGTACAGGAACCGACAGGTGCCTGCTCCATGGGACACATTTCTAACATTTGCTGTTAATGTTGGATTCACCCTGTACGTGAAAAAGCAGTTCCGGAAGCATGGATCTACTTTGATTTGGAGAAGAGGACGGCCACTGCTTCTCTGCGCTTGCTCGGATCCACCTGCAATGGACCTTGGAAATGTTAAGTCCTTCAACCGGGAAATAATCGAGATTCTTCTAGAGCATGGCGCCGATCCTAATGAGAAGTTTGATGGAAAGAGTTCATGGGAGATGTTGCTATACTCCTTTCATCGCGGGAGCCTTGACGCTGATAGGGCATTGCCCATCTTCAAGCTAATGGTTTCCAAAGGTGCGGACGTCAACATATCTATTGAAGACGATTATAGCCGAGAAAAGCTCTCTGCGCTCTCCATCATACAGAAACTGTATGACTGGAGAGACATACAGCAGCTTCAGAAGGAAGAGATCGACGAGTTGGTTACAATGGTGAAGAGCCACGGAGCCAAGGAGCAAGAATGCGATAGTTGGAGTCAACAATGGCACGAAGTGGAGCAACATGAGCAGAAAGACCCCCGAATCGATAAGCGCATCATAAGGAAATTATTTCGTCGACACTTACGCGATTTCCTGCGTCTGAAGTTGCGGAAATGAATATAGCATGGTGTACTCTAATGGATATCATGGTATGTAGATCGTTGCATTTCTCATCGTCAATTTTTATATATAACTTTTCGTCTACTTGGAATCTGAATCCCATGACCCATTCAGTATAGGACTTTGATACTTAATCTTCTCCATCTGGTAAAATGCGACTTCTATGAGATCACTGAGTACTACTAGTAATGTAGTATTCATACCTGATCTAGCTGACTATCATCTATGTGTCCCTGCACAGGAAGCCCTCCGGACCCAGCACCTGAAACACTGTAATATAAAATGGCCCAAGTGAGCAACTGTTGCCTCCCTGAAACCCAATACATAATACCGACGACCTCTGCTTCGAGAACGCGGCATTTTGGCAAGCAAGGTCAACGCGTTGATGCTTCATGTTAAGCGATGTAACGCCTATTGCAGTGAAAGAAAACTCTATCAATGGCGCAAAGTGCTGGTTTGCAAGCGACGATGCTGGCCCAGGATGTCAGCAGGAGAGATCCCAGCATCATCACATGACAGTGCGCCCCAACTCACGTTTCTTTCCTTCTTCTTTTTCTTTTCCCTCCTGACCCATAGGGCCATCACATGCGACATCATCCTCCTTCGCCATATCCTGTTCGCACGATGTTTCGGGCGCTAGGAAATTTTTTTCCGTGTCGTTACATCTATGTCGGACCCTACTCCACTTTCCTATTCTCCTTCACTCAGTGCAATACCTCCAAAAGCTGCAAATGTCAGCTCCCCGACTGCACATGCCGACCTCTCCCTCCGCGCACTATTACTAGATACCATTATGGAAAATGCATCCTCAGTCTCATATGTTGGAAGTCTCCCACTAGCCGGAGGCCGGACCCTTTGGTGGGTCGTGGTTGGTTCTGGACTGGGCTGCCCTACCCCTCGTTACCCCAGATCATCTCGCTGCATGCACGGTGCTGCGATGCCGTGCGGCATTGGCCCATCGGTCCCCGCTCCTTGCAGGCAGTCGGCAGTTATGATGGCCCCCCTGGCTGCCAGGCACGAGGGGCACCAGTGTCTCTGCAGCCGCTTATCGGCCCGGCTAGATTCCCGCCCAACGGTCAGGCACGGCTGAGATGTGACCCTCGTCCATCCGGTCCATCTCTGCAGGAGCAACGGGTCCGGAGTGTGTCCGACGAAGAATCCAGACTATGTTATAATCGGAATGTGCTCAGTACCCTGCCTGCTACCCAGGGCCCTGTGTCCCCTCTGCTCTTTCTCGCAGGGTGCTTCCAGCCTCCCGGGAAGCCCGACACGTGGGGGACCACCTGCCTGATCGAGGCATCACAGGGTTACGCCCCAGCGTTGCAGAAAGGCACCCTGGTAGCGGGTCGGGCTGGATCTCTCCTGCACGCTGCATGGGACATGGAAAATTAGCCCTCAGCCTGATGTTGCTAGTGCGATGGAGACCACCTAGGGAGAGAGGGATCTGGTTGTGATCCAGGAGTTCTGCAGCAGGCCATTTTATTTCATATATTAGATGGTCCTTCTCCTCCCGGTGTCTCTGTACGTCCACCATGGTGCTCGTCTGAACCGGTCTCTATCTGTTTATATACTGACCATGGCGAGACTTCAGTCATTGTGTTCGTATTTGGCAATTCTATTCTCCGGCTGCGGGCTTGGAGTGGCGCTTCCAAGCCCTGGCAAATCTGCCAACGTCTCATCTACTCAGGGTTCTGTCAGATATTACCCTCCTCTAGATTATGTGCCGCATCCAGTGTGAGTCGCTCTCTTCTTCCTTGTCCGGTGATACCCTGGCCCTCGCCCTGCAAACCGGCTACTTCTCCTACTTCGTGATAATCTGACGCAGAATCATCCAGCGGAATCCCATACACCATCGTGAACGAATCCGCCCAGCCGTGGGTCCATCTCAATAAGCCTCAATCTGTTGCTCTTCACAACGATGTTGCTTCTACGGCAGCCGCCTGCTCGGGCCTGACGCCGGGGTCGTCCCAGTTCTGGTACGAGGCCATCGAGCACAATGGCCAGTCGTCGTTTATGGATTCGACGTATAAGAACAACTACAAGGTCTTCAGGAACGTGGTTACGGATTTCGGCGCGGATAATACCGGCACGACAGATGCGTCTGCTGCGATTCAGGCTGCGATTACCGGTATGTGGTCCGCACATCGTACATTGTAGTCATAGGGTCTGCTGCGCAACTACATATACCACTCTACCATATCCAATTCCCATCCAGTTGACTAACGTGTCTTCAAGCCGGTGCATCCAACGGCCCCGACCGCAGCCAAAACGCCATGGGCACGACCGGTCAGCCCGCCGTCGTGTACCTCCCCGCGGGTACCTACCTCATGGAAAGCAGCATCCAGCTGTACGTCGGGACCGTGGTGGTTGGTGATCCGATCAATCCGCCCGTGCTGAAGGCGAGCGCGAACTTCCCCCACGACCATATCGTCTACGGCAAGGACCCGAACCATGGCGGAACGATCAACTTCTACATCGCCTTCAAGAACATCATCATTGATTCCACGGCTATCGATCCGTCGACCAGTATCACCCTGCTCGACTGGACGGTCAGCCAGGCGACACAGCTCACGAATGTCGTGTTCAGGATGCCGAATTACTCGACGGGTCATACGGGGTTGAGCACACAGTATGATTACAATAGCAATGTTATCCTGGTAGGTTGTATATCTTCATCTGTGTACCCCATCGAGCCGTATGCTGAAACTGTGGCAAAAGAACGATCTCACCTTCTACGGCGGTGTCGTCGGCATGAGGCTGAGCGGCCAACAGTGGGTCTTCAAAGGCCTGACCTTCATCGGGACCACGACCGGTGTCGTTGCCGGCGGAACCGATATCGTATTCGTGGGCTGCCACTTCGAAAATGCCGGCACTGGTATCGATGCCAGCGGGACTTCCGGTTCATTGACGGTGATCGATTCCAGCGGCACCAGCATCGGCACCCTGGTCAGCTCCTACAATTCCGGAAATGCGGGCAACTCGATCATCCTTGAGAACATTCAGATGACGAACAGCGGGAGCACGGTAACCCTGAACGGGAACACTGTGCTCAGCGGGAACGTGGCGGATACTTGGGTGCATGGGGATCTGGTAAGTGGCAGCCTGTCGTTTAGTCCGTTGGGATCTAGATCTCTGGCTGACGGATGCATCCAGTACACTTCCGGGAATCCCAGCAAGCAATATGTCTCTGGACAAACGGTGACCACTCCGCGATCTTCGGTACTCCTTTCCGATGGGAAGTATTTCACCATGCCTCCTCCAACCTACCAGGAGTATGGGGTGGACCAGGTCATAAACATCAAGTCCGTTCCGGGATACCCGGTCTACGGTGATGGTGCGACGGATGACACTGCGAACATCAATGCTATCCTGAGCCAGTACGCTGGATGCAAGATCATCTACTTCCCTGCGGGAACTTATATCGTGACGAACACGATTTTCGTCCCCGCAGGCTCGCGCATCTTTGGTGATGCATACGCATCCGCCATAAGCGCCGTCGGCAGCAACTTCTGGAATCCCGACGCCCCCACGACCATGGTCCAGGTCGGCAACGCGGGCGATGTCGGCGTCGCTCAGATCAGCGACATGATGTTCACTGTTGCCGATGTCTTGCAAGGATGTAAACTGGTACGTCAGAAATACTCTGGGGCAGGAGAGAGTCCACTGTTAACGCACGTCCCAGGTCGAAGTCAACATCGCCGGCTCTTCACCCGGCGACGTCGGTTTCTGGAACTCCCACTTCCGCATCGGCGGCGCTGCGGGCAGCAAAGTCCAGACAAACTGCGGTGGCACCCCGGACGAGTGCAAAGCCGCATGGGGCCTGATCCATCTCACCAGCACCTCCTCCGCCTACATCGAAAACATGTGGGGCTGGACCGCGGACCACGACCTGGACGGAGGCCACGCCCAGACGATCGCGACGGGACGTGGAATCCTGGTCGAAGCGACCAAGGGCACCTGGCTGGTCGGCACGGCCTTTGAACACCACACGCTGTACCAGTACAACTTCGAGTACGCGTCGAACGTGTTCACCGCACTGCAGCAGAGTGAGACGCCATACTGGCAGGGCCCGGGCAACGATCTCGCGCCCGTTCCATGGGCGGATAACCTGATCGACAGCGACCCGAACTTCACGAACTGCGCGGCGGGCGATGCCAAGTGCCGCATGGCGTTCTTCGAGCGCATCCGGGGATCCTCGAACCTCTTCCTGTACGGCGGGTGTGTCTGGACGTTCTTCAACAACTACGGCGGCTGCAGCGGGGACTGCCAGGAGAACGCGATCAGGGTCCTCTCGTCCTCGGGGCTTTATCTGTACGGCACCAACGTGAAGAGCGTGACGAACATGTTCATCAGCACGGACACGGTGATCGCGACGGAGAGCGCCAATGCTGGCGGTTGGGGTGGAGTTGTTGCGGCTTATCTGTATAATTCGTAGGGGTGAGCCGTGGGAGTTGTACTGTACGTGTGCGGTCGATAAGTCGATGTATATATATATATATAAAGCGGGCAGACATTGGTCATATATACCGATTACTGAGTGTACATTAAAAAGCCCAGAAATTGATCTGGAATGCTGTCTGTGAGCGTCTTAAGGGACCTTTGCCGTCACCATGCAAAATGCATACGGAAGGATACATCCCAGCTAGAGGAGGCAAGCTCGGCATTCAGATCGAGCGACATCGGCATGATGGAGGTTGAGGTTAGTCCAGTGAGAGCCAGGCTCGTGGAGCAACCAGTCCCTTGCATATCCAACAGCAATAACGGAGCATGGCAAACCGACGCAAGATGTCGAATATTCCCAGCAGTAGCAATAATGAATCTTCATGGAACACGGCGCGGCACAGACTTCTCAACTCTGGGCCTGAAAGGAAAAAGGGTCAGGTGCAGATCCGGATCCGGACCCCCGAAGACGGTTACTTGTTGGGATTCCGTCAAACATCTTTTTTTCTTTCTGGATTCGGTATGTATATATATATATATATAGGAAGAGGGGTTGAGATGCGCCATCCGACAGAAAGGACTAGAATATTATTATTATTATTATTATTATTATTATTATTATTATTATTATTATTATTATTATTATTATTATTATTATTATTATTATTATTATTATTATTATTATTATTATTATTATTATTATTATTATTATTATTATTATTATTATTATTATTATTGTCCGGAGAAATAAAGCGGTACGTCGATTCCAGGCACGCAGGTATATTCACCACATTCATGAATCATGAGCACTCCACGTCAAGGCAGGGGGGCTGTCTGGGCCTTGCCAGAGCGAGCGAGACAGCCGAAACCGAGGCGTGTTTCAGAGATTTGACGTGGTGGGCGTAAGTAAGCTGGCTCGTCTCGCGTGTCGCGTCGGGCCGCCGGGAGGCCCCGGCGCGGGAGGGGCCGGGTAGGGCCGGTAGGGCCGCGGGTGGACCCGGCGAGCTTTCTAATTCTGTCTGTGGTTTGTATGGTCTATCGTCAAGCCCGCAAGAACTCGAATCATTATCCGGCTTCGCGTCCCTCTAAGAGCTACTTAGCACCTGGGTTTAGGGTCGAGCGCTCGACAATGCAGCTGCACGCGCGGTCTGTCGCCCTTGATGCACCAGTCGCGATGTGCCACGGTCGCGTCGCGGTGGCTGGGCAGCGGCCAGCCTCCGCTTCCAGCCTCCTCGATATCGACTCTCGACTCCGCCTTTTTACGGCCAGCAGTTAATATCTGCGTCGGGACCACGGGCTGAGGGATGTTCACCATGCCATTGCTGAGGTGCTGATGTCGTTGTCGTCCACGTTCCTGTCCTCGTCCTCGTCCTCGTCCTCGTCCTCCTCGTCGCGACAGCCATGAACACCCCGGGCGTCACCGGCGTGAAGACTGTCAACTTCAGCAGACCGCAGCTGCAGCACATCGACTCCCGGCAGTCCATCTCCGCGTCGGACGACTTCTACTCGTTCTCGGACCAGCATTCGACCCGCAGCACCAGCAACGGGAGCAAGGTCACCGTCGTGAGATACGCGACGCCGCAGTCCCGCCACCTGCCCTCCGGAGAGTCGTCCGCCAGCCATCCTCTGGCGAACGTGGAGTCTGAGCAGGCTGCCCGGGCGCCGGTACGGCGACCGCCCACGGCGACAAGGGTGACCGAGAGGGAACCCCCGGAGACCGGCAGCACGGTGCGCTTTGGAGAAAACCAGACGACTCCGATCACCCCACGGCCGGCAGAGGGCCGACGAAGCACGATGGACAGCGATTCCGCGCCGACGCCTGGCGTCGACGACACGCCGTACATCCGGTTCGCGATTGACCAGCTCACGCGGGACGAGGAGGTGACGGGCGTGAGCAGACACGGTTCCGTTGCGAGCGACGACTACCCCGTTGAACGCTTCGTGCCGGATGAAGGGCTTGGGTACTACTCCCGTTCTGCTGGGGCCGCGAGGCCGCCGGACCGAGAACAACAGGAACGGAGGCCGAGTCTGCAACGCCAGGATTCCCAGGGCCCGGACCTCTTTGTGGCAGTCGACAAGCCGGACGACCGCTCTCAGTACCCGGATCTCGACTACGTCCCCATTGTCCTGCGGCCGTGGGCACTTGCTCTGGTCGCGCTATGTTGTCTTCTGATGATCGCCGGGATTATCTTTTGCAACGTGTGGTCGAAGAGACGGCGAGGGCTGTGGAATTATGACGGCCTGGGCGGTTCGCGATATTTCGTGTTCCAGTTCCTGCCTCAGCTGCTTGCGATTCTCATCATCATCTGGATGTTCGTCGTTCAGGCTGCCGTCTATCGCACGATACCTTTCGCCATGATGGCCTTGGGACGTCAACGTGATCGCGTTCTCCACGACCTGCCCATCTTGTCGCGCAACTTCGTGCTTCCTGACTTTTCGCATTTCCAGCACGGCGAGGCGTTGATCGGAGTTTCTCTGTTCCTGATATGGCTTGCGAACTTCATCGCGGTACCCCTGCAGAGTTGTCTTTTTCAGGCCAAGTATTACATCATTGACGGACAGGGCACATGGCGGTGGACCTCGGTGCAAGCTGTCGGTTGGGCGCTGGTGGCAGTCTACGCGCTTCTGACGATCGCGTTGCTTCTCCTGATGCTTCGCTTCACTCGCAGCTGGACGGGCCTAATGTGGGATCCGGTCTCCCTGGCCGACCTGATCCCGCTGATCCAGAGATCGAACATCCTGCACTACTTTGAGCGCTCGGAGACGGCGCCTGACGTGCGCGATGTCGTGCCCCCGAGGACGCTGCGGCTGGGCTACTGGCGGATGTCGAATCAGCCGGACATATTCTACGGGATTGGCGAGGAGCGCGCGCCCATGCGGAATCCATCCTTGCAACAGCCCGTGACAAAGGAGAAGCAATCCGACGTCTCGAATACAGACTCTCTCGACCTGGAGCAGCAGAGGACGCTGGTAAATGAGCCGTTCGAGCGGACTCTTTACTCGCCATTCACCCGATACCGGTGGACCGTCTGGTTCCTCCGGGACAGCTCCGTCGCGACATGGATCGTGATCGTTTTCGTCCTCTTCATCGCTTTCGTGGTGGTCAGCTTCGCGAGCGAGGGGATCGAGCGCGGATTCCTGCCCCGTCTCCCCACGCTCCCCTCGGCTGACGGCTTCTCGCCCTCCAACTTCGTCTTCAGCTTCGTCCCGTCGCTGATCGGAACCGTGCTCTTCCTCGCCTGGCAGCCCATCGACGTCTACTTCCGCGCCGTCCAGCCCTTCGCCGACCTGTCCTCCCCGGACGGCGCCCCCGCCGAGCGCAGCCTGCTCCTGTGCTACCCGTCCCGCCTGCCCCTCGAGACCACCCTCCGCGCCCTCTCCGCCCGACACTACAAGGTCGCCTGGACCTCCTTCATGGGCGTCGCATCCCTGCCCATCCCCGTCCTCGCCGGCGGCGTCTTCCAGGCCCTGTACTACCCCTCCCGCAACCAGGTCCGCATGGCGACCTTCCTCCCCGCATACTACACCCTCATGGCCTTCTGCGGGCTCTACGCCCTTTCGTTTCTGATCATCTGGCCCCGCCGCAAGCGGTACCTGCCGCACGACGTCCGCACCCTCGCGGACGTGATCAGCTTCCTGTACCTGAGCCCCCTGCTCTCGGACAAGGCGCTGCGTGATGCACGGTCCAAGGCGGATCTGGCGACGCGGCTGGTCGTCCACTCGCCATCGGCGTCGGCTTCGGCGTCGGGAGAGCGGGAGTCGGAGTCGGAGCCGGAGAAGGAGCCGGAGCGGCCCGTGTACGGGTTCGGGATCTACAGGGGCCGCGACGGGAGGGAGCATCTGGGGATCGACCGGCTGCGGAGGCCCGGGAGGCCGGAGATGCTGATCTCGGCTGCGCGGATGAAGTGAGAGAGCGGCGAGCCGTGATTCACGGTCTTCGACATTTTTATCTTCATCATTTTCAGCATCGATAACGGCGTTACGGGGCACACGATTTATGAGGTATGAGAAGTACTTAATTTACGACGTATTAATGATGATGATGATGATGATGATGATGATGACAATGCATATACATACGACAATTTCCCTGTTTATGATTCTTTGTCTATTTTCTTTACTCGGTTTCTCCTTTTCCGGGTCAATATCTAATATTCCATTCAACTTGGTGAGAGGGAGGACGTCTTGAAAATCATAATGTCCTGTTGTCATGTGGAGTCTGGAGTTTGAATGGATAGATGATTCGGGCGCTTTTTTCCCCCTCTCTTTTCTTCATTCTTGTGTCTTTTTCCTTCAGGTAGTAGTAGATAAGTAAAATGAGGATGAATCTGACCATCATCATCATTATCATCAAGGAACATTTATTTTTTCTTCCTTGCGAAGGTATATTGCTAATGTGAAAGAGAAGTCATTCCTATCATATCTCGCTGGTAGGTAGTATCTCAACAATGCTAGCTACTCCGTCATGGTAATCATGTATTGCAATCAGAGCTGATGACTCCGTAACGTCAGCGCAATAAGAGAAGCCGTGAGCGAGCCGGCGAGGGAGATCGCTGCTCATTTTAAACGAGTCCGTTAGTTTTGGACATTTTGTAGAGAATCAGAGAGCCTTGTGCGGTGGATAGATGAGGACTTACAATACGTATGCTTCAACCCCGCAACATAGCACGCAACCACAACCTCCCTCACCCGCCCACGCAGCCCGGCGATATAATGCGCGTCAGAGGTCGCCCGTCGGATGATCTCCTCCGCCCCGGGCACCGTCAACCTCCGCTCCAACTGCCTCCGGAACTCGCTCTCCAGCGCGGCACTACTGGCCGTGATACCGCCCGTGATGCCGAAATTCGAGAAGAGGAATAATCCCCCCGTCGCCATGGCGATGTCCTTGGGTTCCAGCAGGGCCGTCATGCTGACGAAGACGCAGGCCTGCGCGATCCCCGTCCCGAAGCCGCCGGGGATGATGTAGAGGGATTCCCATACATTAGTGTCTCCGTTCCAGCGGAACAAGAGAAGGGTGTAAGTAATGGAGGCGATCAGGCCCGCGCTCACAGCGAGTGGCTTGTACCGGCCGGTGCGCCTGATGATCGTCCCCGCGACGAGCCCTCCCGCCGCGTTGCCCGCGACGGCCGGGACGAGGTGCGCACCTGCGGCGGTGGCGGACGCGCGGGAAGTCACCTGGAAGTAGAGCGGGACGCAGAACATCATGCTCACGTGGGAGAAGATCTGTAGAGACATGACGGCGTAGCTGGCTGGAACGTTGGGTTGGCGGAGGATGCGCAGGGAGAAGATGGGTTCTGGGGCGATGTAGGCTTCCACGAGGATGAAGAGGATGAGGGAGATGGTTCCGGTGGTTGAGAGGAAGAGGGTTTGCAGCGAGAGCCAGGGGAATTTTTGTCCGCCGAGGTCGAGGAGGAGGATTGCGGACACAATGGCTGTTGCGAGACATAGGATGCCGAGGAAGTCGACTCGTTTAAGCTTGGATTTGCTGGTGATGGTTTGATCTGGGCTGTCAATTGGGCTAAGGGGCTGGGGCGGTTCTATGTGCAGCTTGAGGATGACGAGGAGGGCGGTGATGCAGAATAGAGGGGCCTGGATGAGGAATACCCTGCTTCCTGTTAGTTGAGATCTAAGATTGAGTTGAATTCGAACGAATAGAGCATGGAGTGTACCATCGCCATCCGAACGTGTCTGTCAGCCAACCGCCCGTAGGTCCTCCGAGGCTGCGGCCCAGAGTCATGGAGATGTTGACGTAGGCACGCCATGCGGCGATTTCCCTCTTCGGGACGAGATCTGGAAATTAAACGCATAGTCAGTCAATGCCTGGCAGCCAGAACATGACAAGTCCAATCAGTGTACTGTACCTGCGATAATCACAGCGGCAACCGTTATTGTCCCTGCTCCGCCAATTCCGCTGATCGCTCGGCCCAGAATGACCTGCCACATCTCACGACCAAGGCCGCTATATATCGGTCTCTGGTTAGCTAACCCCGGTCCCCGTATCGTTATAACTGCTAATACAGTCCAGATAGGATGGATGACTGTCAAGAGGCGTACCATATCAGACTTCCCAAGGCGAAGAAAGCGTATGCCAGCAGGAGAAGCGGTTTGCGGCCGTATATGTCGCTCAGCTTGCCATACTACATCCATTGATTGTCCAGTCAGTGCCTTCTGATCTATACAATATGTAAATAATGCAAGGTCCGAGTGTGGACACCTACCACAGGCTGCGCGACGCATACACCAAGCGTGTATGCCGTTGACAGCCAGTTTGCATCCTGGAAGCTGGCGAACTCGGACGAGATCTTTCCGGCCGAGGCGAAGACGAGAGTCGTGTCTGCGTTCGCGATGAATTCACCTGATGGAGTGTTAGAATAGTAATAATATGGAGAGAAATATGTAGTTGCATGTGTCGAATTCCACATACCCAGCAATAGAACGGAGATCACGCCCCAGATGCTTGTTGTGCCTTTGACGCTGCCATCTTTAGCACCTGGTTGAGGTGGTAGAAGTAATCTTTCCGGGTCATTTTCTTCTAGATCTTTGGTAATGTCTGGTGGAGCAGGTGTTTGTGCCTTTGTGATCGTCCCGTACGAAGAGTGTCTTCCCGTTGGACTTCCATTGCTCGCGATATTCAACGCAGTCGATTCATCGGCGCCGTTTTCCGGACCGGCTTGGACCTCGTTGGTCAGTCCCATCTCATCCTATGGAATGGAACGTGATGGGTCTCTGAAGCTGCAGGCTCAAGAAACGAGACATAAAATTTTCTTGAGGGACAGAAACATCATGGAGATATCGAGGCCATCGACAGGCACCTTCTGACTCAGGTACAGGGTATGGCACCCCACCACCTGCCGGTCTTCCGAGCCCTATCGGAATGCATTATTTCGACGGAGAGCAAAAAGAGATGCAATGTTGGATTCGATTAGCTATGAAGTAAAATACCCCGGTTCTTGGCGTTGGACTCTGTGGAGGACTCGGGAGCACGTCATAGCCGCTAAAGATTCGGAAGCACGATACGGCGCGGTGGCTGTCGGTCCGGAGATTGGATGATGGCCTTGTACGGGGTACTTTGCTAACATTAAGCCTCACGTCCATGGCCAATATTGGTATTGAACGGTGGAGAACTGTGTCTGGATTCGGGACTCTTTTCGGTGGATGGCAGACGGTGGGCTGGTGAAGCTTTCTGTTGCCTCAGTACGCTCCATGTTCGATCCGACGACATCCAAGAAAGGGAGCCTCCATCGCGCACCATTGTCACAGACGCAGTGGATGGAAAGGACACTGTCATTTCAGGGCGGTGTAACCGGACATGGTTGAGTGTCAAGTGTATCATTTGATCGGACATCTCACCGTCAGCATGCTCACTGTCGTGCATGGCAGGATCCCCATCTTCCTCCACCGCTTCGACGCACGGGGCAGCTCCACCACCTCCACGCCAATGCTTCGAGTGGCCAGATAAACACCGCCCCAGATGGCATCATCTGCTAGGGGGATGGCGCTCTCCACAGCGGATTCGGATAAGCCTGGTGCGTCCCCAACCGCCATGTCTTATCGGTGGCAGCTTGTCCGCTGCAATCCATCTGTCTTCGGGCTCGACCAAGGCTTCAATGCGCGCTGAACGGAAATCATGAAGGGCGCCTCGGTTCTGCTGGGCGCCTTCTCGGGGCTGCTTGCAATTCACGAGGCATTGGCCTTGGAATATCCCAGCAATGGAGTCCAGCAGCCCTTGGAGGACCACTCCGCTTCGAAGGGACGTCCAAACATCGTCTTTATCCTGACCGACGACCAGGACCTGCAATTGGACTCTCTTGAGTATACACCTCTGACACTCAAGCATCTGAAGGAACAGGGCACGTTCTACAAGAACCATTTTGTGTCAACTGCCCTGTGCTGTCCGTCGCGGGTGAGCCTGTGGACCGGACGGTATGCTCACAACACGAACGTGACGGATGTGAAACCTCCATACGGTTAGGAAGACTCACTGGATCTTTTCCTTCAGCAGGATGCTTACCCGGAACAGGAGGCTATCCAAAATTCGTTCAACAAGGATTCAACTCCAACTTCCTCCCCGTCTGGCTGCAACAGGCCGGGTACGACACATACTACACAGGCAAGCTCTTCAATGCGCACACTGTCGACAACTACAACTCTCCCCACGTGGCCGGGTTCAATGGATCCGATTTCCTCCTCGATCCGTATACCTACTCGTACCTGAACGCCACCTATCAGCGGAACCACGATCCCCCTGTCAGCTATGAAGGCCGGCATACGGCGGACGTTCTTGCTGAGAAGGCGTTTGGGTTCCTGGAGGATGCGATTGCAGGGGAACGGCCCTTCTTCCTGGGGATTGCACCCGTGTCTCCACATTCGAACCTTGAACCGGACCAGCACATCAGTCCAAATGAGTCATGGCATGGTAGTATTAAGATGACAGCCCCAATCCCGGCAGAGAGGCATAAGCATCTGTTCCAAGATGTGAAAGTTCCCAGGACAGCACATTTCAATCCAGACACGGTAGGTGATGGTGTGCTTCTATAGGGTGAGGGTTGAATTCTGACTTCAACGAAGCCCAGCGGCGTCAACTGGATCAGTCGTCTTCCGAAACAGAACCAGTCCAATGTCGACTACAACGATCACTTTTATCGCTCGCGCCTGCGCGCTCTGCAGACAGTTGACGAGCTCGTTGATGGCGTTGTCACTCGTCTTGCAAAGAGCGGCCTCCTCGACAACACATACATCATCTACACCTCGGACAATGGGTACCATATCGGCCAACACCGGCTGCAGCCCGGCAAGGAGTGCGGGTTTGAAGAGGATATACGCGTTCCGCTGTTCATCCGCGGGCCCGGTGTCCTAGCGAATCGCGTCGAGGAAGCGGTCACAACGCACGTCGATCTTGTGCCGACTATATTTGAGATCGCAGGAATTGAACAGAGAGACGATTTTGATGGGACTCCGGTTCCTCTGAAGGAGGACTCTAACAGCACACGCCACGAACATGTGAATGTCGAGTATTGGGGGTTGGCTCTTCCAGAGGGCGAGTTTAATACTCTAGGTAAGGGCTACAGACCAATGGGATGGTGATATGGAAATTTTCCCGTAGAGCAATTGACGTCCGGTATGCTAATCGAGACGGAATTTAGGTCCCGACAATCCAGCCATTATAACGAACAATACGTACAAGGCGCTTAGGATAATCGGAGATGGCTACAATCTGTATTATTCTGTCTGGTGCAGCAACGAGCATGAGCTGTACGATTTGACGGTAAGCTACGCAGACGCTGAAAATCCGAGTTGACTCTCTCCTAATTGTAATACCGCAGAGCGATCCCTACGAACTCAACAATATATACCCCAAGGGCCGCGTCGAGGATGCCAACGATATCAGCATCCTTGGCTACCCCTTGTCCCAGGTGATTCCCAGGTTGGACGCTCTCTTGTTGGTCTTGAAGTCCTGCAAGGGAATTACCTGCGTCAAGCCATGGAACGTCTTACACCCTGCAGGAGATGTCCAAAACCTGCGCGATGCATTAAGCATCAAATACAACACCTTTTACCACGAGCAGGCCAAGGTTTCTTACGACCGTTGCGAATCCGGGTATATACTCGACGCCGAGGGGCCACTGACTCCACTTGTCTACAGAGATGGGCTGCCTTGGCATGATTGGGTATAAACATCCGGAGAAAGAAGCTAATTTAAACTACATGCATGAAATATGAAATACACAGTAGAGAAAGATAAAGAAACGACCTAACATGGTTGGCAGGCCGATTACCCCATGGTGCGTGTGTGGCTCCCCCAACACGTGCCAGGTGATCCAGATTCCAGCAGGTGGAGTGCGGAGTACATGGACTGAAAAACACCGGCCCTCTTGTAATTACCCAGATAGACGGATTATGTTCATGCGATTGATCTATTATTTTGGATTTTAATAGCGGTAGTGGCGGAGGATATAAGAAGACGCGCATGGAATACGATTATCACCAATGTGTCGCTCTCGGAATAAAAACAACAGCATGATTGGACAAGTGAACCAAAGATAAAAGATGCATGATCTTAGTAACAGAGCTTACCCCTGGTGATTATTTCCAGTATCGTACGATTCATACACACCGCGTTGTGGGGACGCTCTGTTGCGTCAAATCCTCGATAATTGCGCCATCGCTCGCGTATCGAGACTCGACGTTGGAGGACATGTACTACGTACGCGTCGCACGGAATTCCCCCGACTCAAGAGAGACATGGAAGCTGAAAGGTAGCACAATCAGTCCTTCACCCTGGCCCGAGTATAAATATTCATCTGGCAATGAGCCATGTGTGCTGCTGGTTGCAAAATCTCAGGTTAATTCGACTTGCAGCTTGGCGGTCTTGACGCCATAACTGTCACCATGAGCCGTCCTGCCGAGTCTGATCTTGACACCCCGGCTCCAGCAGAGAAGGACGTGAGCGATGCAGTAGTGTCGGGCGTTAGTGAGATCGAGTTGGGCGTCGTTGTACAGGACTGGACTGAGGCAGAGGAGCGGAGGGCCAAGACCAAGTTTGTATACCTCCCATAATTCATTGACATCATTCCATTCGGGGATTACGAAACTAATATGATTTCCTTGACAGGATTGACTTCATTCTTCTCCCCGTCCTCGGGCTGGCGTTCTTCGCGCTGCAGATGGACCGGGGAAACATCAGCAGCGCCCTGACGTCGACAATCACGAAAGATCTGGGGATAACGACGAATGAGATTAATATCGGAACCCAGCTGCTGTCTGCGGGGATTGTTCTGCTCGAGTTGCCGTCTAATATTGCTCTGCAGAAGGTAAGTTTCTTCCAGACAAATGCAAAATGAGCATATTCTACAGTACAATTACTACTCGACTTATGTTTTTCTCGAATCACGCCACAAGCGTAGCAAAACAAGATCCCCGGATGATGCTCTTTTCTCTATATTTATGATCTGTAGCCGTGAAGCTGTAACTTTTGCTAATAACACAACTTACAATTAGATCGGGCCCCAGATCTGGCTGTCCGGACAGATCATTGCCTGGGGCCTAGTAGCCACATTCCAAGCCTTTATTTCAAACTATCCCAGCTATCTCGCCACAAGGCTTCTGCTTGGGCTTCTCGAAGCGGGCTTTATTCCAGGTACGGAAGTCTACTCTTGAATCAACACCAATCGAAGAGGATATGGAACTAACCGCAGTAACCTTAACTACAGGCGGTCTCTACTATCTGTCGACATGGTATAAGAAAAATGAAACGAGCTTGCGAATTACTTTATTCTTCCTGGGCCAGATGTTCGCTGCCGCAACGTCGTCCCTCATTTCAGCCGGGCTGCTCAGGCTCACGGGGAAGGCTGGTCTGGCGGGATGGCGGTGGATCTTCCTTGGTAAATACATCAGAAGTGCTTCTTACCTGTCCCTTCTCTGATCATAGACTTATTATTTCTCTTATTCGAACATACAGTCGAAGGCCTCATCACCATCTTCGCCGGCATCGTCTTCGTCCTCTTCCTCCCTCCCGCCGTCGGCAACGGCAAGCCCCTCATCAGCCTAGGAGGCCGCTGGAGCTACTTCACCGAGCGCGAATCGCACATCATGCGGAACCGCGTCCTCCTCGATGACCCGAACAAGGCCAAGGGACACATCAAGATCTCGGGATCCGACATCCTGTACACGTTGCGGCAGCCGAGGGTATGGCTGCACGTGCTCATCACGTTGTCGTCGATATGCACCGTGCAGGGTCTGTCGACGTACACGCCGAGCATGATCAAGTCTTTCGGGTTCGGGGCCATCAGGGCGAATGCTCTGGCGTCCGTGCCGACGTATTGTGCGATTGTGTTTACGTTGGTTTTGTCGTATTTATGGTGAGCTCATTATCCATGTCATGTACAGTACTTTAAGTCCAGAATACCCTAACGTGCATGCCGTTTACAGTGACAAGACAGGCCACCGAGGTCCATTCGTCCTGTTGGCAGCTACGTGGAGTCTCATCTCATACGCATGCCTGAGGACTGTGCCCGCTAGATCATCAAAATGGCACAAGTATGGAGTCATCGCCGTGGCCAATGTCCCTTTTGCAACTATACAGTAAGTTATGTCATACCTACCTATCTAGGTACCTACCTATTCAAGTGGGAGAAAAAGGACCACTGACGTGTGTGTGCCATTTTGTCAGTATCCTAAACATCGGCTGGCTCTCCGTCTACTGCAAGACACCGCAAGAGCGCAGCGTTTCGATGGCGTAAGTGTCTCGTTTTCTTTCCTCTCTAAGATTTCCAGATCCCCATTGTCACCAAAACTTACAATGACTCTAACACACCACAGCATAATAGTCATGGCCGCAAATGCCGCCGGAATCCCCGGATCCCAGATCTTCCGGGCGGACGATGCTCCTCGCTACCTGCGTGGTCTGACGGTCATCATGGCGGTGGCGGCGTTCTGCTGGCTTATGACGGTTGTGCAGAATGTGCAGTATTATATCAGGAGAAAGAGGAGGGAAAGGGAGAGTTTGGGGTTGAGTAAAAGCCCTAATAATGGGACGGAGGAATGTGAGGCTTAGACCACATATATAGAAGACTAAGCGTTCTCCTCCTGGGAAGATTGGGATGATGACTTGATTGATATCTAAAATATGGACTTCATGACGAAATAGATCACAGAGTACACGAACCTAGTAGTGATTTCAGATACCTAGCATTCTTGTTTTACATATAAGTTATTGTCGGAGATCATGTCTAATCCTGAGGTCGAGAGAAGGCAAGGCGACGGGCTGAGCCCTAAGCCCAGAACTGTCGGCCCGGCGGAACCTATATCTCCGAGATAAACAGTTGTGATTAGTCAGCAGACACGTGGATATTGTCTTTGAATCCGGAGTCGGCCGGGGACAACTGCCAGCATTCGGTCTTGGCCTTGACGCGGCAGAGAACAAGATCTTGATCGTTCGATGCAGGGTCTCCGGCTGTCGCACGATAGCATAGTGCATGAAAGGCTGAGCTCAGCTGCCGCGCGACCTTAATCTGTTTAATTCAAACATACGCCAGATGCCTGCTCCGTGCAGCTATGCCTTCGAGTGTATTGCTCAAATTGTGCTGCCTGACGGGGCCTGTATCATATCGGTTGAGGATTGAAGGCTTTCTGTTCTATCTAACAGAGCTGGGAGAAGGTCAATAGCGTCTCCTGCTGCGCCATAAATCAATTTACCACCCGATTTCCTTTTCAGGAATCCTGCGGAGGCCAGAATGGTCTACTGCGGGAGACCGAGCACTGGATGCCAGAACTGCCGAAAAAGGCATATCAAGGTATGCATACTTAGCCATGATAATCGGCTTCCTATCTCTATCCTGTTTAGTTAGTTGCTTACAGTTGAAACAAGTGCGATGAGACCGTCCCGGAATGCAAGGCATGTGTCAGGACTGGCCGGACATGTCCTGGCTACAAAGACCCGTTTGATGTCATGTTGAGGGACCAGACAGCTGCAGTCCACAGAAAGCACCGCTCACAAAAGAAACAAGATGCCAAGGAATCTGATAATCGCACTAAAGTAATGTCGTCATCATCAGGCAGTTCCAAGGCCTTAGTCTCAACCAATGGATCAACAGTTCAGCCCTCTACGTCTGAAATCTATTTCCCTGTCTCCAGTCCATTTCCACGATCTCTCAATCAGCCGTTGGAAGAAACGGCCATATCGTTCTTTTTCCAACTCATATCTGTGGCGCAGAAGGATCCGCAGACTCTTAACGGGTTTATAGAGCTTCTCCCGTTGGTGTACTCCAACGCGAAATCAAGCCCGCACCTGCATCTTGCTACAGCAGCTGTTAGTCTTTTCTCCGTGGCTGCTTGGACGGGTGACCATTCTTTGATCCGTTTATCCGAGTTGTGCTTTTTCAGGGCCATCTCGCGTACCAGAGTCGCGATTGGAAACAGTGCCGAATGCAACTCTGATGAGACCCTCATGGCTGTTCTTCTGCTTTCAAGATATGAGGTCAGTCGAGAACCGCGTTCCCGCGTCCATATATCCGCAATGCTTCATCAGCGTCCTTCTATACTACCTTCTCACTATCCTCTTTTTGATGAAGGAGTTGTGCTGACCGCCGTCACAGGAGTTGACAGCCGCGAAGGAGTTCAAAGCTCCCGAGAAAACGCACCTTCGTGGGGCTGTTGCATTAGTTAACAACAGAGACCCCAAACAGCTCGAGTCCTTTTTGTCGAAAAGCCTAGCGACCTCAGTCCAGTGGCAAATCGTAGGTCGAGTGGCTGCTTTGATCTCGACAGCGGTAACTGACGAAACGGCGTGACAGGTCAAGTTTTCCTTGGGGTTATTTTGTCCAATTATCAAAACGCCGAAGCTATGGCCGCTGCTGTCCCATCTGCCTCCTCAGACAGTGGCTGCGCGATTGACTATGGCTGCCTTTGAAATGGTCAACCTCCGAGTTGCATGGGAAGAGGCGCTTTCGTTACCTTTTGAAAAGCAACGAATCTTGGATATCATGGAGATGGCGATTGATGTTGATCATCAGCTAACAGCCTGGGCTTTCTCTGTTCCGCTGCACTGGATCCCCGTCCCAGCGTCGAGTATCCCACAATCCGTACGCGACGCTGGGATCTACCGTGATCGATGTGATTGCTACTTCGACATGTGGGTAGCATCAACGTGGAATTACTACCGCGATTCCAGGATCGTCGTGCAGGCCATACTTCTCGATTGCATATCCATGCTCCCAGACGAAGCGCCCCCGGATAGCGCGCAACGTGCTCTAACAACCATCCAGTGTCTCGTCGACGATATCTGCGCCACGGTGCCATTTTATCTGGGCAGTCAGAAAGAGCCTGCTCATCTCAACATGACTGGTATCGAATACCCCTCTGCTGCGGGACGACCGATTTCTGAAGCACACAGGCGATCGGCCCCCCTCCTGGGAGCCTGGTTTCTTCTTCCATACCTGGATAATATCTGCTGCCCGCAGCTAGGCCTTTGTGAGGAGCAGCTGAAGTGGATCGGAGAACAATGTCAACGGATCCGCCGGATATATACTTTTGGGCAGTCTTGTACTGGCGATGGGCGCCGGTGACTTTTTATGCAGGACGGAATTTGTCTACTCCTTGCTATGTTTTCTAAATGTACTCTAAATGTACTGTACATTATTATGTGCGATTCACTCCATGTATTATATATTATGTTGCATTTAAACTTTGTGTTTCTAGGCTTTTGCCGTTGCGCAACACTGGATCCGGTATTGGGAGTGGAGGGGGTATCAGGAAGCTAACTGCCCAGTTTCTGTATTCCATGTCCCACTTTGTGAAGCTCTTGGAAAAGCATACAAGTGTCCTTGATCCTAGGAGCACCAGATACCTACATCCTACACTATCATACAAATATACTATACACACGTGATAATTCCATCTCTTCTCCTCTACCCTCTCCCGCCGTCTCACGCCAGTTCACACTCGATCAAACTCTCAACCCCATTCTCATAGCTCCAGATCTTCAGGATCTTCAACCCCGCCTTCTCGAGCAGCTGTCGCCACTGCTGCTCCTTGCGCTCCCCTGACGACACCATCGTCATCATCATGAGGTCCAAAGCCGTCAGCTGCCAGTCAGCCTCAATGTCTGGGATCACGTTCTCGTTGACGAGCAGCTTGCTGTAGCCCGGTTTCATGGCGGCGGTGAGACGCGCCAGGATCTGCAGGCACACATCGTCCGGCCAGTCGTGGAGGATGGAGTGGAGGTAGTAGGCACGGGCACCTGTGAGGTAGTCTTATTGAGCGACGTGCCATGAGATTCGAGTGATTGCTACACATGGTGCTGCAGCGGGTGGAAAGGGGGTTGATATGGGCAGTATGATCAGGATGAAGACATCGACATACCTTTGATAGGCTCTCAGTGAAGAAGTCATACGCTGTCGGCTCGATGGCTGGATCGATACGCTCAATCTGTCCGATAACAGCAGGCAAGTCCTGCAACACCAACCGTCCCGGCGCAGTGGGGTGCTTGCGGTGGAATTCTTCGATATCATGACCAAGACTTCCGCCCACGTCGACCAGCAGAACCGCGTCCTCGTCAGTCCGAGCTCCCTTGACTAACAACTCCTGAACGGGATAGAAGTCCGGGTCCATCCAGCTGGGCCGGCCCTCGCGGTACGCGCCCATGTGGTTGTTGAACTGCATGAGCACGGGCTGATCGTCATGGGCCCAGGCGAACCAGTGCTGGGATTTGTTGAACGCGCACTGGAAGGGGCCGTCGACTGGGTTGGTGGAATTCTTGTATCCGGTCTTGGAGAGGTATTCGGGTGCTTGTAGATGGCGGCGGTGACGCAGTTGCCACTGTTGGGATGTTAACTTGTCTCCTTCATATCGGTTCGGGAAACGGGACAATCTATATACGCACATGCAAGGGAAGCCATCAGCGTACTTGGGGACAGCCAGCGTCCTGGAGAGGTTCGTTGGTCTATATTCGTCTGGTCCCGTTTCCTGGATGATGCCCATGGTTGCGAGATGCTTCATAATACGGCCTGGTTGAGCATTAACAATGTCTTCCAGAGACTTGAAGATGCCTTTGATTTGGAGTGGACGGCAACTCACTCAACAGCGCCGGCTCAGCACCGGTTCTACTTGCAAGTTCATCAACCTTCTTGGGGCTGCAATCATCGCTGGCCATCAGTGAAAAGAGACCCATCCTTATCGCAGTATCGATAGCTGCATACAGTGTTCCCTGACCAGCATCGTCCTTTTTAGCAGGTGTACTCCTCCCAATTATACTTATGATCAAGGACTCACCTCCGCCCAGCAAAGCCTTATGATGGTCTCTCTCGGGGTTTCGAGGGCTCGAACAAGCGACCGAGCAGCCCTCAACAACTGCAAGCGGCCTCGACGGTCATTGTGCGAGAAGACTTCTCCGTACGAAGCAATCTCCGCGAGCAGCCCTGGGACACTTTCGCCATAGCAGGGGGACGTGGCAATGAGATCGATGGAGGGGTCCTTGATGGCTTGGGAGCCGTTGGAGGTGCCATTGGAGGTGCCGTTAGAGGATCTATTGGAATGTCCGTTAGCGGGACCGTTAGAGATCTCGTTGGAGTTACTGTTGCTTGCTGGCATCTTTGCTTGAACGATTTAAAAGCAGCTGATAACCAAAGCAGAAGCTGGGAACAGTGGACAGGGACACAATATGCAGAACAGGGATGATGCTACGCGACCCTATGAACCAGCAACCTGATATATATATATCCAGACATATGTATGTGGAGGTATAAGTATACTCAGCATGTACATATATGTATATGGGCCCGCTCTAAATACCTTCTCGAGCCCTCCCCCCCCCCCCACCTCCAAATAGCGAAATATGACATCCTTGTCAAGCTCTAATTGAGCCAAATAACAGACGCAAATTTCATACCATTCCACACTGCCCCCCCCCCCCCCCCCCCCGGGGATCTCCTCACTGTCTTGCTCGCTGCTTTCAAACTATCAGCAGATCTAAAATCAGAATAAGAGAGAATAGTATATTCAGAAATTATAATCTATCTCGGGTCAATTAAGCAGAATGCATACATAGTAATAAAGTTATCAAGTACGCGCTTTCAAATACCTCCGAAAAGGCCCAGAAGTGGCGTACATACAGATGCTTAACGAGGTGTTGATATCTGCTCTTAATAATACCGCGTCACCAACCAGCAACTGCTGCGCCGCATCCGCAGTTCGTCATCCCTGGAGGCCTGAAGCAAAGCTTCCTGCAGACTACTGTAAACCTCCTGCATGTGAACCTTTCAACCTTATTTTCTTATTATTTTTAAATTTTATTATTAGTTTCTTTTCTCTCGTTGGATGTGTCTCTCCACTCGCCGGCGTTCCTGAAGACTAATCTGACACTGTCTCCCCATTAAGTCCTTGGACTCGGTGTGATACCGAGCAGGGAGCAGTTTTGTAGTACGAAGCATACAGCTCCCCGGTAAATAGTCGCACGGAAATCCCTGTTCTTGTCCTGACTATTAGGCTATTACCTTGGGTCTGGAGTAATGCTCTTCGACACGGTATGGAAATAGCCGCGTTAAACCTAGGTAGTCGCTGGCTTGCAGCCGGGGGAATTAAGGCCTCGTAGCATGGATAATGGCTCCAAAACTATGTACTCTATTCGAGTGTGTACAGTTCATTGACACGTTTCTTATACATCCAACTTGGGTCTTTTTTTTCGCCCTGTTCACGGTTTCGTTTCTAGTTCAGTGTTTATTTTTCTTCTCCCGCTTACTCGGAGCCTCAAGTAATTCACTGATTTGCAATAATGGCAGACTCAAGGGCGTCTGCGGACGGTTCCGGCCAGGATAGAGGTCCAGCAATCATCGCCATCATGTGGACCCTCACCGCCATATCAACGGTGTCGGTGACGTGCAGGCTGTTCGTCAGATTTAAGGTAGTGAAAAATCCCGGCCTCGATGACTATCTGATAGCATTGTCTCTGGTGAGCCTCTAGAAACTCCTTGTCTCTGTTCGTTTTGCGCTCCAGAAGCAGGAGTAACGACTTCCAGGTCTTCGGATACGTGTACGTCAGCCTCACAACAGCGTCCGTGAAGGCAGGATACGGCAAACACACGGCTGCCCTCGACCCTGATGAGTCCAGTCGTGCTGTTATGCTCAATTTCGCCGGCTTTGCCCCCGGCGTCTTGTCGTTCGTGACGCCAAAACTGGCAGTTGTCGCACTGTTGACGAGGATCATGAATCCCAGCGGAAGGACCAAGATCTTTCTATGGGCATTGACTTGTGTGAGTGGACTATTTATTGTGGGATGCGTTATCATCCTTTATGCCCAGTGTGATCCGCCAAAGGCGCTGTGGGATTCCACCGTTGAGAACCCGAAATGCTGGGATCCGACGATACTCGTGGACTATTCTATCTTTGCAGGAGGTGGGTTGACTCCATCAACATATCAACGGGATGGTAAACTGATTAGAGCAGCACTGTCGGGGTTCGTTGATCTGTATCTCGCGGTGTACCCGGCCACCGTGCTGTGGAAACTCAAGATAAACATCAAGAAGAAGATCGGTCTGAGTGTTGCTCTAGGCCTTGGGTTGTGGTAAGTTCGTTTCTTCATGTCCTCATAGACCGAATCATTTCTTGTAGTCCATAGATGGCAGTTAACAGGAAATAATAAAACATATAGTGCCTGCGCTGTCGCCATCTACAAATGCACCCGTGTTCCAGGACTCAAACAGAAGTCTGACTTTACCTGTAGGGACCACCAAGCTGCAAACTCGCGCACATGAGATGCTAACTAACCGCTGTATCCTCAGACAGCACGGCGGACCTTGTTATATGGACAAAGTAAGCATGACCTAAATGCGACGCACCCTGTATCACAATCATTGGAACCTCCTTGACTGACATCCCCCCCTCGCGGTCCAAAACAGCATGGAATCGAACATCATCATCATCGCAGCCTGCATCCCGACCCTCGCTCCTCTCCTGGACATGGTACTCGGCAGGAAAGTGCTCGGAAGCAGCTCGGGTGGGCGATACCACAGCAGTCAATACGGCAAGCGCAGCGGTCATATCCGGACATCCAGCTATGAGCTCGGGAGCGAGAAGCGATCCGTGGCAAGGGATACCGTGAGAGAAACTGAAGGGAGCCAGGAGAGCATCTTGCCCGGGGATGAGATCAGCGGGAACGCGATCCAGAGAAGGGACGACGTCGTCGTCGAGTATGAGGATCGGCGTTCGGAGAACAACGACGGTTCCTCGAAGTGGAGGAAGGATTTCTAGGTCCGGTACTTCCTTGCGACTTATCCAGATTCCTGAAATAGTCTCATGCTCGGTATGTATATACGTGGTCTACTTGTCGATATCCCGTACTGATCCGGGTTTTTTTTTGTGATATTGTATCTAAGATATGGATATATTTCCCACATCTTGGAGGTTATATATGTTACCCTCAAATCTGGCTCTGCTACTATTGTATAAATAGCCGATGAATTTCCCTTTGCTGTCTGCAGATTACATTATATGTCTATGCAGCTAAAACATATCTGTATTTAGTTATGTCTGTGTCGATGTATGTCACTTGTCCCTTCTTTTTCCTGTCTATTGTGTGCTATACTCAAAATGGTATTCTATACGTCCTATTGTATGCATGCCTGGTTGCATCCTTCAGTGTTGTCCATTTCCTATCCAGGTTTTATAACCCTGTATCCTTTTCCTCTCGGTGCTATGCTCCTTGCTAGCTGTACAGTCGAGAGCATACATTTTTTTCCTGCACACTGTCCATTACAAGTCAACCCTAGCGTTTCACTGCTTTTATTCGATTCAATAGACTATCAAATCATATTCGCAACCATTGCTAGCAGTATCCTCGGAAGGGTCTATTTGTGTGGGCATTATTTCTGTTATCTTTGAATTCATAAACTTCAGCCAGACTCTCTATCACCATTTGAGGTCATCTTCTTTGCATTGGGATCATGCATGAATGAAATTTAGCTCTTTCCCATGCTTAATAGTCTGCTGAAACTTATTTGGAACGTAATTAACCTTAAAATCTCCTTACTGTGGCTCTGATGGTGAACCTATCCACTTTGTCCTTGTACACCATTCGTGGATAGATATCCATGTTGACACAGAGACTAACGACACACTTTTCGCTTCCTTAAAGCGTTCTTGACATTCATTTTCTGAAACATAGAGACGTGGACAACCAGTCCTTTTCGGAATTCAGCCGGCCACTGGGTTTCACATTCTGCAGGTTGTGTCTCCTCCACGCCCTTCAATCTTAGGGCTTCTCTACAATAACCCGAGATGTGCTAACTAACTTTCTGGCATCGCCACGTTAATGCTCCCCCAGATCCTCGGGCAAGACCGCTCCGTGACACATGCAGCGACAGGGGGGTTCGCCCACGCGCGAGCCGTGCGTACAGGGGTGGGAGGCATGAACTTTTTTTAAAACTGGTTTGCCTTTCTTCTGAATTTAAGGTACTGTACGACCAGGACTATGTCCATATCATTCGTAAAGCTTGTGTTCTGTGTATAGGTAGGTTAGGTAGTTTCTGCGACAAAGATCGTACCTCAGGCTAACAGCCTTAGGGCTTAGGGCCTAGGGCCAGGGCTCAGTCAACTCGCCTGTTGTTAACCTACTTTGCGCTGACAACCGCTACTTCCTACATTACATATCAGACAGATTGATCGTATACATCGGACAGACATCCTATATAAAGCGCTGTTGTTGCCAAACTTGCTCCTCATCTGACGCTTCAGATAAATCCAATGTTGCAGATAAGGGCTAGGGTATATTACTGTATATTACTATATTCAGTAAGTGATCGACATGTGGTATGCTGACTAAGCAATCCCAACAACCCCACCGCCTTGGCCGTGAATCACGTGACAACGACGTGCGGAACTCCATCGGGAAATAATTATCGATATCATTTCGTTCAGATCGCTGCAAAACATCACGTCGAGATCCGATCTCTTAGAAGATCGCCATTCTTTCCTCTTCTTTCTTTCTTCCTTTGAGGCTTTCCCTCTACTTTACACCATCATAATAATTTCCATCAAATGTTCTGAAACTAGGTTCGAACCAATTGGTTTCCTCGACAGCTCCCCCGCAGGCAGACTTGTTAAACAATGTCATTCCTCTTCCGCTGGGGCTCTTCCTCTAGCCCCAGAGACCCTCATTCAGATCAGCAGCAACAGCAACGGCAACAGTCTCCTCCCGCCCCGTCCCCCGCTCCTCCTCAAGTCTCAGAACCAGAACAAGAAACCCAAACCCCCCGCCCCCTCCTCACCCCCAACCTCAAACTCCTCTTCGGCGGCATTGGCTTCTTCCTCCTCTCCACCGTCGTCACCCGCCGCGCCCTCGAGCGGCGCCGCCTCGCCGCCATCCCGCCCTTTTACACGGGCTCGATGTACCACCGCCCGCCGGTCAACGGGGCCCTGGAGGCCTTCGAGGCGCTCAACATCGCGACCATCAACGTCGTGTCCCTGGCGATGATCGGCGCGGGGGCGACGCTGTACGCGCTCGACATCAACAGTCTGGAGGATGCGCGGAGGCTTGCGCGGCGTGGGTTAGGGGGCGACGGGGCGGGGACAGAGAAGGAGGTCGAGGAGTTGAAGGAGTTGGAGCAGTGGGTGGCTTCGGTGTTGGGGGGGAAGGTCGCGAAGGAGATGCGGAGGAGAGAGGAAGGAGGAGAAGATGGGGATGGTAGGAAGAAGTGAATGAACGAGAGGGGTGAGGAGCGGTAGGAACGGATATTTCACTTCATGGATTTGGGATATGTTGGCCGCCTTCGGTCAGTCTGTTCTATGACAGACTCGATATTTTCGGCTCGAAAAATTTGCGCGCCTATCTACACCATGCCTGGTGGCTATGTTTCTCAGCGACTGCCTCCCCGCCTACCACCTTTTATGTCTTCACGGGGAACATTGACAGGCGCGAACTAGGGTGCTGGTGTGGATATGTTCATCGATCTGTCAGTCCTACATTGGCCGCTGAGGCATTCGCGTCGCCCTCTCCACTCACGCCACAGCTCGGAAAACGAATTTCATGACATCCGGATGAGATCTGTGGGAGTATTCTGCCGGTTTCGGATATGGTGCTTATGTCTGGTGTTGCATTGATTTAGGCTTCTGTATATTGTCATTTGGCTTCTACAGAGGCTGGCTCATGGATATACCCTTTGTCTTATTGTACGAATAGCAAAAGCATTACGGGGTCCCGGCTGACAGCAATTCAAAACCCATGGTATTGAGGATTCAAAGGCCCGAGGCTACCTTTTGTACACATAAACCTAAAAGTACACATCACGACATGGCAAACTTAACCCACCTTCGAGAAATCCCTAGCTCAACCGCTCATACCGCTCCCTGGCGACTTCCTTTGTTCGCTCCAAGAATTCATCATACCTGTTTCTCGTATTTCGTTTAGCTTCTTCCGCTGCATCTCCAAGCTTGCTACCTTGCGCGCCCAATCCTACGCCCTGTGCGTAGACCTCTGTCGGGATAGGGGCAGTCATGCCTGTTCCTTGAGCGCCAAGTCCGGTGCCCTCGGTCCAACCCATTTTGCTGAGAAGGGAGGCGCCTTTCGATGTGGTCTGGACAGGTGGTTCTTCCTCCTTTGGCTGAGCGGCCGCTTTGGTTTTCGTAGGCGGTTTGAAAGTTCCAAAGGCCTGGCGCCGTTCCTTGGCGCGATCCCGGTATTCGGTGGTGGGTTGCTGAACAACACCATGCTTCACAAGTTTGGCCATTGCTTTCGCCTTCAGCTCCTCGTTCTGCAGGTTGTCACGATGGAGCTGGCTAAGACGCTCATGCCTGTTGACTTCTGCCATGCTCTTGAATTGACGCATGCACAGATAGCAGCAGTTTCGGTTGGGGTCGGCATAAGACTGGGTTGGGGGAGCTGTGGAATCTGCAGGCGATCCGCCCTCGGATGCAGGGTTAGACGTGGAGTCGCCTCCAGCCTTGTCTTCTCCATCCTTTCTTTGGATGCCATGGAGTTCTGCATGGCGCTCGCTCCAGAATTGCAGATGCGACGGTACGGCCAGCTTCTTTATGCCGGCACCGGCTGCAGCATCTGCTTTTCTCTTTTTTGTCTTTTCGGCGTCTTTGCTAGACTTTGCCGCACTTTCCTCGCTCTTGGACTTTCCAGGCCCCGCGTCATCTTCCGGATTGGATACTCTGAGCTCCGTCACATACGCTTCCTCATCCCAATAGGCAAGCTTCATAGACGGGTTATTCAGGGGACTGAAAGTAAATCTCTCGATGCTTGGTGTAGGATTGATAACAGGTACAAATACGCCCGCGTGGATATAGCTGGCGAGAACTGGCTTCGATGAGATTGTAAACTTTTCAAACGAGTTCAGCCGAGTTAACGCCGCTTTCGCATCCTGAAAAGGAGAGTCAGTATGGATAACAAGAAAGTAACGCAAATTGACCATACCTCTACCGTGGCAAACTCAGCGAAACCATAACGCCAGCTTTCGTTGGTTCTCCGGTCGCGCACAAGTAGTACGCGCCGAAGGGAACCTTCCCTTGCGCCTAAATTCGAATCACCAGTGGTGGAGGCTACTTTGGCCCCTTTCTTCTGGTTCTCCTGCGTCGCTTGAGCATTGCTGCTGGGTGGTTTGTACAGCTTTGTAACGCCCTTTGCTAGCAACTCCTCAGTGACGGAGGGTTCCAGGCCTCGGAAGAGGAGGAATTGCGACGGTTGATTGTCCGGCGCAGCATCGTTATCGCCGTTGTTCGGGACACGTTGTCCGTGGCTAGCAGAAGCTGCCAAAATAAGATCTGTTAGTTGTAAGTCTGCGAATTTCCAAAGTCATTTTCAAGAGAGCATATACCGGTTCTGGGCGCTTGGCAGCGAAAACACCTCTGGCGGGTAGCATAGTTTACAATAGCACACTAAACGAAATTAGAACCTCATATTCTACACGGAAGGCATAGAAGACTCACCATCTTGCATGTCCAGTCGCCCTCCGCTCTAGCCCGAGCGCGGTCTTCTCTTTCCCGGCTATATGCTATTCGAACTTTAGCGCCGCGGTCACCGTCACTGGAGTTAGGCCCATAGAGGTAGATTGCGGGAAAATTGCGTTCCACAAACGCGCGAGAGTCTTCCAGACTGGAAAACCTGAGGAAGCCAAGCTGTCGCGATATCTCTGAAACTTTGTCAGCCGGTCCCATCGCCTGTTATGGAGCAGGCTTAGACTTACTGGTTTGTCGATCACGGATAACTCTGACTTCTTCAAGACCTTCGACGTGGTAGTATTGCGTGAGTTCATGAGAGATCTGTCCAACGCATCGACCGGACCGCGTCCGGCGACATGCATGTCTCAGCATTCTGCCATCAACAACGGTTGCGGGGAACGGAGCGCAGCTGCAGGCCTCAAGGACCGGTTGAAATGAACTGTGCAGTATGCTGGGGGAGGAAGGAGTTGTCCAACGTCTTCTTCCGTCATTTCCATTGGCAATCCCTCCATCATGACTTCTCTGCTCTCCTGACCATATGGCGGGCGTCCCCGTCGTGGACTCCGGCTGCGACTGCGACTGTAGCTTCTGCTGCGACTTCTATATCCTGGGGAACGATAGCCTTCACGGTCGCGGTCTCTGTATCCAGGTCTTCCGCGTCGTGGCGGCGGGGAGCGCGAAGTGCGACGACGGTAGTCATCTCGATCTCGACCTCTGTAGTCTGGTCTGGAGTCTCGTTCCCTGGAATAGTCGCGTCTCCTGTCTGCTGCGGGTCCTCGTGGAGGAGTCCGTGCAAGATCTTTATTGCCCCAAGCAAAGGAAATCAGTACAAGCTCAAACTAGGATGGAAGTTGCGCCTTTGAAAGCTCCATGCTGAAATATGACTTTTACCACTCGGGGAGGAGGAGCGTATACCGCCGGGCGAACCGTGTCTACGGTCTGTAGATCGAGGACGGGAGTTTTGAGGAGAGTAGGATCGTGATCGAGAGCGGGAACGGTCGTCGTACATGCGGCCGTCCCTGTCGTCGTGGCGCGGGTAGGACCTGTAGGCGGGACCCGGAGGATACTTATTATCTGGAGGATGGTGCTGCGACATGATTATGATAATAAGACATAAAGAGTTTGTAAAACGAGATGAAGGCTAGATGTGAAACGAGTGAAGTGAGACAGAAAGTAGCAGGCGGGGAGTCGAAGACGGAGAGCTCGCGGAGTCGCGGGCGGAGTGAAAGGCGGAAGAGCCGCGCCCCGGCCACCGCCCAAAATGGGTCGTTGCCACTCTTTGTTGCGATCTTGTCTGTTGCAGCTCTCTGCTTGCGACATAGAACTGGGCTCGTGCAGGTAATCTACCGACACGTAGCCTATTCTTGGCTCTATCGTCGTACCCACTGTTTTTCATCTTGGGGGCTTGACAGACGTCTATTCGGAAATCGATGGTTTCTAATTTGTACAGCTAGAATGCGAGTATCTGTGAAGTCGACGCTGAAAGCTACGCCAGTGAGGCCGTTTACAGCGTCGTTCCCATCTTGGATGGCTCCCTCCAAACTACAGGCCCAAAGCTGTTGAGGGTATCGCGACTGTCGAGTGGTCATGGCGGCCACTGGACCAGAACATCTTGCCCAGTGTACGGAGTCCGTACTCCTTAATCATGAACCAGATATCTTCTATACATGTCATTAAAAAGAGGCTTGTCCATCGCTTCCCTGCTGTCCTATTAAGAACAGCTCTTCGATAAACGACAAAGGAGTGCCTAAGTCATAGGTAGCGGCTGCAGCATGACAGGTTAAGTATATTTATTCACCATCCAATTGACTACGCTATATTCTGCGACTCTGGCACTAGTAAACGTCGAGAGAAAGGATTGTACCTGCTGCCAGGTACACTCTCTATCAGTCTTGCCGTCAGCTTCTTATACACAAGGGGCTGTATAGAAAAGGGCAATGATCTTTGCTTCAAATGTTCCCGAACTTTGGCAGTCAACGGGTCCGAATCCCAGTCATGTAGAGGCCTAGGCCCGAAGCTGAATCTTGTCAAAGAAGGGAAACGCTTATCAAGCAGTTGAATTATCCTCTCTTACAAGATCGCAAGGTCTTCTTTCGATTCCAATGGACGAGCTGTGATACGCCTGAGGCTAAGGCTCTGTAGCGACGGGAAATGCAGCTGTTCAGGCTCATTGTCCAGCTCGATAATCTCAACGTCAGTAGGCATCGTCAACTCTCTAAGACGAGGACAGTGACGGGCGAGTGATGCCAATGATTTTGAAGTTATCCTGCCACCAATAGGTGCAAGTTTCAGAGCCTCCAGATGAACCAATTTTGATGCCAGTTTTTCGATCATTTCGTCGGAAATATCGTTGATGTAACCTAAATTTGGGCTGAAATCCACTCTGCGGAGCATCGGACAGTGGGGCGCAAGATATACAAGCGATGCTCCATTAAGTGCTCCACGCTCCCAGTAGTAAAAAATCTCCTCCAATCGAGTGCAGGAAGATACATAACGCGCTATATCCACTGGGAATAGGCAATCATCGACGTCGATCTCTACACTCTGCAGGCTCTTCAGCAGAGGAAGGAGTAGACGCAACGCCCTATCTTCCGCAGTGACATGGAGAGAGCGCATATGTGGGAAAATGACAAGATCGGGGTTTTCGCTGAGCGCTTGACGCACTGTACTATAACGCAACAGGCTTCCAGCTCCCATGGAAAGCTTCTCGAGTCCGGGGCGAAACATGAGATAGGCCATCACATTTTCTGTTAACAATGGACCCCATCCAGTTGTCAACTCCAGATGCTTGATTGACGGCATTGCCTTGAAAAAATTTAGGAAATCATCTTCTGTCAAGAGATCCGTTGATGGATTGTCATCGACGAGGGCATTATTGATCAAAGTGCTCGGAGCGAAGGCGCATTTCTCTGCAAATTCAATAAGTTTGACAGTTATTAAAGCCACATTCTACTTTTAACTCACCTGGATCTGTTCCAGGAACCATCGAGTATAATATCCGCCATAGAGCTCCAAGCAAACAAGATTCGGTTGTAAAAAATGGGCCATGTCCTCCTCTTTCATATTTTCCCTGCCGATATCTACGCTCAGGGCCTTCACATTAGGGAAGCTAAACCCTTTTCGCATCAGCAGTTGAACGATTGGGAGATCATCACAACCGATGTCACCATTCCGATCAAGTATCAAATACCGGATCTTTTTAGAATACCTTTCATAGCTTTACAGTTAGTATTGACTTTTATCTAAAAGGGAATCAGATTGTCTCATTTACCAATCTCGCCGTTCCTTCGGGGAGTCCGCCAATCTCCTCAGTGGTCCCGAAAGAGAATTGAAGTAATCAGGGTAAGAGCGTCGCCAGATCCACTAACCACATGGTTCAGCACGTCACTCAAAGGAAAAGAGTTGAGAGGTATCATAGCAGCGGCGACGCACAATTGTAGCCTCCTCCGCCCACATTCTGTTGACCTGCGCGGCCGCGACCAAGCTCTTCGAGCTGAGATGTTGCAGCACATGCCCAACGATCTCTGGCAGTTCGAGGGGTGATGGAGGCATATTAAACAGTTAAGCTGGAATCAGTCGTAACTGTAAATGACTCATGCACGGGAGTACAGTAGGCTGGTGATTGTTTGTCGACGCGGGGTACGGAGTACAGCAAATTGTCAAAAGGAACCCTCGGCACTGTGGTCTATATGATAGTACCAAATTCACCAAATCGGTGTCTGAACAATCCGCCTAAGTACCTATCGTCAGATGGGGCACACAGCAGGCAGACAATCTGCCATCTGAAGATAAAGGTTTCAGATGTAAACAACCGAGGAAGAAGCTGAAGTGTCAGCCGCTCTAGCCCTATTATTTCGCCCCATTAAACTGTACTTTCAATTGACCAATCAAACCACCTTGCTTTGCATCTAAGAAAGACCCCATGTACTAAAAGCTGGTCCGATCTGTGGATACTCCGTGACAAGAAAGACGACACTAATTTAATGCTGACCCATTGCCAATCATGTGTCTTGGGACCTCCTACGCCATCCTTTTAACTAAAGCCTTTTTTGAGGCTCCAGCTCAAATAGCAGGCTGATTTCCATCTATTATTTACTGTCGGTGATTCATTTGCTGTCTACCGACAAAAGGTAATAATGTTGATGAAGATTTCAAAGGCTGAGAGCAGATACTCTTATCATGATGATTGAAGTGACACAGCTATTGTCAGCTGAATATTATCACTATTACCTATCGGTATGCCAAGAATCCTATCAACCTAGTCAGCACACGCCGATCCGACCCCCTCGAAGGTTAAAATCCCTGAAATAAAGGAATCATACTATCCCGGTCCATACTCGTCTATTTTCCTTTGTTATAACTCCTGATATATCATATTTTTCGGGTTTCCATATTCGGAAGGTCCTAGACCCTAATTCGTGAGATAAATAGCCAGTTAGTTAGGTAGATTCGAATAATCGGAGCTTCATCATACCTTCGGATTACTAGGTACGCTCAATCTGACAGCTATCCACGCTGACATATATTGCCCTCGTTAAATAATACCATAATATTCCATAATCTCAGCGATATATTTTGCAAACGACGTTGTTGATCCTGATACCATTACCTCACTGCATGTAGTGTACGGAGTACTCAAACCAAGTCCAGAACTGATTCTCCAACGCGCCTAAGGCTGGAACCGAAACCTCGGATCCTTTGTATTTGCCACCCCCCTGGTCACATACATCCCTTTCCCATAAACCCGATCCCTGCGCCGGTTTTCAAACCTCATCCAGGTCGAATACGTCTGTAAGAAATCGACTCACCAAATTCGTCTTTACAACCGAGTACCCCAGACTCGCCGTGATGATAGCCAAGAAGTTCGCATTCGAACTAATCAAAATGCCTGCAGTGCACATCATCACAATGCGAATATATATATGCACACTCTTGAATTCATACAGCGCCTCAGACCAATTGAAGCCGTTATCCAGATTCTCAACCGAGTCCAACAGAATCTGCTGCTCCGCGACATCCTTTTCCAGACCGCTCAGGAAGAACGCATCTCGGGGACTCTTGGGCAGGACGATAACAGCCACTACGGCAAAGAACACAGTCAGGCAGCCCTCGAGGATGAACAGGTACGATCAGCTGAACAGCTTTCTTCCACTGGAGGAGATGTGGAAGACGCCAAAGGCGAGGAGACCACCGAACGCGGACGCAACGACGGAAGCGGCGTAGAAGATGCCAAGGCGTGATGCGAGTTCTTTTCTCGTGTACCATGTGGAGAGATAGTATACTACACTATGTTTTTTTGTCATTGTTGACAATTATACATACTATGACTATGATAATAGAAAAGCGACAGACTTACGAAGTCAAAAATCCCGCCTCAAACACACCGACCATCATCCTGCACACCAGGAGGCCCCCAAAACTCTTCACTGCAGCGGTAGCTGCAGACGCAGTGCCAAAACACACCATCATGCCCGAGAGGCTGTATTTTGCGGAAATCGCCTTGGTGATGAGGCCCGCCGGAGGCCCAAAGAGCACAATACAACATAGTAGAACGTCAGGACTAGGTTGTACTGATTGCTTTCGAGGTGGAGATCCTCTGCCAGCCCGGCTGTTTTGGCGTTTCCCAGGTTGCTTCGATCCAAAGAACTGCAAGAATAATAAATATATGCGATGACAGCATTATTCGATCAGCAACATCGGAGGCCTACTTGAACAAATACATGACGGCGAGCATGGGAAGCAGAATCAGATCAGCCTTGCGTTTGATCTGTCGCGCGATTACCGGATCGATCGAGTCAGTGATAGATCCGTACAGGGGCTGCCCCCCAGCTGTCTCCGGAGACGGATTTTGAGTAATGGCGATGTCTTTCTCTTCCATCTTCGTGGCCATGATGGGTTGGAAAAAATCTGAGCCCGTTTGGTGGCTCATGAATCCCCTTCGCAAGTCTTAAGTTTCATTGTCTGGATGTGACAGGGTGATAAGTATCTATTGACCAGTATCAGAGATTTTGGAGTCTCGATAGGAACTGAGATAGCCAGGCAGTTGGCCTCGGGTTGAAAACGGTCATGGGCGGTTGATCTGTAGATAGGCATCTGCGGACAGATAACATTTTCCAGAGTAATTGGCTATTGATCAACCACAAAAATGCCCGTCTCAACCGTTGATGTTCCTTTTATGCGGACTAAACATGCTCTCTTATCTGACTGGATGTGGGGGGGTGGGGGGGAATTGCTAGCTTTCTTTGCAGCGTTAGTCCTGCATCAATGCTGCATACTACTGTACATCTCGCGTCTGATAGTGATCTGTTATGTTTCTCGGTCACGAAAAGGTGTCTGGACATCTAGTTATGGCGAGTGGTAGGTATATGAGATGATCTGTCTTGGATTACCTTAGAACATATGGAAGTGAGCTGCTAATTCATCGTGAGTTGCTAATTACCTAGGCACATTACTGTCACTAAATAGATAGTACTGATACCAGAATCGTCCTTTCTGGCTAGAAGTGAACCCAGAAACCAACTTGACAACCTGACAAGAACATTGTCACCGCCGAAAACATCTACGCTTCGACAAGAAGAACACTCGCTTCATACGGCCGCATCGGCCATCTCTTACCAGAGATCTTCTCCTTCACCCCTCCCTGGCTCTCGTAGTTGTTCAGCAGAACCTGCCTCACGCCCTTTACGCCATTCGCGACCGGGTCCCATTCCAGGGGTTTCTCGGTCCAGTTGCACAGCACGAGGGCCTGCTGGTCCTCGTACTGGCGGGTATACGCGAAGATGTCTTCGCTGTAGCGGTCGAGCATGACAAAGTCGCCGTAGACGAAGATGTCCAGGTACTCCTTGCGCAGGTCGAGCACGGAGGCCCAGTAGTTGAAGGTCGAGTCGGGGTCCGCGAGTTCCGCCTCCGCGTTGACGGTGACGTGGTTCGGGTTCACGGACATCCAAGGCTTGACGTTGGGAGAGGTGAAGCCGGCATTGGGCGCGGATGACCACTGCATTGGGGTGCGTGCGTTGTCGCGTGATTTTCTCTGATATTGCTCAAGGGCGATCTGGAGGGCCTTTTTATCGTGGCCCTGGTTGGCCAGGCGCCTACATTGTTCAGTTAGCACTTCCGAAAGATATCTAGAATTGGGGAACAAATTGGAAACCAATACGCACCCCCTCCAGTGATTTAGACAGTCGATGTCCTTGTATTCCTCTATACCCCATTCCTTCGGTACATTGCGCATTCCGAGCTCTTGACCTTGATAGATAAACGGCGTACCGGACATCAGCGCCAGGACAGTCGCAAGCATCTTGGATGCGACCACCGTGAATTCCGGTTTGGCATCCGTGTAGCGGTCGATCGACCGCGGCTGGTCATGGTTCTCCCAGTACAGAGCATTCCATCCGTCATTGGCGTACATGAACTTCTGCCACGTCTCGAACATGAACTTCAGATCCGTGAGCTTCCACTGCGTCGGGGCGAACTTGTCAAACTCGCCGTGGTCGATGTCGACATGGTCGAACTGGAAGATCATGGCCAGCTCGCCCCGGTCGTGCCGGACCGCGCGGAGGACCTCGTCCTTATCCCGCACGAACGGCATCTCGCCGACGCTGAAGGCGTCGTACTCCTGCAGGATCTTGCCAATGTCCTGCAGGTACTCGTGCAATCGGGGCCCGTTGGCGTAGAACATGTAGGCCCACTGCCAGATCCTCTCGGGGTCTTTGACCGGAGCGTCCGGAAAGCGTTGGTCCTTGCTGATGAAGTTGATCACGTCCATCCGGAATCCGTCGCACCCTTTGTCCAGCCAGAAGCGCATGATGTCGTAAACCGCCTTCCGGACGGGTTCGTGCTCCCAGTTGAGGTCAGGCTGCTCTTTGGCGTATAGGTGGAGGTAGTATTCGCCTGTGTGCTCGTCGTATTCCCAGGCGCTGCCTATGTCGGCGGTGATCAAAAGTAAATTCCACTGTAGCAGTATATAGGTCTAACTAAAAGAAGAGAATATCAACATACCCTGGAAATGCGACACCCAGTTGTTCGGAGGGTGTCTGTTCCCCTTCTTGTCAAACTTGGGCGGCCTCCAGATATACCAGTTGCGATACTCGTTGTCCTTGGAGCTTCGCGACTTCTTGAACCACTCATGCTGATCGCTGGTGTGGTTGACCACCAGATCCATCAGCGCCTTCATCCCCCGTTCGTGGCAGCCCTGGATGAAGCGCTCGACGTCCTCGACCGTGCCGTACTGGTCCGCGATGCTGTAGTAGTCCGAGATGTCATAGCCCATGTCGACCTGGGGCGACTTGTAGATCGGACACAGCCAGACGATGTCGACACCCAGCTTCTTGATGTAGTCCAGCTTGGAGATAATGCCGGGAAGGTCGCCGATGCCGTCATCGTTGGAGTCCTTGAACGAGGCCGGATAGATCTGGTAGACGGAGCATTCCTTCCACCACGCCCGGTGGACGTTTTTGCCCTTGTGATGCTCGTTCGGCTTCGCTGCCGTGGCTGCCATTGTTGATAAACACTAGGAAATGGGAGACGAGACAAAAGCAGAGGTTTCTATATAGGGCGATGCCGAATGCCCATTCTACGCACAAGAGAATCAAGAGATGCACCGTGTCTCCTGCGCATCCCCGCAGTTCAGAGCCCCGCGGCGGACAGGTCATCGGCATCGTAGATACTCCTTGAATCGTAGGTCTCCAATCCGATCGGTTCCGTCATCTTTACTCCACTGTTCCTCCACGTCCTGCGGCCATGAACTCCGCCCGCGCCTAGTGGCACGTCGATCCGCTGATCCAGCTTACCATGATCCATGCTAAACGCTGGAACGGGCGGGCGAAACTCTGTCGGGCGCGAACGGGAACGGCGTTCTCAGCATATCGTGGACACGATAAGAGTCTCGCAGCGGCGCTAAAACTGTGTGACGTTCTCCGTAGGCGCATCATTGATATACTCGCTGGTCTTGCTTATATACATCTGGCTGCGGGGAAACCATAAAGGCTACAACAAAGAAACAAATTTATTTACAAATCATACAGTTCTCAGAATTGCTCCAGAAAGGAATACCTCCACTGGATCAGACGATCGCAACCTAATCGTTGATATCCGAGCGCAGGACGCTCTCCGTCACCAGTATGAGATGTCTCCAGAGATTCTAAACACCCCAGACAGACAGAATCCAACAATTAATTCTATATGGATGATATCAGATTATGCGGGCAAGGATGGATGGATGCAGAAGATCTCCTCGCAGCTCAATTAGGAAAGCAATAGAAAAAAAGCATCAATCGTTTCATTGATAGAAGTGTCCATCCTCGGGCATCTCCACATCTCTGCTCGAAAACCCGCAGTGAGCCACCCCTTTCTCTGACGGGATGACTCCCGACTGTAGGGGAAGACGCGCGGCATTCGGTTCCCATGCACAATCATCCGCAGGATGACAAGCGGCCGAGATGGCGGCGCTGCAGCTGCTCGCAATGGGCATCCCGGACTTGAACCTCCTGAAACCCATTCCGACGATGTAGAGCAGCATAAGGCACCCTGCAATGATCCTGCCATTATTGCCACGGGAGAATACCCGCACGTGATGAAATCCTTTGATGGCTTTCGCTGATACTGGGAATCATATGCCTCAACACCGACGAGGAAGATGCTCTGGGAGATGATCCAATGCAAGGTAGCGGAGATTGCCAGAAGGGGAACTGCGTAGCGGTATGGTAACGACAGGAAATAGGTGCTGCGTTGGGAGCCCTGGGGAGGATTCGAGACCGGAGGCCCTTCCGGCTCACTGCGTACTGGCTCCACTCCGTTCGCAGCGTCATGCAGGTGAACAAGCCGTTGTAGGCAAAGTAGAGCACCGAGAACGTCGGTTGAGCTGCGTTCGCGATCAGCGTGTTAACGATCAGTGAAGTAGGCCAGTTGTCTCCTGTGATCAGGGTTTGCAAATTGACCGCTCCAAAGCCCATCATCCAAAGGGTAGCGAGATCACGTATTCTAAGAATTCCAAACATCAGCAAGCCAATGCATGCGCCGATGGCCAGTGCTTAGCTGTGGATTCATTAATAATGGCGGCAAGCCATAAGAAGTGGAGGGGTGAGTCTTACGATATCAAACATAACATCCACCTCCGACCTGTTACGGCAAATTTCCACCGTTGCCGTTTGCTCGAGAATGCAATGGGCCCACAGACCGTGATGCGAGCACGAACTGCCTTCTTTGACAACAGGCACTGGTCCTTTGTGGTTTCGTCTGGGACCTCTATGATGGAAGCAACAGCGTCACCCATGGTCATCAGAGGACAGTCGTTAGTGCTGAAAGCAACATAAACCATTATCATCGCTTTGATGAAATTAAACACCGTAACTAACACCGCAAAGGCAGGCTATACTGTAGCCTGCAGTGCTGTGGGATGCTTTCGCTCAGACCGTACTTTAATCGTTTGCCATTGACAATCCATTCGGAGGCGTTTTGACAAATCCCCCGGTATGTAGGTGTAGCATTCGTGGTCGGGACAATAATGATACCTTTCTGGGTTTGTACATATCGAATCGAACGAACTTCTAGTCCAACACGATGACCTAAGGTAATCCACAGGTGTGACGACTTCTGAATATTTGACGTCGCAGATGGTCGAATTGATATCTTCGGATATTAACAGCACACTGCCGTGCGTAGACTGATAAGTTTGAGCATAGGCATTGATACATGCGAGGTTGTCCAACTGCTCAAGCTCGCCATTCAGCGCCTTTTTATGTAACTCCGAGAGAGTCCGGTTCACGTCAGGGGACTGATTCAGAATCTCCACGGTACTGGATCTAAATGCCTCGTTAACGGTCGAAGCGTAGTGCTCATACGCAGATATTGTTGAGAATATCGCAGTTATACCTAGCGTACATCAGCAATGCGATCATGGATATGCATCTTGAGATGAATGGATACAGATCCAATCCCTGGACAGTGTTGTGTTTTATGTCTGACAAGCTCGGCGGTTATGAGTGCAAATCTAATGAGCCCTCGTAAGTAGGGTCGGGGGTTCGAGACGCTGTGGCGGGAAGGAAGGGGGCCTTTGCAGTGGCTGTGCGAGAGGGAAAAGCGCAGCATAGATTTTCGCAACACTTGCAGAATGTGCTGAATATTTCTGGTATGATTGGTTAGGAGTATTGGTTTCGTCTTTCTTTGCCAAGCTCTTTCGACCAATATGGCCTAAAAAACTGCTTCTCTTCATTTACCCCCAAGTCCATGTGTCTGTTGGCAGAACCGCAGGAGCATGGCCATCCAACGAATGAAATCAGTGTACAGGTAGCTTATTGGGCGGCTGAAGATCCAAATGTGCCTTGTAAGGCGTGCGCAGGCAACCGACCGTAGTTTCATTTCCAAGAATGACTAGAGTTACTGGTATCTACTGAGTGTTGAAGATAAGCCGCCAATGCCTTCAGGGATCTAAGTATTCAAATCTACAAATGACCATCGACATCATCTGGGTATATGCATAATCAGCTTCTCCGTCACTTGCCCGTCCGGCATCAGGCTCTATCCAGAGAGTCCAGCCGAGTGCAAGGGTCAATATATCGCCGTCAACTCCAACCACATCCACATCTGAGTAACATATGCGACCCCATCTGTCCGTAGCTCAGGACTCGTCCGTCTAGAAGATAGATGGATCTCTTGGAGGCTTCGCCGCGTGCACATCCTCCTTGAATGTGTTTGAGAAGCAAAGCCGTTCAATGGATGAACAGACAGTTGATTATCTCCCAAGAAGCCCAGGTGTCCGATGTCTGGTATCAAGGACATTGGATAGGAAGATCGAATCCATCCATTCATCCATCCAGCACGTAGACAACAGTAGATATGTATAGTCATGAAGTCGTCTTAAGCAGCAATTCACTCAGCCGCCCACCCCAGCACCATCTTTATTCCCGTTCCCATTCACGACCAAATTCCCATCCCCATCCCGATCCCGATTCGCCCTCCACTCCCCCTCCCCCTCCTCCTGCCCGACAAACACCTCGCGCTTCCAGATCTCCGCCCGCTCCTTACACCTCTCCAGCACCTCCTCGCCCGCGCGCCACGCCGCGCGGCGATGCGCCGAGCTGACCGCGATCGCGATCGACGCCTGCCCGACGGGCACCGTGCCCAGGCGATGCGCGATGCTGATCCCCGTCAGGCCGTGCTTGGCCACGGCGTCCCGGGCGATCGCGGTCAGAGTCTTGAGGGCGAGGGGCGCGTAGGAGGTGTAGCTGAGCTGCGCGACGGGGCGGCCGTCGAAGGAGTCGCGGGTCGTGCCGAGGAAGAGCACGTTGGCGCCCGCGGAGGGGGAGCTGACGTGGGAGAGAATCGCAGCGGTGTTGAGCGGGGAGTAGGTCAGTTCGATGTGGATGTTGGAGTCCGGGAAGTGCAGGGTCCGTGGGTAGGTTGATGGGTCGAGGTGTGGAGGGATGGTGGTCGAAGAAGACGCAGAGGAGATAGACTGGTTGGTCCTATTGGAGTCTGATGACGCGGTGGACGAGTCCATGGTCCGATGATTTGGATCCCTCGTCTCCTGTTTCTTCGGTTCCGTATAGAATTGAGTCCGTATCTCCCGGTCTGGAAAGCTCAATACTGCGGCCCGGATGGATATGCAAATATCCCTCGAAGCCGGATACGTGCCGGCTCTGTCAAACAAAAAGATAGACTAATGCGAAGCCAATTGACAGCAAATAATCCCTCAGATGAGCATAAGTGGCCGAAAAGGTATCAGGTATCATAAGTATAGATGACAGTCGTAACGAACGAGATTCGTGATATGTTTGAAGTATCAATACTGAGATGCCACGGGGCGGGGAACGCACAGCTCTACGCGGTAGGCGGAGAGCGGCGGGGAAGGCGGGCTGAGATATGGAGATCGATAGATAAGCCGACCGCGCGCCGGCCCTTCTTGGCCGCTCCAACTTCATAGTCGCAACCATTGCATTCATCCCTCGCATCGTGCTCAGAAAATCCAGTTCTATAGGCACACAAGTACATCTTTCTCTAAACAGCAAGGTTATAGCACGCTTAAACGATGCTGTCAGAATCGGAGTCAGGTGTATCCGCTAGATAGAGCCGGGTTCCATTTTTCACTACTCAATTCTGAGAGCCGCACATCAGAAATCTTGGGCATGGATTTCATATATTTACATACTCGTACACATTGATAGAGTGGAATAGTACATAAACTGAGAAGGGTATGTCATAGCCTACATCTTCTCTCCTCCGCTATCATTCTAGATCGTGACACCAGCACCTTTCCCGTCAAATGCTGGTTATAGTACAGAATGCGGCTGCTCAATGCTCTGGCTCGGTGTTGAGCGGCTTGCCTTCCCGCTTCCAGTCCCTGACGTGGTCCATGATAACCTTGGTGGCGGACTCAGGGGTGTCCTGGCGGCCAATACATTCGACGAAGTCACCCTCCGGGTCTAAACATATTAAAAAAGGACATGTTAGCAAACCGTTCCACCCAGGAATGGACATATTGAGAGAATATATGGAGCATTGAATAGATAAAGACTCAACTCACCCATCAGGTAGAAGTAGATACTGTGGTCCACCAGGTAGTCCTCGCCCGGCTTCACGTTCTCCGGCGTGCTAAAGTACACCCGGTACTGTTTGCAGACATGCTTGATCTGCTCGTACGTGCCCGTTAGGCCAATGATGTCCGGGTGGAACTCGCGCAGGTACTTGCGCAGCACCTCGGGCGTGTCGCGGGCAGGATCGCAGGTGATGAAGATGGGGCGGAGAACGTCAGCGCCTCTGGAGGCCTCCCGGACCTTGTCGATGATGGCAGCCATCTTGTCCAACTCATCGGGGCAGATGTCGGGGCAGTGGGTGAAGCCGAAGTAGATCTGTCGGGGTGTTCGGGACTTGTCAGCATTCACCGATATGTAGAGAAATATTCAAGTATCGACCAGTCAACATGAAATATACGAGACGCCACTCGAATTGAAAGTGGAATGGAAAATAATGGCTCACTAACAAAGCTGTATTTCCCCTTGAGCCTCTCTTCCGTAAACTCCTTCCCGTCCAGATCCTTCAGCACGAACGGACCGCCCACCTTGGGCTTCCCAATTCCCTTGCTCATCTCCGTGATGCGCTTTCGCTCCAGCCGCGCCTTCTCATACTTGAAGTACACGATCATGCCGATGCCCGTAATGACGAAGAGCAGCGCGGCCTTCCACGAGAACGGGCCCGTGGAGTGGCGTGCCTTGATCTGCGCCATGGTCTTGGCCTTGGAGCGGGACTGAGAAGTCGAGAAGAAGAGGGCAGACGGAATAGTAGCGTTGGCATTGGGGCCACGCGCCGACAGGAGAAGAGGCGTCCGTGGAAGGTGGGTGTATGTTCTGCATTGCGATCGCGATTGCGGCCTCGCTCGGAGTTGGTGGAGGGCGAGCTGTGACGGGAGAGGATTGCGGGATGCAGTGTGCTCGAGCGGGAAGAGGGACAGGCGAGATGCCCTCCCCAGCATCTGGGAGAGAGAACGCGAGGAGGCCATTGTTTCTGGCCCACTGGTTTCAACCTGTCGGCGGGATTGTTAGATTGCGTGAAGCCGAAGTCGACTGCGGCCGCGCCGAAATCTCCAGATCTACGGCGCCCAACTCGATTTGGCGTGGTGGTGTGGAACAACGATAATCCATCTTCCCCTCGATTTCACGTGATATGGACAGCCTCAGGCATCGTCTCGCTCTTTAAGGGTAAGAAGTAGCTACGCTTAAGCAGTTTGACCACCGTGAAAGACACCATCGAATTTTAATATTCTAAAATTATACAATACAGATCGTACTATCCTTCTTCCAAGAGCGCTCTTCCTTCTTCAGTCCCATCTCGATGCCAGGCCGTGCATCGGGGCAAATTAGAACCATGAATACAATCGAACACATATGATGCCGACTTTTCACCCCCATACATCACACATGAACAAACAGTGCAAGTCATCAGAAGATAAAAGAAGCAAGGAATTACTCCAACCGGACAAATAAAAGTAGGAAATGGAAGAGTGAATAGGGGAGAAATAGGAAAAATAGCGAAGAGACTCATCACAGAGCCTGAATAAAATAAAGCGTGCTTTTTTATCAACAAGACGAACAGAGGAAGAAGAACCCGCCCTTTGTATGCCATCAAAGCAAAGGGAATATGCATTTCGAAGCGAAAGAGCATATCCGCCACGAGTAAAAACGCATCGCGTACGCACAACCCAGATGCTCAGAACACGCTTTTTTTTCGAGGATCCTCCAGTTGGCCGCGCCGTTCACTGCGCACCCCTGCTTGCTTGACTTGCACGGCTGGGGCTGGTCCTGCTTCTCTCATCCTCCTCGATGACGTCGCTCAGCCGTGTAGGGTGTCGATGACGAGGGGTGATGGAGTCCCATCCGCCCCAGCCGGAACCGCTATAGTCAACGCTGCCCACTCCGTATCCTGAATGAAAAGGTGCGCTGGTGGTGGGAGCCGACACGGATCCATACCCGACCCCACTCATATAATGGTGACCATACCCTTGCTCCCTTTCTGGCTCCTCTTCATAATCGTCGCTTCCCTCGGACATGGCACGAGGGTAGACGATTTGACGACCCTGAGGATCGCGGCGGTAACCCCCATCAGGATCGACAGCATACTCCTCGCCCATATCACTGCCCGTGCCTGCTGGACTTTGAGAGGTTTGTGGGCCACCATGGAGAGCAGAACCCTCATGCTGGTAAAAGCGTCCTGTCGGCTGGGCCTGACCATGAGACGTCCCAGGGCGAGCGCCAGACATGGTAGCAGATGTGGGAGAGTGTCCTGACGGGGATGCTCCAAAGCTCGGCGCGCCTGGTTCGTCGGGAAGTGGCCGTTCACTTTCTGTAAAGGGGTCTGTTCCTGTGGGCGAAGAGGGCTGTTGTCCGTAATAGTGACTTTCTTCAGTAGATTTCTGACCCCCCATACCGGTCATCCCTGGACCCCCTGGGTACGGACCTTCTCGGGTTGGAGGTCGGTTCATGCCTGTCTGTCTGGGTATCATGGGCACAACCTGCACACCCCCAACCAGAGTGGGCTGGCCATTGCGAAGAGAAGCCGTGCGATCCCGCTCCTCCTGCTCTCTTCGACCAAGTTCTTCCCACGCTCTTCTGGCCTCTTCTTTCGATATCTGGAGCTCACGGCGCATCTCCTTGATCAATTCATCGGCCTTCTTCTTTTCGCTCTCTAGTTTCTTCAGTTTGGCAACGGCCTCAGCACGTTCCTGTCGTTCTGCTCTGAGCTGTCTTTCTAGGTCAGCCTGGATCTCTCGAGCCCGTTCCTGCTCCGCACGTGTGTCAAAGAACCACCGCTGAAACTTGCGCTCAGAGGACGCTCGCAGGCGTTGCAATTCTACCACGGCATGGAAGAGATTTGCTCCAGCAGCGGAGAGGTCGGTTATTTGGCGTGCCATCTGCTGGCTGAGAGGGTCCCGGCTCAGCTCCTCGTTGTTCTGCTGTAGTTTCCTAATCCAATAGCTCGTGAGGCCTTCCCAGTGAGAGGACAGTGTCTCCCACCGTTCGAAAGCATGAGGAAACGGTGCTCGACGTGGCTGTTGCTGAGGTTGCGATGCCTGGCCTTGATTTGATTGAGCTTGCGTCTGCTGTCCTTGAGACGCGCCAGGAGCAACCTGAGGAGCGGCTTGGGACGACATCCCTGGGCCTTTCGTTTGAGCTTGCGGGTACTGCTGTTGGGGGTATGAGGTGGAGGCTGGAGCGGGCTGTTGCGAGGCAGCTGGGACCGGCCTTGGTTGGCCCTGGGATACAGCTGAGCCCCGTTGTCGTTCTTGTGCACCGCCGTCGCCCGCAACACGCGATTCGGCCTGGGTGCTTTGCCCACGGGTCCCTGCAGACGCAGGGGCGGTTTGTTGGAGTCCAGTGGCTTGAGTTGCCTCTGCTCCAGCTTTCAGTTGCGAAGTTGTTTGGCTGGCAACGCCAGCAGCAGCATACTGTTGTGTCTGCGCTTGTTGCAGCCGCTGTTCCTGTTCCTGTTGCTGCCTCCACTCGGCTTCCTGTTGTTCTCTCTCCTTGGCTTCTTTTTCCGCCTTTTTGCGGGCCTCGCGATCACGGCGCTGCCTCATGATATCTGTTGGGGTTCGGACACCGCTGGGCGGATACGTGTGAACGGGCACAGCGCCCTGGCGAGAACCACCATTCTGAGAACGAACATTGCCTCCTACCCCAAGCGATCCTCCACCGCTGACAAGGTCAGACATCGAAGCGTTGATTTCGTCCCAATCTGGTGTAAAGGGGAACGGCTTCCGGATGCCCTCCTCGAGGACCCAGAGAATGGCAGAAGCAGTTCGTGGGGAGACACGGGTGGACCTGACGGGCCAGTGCGACTCAAGGAGCTGTTCGTTGTACTCGTGAGCTATGGATTCGGCACCCTCTGTCTCCGCTTCTGAAAGAGAAGGACGTAACGGAGCAGCAGCAGCAGCAGGGTCCGGGACAGGCTGTGGGGAAATGGGGACGGCCCGTTCCGCAGGCCTGAAGGAGGGATCGTCACGGGTTGCAGCGTGGACCGGAACAGCACCTGGATAAGAGGCTCGACGGTCTGAGAGCCGCGAAGTGACCCTTCGCAGAAGACGAGCACTGCCGGAAGCGCTTGATCGATGGGAGGATGGAGATGGAGTGGAAGGAACAGTAGGGTCAGAAGTAGACTGCTGCTGGCGTTGCCGTGAAAAGGTCGTTAACGCGGGCGTTTCGTGGACTTCGTGGGTCTCGTGAAACGCTCGTGAGGTGTCGGAAGACACGGCGAAAGCTGGTTTAGGCAACTGGGGTACGTTGGAAGACAACGTGAGAATTCAAAGGGGGCAGCGAAAGATCGATGACACCGCGGGGGGCAACCTCCGCCAGCTCCAGCGATTACAATGGTCGCTGCGCCAGCAGAGTGCTTGGTCTGCGAAGCCTCGCAGCTGTGGCGATTGCGCTGCGCGATGTGGAGTTTGGAGTAAGGATGGGAGGATAGGATAGGTGGCACCTCCGAGTGTACCTAGGCTGCTGGGAATGAAGTGTGAGGAGAGGAACGGCAGAAGGAGAGCGCTGCAGAAGACGGATAGACAGGCTAAGTCAGGCGTGACGGTGAGTTGTTGTGGCTGGTCGAATGGGGTGAGCCGCGAGGATGGGAGAATTGAGATGGCTGGGCGAGTCGCGCCGGGAGAAGCTGGAGCTGCGACGTTGAAGCTGGCGCGAGCTGCAGAACCTCCACCACAAGGGAGACGGCAGAGCGAAGGTCATTGAGCAGCATAGCAGGCCTCAATTGCAGGTTCTGGCGCGATACCAGGCATCAGGATAAAAGGTACCTCCTCGCGGTGATTGCACAGAGGTGCAGATAGGGTTTGGAGCGGTGGACGAGCTGCTGTCGGGGAGGCGAAGGGAACCTCCTTGGCGCCGTCGCGGTTGGCGCCGCCGTGACCGCCAGCGATGCCCGCGCGCCCTCGCGAGTGTCTTTCTGCCTTCGCTCTCCTCGCCAACTCACCTGCGAGATCTCTCTGCTGCCTGAGATGCCGAAGCCGTCACTGAGCCCAAGCAGGGCGTGCAACCGTTCCGATGAGTTGTGAAACAGTCACGGCGACGCTGCCGATCGCGATGCAGTCAGTCTCTTACCCACAGCAGCCTTGCCGTGCAGCGTGGCCGGTCGCACAGGCTGGAAGGGCAGCACAAACATAGGATCAACAAGGCCGAATCGGTTCCTCGGGAAACAGTGTCCATTCAACGCTCTGCACGAAATACAGGGTACAGACAGCACAAACGCCGGTACCTACAGCAGTCCACCGGACTAGGCATTAGATGGGTTTGGACCCAACTTCAACAACATCGCCCAGCAAAGACAGGACAGAGACGAGTGCGCGACATGAATGGAGAGGGCCGCTGCTCGTGTGGGCTGGTCAGATCTGGACCAAGAGGAGCGGGCACAGATTGATGAGCTGGCACTCTTTGACTGCGCCGGAAAATTTTGGGTGCAACCCCTGCAGATGGGCACCTCGAGTTTGTCGCCTGGCCCGGACCGTTTGGGCTGTCTTATCGCCTTGATCTTCCAGCGGATATCGATATGCCTCGATCCGTCAACACCGCGAGACGGTCCTGACCATGGTTCCTGTGCTCCTTGGACCGCGGTTGTGCCCGCCCCGGGCCTCGATCCGTGCTTCCCCACATACTCTTGCTCCTGGATCTACGGAGCGCCGGTGAAGATCCAGAAGCTTAGCCAAACTCCCCGTCTCTTTCTTTCCGTCTGAGCATTGTTTGATCTATGTGAGATGCTTTGGACCCCCACGGATGTTTAGATGCGTCTGTGCTATCCTGCTGATGGGTAGCCCTGTTGGGCTTAGAGAGTCTGGTCGATTCGAGCCGCTCGGCCCTAACGCTGAAGATCCTACTATTCGGGTGTGAGCCAATCAAATCTCTTCGACAGTCATCTTTAAGCGCAACTGATCGCCCTGATTGCAGAACGCCGCCAGTTAGTGAATCTCTTCGTCAGCGAGATTCCTGCCATCGGAATGAAGGTGCGAGCGCAGATCAGCACCCGTTCCTGGATTCCCGAGGCCGATAGCGGTCTTGCGAAGTTATATTTACAAGTTGAGCGGTTGTGCTCGAGGTGGGGTCGATAGGGAAGGGCGCAAGATGCTATTTCCTGGTCAATAACAGGGGTTATCTTCCGCGTGCACCGCCTACGGTGTCAACTGCGTTATCGTCATTGTCCGGTTCAAGGAGCTTCAGAACGTGATATGTGAGATTGATAGGCAAGAGCTCGGCTATCCCTCCCTCTCTCGTGGGCTCTCCAGATAGGCACGCTCATGCTACCTACTAGGAGTCATACATCCCTCGAGGAGGCAAACGTACCTTGCATCAGGCTTTCAACAAGCCATACTTGAAGCGTCATTATCACTTAGATCCTAGCTAATTACAATGTCTTTACAACTCAACCAGCCGCTGTCCCAACACTTCGTATAGTAGTGAACACGGGTCCTTTTTGACCGCTTCGACATGCATTGCCTGAATGTCGCTGCGATCTCGAATTAGAAACTAACAGTGGTGCCTGCACAGGGAATAGTAAGCGGTGTGCTGCGTTTCAGGGAAGTCTGGACGTGTCGTAGACTGTCGCGGATATATATATTCCCAGAGCTTCCACAGCAAACCGTCTCACCATCGCATGCCAATATCGATGTCCATCTGCTTGTTCTCACTTAAGAGGAAGTGACAAGATGACCAAGTCAAGCTCAGAAACATATTTCGAACTGGAGATGAACAGGTACGGAGTAATGGCGTTGACATCGGTCGCCCGAGCCCTAGCCCTAGCCCCTCTGCCTGCCTACCGAGGCAGGTGCCTCATGCGGACGCGGGCTCTGCTGCGGGCAGGAAATGAGCCTCATCTGAAGATTCTCCCTATTCTCATCGACACATTTTGTCGTCCAATTCATTCTGTACTCCGTCTCTTATCAGCCTCACCGGTGTGCCGTGTTTCTACTATGTGCTGCATCATGAGCACAATATCTACAGCCAGGAGGATTCCATCTAGCATCATCTTTGGGCCCCAAAGGTCTCTATGGATACGCGACTGGATGGAGTTGAACCGCCACCACTGGCATCGTCAATGGTTATGCAGCGTGGCTTGTCGCAGAGTCTTATTTCGAGGCCATTAGAAACCACGGGAACATGACAATTGAGCCACTTCATTCCGCAGTAGGGACATGCCAGATTTGACCTGGAGACGCCCCAACCAAGATACGGATAGCAAGGCTGCAAAAGCACTATTTTTACCTGCCGCTGCTCCGTACATACATATACATGAGATCCGCCGATTTCACAAACAGGTCTACGTTGGCGTCCCGCATCGAGAGGACGCACTCAGATCGAGGCGTTTGCGTCTTCCGCTGACGAGGGCCGCGTTTGCACCTGTTCAGAGGATGCAGATTGGCGTTTCCGATCTGTCCTTTAGCCAATCTGTTCCTTTAACCAAATAGGGCGAAAAAAAACTACTCAGATCCGTCCTCGAAAAGAAGGTCTTCCCGGTCTGCCACATGTGTGATGTTGTACCAAGTGGAGGTTTGAGGTACGCAGGGGCTGATGCGAGAGAGAGCATTGCTGATAAAATAAAACGGCTGACAGACGGCACCTTGCCTCCCGTCTCCACTCCCCGAGTCGACATGTTAACCTCCGAAACTCGACAACGGAGGGAAAACAGGACTGTTCCAAGCAAACGGTAACTTTACTCCTGCGCCTAGGGAACTATCCCGCTAATAATGGCTCTTCAGACTGACTCCAAACCCATAATGAACTCTAAACCCCTCCACCTTCTGATCGACTTTTGGATTCACGCCTTTCTAATGTATCCTACCCGGAATGCCGGGTCCAGAGAGTCGTTGTGCACCGCAACGTCCAGGTGAATAATACTAATGCTACTCTAGAGTCTGTCGTTTTGTCGCAGAGATCTTCATTCCTCATTCCTGGGGATTAGAGGGTTCCACAGTTCTACTCTATCGCAACCCAGTGAAATAAGCAAGCAGCGTTAGTGGCTGATCCGGAACGCTCCCGCAAGTATAGTGCGCCTTGGAATTCTAGGCCAAACTTCCGTGGACCAAAGCTCTGGAATCAAACGCCCCAGTCTCGAATCTCCGGCTACCATCATGTACCCAGTTGAAGGTTCCCTTGCGAACATCATCCCTGTCCGTGGTTTGTGCTACCCCGCTCGTTGGATGTCCCTCGCTGTTCCTTGAAGCTAAACAATTTCGACCCTGTTCACATCGAGCACCCGAGCTCGATTATTTTTCATGCTGTTTGATCATCCACGCTCAATGGACAATCAAGCTTTACAATTGACTATTGCCTCAAGCGTTGTCCGCGCAACAGCCTTTGGGTTATTTTTGTTTCCGGCGCTTTGCATGAGCCCCGTATCGTCACTAGTGGCCGAGTCGAGCGCCCCCGGATCTGATCCCGATGTCTCCCTGCTCCGATCTAAACGACCTACTGTCCTTTCCTTCAATCCCATCCCTGTGGAGGAGATGGTGTAAGGTCTGATAGGACATTGCCGTCTGTGCGCTCACGGAGTTGGGCTCTGTTTACACTTCTATCCGTCGGCATGCGCGTGTCCTCCTGTTAAGACCAAAAGACTGGCTTTGCTTCGCCTTTCATCAGCACCTAAGCCTGTTTTCTCGAGGGGCTAGGTATAAACACATCTCTCCACCCTTGGAAAGAATGTTCTCCATCTTGGATTCTTCAATCTACTCTTCTGTTTGAAAGCTGGGCGACCCACGTCTGGCGTTATTCCTTCTCATGCTCTAAAATTCTTTTGATATTGTCGTGTCCATTGGAATCCTCGGCTCATGGCTGGCGGGTATTCCCCTTTCCCAAGCACTTCAGACGCTTCTCAGAGAACGCAAAAGCTTTCTCAGGGAAAGACTCAACCAACATTGCCTCCCAAGACGGTGTCAGGATATACACAACGGATAGATAATTGGAGATCCGAGAGGTTTCAGCCGACACATGGAGACCCCAATTTGGACCCATTCTACCTAGAGCGTGTTCTCGGGGACACCAGAATCAGTGATTCGTACGGGCAAGACGATCGTGATGTGGGATTCGATCAACGTCACAACGAGTACTTCATGTCCTCCGACGTGAAATCCGATAGGCAACCGACGCCAGTTCACTTCCACAAGGATTCTGTTTCTTTTCCATCTACAGGATATCAGCCAGTGACTCCCAAGTTCGAGTTTGACCACGATCTGGCTCATTTTCAGTATCCAGCTCCGAAATTTCATCGAGCGCCGCTTCATTGCAGCCAGATTTCATGCAGCACTATGCAAACTGATGCAACTGGCTTTACGCCTGATCTCACGCCCAGCAGTTCATTCTCGTCTGCGTATTCCGTCCCTAATTGTCCAGAGGCTGTATTGAAAGCGACAGAGCAGCTTTGTCTGAACAGCAATCGTGTCCGTCCAGGCCGCTCTGATTCCACGGGTCGATTCTATCTGCCAGCGGCCACTCCTCCAGCGACTCCTCATAACCAGTCGTGGCTGACTACACGGCCAACGACGCCGACGGAAACGACGACCCCCTACGTTGGCCCAGTCAACGCGTCTTCGGACACTCTCATAATGCCTGTCGGAGACAATCCGGCGTCCTCTACAACTTCTCTTCGCGTCAAACACCACCCGAGTCTTCCAGAGTTGAAGAGGAATCCTAGCGCACCTAAGAAGTGGAATAATCAAAGCTCCCGCACTCCGATAGACACATCTATCATCTCGCCTCCCTGCCTGATTAACGCCGTGACTCTCGAACCACACGCCTCACATCTCAACCATGTATTTTTCATCCCAGATGATGATTATCCATCCCCAGTCCCGAGCCCCGTACCCACTTCTCCTCCAATCACTCGTGAGATAACGGCCCAATCGTCAAGTGGGAGACCGTCAACATCAAATTTGGGGGCTCACTGTGAACAGTCGGTGTGGGAATCAGATTCGGATACCGAGTCCGTCGCATCAAAATCACTCTCTCGACGGGGGCCTATGGAAACCCTTCGGAAAGTCCGAAGTCGAGTGCAGCTACGAGTGACAAAATGTGGGACCAGGCTCAATGAGGCTGCGTATGATGTGCCCGCACCGGGGGAATTTCCTACCGTGCCCAAAAACCCACTGATCCAGTCATCTCCGGAGGCAAAAGACACAAGGAGGATAGTTTGCGCCAATCCGAGTCCCAAAGTTCCTCGTACAGCAGCCCAGACTCCGCGCTTCGTAGTTCCATCGACTACGTCTCTACCTTACCCTCAATCAAGACGCCCAAGCGAGGAGGACAGCTGTAATATCGACGCCTCCACTGCTGCTGCTATTCAAGCACAGACTAGGCGGCGACAGCAGTCCAACAGGCTCGAGGAGTTTCCTAGCATTGATACCGAAGAAAAGAATGAAAACAATTGCCTCGCATCACATTCTGATCTTGATCGCCATTCATCCCTGTCGCCGGACCGCGGAGGAACACTGAGGAGGATCTGGGTAGCACTGCGAGCATTGAATTGTACGACTAACGGGACCAACGAGGATCCTCGTACGAAGTCTGCATGATGAGGTTATTCCTTCAAGCTCGCTTATGGGCGCTCATGGATTTACGACTGTCTCCAACGTAGCCGCTTTATGGCTTATTTTGCTGCGAATGCTTCTATACGCATTCGCTCGTTACGTCTTTTATGGTGCATAGATGGATATATCACTTTTTATGAATGGTAGAACGATCAATGTGTTTTGATGAACGACAGGGATGACAAGGATGAAATACGCCGTACGCTTCGATACGATAAGCGGCGCACGAAATGGATATGGAGGTCCCGCGACGATGACGCGTACGATCCTCACGAGTCAACAAAAAAAATTGGGAGGCATCTCGGATTTGTTCACTTCTTAGTACTTCGAGCTCTCTAGCTCATTTTTCCTCCATTGGTTGTTTTCTGTTTACCTCCACACATTCTGTCGCTTGTCTGTCCACATTTTCTGTACTGTCGACTGTCATTCTTTTCTCCATGGTCCAGTCCCCTCAGTTGTTATTTTTTTTTCCTTCTATGTATCTCAACTGTCGCCTGAACTGCGGGGTGGCCAGCATCAAGTCAAGAAAAAGTACTTGAGTCCGGTTATTACACCTCGAGTTGTTGGGTTCCCCGATACTGGATAGACCAATGGGTATCAAAAGCGGGCAAAAAAAGAACGGGGTGAAGAACAGAAAGGTTCAACATCTACTGTCACAAGAGGACTTTCCGGCAACGGATGGGAATATTTCCAGGATAGGCGCAAGGCCCGAACACGGACGAGTGTTAGCGCTTTAGGATAGCGATAGCAAAAATAATTTGAAGGCAAAAGTTTGGTTTTACCTATTGTTTTTGTTTTAATTCGAGTCTTGCTCTGTTGTGGTTTTTGTAGAACTCTGACAACATTTCCTTGAGGCTGTATGTATATAGGTATCCATAGCAAGCCATCTATAGCCTTCCTCGTCCTCTATTTGTATTTCTGGCGTACAGAACCATCCATATAGGCAGGTGGTTGATTCTATTGCATTACTGGGGTACGATAAGGATACTGTAGGTGTTTCTATCGTCCTATTATTTGTCTGCTCGTCTGTCTACCCTTTCTTTTTTTCCCCTTTTCATTCCTTCCCTGGGCTAGATGTTTTCCTAGTTCGGGAATTGCTGTTTTTTTCCCCAAGATGAGAGGAGACGTCACCGGACAAAACATTTTAAAGCCCGGGGGCAGAAATATTATTCAGAGATTAATAATAATTAATAATTATAATAATGACGATGCGGTGTGTTCTGTGCTGCGCTGTAGTTCCGCTTTCGCCATCACTGAGTAGAGAGGCAACAAGTGGAGGAGGATAACTGTATGCATGTGCATAATAATAATGCTTTTCCGGGAGTCGGAGAGGCGCCAGAACGGACCAGACCCAGCTGCGCTGTGCTGTTTTCCTTTCGGGCATCTCAGGCTTTCACCTAGACGCGAGATCCATCCGGAACAACGGGTTTCTCGAAACGAGAGCTGGCAGGTTGCTGTGTGGGCTCTCTGTCCGGACGGACTCTGGACTCTGGACTCTCTTCCCTTCCCAGCCTCAGCTGCCTGCAAGTATTGACTAAACGGGGACCCGGTGAACTAGTTTGCTGTATCATGTATGTGGCCCTGTGGGTAACACTCCATCTTCCTGCAGAATGCTAATCTGCTGGATATCATGCAAGTTCCCCTTTTGGGAAATGTGGAGGAGGATGGATCCACTGCTGGCTGCATCCTGCATCCTGCATCTTGCATTTTACATCTGGATCCGTGCCTTTTTTTTTGCAGTCTTTGCTGCAGCTCGCGGACGCAGAGTCCGGCCCGCACGATATGGCTCGCTGCAGCTGCATGAGAAGATTTATTTGATTTGGCTTGAATTTTATGCATGTATGTATGCATGTATGTATGAAAAGGCTGCATCTGCAGATCGATCGTGCAGATGGGGCTTTTATTCCCATTTTGTTATGGGGGTTTCTTTACCTCTAAAATCCATTGTTCGTGACGATGGAGTTCTTCACCTATAATATTTTCCGGCCCGGCCTTCTGTTGGAATGTGGTAGACGGAGAACGTTGAAATAAACGGCTGATCATGGAGCCCAGAATGGTTGAGACACGGCTCGATGAGCTCAGCTGGCTCTTCTGCATCGTAGCAAGAGTTTTTCTTGTAATAGCTGATTTTTTTTTTTTCGCTGCAGAACAGGATTCTGCAGTATGTACAGTACTGTACTCCGTACTGCTGGATCGGTGAGAGTCTCGAGATCGAGATCATCGATTGATCCCGATCTCGACGAGCCTTGATTGCGTCTTCGATGTACCGCATCTTCTGTTCTGGGTCCTCGAAGTCACCAGCCCAGCGGTGGACGTTCCACAGCGACGATCGATCGTTCGATCGTCCGACTGAAGCCTCGAATCGATCCTCCGGGAAAGGGTTTGTGCTGTCTATAGCAGGGGTGACAGGCTTCTTCAGCTCTGCTCAGCCTGGACCTCCTCGACCAGGGGGTCCATATTCTCCTCCCACGACGGGACCATCACTCTCTTCTCCCACTTGGACACGACAGCGTCTCCTTTCCTCCCCAGCCGCGTCTCAGGCTTCTCGTCGCTCCCATCATCCGCCGCAGCAGGGCCGTCGACTCCGCCAAAGACAGCCTCCACACTCAGCTCCTTGACAGCAGCCAGGTAGAGACTCTTGACCTGCTCCCACTTCCTCCTCCTCGCCTCGACCACCTCCTCAGGCTCCGCCGCCACAGCAGCCCCCCTCGGTTGTGATTGTTGTCTCTTCACCTTCACCGCCCCCGCTACTGAAGTAGAAGAAGCCGGGCGTGTCTCCAGCCCCCTCAGCACGCCCTCCAGGATCCCCAGCACCGTCCCAACCCTCATCCCGAGCTGCGCGCCGACGGGGAACCCCGCGTCGAACCCGCGCTGCACGTGCTGTCCCTTCGCATACGCGATCCCGTCGCGATACCCGGCCGTGACGTGCTGGCGCCGGAGCGATGGGAGGTCAGACGGTTCTGTTTCCGCCGTGGCGTGGAAGTCCGTGGCTGTATCTCTCTCCCCGTCCCATTCCTCCCCCGCCCCGTTCGCATGCGGGACAGCAGTAGCATGCGGCCGCCGTGCTGCCGCCGTGTGCGGTGGCGACGAGCCGAAGATATCGTCGAGCGAGGTCTCCGCCGCCTGCATCGTGGTGGTATCGGTATCCGTCTGCGTCGAGGTCATGGAGGTGGCCGGAGATGGCGGGGCAGAGTCCGCGTCGGTGGGCGAGTGTATTGAGCTGGGCGGGGAGAGAGGAGGAGGAGGCATCGTAGGTAGTGGCAGGAGTGTACGCGTATGTAGATATTGCCTCCTGCCTCGATCAGGTGCGGGTGGGTTGTCTTTGCGCTGGTTTTCTTTTGCCGCGCAACAGATGGATATAATTATTTTGTCATCGCGGAGAACGTTGGTGGGGCGTTGTTCCCTCCCGCTCAGCGAACCGCGGGCGGCGGGCGAGGAGCTTGTAGGAACAGAAGAACATCTCCGATACTCGACAGTCACAAAAGTACTATCAGCATATGATGCAGTTGCCTTAGAGTTGAGTCACGGAGTTGGGCAATAACGTGTACACGCATGTGTATCCAAATGAATCCTATCATTGCTACTCGGACAGGTCGGAATAACATCAAAAGAAATCAGCGAGCAGCTCACTCCTCCAGGGGACTTGATCACCCAAGCTCATTATTCCATCCCGTATTCAACATTTTTATTCTGGCCATTCTATAATACTCCTTGTTTTTGTCGGACAACACAGCAAAATGAATTCGTTCCCCACCTAACTGCTAACATGGCAAAGACCACTCGTCATGCCGTTACGCATTAGAAGCGACTGTCACTGTCCAAAGAACTTTAAACACATCAAACAGTAAATCTCCACAAGCTGGGGTATACATGCTAATGTACATACATGCAGTTCCAAGCCCCCGAATCCAGGATTCGCAGGGCCGACATTAACGGCAGTATAATCCAGACAAACAAGACAGACATCTATGTACAGTAGTATCGTACACAACCCACACCAGACCTGCGACCATCAGGTCCTCGAAAAAAAAAATCACATCGATGTCCGCGCCAAAGGGGTATCATAATACAAAGAATGAGCCACAAAGCCTCAGGCTTGAAGTCGAGACGAGCGTCTGGGGCCACTGCCCTTGTCGAAGAAGCTGTACATGGCTTCTGACAGCTGACTCACTTTCTGCTCGAGCGCATCGACTTTCTGCGCCATCTTCTCGATCATGGGCTTCGTCTTCTCCAACGCTTCCATGAAGCCCCCGAACACCTCCATGAATTTGTCGCGCTCCTGTTGTCCCCGCAGGGACAAACCCGCCACCCCGGAGTCGTTGCCATTGTTGTCGTTATAATAGTCGTTTGGTGTTGCCGCATCGCGCGGAGATTGTTGTTCGACTTTCAGCCGTTTCCTGGCCGGACCCTCGTCTCCAACAGGGACAGGGCAGGGAGTATGGTTGTTGTAGTCTTCTGCTTCTCCTTCTTGCTGCTGCGGCGGCGGCGGCGGTGCCAAGTTTTCCACATATCCATCATTTCCCGCGTTCATTTGCTCGAAACTTCGCTTGATCACGTCTCTATATCTGAGTTCTTGGTCCGCGACCCATCTCTCGGTCCGCTCGTACTTGATCTGCAGCTGCTGTCGCATTTCCTCCTCCCTCCTTCTCGCCCTGGCGGCCTCCTCCTCGTGTTCTCTGATGTGCCTCATCATCTCGTCCTCCGCCTTGTGCTCTTGGATATGCCTGATCATCTCCATCTCGGCCTCGTTGTAATATTTGTTGTTGATCCCCATCTCCGCCTCGTCCAGTTGTCCCTCTTCCTTGCGCCGGTACCGCGCCGGTTCCAGATCCTCCGGCAGCAGCTGCCCATGCTCCAGCCGGTCGAGGAACGCAAGCCACTGGTCCATGGCCTCCACCCACTCCGGATCATCCCTCTCCAGCACGTCCAGCCGCAGCCGCCGCTTCGTCTCCAGGCGGCGCACCAGGGCATCCGGCTTCACCACGTTCGTCTGTAGCCTTTTCAGGATCCAGAGACGGAGATTGTACCAGAACTGCCGCCGCTTCACGGCGGCCCGGTCCGCGTATGCGTCCCGGTGGCGGTAGCACCATCTGATGACCTCGATCTTTCCTTCGTGGGTCAATCGGTTGTAGAGAGCCTCGCTCTGGAAATTGACCGGCATCGTGACGGTGTTTTGTTTTGTTTTGTTCTGCTGTCTTGTTTGAAGTCGTAGATGTTCGCACGTCTGTCTGGCTTGCCCCCAGGATGGGGGGGGGAGCAGGGGGGGGTGTGTGGAGGGCGACTCGATTCGACTGCGACGCGGAGGAGAAAAAAATTTCTCAGACTCTGTCGACTTCCCGGTCCCACTGCCTGGTTCAGTGTATGATTGGCAGGAATAAATAATATCCGCAGGTTATCTTTCCCCTTTTGTCAAATTGACGTTCTTCGACCGATGGTGATGTCTGAAAGAGTCAGGAGAAAAACCGAGCAAGCAGGCTTTCCGTCTGGTCTGGTCGAGCTGGTCGCGTCTACGCTAAGGCGGTCAGTCAGGAGTGGATCACGCGACGCGTTCCGCCCTCGGCACGTGGGCCCCGGGGCCCGCCCGTGCGTGCGCAACAATCAGTTTTCCGAATCGGGTATGGATTGTATGGTCCATGCCCCCTTGACGCCTGAAGAAACTCAGATGGACTTAGACAATTTCTCTGAAAATGAGAACAGTTAAAAATTTGGTTCTTTTTTAAAGATTTCCCTGTCATTAAATAGCACTAATTTCGATGGAATACCTGTTGTCTTGAAAATTCCTGCACAGTAAATCGTATACCAACATTTGTGAAGTTTGTATATTTCTGCTCCGGAGCACAAAACTTCAACCACAATAATATAAATCATACTAATTTACTTTGAATTTTTTTTTGCTGTGCATTCAATTTTATGGAGCTACTTATTTTTTTTTGCTGTCTGCAGAAATCAATCGTTGATAAATTTCTTTTCCGCTTCAATGGCTGATCGGCCGATCTTAGTGCTTGTGGCAATTATATTTTAATTTAGTAACATGACATAAGACAAATTGTTTATAAATAGGAATTTCTTTGCAAGCAATAACTACCTACTTGCATTACATATATACTGAGAGCTCGTAGCTGTTTAGACCATGTGGTGGTAATGACAAGGACAGGAACTTGTCATAAGATCAAACACTCGGAATTGGACAAGAGTGAGAGAGAGAAAAAAAGAAAAACAAGGTCGAAATCTTGGATAGATACGGAGTGGAATACACACATTCACTCCGTTGACGCTTGCCAGCAAGCGCTCAGTTGCTTTCCTCGGAGGACATGAATAACGGAGACTTGAAACATGACACAGAAACACAGGTACAGCGAGTCGGACGGAAACATTCTGGAGGAATACACATTCTGCGAAGCGAAACAACAGATAGATATTGGGGTGGTGATCCTCAAAAGGGGGAAAAAATTGTTCCACGCCTCAGTTATCGGAGTCCTTAATCAGCGTATCCTCCGGACACGCTTCCAGCATGTCTCTGTTGGCTTCGTAGATACTCCACGGCGGTTCGATGTTCCTCGTGAGCGTACAAAAGGTACCCTTGTCCACAGCCGGCACATTGTCTCGGTAATAACAATAGCTCTTAGCTTCCTCCGTCGCGCCGTGAGATCGGCACAGGATCAGATTTGGCCAGCGGTTCTCGTAGGTGAGGTCGCCGAACGCGAGGACTTCGAGATCCGGAAGCCCGTCGGGCCCGAATGCCCACTTTGCGAATTTCCGCAGAGCGCGCGACCGCGTCCACATGTTCAGCTCGTCCGACTCGCTCGGAGACCTGGGGTAGATCTTTCTCGGAAAGGAGTAGTATTCTAGGATCATCATGCCCGTGTCTCGGACGTGGAGGACCTTCAATTTCGGACGCGGATTGATCGTGGAGAAGAACTTGGGCTGTACGGAATAGATAATCAGCAAACTGATCATCTATGTGGATCAAAGTACAGTAACGAAAGAGGAAGCAAGAGAGCTTACCAGACTGCGGAGCTCGAAGCAAAGACCGAGACATTCGAGTGAGATCTCCTGGAGTAAACGCCTAATACCTTGCGTTTCCTCCATGCTCAGATTGAGCCGAACTTCTCGTTGCTGGTGGATAAACCTCCTCAGTGTCGATTTATGACAAAGGATCGACTCCCAATAGCTTAGTGGAAAGTCGGCGAAGTTGCTGCAAAGGATGAATAGGTCCTCTAATCCCTGGAAAGACCTTAAGAATCGAGCCAATGGATGGAGATCGAAGCTTCCCGATACCATGAAGAGGCTGTAACCGATCTCAAAAGAAGTGAGCTTGAGTCCCTGGCTCTGGTTCGACTTTGCCAGGAGATCCAGGAGATTGTTGATGCCAGGGCAGTTTTGAATCGTCAGTGACCGCAGATTGAAGAAGTTGATCGGCTGTAGCGGATTCTCTATATTATTGGAGAGTGGGAACTCCAAGAGACGCAAGGAATGGAGAGATGGGAATTCGAGGCCTAGGAGGCAGCGGTCGCATGCTCGGGTCTTGAAATTGCACACGGAATCAAAATCGCCAAGTTCCAGCTCCTCAAGGGTTCCTGCGCTGTCGCGCAGTAGTTTCTTCAGGACCTTGATACGGGGTGCCCCTTTCCATGAGAGGCGTTTGAGATGGGTGAGGGCGAGTGAATCATCTGGCAGGTCTATCTCCTCATCTTCTTCGTCGTACTTCTCCAGACAGTACGAAGTGATGATCGACAGAGATGGTAGCTTCGGTTGGTGGGCCGTTAAATAACGTAAGACTTCCTCAGGTATACAGCAGCCTATTTTGAAGCTGTGTCGCCGCAGTTAGCAGGAGTTGCATGCAACAATTAGTATCTTTCAGCGTGTCAACGAACCCAAAGTGCTCCAGAGCATGGTCCTTTATATTCTTGAAGATAAGGCAAGTTTCGTCAACTATGTTATAAGGCATAATGTGAGTGGCATAGGAAGGATCATAGTTGACACTTAGGATATGGCGGAAGTAGTAATCGACGCCGATCTCGAGACTCTTGACGAATTGCATATAATGATCACGACACCTGTTGTCGACCAGGCCCACCCCGTGCTTGAAGTTTTTAATGCATACGTAAAAGGATCTGTAGAGCTCCGGAATTGTGTAGCGATAAAGCCGCCTTGAGACCTCGGAAAGGTTCCTGAGATCGTCTTTGCTTCGGAGCTGGAAATTGTTAGTCATCAAGGGAACAGTGATTGAGCGTAGACGTACGTTCTTCACAATCACGAGAATGATCTCAGGAGGAAGCTTGTCTAGCATCTTGCTAATACTCGGTATCGAACAAGTTCATCTCAAGATTGGAGATGAAGACTTTTGGAGGACTGGATGTATAAAAACCAGAAGATGCAGTCTTCAACAGTCGTAAGCTTAACAAGGAGGATTTGATGGATCGTCGAAGCTGAAGAGAAGAGCAAGAGGTGGTGCTCAGAACAGAAAGAAAGGAAGAGAAGTAGAGGGCAAAGATTTACTCTTATATCCCTGACCTGTGCGTTTCTCACCGTTCATAATGTGATCGACTCGGTGGAGGTTGAAAAACCGTGGATTGTGAAAGGGACGATGTCCAGTGATATATAGGAAAACTCCCGACTCACGCAGTGAGCTCTGCCCTGGTCAGCATGGTGAAGGATTGTGTTCATCACGTGCTGTCCCATATGGTGGTGGACATTCCATCATACTCCCTGATCTGTATGATACCTAGGTATCTGTCTCTGCGTGCAGTCCAGATGCTTATCTGAAGAATCATATCCATGATTAGTATAGGTATATAAGTTCAGAAACAAACAGGAGGAGTAAGGATGACTAGAATTTGACTATAATATAATCAATATCTAGAGTATTGGGTGATGGTGAGGAAGAAGAAGAGACTGGACAGATTTTGGCCATCTTTTATAGGTTAATCCTCTACTTCTTGTTGGCATCACCATCTATATACCTCTTTGTTTGATCTGCCGGGCTGCAGATAATGTTCACTGTTTTCCTGAGATCTTACAAACAGGTAACTAAAGAACCATGTATCGCCCAGATAATAGAGCTGATCGAGATCTCGCCGTGTTGCATAGGCAGATAGCAGGTGTGGCCCTCCACACATAACGGTCCTTTTATGCCCTGGGACTGCTATGTTCCACATCATCTGAACTCAGACAAGCAGCACGTGCTCCTCGTCAAATACCTCACTTCGACATTCACTATCAACCTCATACTCATGCACAATTCTCACCCTCTTCAACGACACCCCATGCAGTCAAACACACCGGGGCACTTTCCACCATATCTACCAGTGCTTTCCACACCCTTTGATCCGTTCTTTGAGGTCCCGCCCACCGCGTCTGCCCACATGCCCAGTGGATAGATACATCTTGTTCCCAGGACTCTTCCAGGAGAAGCTGCTGGCAGTGCCGGGGTTGACCTCGGTGTAATTGAAATGCGTGCATCCCCCAACAGTGGAGCCGGATTTGTGATATATGGAGTCTGTTGAGTCCAGGTCTTAGGTGGGTTGATTGGTTTCGAAAGAAGTCGAGGTACCACTGAGAAAGAAAAGGAAGCCAGGTTAATTGCTTTAGGTTTGCGTTTTGTTGAAGAATAAGAAAGTGCATTTACAAAATAAAATGAAAGGCTTCTCTTACCGCTCTCAGTTTCAGGGCTTCGTCTATCTTCCAGCTGATGAGGAGCTGCCGATACCTCCTTCGTCGCCATCATCAACAGCATTAAGCTCAAAAATAACAGACCAGAGATGAAATTACGACAGTGCATCATTGTCACGACACGAGGGTGTAGATGAGTTTAATTCCCTGTTCCTTTCTTCTCTCTCTCTCTCTCTCTTTTTTTTTTTTTTTTTTTTTTTTTTTTTTTTTTACAAAAATCCGGATAACGGACCAGGAACATGACGAACAGACCTGATTCGACAGTATACGGAGGCACAGGGTTCTGGCAAAGGATGGAGTCCCTTCGGCTTGCAGTGGCTTCAATAGTAGGTTGCCACATACAGTGTAGTTTTTTTTTTAAAAAAAATGGTTACGTCCGTGCGATTTCTAAGCAGATCGGAGCAGTTACCCCTGATCGAGGATCGGTCTCAGATCGATCGATCGACGTGCACCAGCACGGGGCAATCTATCTTGGAATCTGTGCAGACTAGTTCGTATTATTATTCAACGACACGATCTAATGTGCGGCAGCGCCGTTCAACGTAAGACATACCGAGAGAGCATTCCATCAAGACTGAAGGCTACGGGTACAAAAGAGACCGGTACTATTTATACACACCAATGAATAAACAAAAAGACGAGGTTCTATGCAACTACATAGAACGATTAAGATGCTCGTCGGCCAGGCTCCCTTCTACCATTCCCTATTCCCAGAACCAGGCATCAGCCTCCATGCGCGAAGCGGCAGGCTCTGCAGCTTCAGCGCCGCTGGTTTGATGTACATCCAGAAGGTCACGGCCCCGATGAGAACACACAAGATGTTGGTGATGTAGTACCCGTCGCGGCCGACGACGCACGCGCCGCCTCCGTCGCTGCAGCGGTGTTTGTCTGGCTCGAGGACGCACGAGAACGGGGAAGTTACGAGTGGGCCCTTCAGCTTATCGGCTGGAGGTGGAGCAGTTGGTGGAACACAGGTGGCCTCGGTGAAGAGATCGACGAGTTTAAGAATAAAAAATTTGGGGAACGTGCCACCAAGGTTCGAGACGCTGTGAGAAAGAGTCAGTTCAGAGTTTATAAGTAGGGGGATGAGAAGGGCGCCTACGTTGCTAGTAAGGTCATGTATGTTCCTCCGATAGCGGGGTCGGCGATGCGTGCATGGAAGGCGGAGATCGCGACGAACATGACTGTGCTCATGAAGGTGGACAGTACATGTTCTCCGATAACGGTCAAAAGATACCACACGGGAACTTCAGGGGCAGAAGGATAGAGCATAACGGTCAGCTGGGCGATGACAGCGGCAATAAGCCGCCCCACGAACGCCCAACACCAGAGTCTCATCGGTGTATATTCGGTTGACCACTTTCCAGCGTAATAACCCAGACCGATCTCGAATGGGAAATCAATCAGGACCACCAATGCCATATTATCCTGCCCAAAGCCTTTGTCTAGCAGTTTCAGACTCGTTACAGCATCATTTGCCTGAAAGCCGATCTTCGCGATAAGATGGACTATGATGATCGTCTGGATATTTTTCAGCTTGAGAACGCTCCACATGCTCTTATAGACATCCAAGATGCTATCACGCTCCTTGGTCTGATCTTCCCTCTTCAAGATGGCCAGGCAGATGGTGACGATCAGGTATGTCCAACCCCAGAACGTGAGATAAGTCCCTAGGGAGAGCAGACCACCCTCTCCCTTCGTGGGCCGGAACCACCGGTTTGCGAAATCTTCCGAATTCAAAGCAAGGAAAACAGTATAAGAAAGGAACTGGCCGGCTGTCAAGCCCACTGTCTGCGCGGTCGAGGCGTAAGAGATGTTCTGCGGGGACAGGAGCGTGATCGCCCAGCCGTCCACAGCGATATCCTGCGTCGCGCAGAGAAAGACAAGTAGGAACCACCACCACGTAAAAGCCCAGACTCCAGCTCCACCGTTTGCGCCAGCAGCCTCCATCATCTCCTCAATACGTCCACCAAGGTATATCATAGCAAGTCCCGACATCATCTGGATCGGAGTGATCCAGCTCTTCCGCCTGCCAAATCTCGGGCTCCATACTGCGTCCACAATAGGACTCCACAGGAGCTTCAGCGAATATGGATATGATGCCAACGAGAAAACACCGATCTGTCCGTAGGAAAGGTGCGGTTTGAGCAAAAAAGGCACAGACCCCGAGGCCAAGCCCATCGGCACACCCTGCAGAAAGTACAGGAGGCACAGCAACAGAAAGTTTCTCCGGTCATGGGCGGGAAGAGCAAAGAAGCTGGTATTGGCCATTCCAGGTGTCTGCGGCGTGGCAGGGGGTTCATCGTCCAAGGAGAAACTAGACCTGGCCATTAATCGTGCCGCCTGCGTTGCCGACGAGGGCGACTCAATCGTGGCGTCCTTCCTCCGCATCTCGAGATGCCGGTTCATGCTGCCGTTCGCGTGGCCGTCCTGGCCCGTCGCGATGGTTAAGCTCGGTGAGGAGCGACGCTTGGATACCTTGGAGGTTTTGCGCTTCATCTGTGTCCTTCGCGGATCGGATGCGTCGCCAAGGAGCTGCGCGTCTTCGGGCTCGTCCGCGTCCGTGAGGTCCTCGTCGTTCGAAAAGGAGGAATGTGAGATATTCGAGTGAGACCGTTGTTCCCCTTGCCCGGCCAAGGAATGTCTCGTGCTATCCTTGACTGCTAGATTGTCGAGCTCCACCTCTTCCTGATCCGCGCGTTGCTCGCGCTGGCCCTGTTGACTGCCCTGCCGGGCTGCGGGAACATGGAGGGGCGAAGAAGAGGAGCCGGCAGACGGGAGGGTGTGAGGGGCAGCGGAGGGGAGGTGTTCAGCGGAGTTGGTATGCATCCATATGGTGGGTTCACTTTGAGGCAAGCTGGCCTCAAAGGGAAAGTCAACGGTAACGGTTCAACCCCAGTACGGGGACACGCCTGGAACCAATGGGATCCAACCGTTCCCGGTCCCTTACTGCTCAAGCAACAAGTCAAAGAACAGAGATCGAGCGAGCACAACAGCGAACAGGGAGACCACCGACAACCGCATCTCCAGGTGATGAAGAGACTTCTTGATGCGCCGGACGTTCCGGCAGAGCTCTTAAAGCCCCTAGGGCCCCTGCACGAGACACACTGCATTGCGTGGGCCAAGGTGGCCCTTTCGCGCTTACATAACCACGTGTCTCCGCATCTACGAAGTACTTCCCTTTGTGCATTTTGGCAAACTAGAGACCATTGTAGTAATCCACACAGTTTACATTGTATTTGATCTTGATGTAGAAATCAGGACTAGCTATTCGAGCGTCTCGCATCTCTCGGACCCAGGATATACATACATGGACGTTTGACGATCCCTCCACCAGGCCAAGAAAAAAACATCTCTCGTCCTCCGCCATGCTGGTCGCCTCCATATCATGCTGTTGTATTCTGGATACCCAGTCGTTCGACAGCCACCTAGACCACTGCGTGCTCATGGAGTTCCAGGTCGGACAACACCTTTGGAGATGAGTAGATCCGCTACCTCCCGCGTCCACTCCGTGCACCGTCTCAGCGGCTTGTCCTTGTCAATCGGAGTGCCATCAAGCTTCAGCTGTTTCCCTGGGACTTCGACTTCCAAACAGACTTGCTCCAGGGTGTGCAGGTCATTGGCGGCCACCGTGCCAATGAAGTTCTTCCTGAGAAATTCCGGCATCGTCTCGGGCTTTGGGATCGGCTTCGAGACGTAGGTCATGCCGGTTAGGATGTTCCCCTCGACATTGAAAAACTGGCCGGCTCCAGTCGACGCGTCGGTTTCGACGAAAAGTCCGATGTGGTCTATCGGGACCGCGATTTGTTCGAGGGTATAGACCTTGAGAGACATTGCGATGGGTCTAGTTCAGATTTGCCTCGAAGAAGATCTGTGCTGCGGCGGCAAGTAATAACAGAGATGAATACTTGAACTTCACCGATGCCCCGGGATCTCGGAAAGAGCTTTGGGCAGATTCAAATCCACACGACGAAGAGGATGGCAAGATGCCCAGGAATCTTTGAGAATGTGCGCCCCAGCAACGAATTATATTTATGTGCATTGCAGTCACAAAGAGCGTGCCGCTAGACCTGCTGCCTACTGCGTAAGGTGGATGCCGCTACGTTCGCATTGTACGGCCAACTCGCCAAATGAATAGTCCGCAAGATCTACTACAGTAGGTTGCCAAAACTTTCGTTAAACAAGGGTCCCCGGTCCAAGCCACCTACTCGATGCTTTCGCTTTATTCTTGTGATCCGGACTGACTTAGATTAGGGTCTGTTGCCCATCACGGTGCCTAACTGCCCTTCAATAGCTTCAAAATCACATGGATATAAAATAGCAATCTGCCAAAGCTGCTAGCCAAGGGACCCTTGTTGACGAAAGTTTTGGGCAACCTACTGTATATTCTGTCTTGTCGTTTAACACACCTAGGCAACAGTCTTCCGATGCCTCGTCATTCAACATATTGTATATATTTATTTCCTTGTAATGATGTAGTGCCTTTTCTTCTACGTGCTATGGGAACTGCATAATTGCATCTTGAAAATAGTAGCAATGATGCAAGATCATGGAAGCGCGCTTGTAGGGCTAGGATCTAGGCAAGCTTTTTGCAAAACCTAGCAGCCTAGCTGGGTGATGTTCAATGGAGTATCTATTCTCTATCAATATCAAGAAGGAATCAAGGAATCTGTGTGATCATCATCGCTACTGTGTCAATTTATATAACACACGTGAATCTCGATTCAATGTTGTCTAGCGCAATATTCCAAGATTCCAAGTAAAACAGAAACACACCTTTTCCTAGCATTATTTGCAAATATCCATGTTCTTATCCAAGAGCTGTCGCAAGTAGCCCATAGATCACGTGATAACCTCTATATGGGCCCGTGCCCGTACCTCAACCATAACAAGCACAGCAGGGGCCGGGAGGGATCTGGGTACACGACCTTCTGAACCCGAGTTTCTCGTCATTGATTTTGATAAATATGGAGTCGCAGACAGGAGATGACTCCACTGTGGAGAGGCTGGATTCAGAAATAGCTGCTATTCGAGAAGAAAGTAAGTAGACGCGCTCCGCCTACCGATGCGATCGGCTCTAACGCGGCATTCTCAGTTAGGAATCTACAAAAGCGACGCAGGTTCTTGACTGCTAGCCTGCTAGCCTCAGACTATATCCGACAGCAAATCCAGAAACACAAACCCACAGAACACGATCAAGACATATCTCCACTCGTCCTGAGCGCCGGAAAGCACACCGAGTCGAACCATTACCGCGTCGCCTTCTCGGCCACCTCTTTCCCGTTCACCGATCCCTCACCGCACTCTGACGATCCGAATCTCCTGGGCGTCCGCATCGATGTCTGTGGGAGAGATGGGAGGTTCAAACAGCCGTACTATGTCCTGCTGAAACGCGAAAAGGGCGATGGCAAGCGGTTGCGCGTGCACCGCCATACGATCCCCGCGTTCATTTCGATGGAGAAGCTTGAGCGGAGGTATCTGCCTCAGGGTCCCCAGACAGATGACGGCGGAGAAGAGGAAGATGAGGTTTCGAAGCCGTGGAAGGAGAAGAAACAGAACCTTCCTGGTTTGGTGCGGGAATTAAGGAAGGAATTGGTCTCATGGCATCTGCGTCGGGATACCGTCGACTGGCTGAACGAGCGCCTGGGCTTATCGCGACAGGATTCATTTGCAGAAGGAGGCGCCACATCTACGGAACAAGAGGCAGGCTCTGCGCAGGCAAAGCAACTAGGGATCGTCTCTGTGACGCCCACTTCACTGGAGGCGCGCTATGTGCGCGTAGAGTGGGAGGATGGGCGTGTAGGCAGGTTCAAGATCTCGAATAACGGTATAGTTGAGCGGGCTGTTGTCATTGGAGACAATGGGAGAGACAAGAGTGTGGAAGACGCGATGACCGGTGGTGACGGGAGGGTTGAGACCATTTTTGACAGACTGGCCCAGCGGGCTTCGTCAGGGTCTTGATGAAAATGGCATGAAGCCGAGCTACACTGTGATACCCCTTTGTCGCAAACAATGGACTATGCGAGTTTGAAATGCGGAGTCTGCTATGGGGCGAACCATGAAGAACACAGATGCGGCGAAAATGATAATTGGTCATTATGCTACGCCATGTGCTCTAGCTATCCTACCCCGATGTTTACAAGAGCGCAAGAATCCGCGTTGGCCCACTGTCGACATATTTAAAATGGGACATTTCCAGCGTCGGTTTTGTGCACACTGTTGGTCTATGCTGGCTTCTGCGCTGCTCTCATCTTCCGACAGCTCATAATTCGTGACTCGATGGTCGTCCGTGTCAACGCTCTCATCCCCATCGTCATCGTTACTACTGTCGGCATTGTAGTCGGTCATCTCCGCCTCGGGTGTTTCTCCGCTGTCCTGGGATCCAGAATCTCCAGCAACAGCCCTCGGCGTCAATGTGAGCTCAGAAGGCGTGGGACTCAGAGATGATACGGACGGCGCGGGCGGCGTGTGGTAATCACTGGGCCCAGCAGCAGCAACATTTGTTCCGCCCTCCTCTGATGACGATGATGAGCTCGGCTCTCTACTATTACTGTACGGCGGAGGTCGCGTAAAGGCCGGGCTCTCATCGAGGGCACCTATCCCATCTCCGTCCGGAAAGTGCGTCGGCACCTCCTCGAACCCGCGCGACCACTGCGCCATCGCCTCAGCCAGATACTCCAGAGGCACCTCGACATCATAAGCCTCCTTGAAGTGCTCCACGCAAAACTCCACGCTGTACCCGCGCTTTCACAGGTTGAGGGCCCTCCGGAGGATGCCCAGCGGGATCTCCTGCCCGTTGTAGCAGACGCCCAGGATGGGCGCCGGGTCGTCGGTGTACTCCCAGACGTCGTCCAGGAGCGCGTCCATCGTGTCCTGCCGGAAGCGGAACTGGTAGATCTCGTCGATGTGGCAGATGGTGCAGGCGGCGCTGTGCCCGGCGGCTATGTACTGCAGGGCCGTGTTGGCGATCGTGGGGCCGACGACGACGGAGTTGGCACCGTGGCCGATCCGGATGTTGCGGCCGAAGACGTTCTCCCAGAAGTCGGAGCTTTGGCGGCTCTCATTGTCCTGAGATTCGGCGGCGGCGGCGGCGGCGGCGAGGGCCATGGCGGTGGTCATTGTGTATATATTTAGTATATATAACAAGGCTCCTGTTCTTTATCTTTCTTCGGTCGTTTATATAATGGCTTGTATAAATATTGTAGTTGTCTAGCTTTCCCTAGGGTTTTTGCTCACTCACTGATGACTTGCCGTCTTCTTGTATTCTTCTCGAATGATGCGATGACCTGTGGTTACGTCCTAGATGGTGCGCGGTTCATTCTTCTTTATGTTTCTTCACACTTTGCGCTCCACTACCAGTAGCCTCCATGATGCTCTTTCATCATGATATTTGGCTTCCAGCATCATCGGAAGTAATGCCATTCGTTTTCTCTACAAAGAAAAGTTTCTTTGGAGTGTATCCTGGAGACAAAGCCGACTCTGGGGCTGTGGCATCTAGGTGCTCTTCAAAAACCATTGTTCCAGAATCAATCACTGTTGTTGGTTGGACAGAGATATTGAAAACACACTGGACATATTTGTGTGATGATAATATTGTTGACATTCATCTGTATATTCAAAGAAGCGCCTGTACTGCAAGCTTTGCGCAGAAGGAGTTCTGGGGCTTTCCTCAGTGAACAGAGCCGTAACAATGCATGATTACAATATTCACAATTGACAATCAGATCTGATATTTGAATGATGAATGAATGAATGGCATGCATTTGAAAATATCCCCACAAATACTTTGTTCCCAACAGACCAGAGGGAGAGATGTGGTTGACAAAGTATGTACGAGAAACAGATCAAATCACAGAGGCATTGTTGTTATTGGCAGACAAAAAGTTTGTGAACTTTGTGTAACATATGCACGTTTCAATTAGATGTAAACGTCATGTCATGTTGCATCAAGCATTCAACAAAAATAGGGCCGTTGGATCTCGATATTCGAATCTCTGGTTTCCCATCCGGTCGATCCTTTCCTGAACCCCCAAACAAAACCGTCTATTGCGACGAGATTGCCAATTAAATGGGGAATCTGTGGATGAGGGAATGACTAAGAAATCGATACGCCTAGCGATAGACCAATGAGGTAAAAATATCTCACATCTAGGATGGACCCCGTGCTATGCGCTCAGCCTGACTACCTGGATTCTGGACTGATCATCACAAAGAATGACTGACGAGCAATCAAGCAGGCAGAAGCACCTTCCAGGCGAGATACAGGAGCAGCCATCACCACTACGGTGGACAGGATGGCCCTCGGTGTCCCGAGCTTCGTCTCATTCATTTCCTCCATGTGGTCTGCGGGGTCGAGCTGAATTGATGCTGGCCGTTCCCGGAAGACGGCGACGGACGAACCGGCTGCAACCACCGCCATGGCTCGCGGAACGGACCGCATCCGACGGTTCTACAACGTGGGAGCGTAACCGAAGTGTAGGCGCTTCCTACTCCTCCCTCCGAGTGCTCTGTCAACCTGATTCCCGTGCCCTCCGTTCTGGGCCAACGTCACCGGAACCCGCGGGGTGGATCACATGCCCGATCAGGAGATTCGCAGCCTCAGGCACGACAAGCAGCTCCCCGTCAGCGGGCCTGCTTGTCCACGGGTCTCTGCTGCGGACTCCCGATGGAGACGTCTCTCCTTTTTTTTTTTCTCCGTCGTCTGTAATCCCCGTTGCTCCGCCGGATCGGATGCTGCGCACAAGTTCGTCTCGTCCACTGTGCTCCCCGTGCCGTGGACGAGTCCCCTCGCATCCTCCGTCGACCCCTGACCCTTGCCCCTCTTCTTCCCCTCCGACGCTTAGGCGGACGGCCACAGCATGGTGGATTTATCGACGCCGTACATCTTCGACGAAGACCGATACCGCGCAGAAGTCCTCCTCCTTCCTGCCGGGCAGACCGAGGAAGATGTGGAGCAGAGACTGATCGAGGAGGCGCGCGAGCTGGGCCTCAAGGTGCCGGAGATAGAGCTACCGGCCTCCCTGCCCCCCTCGATGCCCTCCTCCCCCGTGATCGCCGCGCGATACTCCACTGAACGCAACTCCGTATGCGATGTGGTCAGCTCCGGCGCAGCTTCCGTCGACCAGCTGGCCGCCTCCTTGTCCGAAGCCACGATCTCGTCCGACAATGTAGCAAGGTCGGGTAGCGTCCGCTCCCGCACGTCCTTTTCCACGCGGCCGACGTCATACAGTTCCACCGAGGGCAAACCGCTCCCGGCCAACGAGAGGACTCCGCGGAAGGGCGTTGAGCGCAGCAACTCGACCCGGAGTGCCTCGTCCCCGGCTGCAAAAGAGAAGAGGAGGGCGAGCCTGATAACCGCCATTGGGAAAATCCCTTTTCGTAAACGGAGAACGTCGTCGACCGTGTTCCTTTCGCCCACCTCGCAGATCACGGTCAGAGAGGGGGAGGGGAGTGTAGACAAGGTTTACGTCGAGGCAAAACGGGAAGACAGTCATGTGGTTGATTCGAGGGAACAAAGTGAGACGGTCAGAGTGGAGGTCCCTGTTTTTGATGAGGCTGCATCGCAGAGAAGCTTGGAGAGCCCGGAGTTGAGAGAAATGTACGAATCACATAAACGGGAAAGGAGTCGACATATTGTTTTGGAAAATGACGTTTTGAATGCGCTGAGGAGTAGACACAGGGCTGCTGTGACGGAAAAGCAGCTGGATAATGAACGAGTTGAAAATGAAAAGCGTGAGAAGGTGCGATTCCGTTGCATCCATGGTCTCCATGTCTGGTCGTACTGACCCTTGTGGTTGCAGAATCTTGCGGACTCTATCCGTCTTGAGGAACGGCATCTTGCCGCTGAGCTGGACCAGTTGAAGGAGTTTGAGAGGGAGAAGATGAACTCTCGCATCCGCATCAAGCACATGGAGGGATATGTCAACAACTCCAGCCCGCCTCCTACTCCTGAATTGAACGGGAACCCAGATGTGGTTCAGCCAGTTCGGAAAATCACTCGCCAGCAGAGAGAACGGCTCGCCCAGGAGTACCACGATCGGGACTCCATGGATCGCCTCCACGAGGCCAAGATCAAAGTACTCCGTGATCGCCAGGAAAAGCAGTTCCAGGAAGCGGTGGCGCGCATGGAAAGGGAGCTACAGAAGCTGATTGAAAAGAATGCCCAAGATCTCGCGGAGCTGGAGAGACGGAATCAGCAGGAGGAGCATTCTGTTATGCAAGCTTTCCATGCCAAGAAGGCAAAGCTGAAGCGCCGCTGGAATCTGGAAGAGGCGATTCTACGCAAAAAGCTTGAGTTAAAGAACGGGCTGCCTTACGGTCCGCTTCCCCCTCTCTCCTTCACTGATCTACATAATGAGACTCTGATTCCAGAGGTGCATGTTGCGGACAAAGGAGCCGCTGATAAAGGCATGTCGGAGTAGCATGGAACCTGGCAAAACACAGACGGTTCAAGAATGCATGTGTGTTTGCTGTGGGCCTAGCCATCCTCTCTGTTTTACGACGTGATGTTTATGTGATACCCTTTCTATACTCACCTTTAATGGCCATTATGTTTAATGAGATCATATATACCGGAGTCCTGCATGATCACCAGGCTTGGGTTTTGGTGTCTTTGCTTTCAGGGTTCTCCTTGTTTTCACCATGCTCCTTCTACATTGGACTCATATCTCTGCTCCAAGCTATCATTGCCTGCAAGACTATGGGGACAAGGACTTTGCATATATTGGCATTTCTCTGTTCATACCCATATTCTTTCTCTTGTTATTAATAACTTCTTCCCCTTGATAATATGTCCAATCATAATGTACTTAATTAGAGCTGCACATTGCAGCCTTGCCTTCTGCCTTCTCTGATCATGCATCCTGTATCTGCTCTCTGGTAGAAGATGGGAGGACCTCAACTCATCAGCTCTGGGAGTCAATGGACCGGCCAGATTGACCACTGATCCACATGCTCTGTCTTACAGTTTCATATGTATACAGTGTCTGTTTCCAGCAGTCCGTCACTTGACAGCGGCTACAGGGCCCGTGCTTTTTATTCACTTCCTCGCACTCTCCCCGCCTAATGGCGCCGACATGATGCCTCTCCCGTCCCTTTTACCAATTCTGTTTTCGGTTTCTTGATCTCTGTGCTACTACTTCTTGACAGTGAAATACCCTGAGACTATATCGCAGTGCGTCTTCATAACTGACTGTCAAATCTCAACTTGGGTGCAGTTCTTTCAGATACTTTGGTGGCGCTCGGATGGCGGGAGCACTTCCATAACCCTAGATTCCCTCTCCTCTGTGTCGGTCGGCAGTTAGATCAGTCCACTCCTGTCACTTCACCTTGCACTGCCAAAACCTTTGCGATCTCTGTGGATCTGTGATTGTGCTTTATCAAGAGAGGGCTGCAAAGCATGGAGCAATCCCCATCAGAGGAGTCTTCCGTTTCCTCTCCTGTCATCGGCTCTGCAAGTCCTCGCGACTCTCCTCCTGCCTCTACCCTTCCCCCGCACACTGACGCGTTGGAGCGCGACAAATCAGCAGCTGTTCCTGGGCAGGATGTCCCCTACCGATTACGAGCATGCCCAAGGGCCATTGAATTATTTGACTGGATCATTCCATTCCACATGTTTACTGTCCTCATGGACCTACGCGACCGCCTGCGCTACGCTTACTCTCTTCCACCAGAACCTGAACCAGATCTCTTCCCAGGCAAACCGCGACAGGAGACTATGTCCAAGGCGCGTGCAGAAGCGACCGTCACAAAGGTGATGGGGCCACCACCCAAACCCCGCACTGTCAAAGTGAATGGTCCATACAATATCTCTGCCCGCACGCTGGCAGATTACATTGCTTCGACCACAGGGAACAAAGTCCGGATCCCGGACGAGGTGTGCCGCATCGTGCTCGGCACTGATGACCGACTTCTGCGCATAAACGGCAGAAAGGTCCCCAGGTCGACATTCGAAGCGATCCTGCAGTGTCGATACCACGAGGAGGAGGGCGCCTTCGTAGACGGGATCGTTTTCGAGACGACCAAGATCAAAGAGGCAGTCGAGCGTGAGAGGAACATCACCGGGACTTCTTCTTCTTCTGCTATCCCAGCGGCAGTGCCATCGACGCCTGCGTCCTCTTCGCACTCGAGCTCGAGCTCCATTTCAACTTTGGATCTCGCGGCTACTACGGCCACATCTATGACACCATCCATCGCCACGACGCCCATGATCAGCGCTACTCCAGTTCCGGAATCGCCGTCTGCAAAGAGCCTCTCCACTTTGGATATCTCCAGCCCAGATGTCCACGCCAAGGAGAAGAGCCTCGTCGAGGAGAAAGAAAAAGCAAAAGGAAAGAAAAAGGAAGAGGAAGGAGAAAAAGAAGACGACATCCTCAACTTCCAGCCCGAACTCCCTCCCTTCTGCGGCTACGAACCCGAGCGGCTGGCAGCGCACGCTTCGTTCTATCTCTCCGAGTACTGGAAGGAGCTCATCGTCGTCGAGGAGTCCCTCGTCCGCATTCTCTTCGGGATGCCGGAGCGCGGACGCACGTTCAAGGTTGGTGGGCTGAGCGGATGGGGGAAGTATGGCAAGGATGTGCAGATTTGAGTGAGAATTTCATTGATCTCTGACCTTTTTTTTTTCTTTCGATTTCATCTAATGCTAATGATGTGATGTGATATGATTTTTCTTTCGCTTGGGTGGGCTCCAGTGGGTTATTATCTAATGGGTTACGATGTGTTATGCACGTCCGATGGTATGATTATTTGCTTGCTTGTCCTGTATTTTACTTACGGTGGATGGAGAGGAGGAGGGAACTGGCTGGCTGGCAGGGATGGTTATGGTAATGCAGAATGGGAGAATGGAGTATGGAGTGGCAAGGGCATTCAGCATGCATTTTCAACTTCTTTCCTTTGTTTTTAGTGGACTTTAAATGTTTGTGAGTCACGTGAATCTGATCTTTTTAATTAATCTCGATTTCTGGTTTTATGAATTGATCTGTAGGGCTTCTACTCCGCAGGCCTTGCCTTGGGACCACTGGTGGACCCCTGGGGCTTTTAATGACCCAGAGGGCCTCCCTGAGTAAATATTATTCCTGTGCTCTGTTTCCATTCCATTCAACTGAACACTCAAGTCGTCAGCATATTCTACTGCTCCGGGTCCAAGAATGGAAGAAAATAGAGAGGACAGTATCTATTCCGTAGATCACAGCTACTACTACTAATAGTTACTCATGGAGCCAACCAGATCCAGCGCGCGCGGTGGAGAGTGCAAGGTGCGTGGATAGAGTGAGAGTCGTGCGTGGCATTTCCGATCATCTCCCACTTACTGCTTGGAAGCCCGCGCGCAGATGTATCTGCCACGGCCCATGCAGCTACAGCGACGCACCTGCCGACCTCCGCCTCTCCGCATTGGCATTATTGGGGCGACGTCACAGGCAGCTCCGATCCTCTTGACAGCTAACTTATCTGTACCTCCGGCATCCGACTCGGAGAGACCTGACCCTGGTTGCTTTTGTTTTTCCCTCATTAAGCAGGGCATTAGATTTGTCTGTTTTATACACCCGCTCACTTTACAGACGTAGCCATTTCTCGGGGTATACCTCTGATCAGGAGCTCCGCTTCGCAGCTGAGCTGAGCTTCATTCTACTGGGCCGGACCTGAGCAGTTGTCATTAGTCAGGTCACACAGTCCCGATATCTCAAAATCCCGCTCGAAAGAGCTGTACCAAAATTCCCGTCGGCATTTAGCCATAGCCATACAACAACAGGCGGGGATGGCATCCCTAGAGACTCCGCAACCAGACGTCCACTTCACGGTCTTCATCCGTCTGCCTTTTCCTAGAGGCGACTTTGTCGATCCTCCGCCTGTAAGTGTCTCCCATTCCGAGCAGCTATCTCTCTAATAGCGTAGCATGTTCATGCTGCGCTGCGAAGGAGAGACTCCATCCACTGATTGACTGACGCCGGGAACAAAGGTCCACTGGAACGCGGCCAAGGATCGCGCGCTCTGGGATATTCTCTCGCGGCCGTCGGCGAAGGGGGATGATATTGATTGTTAGTCTGGAGCTACTCTGCCCTAATCCCTTCTCATATCTATTATGTCAGGAAAAAAAAAAGATCGAGGAGCATGCTTTCGCTGACTAGTGAGATATAGGGAAAGCACTGTACGATCTCTCGTAATTCGAGATATATATAACCTATCTATCTTTATCTGCAGGTGGCTAATATCTCTAATTTTCTTTACAGCGCCGAGAGTTTCGACGTAACTCTGCCGTTCCTGCTCCAGCAGGCGGCATGGCTCTACGACCGGCAGCTGTCGCAGGTTAGGGCCCAGATGCGCAGGGTGGGCACCGCGCATTCGACGTCCCCTTCGCCTGCGCCTGCGCCAGGCTCGATGTCGGGGAGCGCTGCGTTGGCAGGGCAAGGTGCGAAAAGGATGCCTAGTGCCGGTGGGTGGCATTAACTTATTGCCTTGGTGAGATAATACATGTTCCGGGCGAAGGCTTATCATCTATATACAGGAACGCGCGTGCCGCCCAAGCTGTCGACGCAGCAGAAAGACCCAGGCCTTCTGAGAGGGGAACCAAGTCCCGCAACCTCTGTGGCGCCTTTGCGGCCTAAAGGTGCGTTCGTTCTACAAGGCTGTGGCGTCTAGTCTGTCACTGCTGACTCTATTACAGTCCCTGCACATGCTCGGACAACCTCTACGGCTACTGTAACCCAAGTGAGAGCTCCTCGAGAGCCGTCGCCTCCTAGACCTGCCCCGACTGCTGCGGCACCTAGGGAACTGAGGCGGGGGTCAGTGGAACGAAGGCATTCCGTGAATCGACGAGAACAGGCGGCTGCAGCGGCTGTAGCCCCCCTTCGTGCGTCTCCCGCACTTCAGGAAGAAGAGAGCTCGATATCGTCCTCGTCCGAGGAGTCCTCTGATGAGGATGTTCCCGGCCGGAGAGCGCCGGGCTTCAAGCGCTTCGGGAAGTTCTCGACTCACAGGCCCGGCCTGAGAGACGACGAGGACGAGGAAGACGAATCCCCGGCGTTCCTTCCTCTTATCCAGGAGGCGGAACCACCGCCCCACGAGCAGGAGAGACACGATCTCAACGCGACCCTTCGTGTCGACACGGAGCACCCGGGCGTGCAGCGGCAGCGGACGACGGAGCATGTGCCGCTGTGCAAACAGGTCACAGCGACGTCGTCGACGAGCTCTGCCAGCTCCGGGTTTGCTGGCGTTCAGCAGACGGAACCGGCGCGGCGAGCAAACCAGGCTGCCGGGATGTTGAGTCCGCAGCGCGCGGCGGAAGCGTCACATCTGAGCCCGCGACGGCGGGCGGCCAATGGCAAGGAGACCAGTGATGACACCCCGAGCATGGGGAGCAGTTTCAGCGATTTGGATGGTAGGTGGTCTGCCATGACAATGCTTATTATCTCCCCTCATCGGTGTCTCCGGCAGTGCTAACGGTTCGTGTAGATGCCAGCGTCACGCAGTCTGCGCTGGAGGAGGCACTCCTAAGCAACATGCAGCATGGAGGAATGGCTAGTCGGATGAGCACGATTAGTCAGGCTCTGCGGAGTCGTTATTTCTGACCGGAAACATGGAACTACGAAGGAGTAAGTTGGTTTGATGCTGAGGGTAGCGACGGATGACAGGTCCTGCCGCCGTCAGATATCACATAGTGTCCTGTAGATAAGTATATAGTATGCGCTTAATATGGAACAATGATTGATTGAAATCTTTTCCTCACAGCCCATTATGGGTCCTCAAGCCGTCGACTTCCTTTCTGATATGCCGCCTCAACATCTCCTTTCCGCCTCGGGCCAAGGGAGCGGAGCGCGGGGAGCGCGGGGACGCACGTGACGCTCCGCCTGACGTCAGGGATCCCGGCGCGTCTCGGGAAGCGTCGAGAAAAGAGACCGACCCCCCTTCTCTCCCCTCCCCAGCGCTCTGAGAATCGCAGCCCTGCCGCTGCTGCCAGGACGCACCAGACGGTCGGCTCACTGCTCTGGTGTTGTGTCCTCTTGTCTTGTTCTTATCCTGTCTCACTGTCCTCAGTGGGACCCGTGAGTCACCGCGGCAGTCTCCATATCCCGGTGAGACGGCGCGGAAATATAGCATTCGTCCACCATTCATTGACGCCGATATATCTATAACTACATCCGCGGTCGCTGTCTATTTTGCTATCATTGCATTGCATTTCTCTTTTGTACATTTTTTTTCGTCGTTTGCTTAATTCCATTGAAGCACCTCAATGTCTTCCTCCGCCGCAGTCCCTCCTCCTCCCTCCTCCTCCTCCGAGGAGCAGCAGCAGCAGCAACAACAGCAGCAGCAGCAGCAGCAGCAGCCCTCCCTCGCCGAAGCCGAATCGCACTACTTCAGCAGCTACCCGCCGCCCAAAGCGCTCAAGAACCACGAAGCCCTCGCCCGCGCCTTCATCGCCTACCACGTCGAGTCGAACCGGCGCGTCGTCCTCGTCACCTCCGGAGGCACGACCGTTCCGCTCGAGAACCAGACAGTGCGCTTCATCGACAACTTCTCCGCGGGCACGCGGGGCGCGACGTCGGCCGAATATTTCCTGGAGCAAGGGTATGCGGTGATCTTCCTGCACCGGCAGTTCAGTCTGCTGCCGTACTCGCGGCACTACAGCCACTCGACGAATTGCTTTTTGGATTTTATGGATGAGGAGGAACCGGAACAATCCCCAGCAGGCAGTGGCACTGCGAATGCAGCTGCAGGGACAGACCACAATCACGGCCGCATCGTCGTCCGCAGCGAATACCAGGACCAGATGCGCTCCGTGCTGCGCAAGTACCGGTACGCGAAGCAGAACAATCTCCTCCTGCTCCTGCCTTTCACGACCGTGACCGAGTACCTGTTCGAGCTGCGCTCGCTCGCGAACCTGATGAAGCCACTGGGCCCGCACGCGCTGTTCTACCTCGCCGCCGCCGTCAGCGACTTCTTCATCCCGCGCGACCGCATGGCCGAGCACAAGATCCAGTCCTCGGAGATCCCCGAGACAGATCCATCGTCATCATCTGCGATCGCAGATTCCGACATCTACACGGGCCAAAACAACACCTCCGCCAAACAGGGCAAGAGCAAGAAACTCATCATCGACCTGGACCCCGTCCCGAAATTCCTCCACCGCCTCGTCGACGGCTGGGCCCCGGACGGGAGCATGATCGTCTCCTTCAAGCTCGAGACCGACCCGTCCTTACTGGTCACCAAGGCCCGCACCGCCCTGCAGCGCTACTCGCACCACCTCGTCATCGGCAACCTGCTGTCCACACGCAAATGGGAGGTCGTCTTCGTGACGCCCGACCCGCCCTACGAGCGGTGGATCCGCGTGCCCAAGGCCCGCCGGAGCAAGAGCATCTCCGGCGTGGAGAACCAGGTCGGGCTGGCGGAGGGGAAGAAACCCGGGGATGTGGGGGAGGAGACGACGTCGACGGCTGCTGCTGCTGCTGCTCCGCAGAAGGACCAGCAGCAGGACCAGGTCCAGACGGGTGGAACCGGGGCGGAATCAGGATCGGGACAGGCGCAGGGCGAGAACGAGATCGAGATCGAGAGCCTGATTGTTCCGGAGCTGGTGCGGATGCACTCGGAGATGATTGCCAGGGCGAAGAAATGAAACAGATATGTATTTCGGAAAGGAACAAAAAAAGAAAGCAAAAAAAAGAGAGGATTGCAATGGATAGAGGTCCTTTTTGTTTCTTTTTCTTTGCAACAAAGTATGACTTGACTGGACTGAACTGAACTGGAATGGAAGAAAAGAAAGAAAGGAAAGAACGAAAAAGAAGGGATAAAAAAAAAGAGGGACTATGATTAGGATCAGGATACCATTACCATTACTATCGTCATTATCCTTACGATTATGACCATGAGCCATACATACCTATGATAGAAGAAGTTGATTTTTTTTTAAGAAAAATGAAACGAAATGGAATGAACACAAGCAAATCCTATATTTTCTACGCGAATACCTTTCATATTTTCCTATTTCCGTTTCTCGGGTCTCCAACAATCATGCCCATTATCATGATTCTAATCTGATCCTATCTGATCTGATGCCTGACGTGGTTCGAATGCCTCTGTCGTCATTCTTGTGTATAGACTTTTTGTCAAACTAAGACAAAGCAAATGCCTGATGACGGTTCACGAAGTCTTGTGTTGTGATGGCCTTGGATGCAGAATACGGCGGAGAAACCCTGGACATATCTATATCTGATACGCTCGACGACGGCTAACTGAGCAACCAACTCGAATCAATAAATTAGACATTGATAATAACATAATCCAGTTATATACGATAGTATACAAAAAAGTCACCCTATATGACCCTGCAACCCCCAATCCACCTCCCGACACTCTCCAATCCGCTTGACCGCCTCCTCAATCCTGTCCATCATCCACCCAGAGTGCGCCCCGACACTGCTGACTCCCAACTTGGGCGTCTTCGACATGAAGCATTTGCCAGACCGGTACGAATACTGCTGGCAGTCCGGGTTGTTCGCGCACCGCGCCCGACAGCCCTCGACGGACGTAACGGGCTCAGCTTGCTCTTCATCGGAAAGGTTGTCCCAGTCCGCCCGCGGGGCCGCAATCTCGGGCAGTATGAGCTCCTTGAAGACGTCACTATGCAGGAGGATCGTTTTGTTCGTCTGGTCGAGGTTAGTCAGTGGACTGTTAATGTGATCTTGCCGATTAGATAGAAACACACCTCCTGGAACCGCTGTTGTTCGAAGCGCCACATAAACTGGATATCGCTGGGTGCCATGTGATGAAACGCAACGGCAGGAAAACACCAAGGCTTTCTGTAGAAGTTGGTAGTAAGGGTATCTACTTCCCCTAGTTTCGAATTCTGTAACATCGGCCAGGAGTATCGGAGGGGGACCCCGACGTCACGTAGCACCTTTCCAAGCACGCAGTCGCCCGCCCAGTGAGCATTTGTGTAGTAGTGCAAGTCATCTCTGTGAGCGCTGTAGTGTTCCGCCACCATTTGCATTGCCGGATTGGAGATGATGAACCCCGAACCACCATGTGCAAATATCACATCTGCTATCTGGGTTTCTGTGCCAATGTAGTCCGGCTTTGTCGGATCAAGTTGTGCAAGCCACCCAACCAGATTCGGCCAAACTACATAGGTGTCTGCTTCAATGAACACAAACCATTTTGCGTTGGGCCGAAACCGGAGAGCTTCACCGATCATGGGCAGAAACTTCCATTTGTCAAGTTTCCACCCTGGATTATTTGGTTTTCCCGTTGGGCTATTAGCCTCGTCCCTCAAATCCACGGGTCTAAGTCCCTCTCTTCCAAATTCTTGTATCCTGTTGTAGATATCAAAATCCGGGATTGTCCGTTTCACCTCGCTGTCAACTCCGCGGAGGACATCATGGACTTGGACCCCGCTAATCTTTTCCTCAAAATCTGAGAAGATAACATAGTTTGGCACGCATCGAAGGGTAGTCTGAAAGTGTACAGGGACTTTATCCAACGCTTCGGTAACGCCCGTCTTTAAAACGACAAGCATGTCTTCAATGCCAGGGAGTGGTGGGCACCGGAATTCATGACGATAGTCGGGCACGTCATCCCGCGCAGAAGGGGCTCGTTGGTCAGACGGGAAAGTTAAAAAATGGTAAAATAAGAGAAAGCAAAGGACGGGTGAAATGAGCAAAATCAACCGGCGGGAACGACGGCGCGGAGAGAACATGGGGAAAGGCGAGCGGCAGGTCCAGCCGCCGCGTAGAGGAGACACGGGGATAGATCGTCGATTATCCAAAGTCATCGTCGTCCGTCATGGCGGAGTCGGATACATATGTCAACTCGGCCGAAGCTTGATCGGCTTGATCGACGGGACCATGTCTATTATTTAAGCGGAGACGTTCTTGGCCCGCTGGTTAGAGCGGGCCGCGAGTGTCGCCTAGAGGAAACTCCAGGAACTCCGTGTCCACGCGTCAGGATGTCGAATTAAAACAGCTCGGAGTACCACGTCGGTTGACTTCGTAGGGCTCTAGTTTCTCGGTAACTAAGGTGGATTAACTCGATTAGGGTCCGGTGGCTAAACGCTCTAGCAAGGCACAGACTCAGTCAAAAGCAACGGTAAAGACAGTCTTAACCGAAGAGTAGGGTCAGTTCATCGATATTTGACCTTCCCACATCGTCATCCTAAATCCGGTGCTGCGTGGTGATGAAGACGGCACCGGGCAGCGCAACCCGATGCGGCATGAGGCCACGCAACGAAAAAAAAAAAAAAAAAAAAAAAAAAAAAAAAAAAAAAAAAAAGATGCGCCGCGGAATCAGAAAGCGTTCCGTTCCCGGATCTGATCATCAAATCAGCTGCGAATAACCCAGCTACGGCTGCACGGAGCAGCAGATCCTTCGGGGTTGTAAGGTGTAACCAAGCGGGAGAGCGCCTTGAAGCTATTTTTAGATGACTGGTAGTCCGGGGTGTTTTCTATATGCCAACGCAGGTCAGTGCGTAGACATGAAAGTCGCACATAAGAAAAAGGGCTATTCTAGGGTTCAAACTCAAACAAGAATTCGGGTTTCGCGAGCAACTAGTCCACGTGGCCTCTCAACGAGATCTTGGAGAGAACGTTCGATCAATCCTTGCCTGACGATAAAACCATTCTCAATAAGCCGTTGCTCGCCTAAAGCCTCTCAATTTTTTTTTTTTTTCTTTCGACAGAAAGTCTTTGGATATTTGTTTTTGTCGGATTTAGGACTTTGGGTGTTTAGGGATCTTGAAAGGAGAAATGAGAAGCTATTCAGACCGTCAAGTTTTTGCCCTCGCCTCCTTCAACACACAATATGCGCTCTGACATTCCATTATTAGTGAGTCATCCGCAATGGCAAGCTTGACAATATGTGAAGAAAGTAGAGCGAATGTCAGGCCATGAGCAGTGACAGACGGAGCAATGTCCAACAGCTCACTAGTTTTTTTTGGCACTTAGATCATCATTGTCAGACTTGACATCAGAAACAACATAAAAAAAGCATGAGATTTTTCTCAGTATGCAAAGGCGAGACTAAAAAGGTGTCAAATTTGATAAACTTAGCAGCGGGCAGAACATTGTTCATACGGTGACTACATCTATCATCTCTCTTCTCCATCCCTAAAGTCAAACTGAAAAATGCTTGGCCTATCCAAGACTTATTGGGAGCAGCAGTGAGTCAGCAACAAGAGCCGCCTTGACGCCAGAGACACCATGACAATGGCCACGCAAGAGTATAGCTCGCTTAAACGTGTGTTGTGAGGAAGAATAAATCAACAGCTTTTTCGTTATTGTCAATGCTCATCACCATCGCCATTGTCTGTCAATAAACTGCGTTTCTTGGTAATTCCGTTTCGTTGAGCTGTCTCGATCACCTGGCAGGGGTGGCGCATCCGGATCCTCCATGCACTGATCCACTCTCATTATCTGCTTACCAGTCGCTTTCGCCACGTGGATAACGTCTCGGAAGTAACCGACAGTGGTGGGGTGCAGATAATGCATGACGGCAAGATTTCCTCCCCGGCGAACATCGCGCTTGAAAGCCTCGAATTGCTTTTCTGGTGTGTCCGAGTTCGCATATAGCCAGTCTTCGATATCAACGCTCCAGTTGATAATATATGGATCGTCTATCAGAGAGGCTAATCTTTGGCGCGTTCTCGCTCCGATGGTGCCGTATGGGGGGCGAAAGTACCGTGCTGCATACTCTACGTTAGCAATGGCAATATACCAAATAGTATGCAGATGAGAGGATACATTCAACGCCAAGCATGTTTTCGAAAACAGCCATACTGCCAGCGAGTTCCCTATCAATCTCATCGATAGTCGCCAACCCTTCCATTCTGTGGCCAAGATCAGTACAATTGTTCAGAAACGTGCCTGACGACAGAATCTTCACAAAGTTTCACATACTTTGGATGCGTGTATGAGTGCAACGCCACCTGATGTCCTCGCCGTAGCATTTCATTGTATACCGCTGTGAAATTTGTCTCCTCGTTCGTCAGACCACCGGCGACAACAAAGAAAGTAACGAGGATATCTTCTTCCTCGAGGATTCGCATAACCTCCTGAGCAAACCACGGTTGTCCGTCATCGATTCCGAATGCGAATGAATTCGGCCGCTTGCACTTCAAAAGCATTGTTCCGCTTGGCAGCTTTTTGGGCACCTTAAAGTCATGAGGGATGTGCGGGACAATCTCAACCTTGAAGAGAGCCAAGTCCTCTGTAGTATAGAACCCGTGAAAGGATATTGAGATCGCCCTCGACTTGTCTATAATGAAATGCTCCAAAGGAACATATATATCATTTCCGTTCGCGTAGCGTGCAGCTTCAACTGTGTCCCACGTCTCCGGGTACGGGCTCCTATGCGGGTCGCAATCTTCGTTGTGCTGGTTCAGAGAGATGCTGAATTTGTTCGTTCCCGAAAACGAAACATGAAGGTACATGTGGTTGTAACGTCTCAAGTCGAAACAAGAGGGCGAAAACTGGGTGTTGAAGTTATGATCGGGATTCGTTGGTGAGAATCGGACGTAGCCATCCCCGTACTCGAGTGGCAGATCTTCACCGGGCCCGTGCCAGGCTCCCAGGTCATTGAAAGCACCTTTCTTGAATGTGTCGATGACAAGCCCGTCGGTGTGAAGGGGAACAACTGCGGCTTCGACCACTAACTGCGGAAGCAGAAGTTCGACGAAGCCGAAACAGGCCACCGCGCCCACAACGCAGTACCTCCTCATATCGATATAAGTTTTGGAAGTGATGAATGAATGACAAGGCGCACTGAATAGCCTGACAAGGTATTGATAGGAGGATTGAGGTAAGAATGACAGGGACCTGAAAAGTCAGGTCCTCCAGACTCCAAGAGCAAAGGTCCATATCCCGATGGGCTGGCGATAGAAACGTGTAGACGAATGGATGCCTCATCTCTGGCAGCGGCGACTCGCCTCGGGTAGCGGAGGAAGCTGCTCCTATTCTCGACAACGGCGGATAGAGATGGGAGCTCTCGAAGCCGTGAGTAAACCGTCGAGATGGGCCAGGTGATAGAGAGAGCCGGTACTAAGAGCAAACTGATATGGGAGCGCCCCCTTGTCTATGCTGTTATGATCGCTGGTGCAAAGTTGGACAGTGCGGAAATTAGTAGTCAAATGGACAAGATGCCTGAACGCATGTACCAAACGCAGGACCTACTGGTTGCTGTCGAGAGTAATGGAAGGAGTAACCAGGGTAGGTACGCGGGATAGCCAGAGGCAGAGGCGTTGCCTAACACACATAAATCGTTGCCACAGCCACGCAGTCAGCTAGATTTCTCAATCAGACCGTTTGGTTTCATTATCTAGTTGCCAGAGTCATTTACGCTTCAAATGTTGATCCACTGACATCGAGCTGGATGGAGTTGGCCGCATTTACAGGTGAACAGGCTTGCCTGCTGTAGTAGTCCCATGCTATGGGTTCATGTACACGACATCGAGACTTGCAAGTGCCTACGGTCCGCAATCAGAACTACAGCTACATTTAATTTTGCATCAATTTCAACGTCGAAAATGTTTTCGTTTCACAATCAGAAGGGCTTTCACTATCTGAATCAAGATGGAAGTGCTTTTTTGGCTGTTGCGTCAAATAGAAATACATCACACGAGAAGGCAGCAAAAGAGAACCCTAACCCAGGAACCAGGAGTCCATCCTCCCATGGCCACCGGGTTTGGATCACCTTCTCCAGAGTGGGTTTGGATCACCTGCTCTCAGCCACTCTGGAGAAGGTGATCCAAACCCAGTGGCCATGGGTGGATAGACAAAGGCCCCCGAGAACAAGTTTCTTCTAGTCGCGGCCATCCAACATTAGCTTAGAGACGAAACAAATTTGAAAGAATAAAAAGATGCTAGAGCCCAGTCCTGAACATGAACCAGTTGACAATGGCCAAGTAGAGGAAACCCAGCCATATGTCAAGACAACCACGCCAAACCTTCAACACTGTGAGATGCTTGGCCGCGGTCTTCTTTTCGTAGACTTACTCCTCTACCAAGCAGCGCCAGAGGACCATGCAGCGTCACCAGACTGAGCAGGAGTATCAGCCTCGGCAGCTGCCGGGGCAGACGCGTTCTGGCTACCATTGGCATTGCTAGCTTCCGGTCCCAAAGAGCCTCCTCCCCAAGCATCTCCACCGGCCGTATCGTTATTTTCACCCTCATTGTCGGTATCATCGTCAAACCTCAGAACACCGTCTGTCGGCTTCTCATCTTCGAGGAAATCTGGGATTGGCTGATTGCACTCCATCAGGATTTTGACAAGGTCAGGAGCAATGTCTTTATCCTTGTCGTGATTGTAGAACGAAGTAGCAAGGCCCTCGTTGCCAATACGCGCGGTACGTCCTGTCTGATAATCAGCTGGATATCTTGGAAGCTCTGGATAAGCATTCTTACCAATGCGATGGATATACTCATCAATACCGCCGTAATTCTTGCTAGGCAGATCGAAGTTGACGACATGCATGACATTCTTGATGTCCAGCCCACGAGCGGAAACTCCAGTTGCGACGAGGATAGGAGACTTGGCAGTACGGAACGCGCGCCTTTTAAGGAGATCAATATAAGCATTGCCATCAATGGGAAGCTATTTACTTACAGGGCGTCCTCTCGCTCACGCTGGGTACGGTCGGAATGGATGGAGGTGCTTGGAAGACCCATGTTGTACAGGTAATCATCGATCAAGTCGGCCTGACTCTTGTTGTTCACGAACACCAAGGTTCGAGAAGGAGGCATCGCAATAAGCAGGTCATAGAGACACTGCTTCTTCATATGTTCCTCCGCATAGATAATCTGAGAAGGTCAGCTTTGATTCTGCGTCTTGGCTGCACTCATCACTAACCTGCTGCTCAACATTCATGTGAGAGCTGCCGGCACGCCCAATGCGAATACGAACGTGGTCATCCGCAAGATACTTGCGAGCGAGCTCACGGCATTCCTTGTTGAAGGTGGCGGAGAACATCATGTAGCGGTGGTCGGCATCTTCATTAGTATCTTCAGGTCGTTAGTCCTCCTGTGAAGAAAAGGGATTGCCGAAGTTTATCATACCGCCACCGGACATGATCTTCGTGAATTCGTTCTCCCAGTCAGAATGAAGCAACTCATCAGCTTCATCGACGATCGTAAACCTGATACGTATGTCAGATCTGGAACTTACACAACAGGTTGCATTCTTACTTGACTCGGTGAAGAGATAGGACATGAGGCTTGTCCATAAAGTCGAGAAGACGGCCTGGAGTCCCAATCAAGATATCACAACCCTTCTGGAGTTCCTCGCGCTGCTCGCGTAACGGTGCACCGCCGTACACAACACACGGGCGCAGCATCGACCGGTAGCAGAGACGGCGAGCCTCATCGAAAATCTGGGTCGATAACTCCCTGGTAGGAGCAACCACCAAGACCAGCGGTTCGGCACGGACAGCATCCGTAGCCGGATTGTACCCAGCAGCCAGGTTTGGACGAGGAGCTGCGAGTTTCTTGGCCTTTCCCATCAGTTTGGAGAGAACAGGAATAAGAAAGGCGGCGGTCTTCCCAGAGCCTAAGTAGTACATACAATTAGAGACATGACGTTGACAGGGTTCTCAGTGGGCTTACCTGTCTGAGCGACAGCAATAAGGTCATGGCCAGTGAGAACGGCCGGAATGGAGTACGCCTGAATCGGCGTTGGGACCTTGTATCCACACAGGCGGATATTCTCAAGCACGATGGGGTGAAGTCCAGCGTCCTCGAACTTGCCCTTGTTAGACGTCGTCCACTACATGGGAAAAGACACTTACGCTCTTCACAGGGTTTGGCTGTTCCATACTCTCAGCGGTAACCTTGATACCACGCAGACTGTTGTATTTTTAGAACGCGTATGTAATAGATGGAGGAAGCCCACCTACGTCTCGAATTTGAGGCCAGCGCGATTGATGTACTCGTTGTGGAACAACATCTTCTCAAGCTCCGGATTAGGAGGACCAACATCACCGAACTCCTCGCTCCATTCGTACTTGGCGGCCTTCGCAGCCCATTCGGGCTCCTCTTGGTCATCCCCTTCGACAGGCTTCTGAAGGGGAGTGGCATTCGTGTACTTGGAGTAGTCATAACCCTGAGGTGGGACCCATCCCTTTTCGCGGGCAATGGCAGCTGCCTCGATGTTCATGTTGCCCTTTTTGTTAGTCACGTCGTTGAGCGCATTGCTCATGTCGGTGGTATCGAAGGCGTCGGTTGCCATGATGGAACTCGCTGAGACAGTAACCTAAGTAAAAGCGAGCCAGTCAACAAGAGACCTCCCCGCGATCAATTGTTTTAACGCAATAACGCGATAATAACACAGCTTTGGAAGAGAGCAGATAAGAGCGTGTCTCACGATAGAATCCACAGTGTTATTCAGACGATGGAGGCGCCCCCGAGGCCTTAGACAGACAACAGTACAGTTCTTGGAACAAGATTGACGTATCTTCAAAACAAAAGACGCGTAGCCCACAGCTGCAAAGTAAAGCTGTCAGACTGACTCGACAACAAAATAAAGAAACTCGAATGAAGAGAAGTCAGTTAATCGAAGCAGGCTGAGAAAATACAGAATGGCACTCGATCAGAGATGCCATCAGCCATAGGATGATGCTGGTGATAAGATACGCGTCTCCAACTCAGATACCAGGTCGGATAATAGGCAAGAGAGGTGAATGAAGGAAAGGATAGACGGCAGCTGAAATCATCTCACTTACCTTTGTGGGAGATTAGCAATTCTTTTCGACCCGAGGGATCTGTAAGATCAGAGCTGCAGAGAACTGACAAAATCCCCTCGGCTGATGGAGGAAGAGCAGACAAAAAAGTTAGTGAAGGAGGGAAAGGGAATTGCAGCAGGGGAAGAAAAAGAGGAAGAGATGCGGGTGTCTGTTGTTGTCCTGTGATGCGGAAAGAGTCCGGGAGGATGCAGGAAGGCTCCGCAGGTCTGAATGAGCGAAGAGAATCTCATAAAGCCGCACTTTCAAACGACTGCCTCCTGTGAACAAAACAACATTGCTTCCTCATGGCTCAGAAATCAGTTTTATGGAAGCTGAATGTGTGCAGAGATTGGGCATCTTGTTTCTAGACCTCAGAAACCTATGCATCCTTCACAGCAAAATGTCAGGGCATATGACTTCTTATGTGACTCTTAGTCTTCTCTGACCTTCGGGTATGGCATATTCGCTGGGTATCTCAAGGAAATAATAGCCCTTAATCAAGTAAGATAGGAAAGGCTCTGTCTAGAGTCCGAACAACTGACTCTGCACAAGCCATCCATCACGGATGTCCATGATGGAACCAAAAGCAATCAAACAGACAGGTCACTGTTAACTAGACAAGAGGGAAGTGTAAATCCAATATTATGGTCACTGTATCCAGACATTACATCCTAATCTTTCCAGCAGTTTACGATATTGATGCCAACGTTCTTCAGACGGGCTGTGGTAAATTCTAAGTTGCATCACTATAGTGAGACAACTGTGATCAGTCACGGGAGCAACATTATCCGATCAACTCACGCAACACTGGGATACAGAGGAAAAGAGATGTGTTTCTCTGGATATACTGCTGTTGACCGAAAATACCGCTCGACTACGAAAAGAGGCTAAGGCCACTAGTTGCAGTCAGTACTGGTATTTGGCCGTCTGACAACTTCTCTGCTGAGGACGGTGCTATTGCAGTCCGAAACCTGTTCTCTTAGGGCGCCCTTCGATGGAGCTCGTGTAGAATAAGGATAGGAATTCATGAGGGATATAACCAGCGCAAAAAGCAGAGAGAACGGAAGATTCTGTCAACCGAAGGCCATGAGTCCTCGAGGAAACAAAACACGCCGTGCTGAGCAAGTTCCTGCCCTATATAAGATGGATTACACTTATATAGATGGTTACACTATCTGTGAGGAACCCTGAAATATCCTCAACAATAATCCAGGGAGACATTGGTCAAAGAGAAGCTGTTCCATCCTCGTTTGCTTGAAGATATTTCTGAATACCCAGAGGCAGTGTTCGAAGTACTTCGTGACTCGTTTAACTTAAATATTTTGGCGATGACTAAGCACCAGCTTTCAATGCTAGTTAATCAAAAATGCACCCTCTGACATACTCTTGAGCGATTTATTCTGGACTAAGATGTTTATTTATTTTCCTTTGAATAAGATTGGGGGATAGGAAATAATGTGTAATAGACTGTAGCTTGGTCCGTAGACGTTCGGCACCAAATATATATTTTCGTTCTGAACCGTACCCGATTTTGAACCTATTCTATGCAGTCTTAATGTTTGTGTCCCAGGCGACCTCTGAATCTCCGAAAGGACTATGGACTAAAGAAATACAATAGTAAAGAGGACAACTACGCTTGGCAGCACGAGGCCACCACCAAGCTGTGGACACCAGATCAAGAGAATATACAGCCCGACATTAGAGACAAATTGAACGTCGTACGGTACAAACTAGTAATTTAACTAGGCACACGCGGGTCCAATCCATTCCTACTGTCTGATACTACGAAAAGCGAAAAGCTTCCCATCCCATGACCTGGCTATTTGGGAGAAAGATAAATTCCATTATCCAGACCCCCGAAAGCCAGTGATCTTAATGAGCCGGATTCTGATACCTCTTGAACCTATACTTAGCGAAAGATAGCCGTTCTCCAAACACGGGCCCGTCATCATAGAGCACGAGGAAAGTTGCCTATAACTGCATGTTTCAGAAGATATGGAGCGACTGAGGCTCTGGAAGTTGGACACTTGATGCATAAGCGGAGTAACAGGGACCACGAGGGAAATCATTGCATCTCGAAAACCAGTCTTTTGAACTACAAGGTCCTTTAATAGGGAACGAAGCGTAACCATTTGAGGCGTCATGAAAAGAATATCGATACCTGAAAGAATGGGCCGTGTCCATCAGTCAAGAATATCATTGGGAAAAGTTTATACAGCTTCGCGCGCCATCCCCGAACTGACCTGAGTATTTTGAATGTCGATTGCCAATTCCGGTATCCTTGTGGTTCTCACAACATTGGCACCTAATGGCGCTATCGTACCAGACGAATAGGAATGTGGCTCTCTTGAAGAGTCTCGAGAATCGTCTAAAGGATACAAACGTCGAGGCGAGGTAATGAATAACACGTCCTGTCACTTTGGCACGTGTTCATGAATTGACAGACTATATCAAGGGCAGGAACACTCCTCTGGAGAGTGTCGTCGATAACCGAGGTACCCGTCAAAGGCCCAAATAGCCAAGCTGCATGGCAGAGGCGGTGGCATCGAGTAAAAGCGAAACGAGTCTCCCCATCTTGTCTCTATATGACCAAGTATGCAACGAGTGACTCGGGAAAATGGGCCGTTTCGAGGGCGGTGCACGGATCAATAGCCGGAAAAGACGAAGAAGATATCCAATCCAGAACCCCAAAATAACCCAAGAATTACTAACCAAAAACGAGGCGTTTAGAGACAGGAACCGTCATAAGCGACAAACCTGACGAACGAAGGGCATAAGAATGGAAACGGCGATCCAGTATAGAGCGCAACGCAGAAAGAATGACGCTGCGATAGAGAGAAGAATAACGAATGCCATTGTGACTGATCTGCTCCGCAGCCAGAGCAGATCCGGATGACACGGAATCTGCTCATCCCGACAGATGGAGGCCCTCCAGGAAGATAATCCAGTAGGCACCTATCCAGAGGGTCTCAGAGGTAAGTGCGACACAGAGAAAGCAACAACGACAGGCAATCGGTGACTCCACTGTGGATGTCGATGAGGATGCCCAAAGCATGGCCTGGCATGATCAACTGCTACACGTTTTGAATTGAAAGTCATAGTTACGGTATGAGAGCAACCGACTGAGCACATCTCTGGTCTGTGGATCTCCTGCAAACGCGGTGAACGGTCAGTCGTTATCCGTCGATCTGAGGCCATTCATTGAGGCTAGGAATTATTCTTCAAACAAGCAGCCCGTCGTCGTTAACGGTAAGCGAGATGGGATACGGGCTGCTGTAGCGTGACTGGTTGCCGATGGCGGCATCACACTCCGAGAGCCTCGGTCGTCGAGACGCTGCTGCGAGCATCATCAGGATCCTCCGCATCCGCCGCCGCATCCCACGGCGACAACTGTCAAGTCAGCCGAGCAGCGGATCTGCGGCCCCGTTTTGTGAGGCCTCGACTCTGTCGGAATGACTGATCCATCCTGTGCATCCTCGGTCCCGCCCACCGCGAGCAGCAAGCCGGGCAGAAGGAGATATACGCCGTAAGCGTGGGCACGGCGAGGCGAGCGCGTCCTCCGCGATGTCTGCCCTCGACGTCAAATCCCTCTGAGAGGCTCTCTCGCTGATGCGACGCCCTCCAATGCCACCGCAATCATGTCTACCTCGAATCGCACCTCTGCTGACCTGGACACTGCGGGCTTCCGGCACTCCGCCAAGCTCTCGTCCGATCGCATCGAGGAGGCCATTACAAACCCGGGCGCCGTCAAGATCAACGTCAAGGGCGCCTTCATCGTCGAGGACGAGTCCCCCACCAGGAGTCCGGTTGAGGGTGAAGGGATACACTACGAGCGCAAGGACATCCGACTGCCTCATCACACTGGTGTGGTGAGCCATGTCGCGGTGGATGTGAGTCTGCCCTTGTTCGGCTGTTCCCCGCACATTGACAGCTCCCCGCAATCCCATGTTTCCCATGCAAAACGCACAGAAAAAAAAAGACTGCTGACGGTCTAGCGACAACGCGCAGATCGGAGGATCTTTGGCCAAGTTGGTCTACTTCACACGGGAGCTCGATTCCCCTGACAATGGTGGACGGCTGAACTTCATCAACTTCGAGACACACCGGATAGACCTCTGCATCGAGTTCATCAAGCAGATCAAGGAGGAGCACGAGAGGCTCAATGGCTCCAGCTCCAATGATTTGTGCGTTGTGGCGACAGGTGGAGGGGCCTACAAATACTACGACCGGTTGAAAGAGGCGCTGAACGTGGATATCTTGCGCGAAGATGAGATGGAATGTCTGATTATCGGTACGATCCTTTTCCCTTGACTCATCCAAGCTGACGGAGGCGCTGACATGGACGATGTGTGAAGGTCTTGATTTCTTCATCACAGAAATCCCAAACGAGGTTTTCACCTACAGCGATGCACAGCCCATGCAGTTTGCGGAGGCTCGACCCGACGTCTACCCATATCTGCTTGTCAATATCGGATCAGGTGTATCCATGATCAAGGTGTCAGGCCCCAGACAGTTCCAACGTGTCGGTGGAACACATCTTGGCGGTGGAACGTTCTGGGGCATCATGTCTCTGTTGACAGGGGCCCGGACGTTCGACGAAATGTTGGCAATGGCGGACCGGGGTGACAACAGTGGAGTCGACATGCTGGTCGGCGACATCTATGGAATGGACTACAGCAAGATCGGACTCAAGAGCACGGCAATTGCCAGTACATTCGGCAAGGTTTTCAGGATGAAGAGGGCCGCTGAGCAGGATGCCGAGGACGGAGAGGGTCTCACTCGCCCGGAAGTCAAATTCAGCCACGAGGATATGAGTCGGAGTCTGCTGTACGCAATAAGGTACTGTTCTGCGCCTGCCAATCTAATTGTGAAGGGCCTGTACACTAACCCTTAACAGCAACAACATTGGGCAAATTGCGTATTTGCAGTCAGAAAAACACCAGCTCAAACACATATATTTTGGCGGCTCCTTTATCCGAGGGCACCGGCAGACCATGAACACACTATCATACGCGATCAAATTCTGGTCCAAGGGCGAGAAGCAAGCCTACTTCTTGCGGCATGAAGGTTACCTAGGCGCTGTTGGCGCGTTCCTCAAGAGACAACCCAGAAACTGGGGTCGCAGGAACAGCGTCGAGGCTCGTGCAGCGCCCAAGGTCAGGATCAACGAGCCTAAGCACGAGTCCCAAAATAACATCCAATCTAGTTCGTCATAAAAAGTCCTGCTCGAGCGAGTTTAGTCTGAGAGGTTGGTTTGTACAGTATTGTACGACCCCATGCGTGGGCCGGGACCTTTTTTTCGTCTCACATACCCCCATTATGGCTGGATACCCGCAGGCGATGCGATACGGATATTCAGGTTGGATAACCGAAAAAAAGAAGACTATATTGTAGATAGGCCTGTACAGTACATATTACCACTACCTACTTGGTTGGGGATAAAGTCATAGATAGACGGGTTTGAGGTCAATACATACCAATGCTTTTTTGGTAGAGCGTCTTGCTCTGGAAGGGATTCACTATGATGAACGATGATCTTTGGAATTCTTACCGCGTTTACTTGTGGTTGACCCCGGAGGAATTACCCGGTGCACCCCACGGATAGATAAGGAAATTCTGACAGGACAGGGGTGTTGATTTGATGCTGCCAGCCAACATTCAGTGGACTGCTGTTACAGACTAGGAAGGAGGTCACGTGATGGATCGTCCACGATCCAATTCTACGATCCAATTCTACGATCCAATCCCACGATCCAACCCCATGATCCAAGACTATGATCCCATTCTATGATCCCCAGGGACCCAGGATAAGCAGCATGTATATAATGACGCTCCTTTCAGACAGATTTCGACCCTCGTGGTCGACTCACATAGCAATCAGTGGTATAGGCATTGCTAGTAACACAGGCTCATTCTTACTGTTATATTGCTCACCCCCTTGTTTTCTGTCTTCAAGATAAACCCAACGACCCTTTGGTCTAGTCGTTTAGGCCTGCCGTTACAAAAAGCCTAGGAGAAAGAGGATTGTCAGAAAGATAAAAGAAACCCTGACATGCAGAGTTAGTGCAAGAATCAATGAAAGAATGAACAAGACAGAACAGTTACACAGATCATGTGATCAGTTGTATACCATCAGGAGGTCACATAATAAGGTATGAGTATACTGTCTGAGTATACTGTTGGAAGGTATATAAAATAGTATGCCAGGGAGAAGGCATAAATAGGACTGTTTACCCAGGCATGTATCTAGTCTACTGCATCTTATTCTCAAGAAGATCTTAGGATCTCTGGGGAATCAACTAAGTTCTTCTTTGGCTCCTACCTACTTCTCTCACTTTAAGAATAATTCTATCAACTGTTATCCAGTTGATACCCCTATAATTTGACACCTACTTTGATGGTTGCGCTGTGCCGCAATCATGAATTGACTAGCAGTGAATGGAATAGTGAAAATTCTTTCAATTGATGCAATCACAGACTGTCAAGAGTAACAGCTTACCTACTTACGCCCCGGTGTCTGCTTTGAGGCATGTACCTCTGCATCCAAATTTGCCTTTCTCCCTTGTGTTGAAAGGCCCCGATAGCCTGTCAGCTACATCTCTCCTCTTCGATATAGGTAATCAGCCCACAGTCTCGTGTCGCCTCACTAGGTGAATGCACATCCTCTTCAACAACAGAACACCACTTCTCGTCTTTCATGTTCTATGTGCGTTGAACATTCTCTTCTAACTTCAGTTTTGGGTCAGGCTTTTGCACACTACCACTCTGCTATCAAGCTGACCAAAAGAATCTGGGACCGGTGTCAGGCCAAGCAGGATGGATAAAAGGTACGTACACATTACTGTCTTACCGAGTTTTACATAGCCTGACCTGAACCAGAGACAACACAGTTAAGACTGAATCGGAGGCCTCTACATCTCTGATCACAATGAATTCCCCTAGATCTAACACGGATTCTTTCCCGGCATCAACAAACGGGCTACTCAAAACAGTGCTTCTACCTTACGGGCAGGTACTTGCCCCTCATCTGATGAAAATCCTCAAGGATTGGCATGCCAATTATCCGGATAAGCAACCGCTCGGTTCATGCAGAAAGAGTTGGGATAACAAGCTGAAATCGAAGGTCTTTAGTCGCGATGGCGAACAGCTCTCTGTTACCAGAGTCCCTGTTATAAGGCTTTCGAGATACAAGAAACCTCTGAAGTACGAGATGCTCGTCCTTCATGCGGCAAATAATCCTGATAAATTTGTGGTCTGTGTTCGCAAAAGCGCATTCATCTTCTACAAAGAATGGCTTGGCGGACATTCATACGGAGATATAAGCGCTGTCAGGGTTTTCAATGATGATCTTGACAAAATCGTGTTCTCGCCAGATCTTTTTTCGAAAGTCACTGGAGATGAATTGCCACAGCGAACCACCATACTCACTTCAGCTGCCGTCCCATCGTTCAGTTGGGAGAATCAAAATACCTCACGCGCTTCAAAACGCCGCGCTGTTGATAACGTCAGTGAAAGCAGCCGATCAGTGTCGGATCGGGTGTTACAATCAGGAAGAGGATTGAGGGGACAGCAGAATATCCATCGCGGGCTTGACGACGATTCTGAAAGGGTCACGAACGAGACCCTAACCCCGACAACTGGCGCAGCGACAGTTATCATCTTCAGACTCGTGTTACAAGAATTACAGATTACTCGCTGTTTTCCTTTCGAGGAATGCAGTTCCGCAAGTGATTTTTTCAGGAAGTCCGAAGAATTCTTCTCTCTCATTGACAAGAGAATGAAGGCCAGAATCCTGTCGTGCAAGATACCGGGAAGTCCAGAGCGAAGATACATATTCGACAAAAGCCATGAAGAATTTGACCTCTTGATCAAAGAAGTCAAGGCCCTAGCTCAACATAATGGAGGCAATCTAGTGATCGAGGTCACCTGCATGGCTTAGAAAAGTCTGACGGAGAAATTCTGACGGGGAGCAAGCGGGACAGTGGTCAAGATGATCAGAATGCAGCACACTCGGTACTGTTCTAAGTTTTATTTTCGGATGAGATATCTAGCGAAAATCCAGCTCTGCAGAACTGCACCTTACGACACCAAAATGTACTTACTATAATAGTTATTACACAAGAAGATGCGAATCTGGTTGGATGTGATTCAGGATGCTCTTGTAATGTGTTTCTGGTTTCCGCTGCTCAAGCAAGCAAATCTAGACATAACAGACAGCACTTTGACAAAATAAGAAGGCCCCGTTGGGAGTGTTATTGTTCTTTCTTATGATAAAATTGAAAAGAGCAAAATAGAAAATCAGTGGTAAGACATAGCGTATAGAATGGCTAGGTAGATATGCTTGTATGATGGATGCACATAGTAGGATGTATTTGGACAGAGATCTCACATGCCCCTTGGACGGACAGATAGAATGCTCCACACCGCCTTCCGGCAGAATTCTTGCCTCCGAACTGGGACGATTACTAACCATGCACGTGACAGGTCTCATGCCTTGGATGAGGACAGCGTCGCAACGGCCAGGAAGCTCTGCGGACAAAAGATTAGTTGGGGACGCAGCGTCAGCCATGCTTCGATGATGATCTCTTCGCCTGCTCGATGGCTCCAGTGCCCTCCTCTCCCTCGCCCATCCCCCCGCCGGTCCCTGTTGAGACCCATCCGAATAGAGCTGGGGGGCTGAAGCCTCAGCAACGAAGTCCTCCAGACCCGAACCGTCTTGCTCCTGAGGACGCATACTATGCTCATTCGCCTCCACGGTTAAGACCGCAGGCAGAGAATCATGGCGCCAATCTTCAGACTCTCAATGGCAACGTTACGAATCCTGCTGCTGTTGCAGCTCTGAGACCCCCACCGGCGGTACCCGGCGCCGAAACTAAGAAAAAGGAGGCGCGGAAGGTGAGAGGGACAAACGGGCGGAGAAGGCGTAAGGGAGCGTGGAAGAAGCTGTTATGGGTCAAGCAGTCATGTACGTGCTTTTAGCAAAAGAGTGATATTTCGGCGCCGCTGACCACACGGTCTAGATCCGGATAACTACACCGATACCGAGACCTTCCTCGATCACCTTCAGCGTAACCCGCGGGTTCGGCCGTATGATTTCTGGCCGCTCGTGGCTGATTCCACCGTTATCGTTCAACATGTCTGCTCCGTGGTCATATTCGTCTGCTGTTTCGTTGGCATAGTCCAGGAGAGAGTCAGTCCGGTCACTGTCGTAAGCTGGGGTAGTGTTGGGACTGTCTTGGGCTGGTTCTTATGGGACTTCTGGGTTTGGAAAGAACATGAAGAGGCCGAGAAAGCTTCTCAAGCTGCTGAGGGGGCTTCTGAAGGCGATGACGGCTCCAGTTCCAGTTCCACTCGGAGCTCGTTCAATCCAGCAGCTACGAGATCACAAGCGAACGGGAACAAGGAGAGCCAGGTCTATGGACTTGGTTTGAATATTTCTTCTACAGATCCTGGAGGACAGTCGCAACGGCAGAGCACAAGCGTCAGTGGGCCCTCCTCCACTATTTCCGCCTCGCCTGTGGCCTCAGCTGCCCCGAATACGGAGGCCGTCCAGGCTACTTACCTTTATGAGAAAAATAAGTCGTCATGGTTTTCTCCGCGTAACCGACAGCGGCTTGCAACAGTGAAGTCGGCGGTTCTAATCTATTGCGCGTTGCTCGGTCTCAGTCCGATCTTGAAATCCCTGACAAAATCCACCGCCAGCGACTCAATCTGGGCAATGAGTTGCTGGCTAATGATTATCAACATTTTTTCCTTTGACTACGGAAGCGGCGAGGGCGCGGGCGCCACAAAGTTTCCGGCTTCTTTGTCCACCAACGCGGCCCTGATGGCATCGACGGTCCTGGCATCTCGTCTGCGGTCGACGACGCACGTCTTTAGTCTGACGCTCTTCTCGATCGAAGTCTTTGGCCTGTTCCCCGTATTTCGCCGGCAGTTGCGTCGCATTTCCTGGGCCGGGCATGTCCTCCTAACACTGGCGCTTGTTCTAGCCGCCGGTGGAGGCGTAGGGATCACACTGCGTGGTGGATGGGCGGCTGCAATTGTTGGGTCATTTTTGGGCAGCATCCTCACAGCATTTGCTATGGGCGGATGCAGCTGGTGGCTTATCAGTCTTCAAAAATATAAGAACGTTGTTACAGGGCCCTGGGATCCAGCTCGCCCTATTCTACGGCGTCACTGGGACTAGGCTATAAAATTAAAACTAATGGTCTTGGTAAGGAGACTCTTTTATGTTGGGGGGGGGGGGGGGGGGCGTTTCTCTGGTGTATACGACTCTTATATATACCCTAAGTTAATCATAATTTGATTGCCAAATCATTGAATCGCTCTGACTTCTTCCCAAGTAGTGGTCGCCTGTGTAATCATTATGCTTCACTTGGGGAATAGAAATATCATCCACCAAGGCCATCTGATAGGCGACCTGCTTTCTAAAATATAGCTCCTGGGTTGAGGCAACAGCGCTTCCAGGGACGGGGGTTTGGAAGCGATACTTTGAGCTACTAAAGCCATATCGCGGCGCTTCGAAATACCGCAGGTGCTGGGGGGTTTATAACTTGTGAAGTCTTAGCAAATCAGTTACTAGGTTTCTTGGCTGCCAGCTCTAACTCGAAACATTTGAGAGGCCGGAGCTAGGTAAGCGCTTAACATACCAAGTCCAACTTCGGAGCTCTATGCTATTAGTGTTTCATACATCCCAGCGGTAATCAATTGCCCTCTTGTGTAGTAGGGCTGCTAGCCTTCAGGAATTCCTAGAGGGCAGTATGTTTCCAGCGTCGTCAGCGTGTTCATGGGACTGGTCTGCGGGGGAGGCCCCAAGGATAACCAAGCGAAGCCTTGGGCTTTCAGTCTCGCCATTGTTTTCGCTTGGGTTCTGCGCCTATGTTTGCGTTGAATAGTAGAATGTAACAGTGAGGAGACAAAAGAACTTTAGATAACAAGGGACTTGAACCAACTTCTATAAGTAAATCCCACTCTTTGAGAGCTTTGGTATCTCTGTCGCTTTTCGTTTGACTACTTTGATTACTTCTGACTGCACTTGATAAAGTGACCTCCTGAGACTGGAGAAACAGCAAATAAAGAACCCCCCTTTGTTGATCTAGATCATAGCGCCTCACGTATACAGTACAAGGACTGTACATAGGAAGCTTCTTTCATAGCCTGAGAATGCCATAGTTCTCGTTCTCAGTAAAGCCAAATATCTAGTAAGACGGTATCTATGCTTTGCTCTGTGTAATCGAGCACAATGTCTCTTCAATGCCCAGTTTCTTAAGTCTCCAACTATAGGGGATACGGAAGATGCTGTACCCTCTGCAAGGTAATCAATACCTTATTTTGCTGTATTTTGAATATGAGCCTGGATTTCTCGCTAGGTTTATTTTAGATTTCTGAGTTTCATGGGTCTCGGAGAGTGGCGGTGCCGTGGAATGTGAGGGTCGCTGGAGAATGCGAGTCTGCTAGGTTGGGGTCGGTAGTTCTTTTGACTACAACCATGTAGAAAGCAACAATGAGAAAATGGTAAAACAAAGGGAACAAACAAAAGAGTGACAAAGCCTGCGCCAAGAACCAGATACAGTGAATGAAAGCTATTACTCACAATGAAAATCTTTTCAAAGTCGAGTGGCAGTGTTACAGATGTCTGGGATATATTTAGTGCCCTAACCACATTATGCTCTTTCGCTCTTACAAGATAGCTTGGATAGGCACAACGCCTATATACCACAATCGAATTGTCAGTACTGGCATATCTCTGATCAAGTGCGGGACTCGTTGACCGAGCACCCGCTGGCTAATACTTGAAAGGAGCAAGTGAGCAGCGACGTCTTGAGAGGAAGGGACGCTGGACATCCTGGGAACGAACTGACAACTGTGGCAGTTATTGTTAATTAGGTGGCCTCTCAGTCAGCAGGTTATTCTTAGTCGCCAAGCTTATTCACCACATTTCTAGTAAGTCAAATCTCTGATCTATCTGACAGTTATACCGGAAAAGAGTCATCTGGGGAGGGAGGTGAAGTTGGCGTATGAGCCACTACAAGCTTCTCATTTTTCCTGCTCTGGTTCTTCGCAATCCTCTCGATGCTTATTCTGACTACCTCCGATATTATCTATCTGTACAGGGTGTGCATTTGCAGGACAGTTTACATTTAAGTCGTCAAGATGTTGAAAGGCATTTTACTCAGCCTCTTGGCTGCTCACGCGACAGCGTTGAGATTCGTGATGTATATCGATGAGTGAGTTCGATCTCGAGCCTCCAGTGGACTGGATAGGCGCTAACTTTTGAACACCAAGGTATCATAACTCGACCCTACCAGGAAAGAATCTGACCAGTGGAATCACCCACGCCATCATGGGATTCGCAAACTCGTCTCTTTTCACCACTGACCCGCCAGGAAACTTCACGCCCTTCGAACCATTATCGACGATGCGGAGTCGTTTTTCGAATGGAACAAAGGTGATGATCGCCATTGGGGGTTGGGGCGATACAGCTGGTTTCTCCGCAGGTGCAAAGGATGATGCCTCGAGAACGCTATACGCGAAGAATGTCGCGGCGATGTTGAACTCCGTGGGAGCGGATGGCGTAGGTACGGGAACAACAGACATGATGTCCCAGAAAATTCTGAACACAAGAATTTACTGACCAAACTGTAAATAGATATCGATTGGGAATATCCCGGCGGTAACGGACAGGATTACAAGCAAGTCCCCAATTCCGCGAAAGTCTCAGAGATCGAGACTTACCCGCTTCTCCTGCAAGCCATCCGCAATGCCATCGGTCAGGATAAGCTGTTGTCTATTGCGGTTCCAGGGCTAAAGCGTGACATGATTGCGTTCACGAAACAGCAGGGACCGAAGATCTGGCCATATGTTGACTTTGTCAACGTCATGAGCTACGATCTGATAAACCGCCGTGATAACGTAACCAAACACCACACAAGCGTCAAGGGTTCCCTGGAGGCTATCAACAACTATGTGAATATTGGGCTGGATCCTAAAAAGACCAACCTCGGAATTGCCTATTATGCCAAGTACTTCACGACCGACCCCAGTTCTGATTGCGCGGAACATCCCATTGGATGTGCTCTTGTTCCTCTTGAGAATGCGGATGGTACCGACAACGGAAAGTCTGGTGCTCTCACCTTTGAGAAGGTTAATATGGCTCCTCGACCTACGGACCTAACGATATCAACGGATGGAACATGCGGTTCTGGCACGGGCACCAAATGCCAGGAAGGGTATTGTTGTAGCCAGTATGGCCACTGGTAAGTAACACAAAATCCAGGGGATGTCAGATAACAGAGCCTGATAACGAAATAATAACAGCGGCAACACCACTGATTTCTGCGGCGCTGGCTGCGACTCTGATTACGGTGACTGTGAGGGTGTCTCCGTCATAGATTCCTGGCGCAGAGCGCAAGCCGAGGGAAAGACCGATATCGAAGCAGGTGGCCAGTACTACTGGGATAGCAAAGCCCACCTGTTCTGGACTTGGGACACGCCAAGCCTTATCGCTAGGAAGTTCCAGGACATTGTCGCGGCCAAGAAGCTTGGTGGAGTCATGGCCTGGAGCCTCGGGGAAGATAGCTATGATTGGAGTCATCTGAAGGCCATGAGAGATGGTGTCAGAAACAGCACCAGAACTTCATAGAAGTATGGTGCCTGATCATCGTACCATATGTTGACACTCAATATGGAGGTGGAGCTGTGCTGTACACGGTGGATGGATTTCCGGTGCAAGTGGCTGTGTTTGGATTTCTATGACCCATTGCTTTTTCTTTGGTTTCTTATTTTCCTTTCAAGTGGCTAGATTGGCAGAAATAACCTTGTGAGGAGTAAATATGAATATGTTATATGCTTTCGGAAACTTAGTGTCCGTTCTTTTCCATGGTCGACAGTTGAAAGGACATGGTCATGAATAAGATTTCTGGGACACGCGTAAGTTTACAATATATAGATCTGAAGCGTAATCATACACCTAGGTCTAATAGGAGATATCCTGTGTCCAAAGTGCATATAAACAATGCATCTATGCATAAATGCACGTCTCAAGTACAACCATTATAGTAACGCACATGCGGCCATCTTCCAATTGCCTCCTAGCCACCGAATTTGAAGGTCTCAACGTATTCCTCCAGGCACCCCACAGCCAACCTCGTCAATGGTTGCAGCCGCACCAAAAGTCTCAGTCAATCAGCAAAGAGGAGCTATTCCATGCTGGCTGTAAAGTTATCGGTGTTGACAGGATTGGGCTTCTTGCAGTTCATATAAGAGCGCGTGCCCCTACTACCTATGAAAGTTGACGGAGCAAACAATGTACTGCGCCAAGGTGATTTTGCTGAGTATCCGGGAAAATGCAGGACTTTTCGCGATCGCGAGCCTCCGTCGTGATTTATCTCCTTGTCGAGAATCATGTTCAGGACCTGTTCCAAATTTGGAAACCATTATGAAAGCTGAGGATATCTCCTAACCCACTAAGGCTGCAGTTTATTAGATAATGCTATTTCCTTATGACTTTGCTTGAAATATAGCTAAGATTTCGTTTCTAACAGGCGCGGTCTGACAATTATTTCTATTCCTTTGTATATAGCTGTTCCATGGCTCCAATTGATGTAATTGATGTATTTACCCAGTCCCCCCTTTTCTTTCATAAACATAGGATATTAACACATTGGAGCGACTATTATCCTCGAAGTCTATCTCCAGCTGTCGATTGTCGAAGAATTGAAATATAGTTTTCCGATGTGGCAGGACATCGACAATGCTATTTTCCTAATCTAGTATCTGAAATCAGCAGCTATACGGCAAATTTCAACCTTATGTGTGAGTAGTACATTTCTTTCTTCTTTTTCTGGGTATCCTTGTGTATGAGGGTAAGTGATTTTTTTCTTACCGATAACAACACTGGAAACCTGTAACTTGCTGTACAGCTGGTATCATTAAATGAAACCAGGCAGAGGACCGTCAGGGTCCCCTAGAATGGTAGACAGCTTGATTTGTGCCCGCTCAAATTCACTTCGTATAGACATCGGTGGTACCCACGGGCCAGGCAGTAACGGTCCACCGTCGACGTCGTAGAGGGTCTCCAGCGACTTGATGGTGACTCTCTGTAATTTGGGAAAATGTTCTGCCTTGCGCCGCGGCAGGTCCATAAGGAACGAATATGGCAGAGTCCCCAGGAAGGGATACACATCCGGATCGTCGTAGAAAACGAACAGTTGCTCTAGATTCCTCGGCAGACGTTTCCAGGCCTCTCCCTCGTTCTCGTCGCCAGTCAAGAAGATGTGGTAAATATTCAACGTGGTGAGGGAGGTAAAGTCCGCCAAGTGCGCTGGCGGCCCGCAATCTAGTCCTTCATTGTACAGCGGTACGTGGCGTGTGAAGGACAGGGATTTAAGTGATCCCTTGTGCGGTTGCAGCGCGTTGACGAAGGGGACTGAAGACCACTGAGTCCACGGCTCTTCGTCTTCGAAGTCTCCGCACCACTTGGCCTGCTCGACGTCGTAGTAAAGCTCCTTCAGCTTCCGCGGCCAGCTCAGGACGGCGGACAGCGGTTCCTCGAGAGCACCGCATTCAATCAGGCGGATCTCGACAGGGGAAGTGCGATTATGCGAGTAATCCTTGAATTCTCGGAGCCTCCCAGTCATTGAAGTGCCAGATGATGAGGGAGCGGATGTTGGGAAGCCAGAAGAGAGGAAAGACCTCCATGATCGACTCGCCGCAGGGGACTACGGCAGACACGAGGAATCGACCCAGGCCTCTGTGGTCTTTCAGAGTGCGATTGAGCTTCTCCACGCGGGTCTGCTCCGGGCAAGGACTTTCCCAGCAGTTGTCCACCGCAAAATTTCGGTAGAGGAAAGGGGTGACGATGTTATTCAGGCGCCGACATGAAAGCGCAAGTGCGTGGAGTTGTCGAGTTTGCTCTCGTGTTTTGATAACTCCGGTCACGTAATCCGCGACCAGCAGATCTAACGGGAACTTTGGACTGGTTACATAGTCCCACTGCAGATTGGAAACGATCATCAATAGCAGCTCATCTGAAAGATCCAAGAGACGGGCCATTTTGGCAGAAGCATGAGAATGTCGAGCGGAAACTGTTCGTTCTACGAGGTTGCGGTCAAGAGATATATATAACCTGTCACCTGACCTGACTGACTTAGATCCAATGGGCGACAAATGTACCGGCGGTGGGAGCGACACTGCAAGTATAGGAGGTACATATCGAGTTATCAAGCCGCGAAAATCACGGAAGACAGCGAGTTGGGAAATGGAGTATTTCCTCTGAACCCATGTGAGCAGGAGCCACAGTGACGTCTGTGGATTCAATCTTACGTTTTCTCCAGTCTGGTCAGTGTTCTGCAAGCTCTCCTAAACAACGCGCCATGTCGACGCGTACCCCGTACGCGCTTAGAGAGCGCGAATCCACATCAATAATTGTTCCAGAAAAGGCTGATCGGCCGTCTAGGGCGTTTCCGTCATAGACAAGCTCTCGGGATCGATTTGGCATCGTGACAGACTTCCAGAGGTCATTGCTCTTATACATAGGACATCAATGATGCTATTTTCTTTACGTAGTATCCCAAAGTTAGCAGCTACCTACAGGGCACAAATTTCAATAATTTACTTGAGCGGTACATCTTTCTGATTACATAGTTCTCGAGATCAACGTTTCCGCGAGTCCACTAGACTCAGCTACCAGGCTTCTGGAGAGGAGAAATGTACTCAATTCCTTGAACTAACTGAACTGGAACTATGGTTGGTTTCACGCACAATCATGAGATCATGAAAATAGAAAAAAAAAGGATAGAATGGTGGATGATGAGGAAGTACATTCGCAACCAATTTTGCTCCTGAAAGCACCCATTCGTATCGTCTGATACCACGCCTTCAGAAAGACTGGATACATCCCAGAGACCATGATAATGACAAGAACAGACTGAATTTCTGTAAAATTGCCAGTCCGGGCGAACAGCGTCCACAAGACTTGTATAATCAAGCGTTGTCAGGCTGAGGATAGACACGATTGTCTCCTAGAAAGACAGAGAACTCGATGTTTGCGCGCTCAAATTCATCAGTTACATGTCTCTGGGCGACCATAATGGGCCAGGTCCTGTCTTCATCCCAGGAAAGTAATAGACATCCTCCGGCGATATGACAGTGACTTTGCGCAACCTTGGGAAATACTTTGTCTTCTGTTGCGCCAGACCAAGAATAGGCGGATTGTCTGGTGGACCTAAATCAATTTTCAAGCTGTATAAGTCGGGATCGTCATAGTATACATCTAATATCTCGAGGTTCCTTGGCGGAGATTCCCCAGGCTGGTAAGGTTCCCTGCGGTCGATAAAAAAGACATGATAAATACGCAAAGTCGTGAGCGAGTCAAAGCCTTCTAAGCGCAATCTCGGTCCGTAGCCGTGTCCTCTATCCTCTTGTCCAGGCCGAGTGAAGGTCAAGCATTGGAGCGACTTCTTCTGCCGTCTCAGCGCGCGGACAAAAGCGGCGTAATTGCAGTTTCGCCGTAGCTAATGTGTGTGTTCATCATTCCACTCCCATCTTTCAAAGTCGTAATAAAGCTCCTGCAGCGCCTGTGGCCAGCTGAGGACAGCGGCCAGTGGTCTCTCATGGGCCCCACATCCTATCAGACGAAGAACCTTTTACAGGCGATGTCCATTTATGAGAGTAATTTCCAAGTTCAGGCTCTTGGACGTCATTGAAGTAAGAGGTGGTGAGTGTGTGGACCTTTGGAAGCCAGAAATACGGAGCAATGTCCTTTATCGATCCATTTATTGAGTCGCCACAGGTGACGACGGCAGAAATGATGAATTGACCCAGGCTTTGCTTATTTTTGAGAGTGCGGGTGAACTGCTCACGGAGATTGCGCTTCGAGCAAGGACTAGTTGGCCCAGGGCACCTTTCCAACCAAACATCACGGTAGAGAAAGGGAGTGACAATATTGTTCAAGCGGCGGCATGAAAGCGAAATCGAGTGAAGTTCTTGACCTAGCTGGTGTGCATTTTTGTTGTGCACTTCCAAGGTTCCCAGGACCACTGATTGAACAAGGACAGTTGCAGATTGACTGCATAATGCAGCAGCAGATTGGAAATGATCTTCAAGATAAGCTTGTCTGGGAGATCCAGAAGACGTGCCATCTCAACAATAGCACCAAGGGGTAAGGTAAGGACGTTGAGACTCCGCTGCTTCAGACGAGGTTATGGGAAGAAACACCGGTCACCTGCCACTTGGTCGACTCCAGTGAGACCGATCTGAGTAAAATTCTGGCGATGAGGGAAAGCGAGTAGTGATGGACTTTCGAAATAGTGAATGTCACCGAAGACTGAGCGCTTCGAGCTTTTCAGATGAACCAAGAAGTGAGCAGCAATCAAGCATCAAAACTTTAGATCAAACTTACCGCTGATGTGTTCTCAAGTCACTGATGTCCAAGACGCTGAAAACTCAAAGCATCGCGCCACGCAGGTTCATATTACGTACGTAGTCGCGTAGCAGGGAAGACGGGGCGACCTCCCGCCATGTAACTCGGCCATCTCGTTCCTGTCTCGAGGGACAGGCTCAGATCGACGCAGACATTGTATATCATGACAGCCTTGCAGGGATTATTATTCCTTTACAGAGTACACCACGATCACTGTTCACGTCACTTGCTGGCTGTAATTCTACGATGATATTCTGCGCTGAATTGACAAAAAAAAAGGCACATGGAAGACTGCTATTTCAAACTAAGATTGGCGACTCCTTAACAGGAAATTGGATTATGAGGTGAGGAGAACTCCCAGAAAGTGAGGATATGGAGAAAGTGATCATGACTGACAGACCAGCATTGCCTGTCAGATACATACCTATCTTGGGAACAACCCTCTTCCCCTCCAACAGAACCCAAACGTGGTCCTGACGGAACTAAAGACTATGATGAATCTGCAAAACATAATCACTCCTGGATGCATCTGTGGAGATCCGGGACCTCTTTTCCGAATCCCATAACCACTCGAAACCTTGCATCATTCGGTTCTGTCTCTCGATTAGGCTCGTATTCAACTGCTTGATCCTGCTGGGATACTATAATCAACATGAAGAAGATTTATAAAGACGTTTACCCTCAATGGAGTAGTCACTTTTGGAAGAAATAACCGGGTTTCGAGGTTGTTATTTTGTTCTTTTTACATGTAGTTCTCTATGACCTTCCTGTCGGTGATATACCCAAAAAGGCGTGTTATATACCCGAATTTGGCATTATCGCCTTCTCTGCTTGCCATGCCCCAATATTGTTTCGTCTATGGTCTTGAAGCCCCAGGCCAGCGTGACCGAAGTATTTACCGCCAGGGCTGGGATGTCCAATTGATGGACCACTGCTTCCTTGTCCTACAGGACTTTCGATGTCCAGGCTTATTTTGCGTGGGATTTCACCTTTTTTTTTCCTTGTTAAGAGTGGATATAGTTTGGAGAGCTGGGCAATTCTTACCGGCTGTGTTATGTTGTATGATATCACTGTCATTCATATCACATAAACAAGCACATACCCAAATAACTTCTTGCATCATCTTTCCTATTATCTAGCTGTAATTCATTTCCTTCTCCTCTCATTCGCGTCACATAGCAGGACCCAGGTGCTTGTATACATAAACAAATAGTGCTATATTCTCACCCAACACATCAATACCGCTCTACCAACCACTTCTTCCTCTCCTCCTCATCCATCGCAGCCAGCTTGGCGCTCTCGGCGCTCTTCACGGCGGTATAGTTCTCCACGAACGCCGTCCCGAGGAGATTCTGCAGCGGCTTGTCGTTCTCGAGGTTGGCGAGGCTCTGAGCCAGTGTCTTTGGCAGCGGTGTTGTGATACCGAGAGCGGAGCGCTCTGTCGGCTCTAGGGTCGCTGCATCAACTGGAATTGGTGTCAGCATGCTGCATGTACAAGTACAGTTTGTGAACAGGGTTGTAGAGAGTTGGACATACCGGGACAGTCCTTCAGTGTGAGCGGCTTGTTGGCGCTTACGCCGAGATATCCCGCCGCGAGCAGCGCTGCCATGGCAAAGTACATGTTTGCCAGGCCATCCAGGCACTTGACCTCCCAGTGGCCAGGGCAGATCTTGCGGATGGGGGTCTCGCGGTTCTGCGTGCCCCAGGCAACCCACTCGCTTCCGGCCCAGATCCTTGAGGCAACACGCGCGTAGCTTATGTCTTGGGACAGAGTGAAGGCCGCAACGGCGGGGAGGTGCTCGAGGAGTCCTGCGAGGAACGTCTCCTCGTGCGTCGTGGGCGAGATGGATATATGCGCGTGTGATGCGGTGCCCGCGGCCATGGGATAGGGTCGTGGGTAGAGAGTGGCGCGCAAGCCGTGCTTTTCCGCGACGTGGGTGATGGTCTGGCGGGCTTTGATCAGAGTGTCCACTGCTGCGAGCGAGCTATTCGGAGGGAGGATGAACTCGAACTGTCCGGGCGAAGACTCAGCATGGAATTGTTCAAGATAGATGCCGATGCTCGAGAGGGCCTGGTAAATCTCCTCTAGAAGAGGAATCACGCTTCGCGTCTCGGAAGTCATGTTAGACCAAGAGTGGTTCGTCAGAAGAGGAGCGTACTCAGATTCCCCCTTCTCATTGGTGATAGGTTTTAGGAACACAATCTCCATCTCGAACCCACATGTAATATCAATACCGAAATCCGCTTTGAGTCTGTTAACTACGTTCTGAAGCATTGTCCTTGGACATCCCTCCAGCTCATCACCGTCTTCAGAGCGCCAGAAGCTCATTACAGTTGCGCTCTTCGATGACACTGCGACGTTCCGACAGAGGCTGGACAAGTCGGGCTCCATGTAGAACTGGCCCGCGGCTGACCCTCCAGGAGCCATCATATCATCCTGGAGTAGAAATCGAGCGGCCAAAGTGATCCCGATCCGGCGCTCATTGCGTACGATCTTTGCAAATTCGCGAACAGGAAACATGCGTACACGAACGGTGGCGGTGTAGTCCACGAACTGCATCCAGATGAATTCTATATCTGGATTATCTTGCATGAAGCAATTCAGTTTTGAGACTGCGATTGTAACTGAAGAAGTTGTCCCAAGAGTGACAGAGTCACTAAGTGTCACCGAAGGACATCTTGCCTTCTGGTCCAATGCGTACAGTTTATTGGAGTTGTTGAACAGAATATCTGCCGCGATCTCCATGGCCTGTTCGACGGTAAAGTCGCCTTGCGTCACGTAGTCAACAAACACCTGGATGCAAGAATCAATTATGAGTCTCAGGGTAAATCAAATTGAATTGGACAATGCATTGGAAGGAGACACACCTTCTCTAAAGCCTCTCTGAATTGTCTGTTGGCCAGCCAGTACGTCTCCGGAAAGAAATGACCGTCCGTACTCCACAGCAGTCTGTTGGTGGGGACAATCTCCAGGCTCTGCCGGATGATCGACTCCTGGGCATCCCGACTGACCATGGGGAATACCAGTCCAAGATCGAGGTAGACATTCGGGTACACAGAGGCCAGATATCCCGCCTCCCGGGTATATGGGTACGACGCATGTAGCAGTACAAAGTCAACTTCTGGGAACGCGGAAATCAAAGGTTGCAGATGGGCAGGATTGGACAGAAGCAGATTGAGATCTGCATCACCCAGGCCGGTGTGGAACTGTATCGGCTTCGATATCCCAGACACCTTCTTCGCACGGCTGAGGAGGCGAAGCGTCTCCATGACCAGCTTGTCGTTCAATGGCTTGTCCGCGATGCGGTAGTTGCCACCTTCTTCTGGTCCCCCGAGAACGATAGGGGCAAATGATGATTTAATCAACGCATCTTTGTCCTTCTCAACATTAAGATTGACCCCGAGGCCGGTGCGATAGCAGATAATGGATTTGAACGCGACTACATGAGGATCCTCCAACGCCGACCGGATCGCCTGTTTATATTTGGAAAGGAAAAGACCATAGAGACCGTATATTTCGTTGCCTTGAAAGCGCGCTTTTTCAGACGCCTCTATCTCAGGTGGCTCCCACACCTCTGACTTGAGAGCGAGGATCTGTGCCGCGAGCTCCTCTATCCGGACTACCCTCTTTGTCGGGGTCGCGGTGAACTGATCATGCCAGGCGGCAGGCTGGACGTCGTCTGCGTCTCCCAGCAGATCATCCAGCAGCAGCGTGTGCGTGCCCTCCAGGCACCTCTTCACCAATCCATCATAGTCCCGCTGCACCCACGCATCGCGCGCGGCTCTGATGTCCTCCCAGTCCGCGTCCGCGGGGCACCCGAACGACTCGGCCAGCTGCTTCACGGCCCGACGATGGGGGAGCGTTTTGTGAACATTGTCCAATGCTGCGCCCCGTGCTTCGGAGGTAATGCTCTCAAAGGGGTACTTGGCATAGTCGGATGCGCGCTTGCGGCAGAGGATGTTATGCGCGTGGTGGTCGATGATAGGGTGGGTTTGGATGAGATGCCTGAGGCGGTTAAGGGGGCTGATGTCGTCCCTCGCCATGGAGATATACAGCTAGGGTTATGAAACGCCGTCTGCGAGAGGATGTAAAACTAGCTAGAAGGTGTAGCAGTGCAAGAATTCGGCAGCTTGAAGAGACGCAACAACCGGGCCTGGCCTGGCTGGCGAAGATACTCTCCCAGCCTGAAGATGGGAGGCCTGACGTCGTGTTCAGCACCAGGCCTGAGCCAATTGATCATCGCACCTCACGTGGCTGTGCCTGCATACATATTGTATCACATTCTGACCGCGAGGTGGTTGATAAGCTCCAACTCCAGATTCATGCATCACCTGTGATGTGACATGATAACTTACACGTTCTGCCCGTCATTTGCCAACGGGATCGTAGGCTTCTTGACGTGGGGACTTGAAGACAATGTCCCTGGCATAGCATACGGGCTCAGGGGTCGCTTCTGGAGTCATAATAACCGGCCTAGACGAAGACTGCTTTGTTGGGTGCAGCATCTTTCAGGCTATGTTTAGCTTCAGGTTTAATGTCCTGTGAAGTGGATTTGATAATCTGGTCGGAGGGCCCGGGATCATTTTCAATTCCGGTTCCCAACATCAGGTTTGAGGAATCTGGGAATGCAAGTGACAGTCAATATGCAATGTCAGCACCATCATCATAGGAACAGTATTCATAGCTATCAATGCGTCAGTAACTCTATCTTCATAGGGCGAATAGCAAGGAAGGAAAGACTCACAGAAAATGGATACTGTGGACTCTGCAAACTTGCTAAGTTCCTCATGCTCTATTGCATGCAGTTGATGCCTTTTGTCTATATACTTCTCTACTGCTTCCGAACAGCTATCCGGAGGCCGCTAACACATCTTTCAATGTCTGTTGGGTAGGAGCTTGTGGTGGCATGTGGAACGTTGGCCCAGATGGCTTTGAGTGCGTGTTTCTTTTTCCAGGAGCCATTCTCGGTCGGGCTTTGGTTGCTTACAATCGGGAGGCAGGAGTGCCTTTCGTTTCCGATACGAAAGACGATGAGATAGATGGACAAGGCGTTGCTTCAGGTTCTTCCTTGCTTGATTGTATTTGCAGGGCCACAAGGGTTTACTTGAGTAATGTCCGATAATTCCAATCGGCTTGGAGACAAGATCTGTGGTGAGTCAGCTGTGCCTAGCAATTCTTTGGATCTAATGACGTAGCTTTCACGTGATGGATATACTCATCGTTGAGCACTTAGACTGCGGACCGGGACCCAAGAAATTCGTTGATATATGACCTTTGTCATTACACTCAGACCTTTGTGTCAGCACCCGAGTGAGAATCGCCGGGTGGTGTAAATAATTAGGGCTCCAATAGCGATCTCAGATATGACTCTTCTTACTGAAGTATTGAATTGGTTGTCGCATACTCCGTGGAAACCACATTAAGAGAGATCTTTTTGATATGAAATATAACAAGCATTTTATACTCAGTCAGCTGACTATGTTCAGATGCTAGGTTAGCATCATTAGCTGTAAAATTTACAGTCTTTAGAGTATAATAATATTCACAGGAAGATGTAGCTTTACATAAATTTAGTAAAAAACAAGTACTTAATAAAAAAAGAGAGAAAATAGGCCGATTATATCTAAAGTTAAACATCTTCCTGTATGGCAAATTGTCCAATATATAGATCAAATCAACACTGGAGCCGGCTACGACTTTCAACCCGCTACCACGATATCCAGCCGTGTCGTAAAATTTTTATATAGAACAGTGAAAGCATATATATATATATATATATATATATACAGAACATTACCATCACAATCATACTGGACAAGAAAATCTTAGCCCGTTTTCTTTCCTCTTGTTTTTTTCTGGGCATATTACCTTGCCCCGCTAGGCACATCAATCCGGCTAAGATAAGCATCCCTGTCTCCGGAATCCTTCCGCCGGGGGATGCAGGTCGTCCGGGGCTCGGGAACAACGCAGGGACTCCGATCCGATCGGAGGGATGCGAACAGGTTGACCAACGGACGGTTTCACAATAGCAATCCTTGTTCAGAGGGAGATCTTTTAGCAACATCTCGATGGGCTGAAAGATGGGTAGATGGATAGGTATAGGTAGGTTGCTCTATTCCGGACCGGTCAGGCCTGGCTGCCGCCCGCTGGACGAGTGAGCGCTAAATTCATTGTACTGTACACAGTAGTAGGTAAATAAATCCGGGGCAGATGACCTCGGAGTGCTGATTGGAATAGAAGGGCTTCTGACAATTTTGACCGAAATTGCGAAAGGATCATGACTACTACCACAACAACACGCTGACAAGACCAGTGATGTCTTGTGTTTTGCCTAGAATTTTACCCTTTGCTCTCAAAGGCAAAGAGCTACACCTAGTTGGAAGAATCGTGCGCTGTCCATTCGTAACTTAACCTAGGTAAATACAGTACCTAATGATAGCTGATTGTTATTGTGCCACACGAACACGGACATCGAACCTGTTGCAGCATAGTACAGTACAGTACAGTAGTACAGCAACCACCCACGGCAGTAGTAGTAGTGTGAGGTAGTAGTCAGTATGCGCCGGTGTATCCCACGGGCTCTGGGACCCACGCGCACTCCTTATTACTGCGCGTCGGAAATATACTCCGTGGACATATGGGTTCCGTGTCGGTGAGGTAAACGTGTTATCCCCGTAGAGGGTCTAAAACGGGACAACATGGCTTAGTCGGCCGCCTGATCTTAGTATGTACTGTACTAGCCTATTTATATATTGAGCACTAGACCATATGTAGTCGCCTCTGACGATGGTTAATTGAACCACTCCCACTATTCTCCTTGATATCAGAATAATTGGTCAAAAAGGGGCTGCTTGCTTGGCAGACGCTAGTCTCAACTGCCCACCGAGTGGAATGTACGAAGCTGAGCGATGCTTGCGGCATTTTATTAGCGCAGCCAGAGGATGCATCAGACGAAAGAAGCTGAGGTGTTTTTGCGGGGAGCAGGGACCAAGGCTTGTTTTGGTCAGTCTCGATTGAAACGGCGCAAAAATCACGCAGTGTCACAGCACAGCCTGGTAAGGCAAGGCCTGGGAAGACCCCGATGCCAAGACGGTCGACTGCAGACGGCGATCCGCGACCCGGCTTGACGGGCGCTTGCGCGTCGCTGACGTTTCTTGGCTCTGGGGAGATCTGTCTTTAGCGATGGTCCGTTCGCTGGCCTATTCCGGATGCGGACGATGGTCGGATCCGGCGTTTGGTCAGAGGATACCTGTCGAGACTTTGCAGCATCTGCTCCGGATAGCTGTATACCAACGAGTCTCTCCTCGGTATTTATGAGCTGCGCGCTGCGGAGGCAGGTCGGACGGAGTAAAGAAACTGATCGTGTCACGACTTCTTGTACGACCCTGTAAAGGGCGCCGCAGCAGCTGCGACCGGCCAGCGAGACGGGCCGACGGCGACGCGTGCTCCGCTCCGGGCACGCGATTGGCGGGAGCGACGGCGCCGGCAAAGCTTGTCGTTTCTTGTCTGGACCCGCGTCTGCGGTCAGACGTCTCTCTAGGGCAGGATTCCCTGGTTCCCAGGAGGCAGGACCACGGTCGAGCGACCGAGACAGGCAGGACCGATCCTCGAGAGGCGTCCACTCCGCGGCCGCCGGGGAGCCACGCGCCGCGCTCCCGCACGCCCAGAAGCTGCTGCTATCCCAGAAGGTGCGTCATGCCCTGCGCCGTGGCTTGCAGTCGCTCCTTCCCTGCTGCCTCCGATGCGATCCCCAGGGCCCGCGGCAGTCCGGATCATCGAACCAGGGCGGGAGAGGCATATATGAGATCGGGGGTGCCCCCGTCCTGCCTTCTCGTACCTTTGTCTCCGCTCTGTTTGCGTGTCGGATACCCCATTCCTCCCATCCTGCGCTCGGTGCTAGCCATGTTGCGGAGGATGGTCGAGTTTGCTCGCGTCATACCGGGATCCTCCGCAGCAAGCTACCCGTCCTCAGCAGCCCTCCTATCTTAGGCATCTGCTTCAGTTCTACAGGAGAGCTCCCCGCGTACGTCAAGTGCAAGACTCTCCATCATGAAGTCTTCCGCCTTCCTCTCCCTTTTCTTTCTCCTCTGCCAGGTCGCGGTCGCCCAGCCCGTCCCCTTCCAGCACAGAGCCCATGGCTCCCCCGTCGTGTCTTCAAAGGAGGATTCGTCTTCACCGTCGTCCGTCAAGCCGCGGGCGGAGACTGGCGGACAGATGAAGCATCAACTGCTGGTAACTCTGAACCTGGGCGACGGTGGTGGGCGTCAGCAGGATGGCGCCGCTGAAACGGATGGCGCGGAGAGCAGCATTCTCAAGCAGCAGCCACCGTCCACTCCCGTGGGCAAAGATGCTCCCGTGGCAGGCTATCGTCTGACACTGCAGCATCTCTTTGATTTACTTATCCATGGCACACGTGACGGACAGACGCCGTCTTCCCAACCCCCGAGCTTGACGGCGGACACTTCGATCCCTACCACTCAGCTCCTAGGCATGACCACGGAGGACGATTTCTCCAGCGCATCTCCGCTTCCATCTGCTTCCACGAGAATCCGTTCATGGCTCAAAAGCTTGATCCCGCAAGATCAAAAGTGTCAAAATGACGGCGCAGTTCACTCTCCCATACCCTCCCCTACATTGAGCACGACCACCCGTCAGCGATACGGCACTATCGTCAAGAGAAGCGCCGCTGCGCTGGAATCTAGTGCAGGCATGCCTCCAACTCGGTCCCGGTTCCGCGAGAAAATGTCAGCATCCGCTTGGAACGTGTCCCTGGACGATGTCTTCATTATCCTTGATCGCTTTGCCCTAGGGTTTGTTACATTGGGCGTCTTTGTTCTCTTCCTGATCGCTGTTCTGGTCGTCGAGGCATTGGAGATACTATGGAGGTGGTGGACGCCGGAGCGCTTCCCGGCACGGGGCCGGAGCCGGATACGACTCACGGGCGCTGAGCGGAGACTGAAGGCGTGGGAGAACTGGGAGAGGGATAGACTCGCGGAGGAGTCGCGGGGGTGGTGGGCACCTCCGCGGAAGTGCCGCTGATTGACCAACGATGCCATCCATACCACATTCTCATATTCGTTGTCATGTGATAAATGGCAGATCATGAACGGATCGAGCGAGGAACACGGGACTCGTATTCGGTTCGTTCTACGGCTCCGATACCATAAGCAGGCCTGCAGTGTCTTTTGGCGCAGTATCAGTTCCTACTCAGATACCCCGGGTGTGTGGTACATATGACTTCAGTACAACTATCATGGACATGGATCTTCCCCGATGACCATCCGTTCTCGAGAGCAAAGGCTGTGATCCGCCTGAGTGGACAGTTTATTGATGGCGCAGTTGTCGGATTTTGACCTGATACCCGTTTGCTTTCTGGTTCCGTACAGTGTACTGGATGTACTGTATGTACATAGATTAGACTAGATTTGACTACTAATTCATGACCATGTTATTCATACCCGTGCGATGAGTGTCTAGGTATGCTCCACTTGTGCATGCTAGGGAGATCATCCTCGGACTGGAACAGACATGGCTATTTTTAGATGCAGCGTCTACCTGCCTTTACGCATGACCACCCGTCATATATCAGCTAAGCAAGATTAGCTCGCTGCAGTGTCGTCGACAGCTATACGGGTCTTCCCAAACCCAACCCAAACTGCAACTTCACCATAGGTGGAAAGCACGCACCATTGCAATTCCGCACCCCAATCTGACCTGTTCTGCAGTCGAAAGAAAAATCACGCTCTCGTGCTCTTAAGACAAATCTGGTCTGGTATTGCTGTTATACATGTTAGACAGGGTGTTTTTGTTTGTTTGTTTGCTGCATCTGACCTTCCTTTTCCCATGCGGAAGGAAATGGCGGAGAATATAATGTGCCCAGGAAATCTGCAGATGCAATTGGCTTCTCTCTCTGGGGCGGCACTCGGCCGCGAATCTGATCTGGACGCTGTTTCGCACGGCGAGCCATTGTCACCACTGTGAGTCACTCACGACCGTAGGTAGCATCGAGCCTACTGTATGCATGAGAATAATATCTAGCTTAAGATAGCGCCTGAGTTGTCCATAATTGGATGAAGTGTTTTTCGAATAAAGACAGGATGATCAATAAGGTACCCCTGATACAGACATACATGGTGAAGGGAGCTAATGCTTGTGCGTGCGGCCCCTGGGACCACCACCGACCAACCTGATTGCCAGGAGCGACATGTCCATATTTTTTTGATATCTATCAACGGGGAGTGTTCTACGGTTCCTTTATCTTGGTTTTTTTTATCTTGTTGAAAAGATCTTTTGACTCCTGACTTCTCTCATTTCTGTAAGTTTCGCAAGCGCTAGTCTAGAAGGACAGAAAGGTACTGATGTCGCATCTCGGGATCAACAGGGGACGCGGGAAGTTACAATGCAGTAGGACGGAACTTTTGGCCGCTCACAACATCTCACTCGCCAGATATCGGACAAGGAGTTCCGCCCAGCTAGAGAGAGACACGAGCAGGCTTGCCTGCGTCGTTCGGGCTGTCTGACTTGCTGCGCTGCATTTTCCGCCGCCAGACATGGGTGTTCAGTGTCAACCAATCATCCCGTGCTGGATATCCTGGATTCTGTTAAGGTCTCGGCGATGTCGAGAACTATACAGGGATTCATAAAGCGGGGTTTCCCCTGCTGCTACACAGGGACAACAGAGAAGCGGGGACTCACCTTTCGTCGAGTTTATGCGCTGAGTGGTCTTTTATCTGGCGCGGCACCGCTCTTGAAAACAAGAGCAAATACAATTGTTCTGGACGACTGTTTTACTGGACTCACAAAGGATACTGCCTGCATACCATGGAGCAACCGCACCAAGGGCCTGCACCAGCAGTGGAAGTGGACGGAGAAGTACATCCGTCTTCCCTGAATATAGACCGAGGTCTTTTGCTAATTTTATTAGGCCCCAGAGCAAGCTGACTCGACCTACGGCGATGAACTGTATGGCCGGTGCTTCCAGTAAATCTCCTCTAATATACACATCTCACAAAACTCTAGCTCGAGTTATTCAACATCATTGGCCTCCAATGTGAAGAATTACGAGTGGAAGCATGGGCGCCGCTATCACAGCTACCAGGCGGGAAGTATGCGACGATCGATCTGTTTACCATGTGGACTCGGGTAACAGAGAGAATCAGGCTATAAATTCCCGAACGACGACCGGAAACAAGACCGCCTTGACGGGCGCCACCATGTCTCTTTCAGAGTGCTGGGCGATCGCCTGTTTCTGGCGCCGATTAAGCCTGATGGGATGCGGATTCTGGACATGGGGACAGGGATAGGTCTGAACTTCCTCGCATCATCTGGATTCCTGTGTCGGTGTTATTATCTAGGAGGTGGCTGACAAGAAGCTCAACAGGAATCTGGCCCATGCAGCTAGGTACGTGGATCTTGCATCTAATATCTGTTACCTTATGACATGATCTCACATTATACTCTTTCAGGCGACATGTATCCCTCGGCGGAATTGGTAAGGTTAAGAGACATCAAGAAACTACGCTTGTTCTGACTTCGCTATAGATCGTTGGCAATGATCTCAGCCCTATCCAGCCGCAATGGTATGTCGCAAGTCCATGGACTCGATGTTCATCGCTCAACCTTATAGGGTTCTACCAAACGTCAAGTTCCTGGTAGACGATGTCGAAAAGGACTGGGTAGAGCCCCAACCGTACGACTATATCCACTGCCGATACATGGCCGCGTCGATTCGCGATTGGCCCAAACTTGTGCAGCAATGTTACGAGTAGGAATCCCAAAAGTTCCTCCATGTGATTCTTCACAGTGGGCTAACAATGTCGTTAATGTTGTACCAGCAATCTGAAACCAGGCGGCTGGGTCGAGTTTGAAGAAGGCATCCCAGACCTCAACTCCGAGGATGGTACCGTCAAGCCGGACAACAATGTGGCGAACATGTTGCGCCTTCTTGGCGAGGCATGCGACAAAGTTGGACAGACGACTAGACCGCTCCACGTTCTCATGGACTCGCTTGAAAAAGTCGGATTCAGAAACATCGAGAAGAAGATGTTCAAAGTGCCTGTGGGGACGTGGCCGAAGGATCAGAGGCTGGTAAGTTCCTTTCTTTGCTTTATGATGTCCAACGCTGTTATTTCCTATCCTGACGCTGTTGTATGTATAGAAGGAGATTGGAGCCTTCATGGCGATGGACCTCATCGACGGTGTTGAAGCCTGGACTCTTGTTCCCTTTACAGAGATTCTCGGATGGTCTCGGCAGGAAGTGGAGGTCTTGAACGCAACAGTGAGAAATGATGTGAGGAGAAGAGACATCCATTATCTGTTCGACTTGTAAGTTTCAACTTCCTCATGAGAAGCAAACTTGACAACGAGGTCAATATGCTCGAGTTCGACGACTGCGCGAAGATGGGTGCTGATGACGAGTTGGCAGCTATGTGGTAACGGCGCAGAAACCGCAATAAAGGGCGGAACAATGATCGGCGCAACACCAGCTTCCGCAGCTTGTAACATGGAGTTTTCAAAATTCGCGTTCTGTTGTTCTATCCTCGCTGAATTCTGATCGTTTTGTGAATCAAGTTGATAGTAATCGATGTGAATATGTTAATCTATAGCCACTGCGTATCTCAGTTTTCTATCTATTATATATATATATATATATATATATATATATATATGTAGTCCATTGGTCTCCTAGGAGCAACTCGGACCGTGACGAACCTATGAGATACAATCTCCCAACTGAACCTTTTCTGTCCCGTTCCTCATCCATGGTGTAATCTTTTGACATCGCTTGAGTCGCACCGATAAGGTTGTGGTTGTGGACTGGGCCAGGTGAGGTCCACGTGCGGCCCCTTCCCCACCGAGGCGGGAGATTCCGGACCGTCCCGGCCCGTGCGGCGGACATGTGCTTAGTCATCGCCTCTTGTCCTCGCCCTCAACGTGAACCGGAGCTGGCAGACGACGTGGCAGAGCGACCGGGTATCTAGGGAGTGATATCGAAGCGCAGCTCCCTATCCGTACGTTGGAGTCACACCGTCAGGAGAGGGAGATCGTCGACGGTCCTGCCCGAGGGTCTCTCCGCGCGGTGGGGAGAGAGGGGACGGAGAACGAAGTGCTTGGCGGGAACGCGTGGGATGCTGATGGCCTCAGGCGATCGGGAGCTGCTCCGTGCTGCTGCTCCGTGCTCCTGGATGAGGGGCAGTCCTCTGCGTCTCTCTTCCCGCATCTTAGGCCTTGTGTCCGCAGGAGAGAGGAGTCACGTCTGAGGATAGGCGGAACATCGACTGCAACATATGTCCTCCGGAAGAAGCGGGGATGCCCCTGTTGCACGTGCCGATCCGCGCGGCGATCCACGGGTGGGAGAGTGAGGGGTCGAGCGGCGGGATATACATGTGATCTCTCAGCTGGAGGAGTGCTCCCGACGAGTCCCATCCCTCTCGCTCTCTCTGTCTCTCTTCCTTCTTTGGACCTCCCCCTCTGCCTCCACGACGGCAGACTCGAGGGACGGGCAAATCGTAACCGAGTTCGGCCCGAGCTGCCATCAGGTAGGTTCACGCCGGTTGGTTGGTGGGGCGCTTGAGGTACGGCAGACGGAGCTAAACACCCCCTTCTTCCCCTCCCTGGGAGAGGAGCTCCTCCTGTTCTCCGTCCAGGTCCTGTCTTCTTCAGTGCTGATTTGGCTGATCCGGGAGATTTAAAAGTGTATTGGGAGTCATCCAAGATGGCGCAGCAGCAGCAGTATAAGTTGCCTTTTGAGGTACGTCTGTTGGTCTTGTTTCGTTGGTTGATGCGGTCGCGGTGGTGTCGCTTGATCTCCTCCTAGCTATGCGTTCGTTGTTTGTGTCGATATCCGATTGTCCAGTCTATGTTGCCGTCTATGTCCTGGTTATGACCTGGCTCAATGGCTTGTCTCTGCCTACACTGCTGCCCTTATAATGGACTGTCTTGCTCACGACGCTATCTGCTTTCTGATGCTGACCGGCTCAGCTCGACGACCCAGACCTCCTGCACTTCGACTCGTTCGTCAACAACGAATGGGTCCAGGCCTCCAAGGGGGGCCGCTTCGAGGTCGTTGGTAAGTATCCCCCGCAGACAGACTGCTGTTCTTCGGCGTGCTGACGACGCAGACCCCGGCACCAACGTCGCCTGGGCCAGCTGCCCGACCAACACCGCCGAGGACGTCCCGCGCGCCGTCGAGGCCGCCCACGCCGCCTTCGAGCAGTACAAGAAGGTCACCCCCCGCCAGCGCGCGCAGTGGCTGCTCAAATGGGACTCCCTCATCCGCGAGGCCAAGCAGGACCTGGCCAAGATCCTGACCCACGAGACGGGCAAGCCCATCGCCGAGTCGTACGGCGAGATCGACTACGCCACCAGCTTCACCTGGTGGTTCGCCGGCGAGGCCGAGCGCATCCACGGCGGCATCGCGGTGCCGGCCACCCCCAACCGCCGCGTCTTCACCATCAAGCAGCCCATCGGGGTCGCGGCCGCCCTGGTCCCCTGGAACTTCCCCATCGCGATGGTGCTCCGCAAGGCCGGCGCGGCCCTCGCGGCGGGATGCACCATGATCGTCAAGCCCAGCCCGGAGACGCCTCTCTCCGCCCTGGTCCTGGCGCACCTGGCCAAGAAGGCGGGCTTCCCGCCCGGCGTCTTCAACGTGCTGACCACCGACCTGGAGAACACCCCGTCCCTGAGTGAGGCGCTCTGCAAGCACCCGCTCGTCAAGAAGGTCACCTTCACCGGCTCCACCCGCGTCGGCAAGCTGATCGCCTCCCACTGCGCCGAGGGCCTGAAGAAGGTGACCCTCGAGCTGGGCGGCAACTGCCCCTTCATCATCTTCGACGACGCCAACCTCGACCAGGCCATCGACCAGCTCATGGCCCTCAAGTGGCGCCACGCGGGCCAGGCCTGCATCACCGCCAACCGCGTCTACGTGCAGGCCGGCATCTACGACAGGGTCGCGCAGATCCTCAAGGAGCGCACCAGCAAGCTGGTCGTCGGCCACGGCGCCGCCGAGGGCACCACCATGGGCCCCCTCACCACGCCCCGCGGCCTCGAGAAGGCCGCCAACCAGGTCGCGGACGCGCGCAAGCACGGCGCCACCGTCATCCTGGGCGGCAACCGCATCGCCGACAAGCCCGGCAACTTCTTCGAGCCGACCATCATCACGGGCATGACGCAGGACATGCTCATCTCGCGCGAGGAGACCTTCGCGCCCATCCTGGCGCTGTACAAGTTCGAGACGGAGGAGGAGGTGGTCAAGATGGCCAACGACACCAGCATGGGCCTGGCCAGCTACGCCTTCACCAAGAACATCGACCGCATGTGGCGCATGCTCGAGAACCTCGAGGCCGGCATGATCGGCATGAACACGGGCAACTCGTCCGCGGCCGAGTCGCCCTTCGGCGGCATCAAGGAGTCGGGCTACGGCAAGGAGAGCGGCAAGGAGGTCGCCGTCAACGAGTACCTCATCACCAAGACGGGCACGCTCACCATCGAGGGGCAGTACTAACGGGTTCTGTCGTTGTCATTTGATCTATGATCCTGGTTGACACTCCCAACCTGACGTGTCGACCTCGAGCGCGGTGCTGAATTGCTGACTGCAAGAATGTATATATATATATATATATATATCATTGCGACCATTATCATCCGGCCCAGAATGTATCTGTGTACATAGTTATTTATGCATATTCATAATGCCCACAAGTCCTCAGGAGCTCCGTATCCAGTCAATTGTGCTCACCTGTTCACATGAATCAAATACAGCGTCAAGACAGCCGTATCGACAACCATGTACATGTACCGTACATACATGGCTCTCCATGACTGACTGACGGAGAGGTCAGCAAGACTAGGGCACTCCTCTCGCACAGTTGTTAATTAGTCTAGTCTGTCTGTCAGTCTGGACTGCATCATCGGATGCACAGCAAGTGAGGAGAAATGAAATTAATAAATAAACAGATACAATAACCTCACCGGAAATAATTAATGGCAAACCCTGGAGCCTGTATCATTTATTGTATTTCATCCTATTGTTACATCATGAGCCTACCTCCTACCTACAACTGAACAAAACTAACTTATATAACCCGGAAAGAGGAACAAGAAACTCACCGGCAGCAATGCAATGATTGGTCTGTTGTGCATACGTACTAGAGAGAGAGAGAGAGAGAGAGACTTCAATAAGATTCTGAAATTCATCACCGTATCATCACCGTATATGCATGTATGATATGGAAGCCGTGACATGAAGTCTCATAACACGTCACATAACATCATCATCACCATGACAATCGATCTCAGTAATACTTTATATACAACAAACCGAAAGAGAAAAGGCATCAAACTCCGGCAATGCCTCATCCATCATCAAGGTATCATCGCATCGCGCAGAAACACATATTCGAGGCATGCAGACATGACATGCACGAGAACCAGCCAATCGACAACTCCCGCCCAAGTCAGAAAAAGTCATCAAAGTCGAGTATCGTCATCTCACGTCATAAATGCATACAATTGTACCACCCATGCGAACGAAGGCTCATTGGAAAAGGCTCCCAAGCGAAGCATGTTCGTAAATGAGAGTCCAAACGGCTCTCAATCAATTTTCGACCAAAGACCAACTAAGCCACCCATATCCCTGGGAAGCTCCACTTCCAGAATGTCCTTATGAGGCTCAAACCCCCCACATGATAAAGACGGCTAGAATCTCTCCATCAGATTCTTCCTGACCGTCCACATTCTGGCTCTCTTCCCGAAGATGTACATCGGTATTGCAGTCAAGAGACAGGCCAGCTGGATGCCTCCGATGGCCAGAAAGACCTTGCGAGAGCCGTCGGACTCGAGCCAGTCCACGAAGAAGAGGGAAAACACAAGGCCGTGGAAGATGTCTGCAGAAAACTGTCAGCAACCGTGTCCATCTTTACAGCAAAAATGGCTGGTATAGGGAGGGTCGTGGGTGGACATACTCTTGCTAAAGTTCAACGTGACAAGTGCTTCTCCCGCATACTGCCGGTAGCTGTCCACACAGAAGGTGATGGATGTGGTGCTCCCCAGCGAGCAACCGAACGAGATGAGCCCGAAGAATATCGTGGGCACGATCCAGGCATCCCTCTCCTGTGCGCTCCATCCAAAGCCCATCAAACCCGCTGCGGTAGACAATGCGATCGGGAGCGCCATGACCAGACGGAACTCGGGCTCGTATATGCCTCCATTGCGCCGGGTCATGAACCGGACAATGATATCCGAGACTTTTCCTGCAACGGCGGTGCCGAGGATGCCGCCGATGAATGGAGACAGGTATATCAGACCGGTGGCCAGCGGGGAAAAGTTATAGGTCTCTTTATTTTGGTAGATATGCGCGACCGACTCGGAGAGGACGATCAGCCAGCCGATCGACATGGAATAGACCAGGGTTGACCACAGGACTGAAGGATAGGCGAAGAGGATGAACGGGCGAACAGCCACACGGAACCAGTTGTCCCGGGCGATCCGACCGTTCCACGGTTTGAGGGTTTGCACGAAGGAGACTGGCGGTCGTTCGCGCAGTTTGTTTGTATAAATCATTGTGGAGGTCATAGGGATCGAAGCATCAGCAGCATCACTCCGAACCGGAGACGGAGAAACACGTCTGGCCGCTTCGATGTCCCTGGTAGTCAGAGCGTTATGGATTTCGTGTTCATCAGGACGGGCAGCTACAGGTGGAACCTGGAGAGTAGGAGGAGTAAGATATTGCCTTTGCAATCCTGGATCAGACGAGTCTGCGTCAACATTAGAGGTAACGCCAGTATCTCCAGCCGGAGTAATATCGAGGTCGTCCACCGGCTTCTCATTCGCTTCGCCATCCGCAAAGCCGACATGCGCTTCCTTTCTTCTCTTTGGTGCCACCGGAGGGGCATCAACTTGCCCAGTCTTCTCCCCGTGAGCTTGCGCGTGGGGTTGCCTTCCTCGGAAGCCATGAGCGACCAAATCCGACACACTTCGGTACATGTGTGGGCGCTTGGAACGCTGGCGCGGACGAGGCGTTCTGTCCCAGAATGTCTCCGGAACAAAGAGAAACAGCAAAACAAGACAGAACCCAACAATTATAGCAACCACCCTGGAGTCATTAGTGACATTCAGTCGCGGAGAGAGATGAGGCACGCATACCAGAAAACCCAACGCCATCCCAGATTTTCAATGATAGCCGCACTAACCAACGGCACCAGATTCTTACCTCCGAGAAGAAGAAGGGTATATATGCCAACACGGTACGCCCGCTCATGCAGAAAGAAAATCTCCGCAATGGTTGCGGAAGGAAGACACTCTACAGGACTCACAGCGATTCCCTGGAAAATGCGCGCAAGGACCAAACTGGGGTAGTTCGGGGAGAGGGCACACCAGACAGCCGAAAGGATAAAAAGTGTAGCTCCAAGAAGATAGATAGGTCGTTTCCCGAACAGGATCGCAGTCGGGGACATGATCACAGAGCCAATGCCTAGCCCAAGCATGTACAGCCCAGTTGTGAAGGCGACCTCCTGGGTGGTGACACCGTAGGTTGCCGCAACGTCGTTGAAACCGGCTGCCAGGATCGGGGTCATCCCTCCCCCGATCATGCAGTAGAACCCCAGAGAGAGCAGCGCAGAGTCTCGCCGCCACACTGGCCAGTTGAGGGGGTCGTTCAACGAATCGTCGGGCTGGGGCTCTAGCACGATGCGTCCATCAGGTGTCCTCTTCTTCTGGGTGCGGACAGTCGCACGAGAGGAGGAGCGGGAAGGGGGATAGGGAGATGGCAGGGATGACGACGAGACACGCTGTGGCTGATGCTTCAACCCCAGAGGTTCGTTGCGATTTGAGGCAAGGAGCAGAACCGTGCCTGTAGTCCCCAATCGTCAGCTGCTGTTCGAATTCTAGATAGTTTCGCGCTGCGTATACTCCCACGCCCTGGCACCTGGGCCACGGGGATACAACATCAGAGGACTTACCAGGCACCTCGTCGGTTTCCTTGTCATTCAGAATACCCATTGTCCATCTTGGGCGGTGGTTGTGCTTGTACTCATCCATCGAATCAGCCTCCTCATCTCTCGAAGGTCTCAATAATTTCTTCCACAGGATCTTTGTCGGCCGCGGCGGATTGTTGCTCTCTCCCGCGTCTCCAGCGGGAGATGCGGGCGCAGGATCATCGACAGCCTTTTCTGGTTCCATGGCCTTTCAGACCCTACAAACACCCTTCACTCGAACGGACTCTAACAGGCTGTATCCTTGCTGAACTGAATGGTGACGAAAGTGCACTGGATCTCTGATCCGGAGAACCCCGCAGCCGGTTATGGGTATCGAGATTGCTAAACAACAAGAACTTTAAAGGGCCATGCGTAATACAAACATGATAGAAGGGGAAGAAGGTGGAAATATCGACAAAGATGTCGATGCAAGTGGCTACGACACTTAAGGCGGATATGGCCCAGCCCCCCGCTTTAGGGTTCAGGTGGCACCTAGGGGTCACCGCTTGCGGCGGAGCGGGAGGGACAGAGGTCGAGCAACGCGGATGCAAGACATGTCGAGGGGAAGAAGAGAGGGGAGAACAGGGGCACGAAGGTCCTTTTATCATGATGGGGGAAGCGGCTAGGCGTGCGTGAGAACCAAGAGGGATGATGATGGAGACGGCGCATCCACGGGTGACGGCCGGACCTAAGCGGGCGTTGAGGGGCAGGCAGGCGAGCTCGCTGACTGCGTGGTACTTGGCTGGTACATTGATTTGCAGCGAAATCACAGGCCATGTCGGGGTATCTCCGCGTACCGTCCACGGATCAACCACGGGCCCACAGATAAGCCCGCGCGCGAGGCTGTCCAGCCAGCTTCCGTTGTCCTCGACCATCCCCAGATTTGCTCTTTCAACTCTCTGAAACGATGATCTGCCGTCTGCCTTTCCGGCCCAGGGATCGTCTTGTCTCAGCCGCCAGGCCACACACGCACCGGGCTCCTGCACATGATACTTTGGACGGTCATATCCAGGATCGCGAGGGTCTTGGCAGTCGATCGAAATAGCTCCCTCCTCTCCTTCTCATCCCTTATCCCCTCCAGATTCGAGAGAAGAACCGACATCAGAAGCATCGAGCAATTTCCACAATCAGATTCAGTGACGCAACAGACAAGGGGGAGCTGGTCGTTTCGATTCTCCGTCCTGATGATCGACGACGAGCTAGCTAACGGGGGGGGGGGGGGGTTTCAGCCCATAAACTGTAAGCTCCATGGGAGAAGCGCGATCCTATGATTGGTGCACGGTGATGACAGCAGCCCAGTTTTTCGCAGCTTGCAAATCTCCACGTCGGACAAGAGTCCGGCCACGAGCTACGCAGTAGTAGCTGCACGCCACCGACTGTCTACTGAGCTCGCTGTTGTCATGGTGGTCGCTGCTCGGCATGCCGTCATCGTGCAGCGGGGTAGCGCCCCGGTCAGCAGCGCCGGGGCCCGAAGGCGGTCAGGGAGCGACGAGGCCTCGGCAATCTCAACAGCGCTGCGGTGGCGAGAGATGCCTTGTGCAGAGCATGCTAACCCGGAAACGTGACGGGTGCAGATGACTACTGTGACTATCTCACGTCCTCGTGTCTGGTCTAATGGGCGTCGTCGAGATCTGCAGCTCATGCGGATCGACCTACCACCAGGGTGTTTTTTTGCTTCATCTTTCCCGTTACGGACTAACGGATCGTCCGTGTTGCTCCTCACTTTGGTTGCCCCTCATATCGGATCTGTTGCGGCTGGCAAATCCACGGGATCAGCTTGGTCTTGGGCAATTTGCTGACAGGAACCCTCTTCTGAAGCCAAACGTCTCAATGGCAGTAGCAGTTGGGCTGCTGACCGTTCACAATAGCCAGAACATGTTCCCGAGGGCTGGTCTTGGATGATTATGTGCAGCAGACACAGACCATCTCGAACTAATTTAGTATCCTCTAGTAGCAAAGGTAGAAATGCATTGCTGCAGCACTAAGGTAAGGAGGACAGACCGCTGGAAGAACAACCTTTTTGCTAAACAATGCCGACAGGTATAGCTTACAGACGATCTCGTTCAGTTTGATGCTGCAGTCATTCATTTTTGGAAACAAGCAGGAAAGTGGAAGCAAAAAAAGTACAGCAACATTATTGCGTATTCTTATCAAGACATAAGACCCACCCGCTCATTTATACCTTTTTACATGGGGTTGTTCTGAGCTGCTTCAAGCCGCCTCTCATGCTCCAGGCCTCAACTCCCTTCGCCCGCAGGATGCTGGTAGCCACACGGGCCGTGTCGCCGTCGTAGTCCACGAGCACGACCTTGAGTTTCTGGGCCAGCAGATCGTCGAGGGTAATCCGTCGTTCGTTGCCTGGCTTTTGGCAGCATTTGAACTGGCCGAGAGCACGGATCAACTTCGAAAGCGAATTCTTGCGTGCCTGTTTTGAATCGTGGTCCTTGTCGGCCTCCCGCTTCTTGAAAATGTTTTCCAGCTCCAGCCACTGGGCCCTCAGAACAGATGAGTCTGAGAATGGGGAGACTGTGTCCTCCTTCAAAGAAGAGATCGGGAAGTGTGTGCTTCCAGGAAGGTGCCAGTCATTATATGAACGTTCGGTGCGCAAGTCCAAGAGCACCATATCTTGTTTCAGACGAGCCCCCCGTAGATCGACAGATTCGAGAACACCGTTGCCGTTGGGCGAAGACTCTGAAGCCGCTGACTTGACGTAGTCTTGATAGGTTTCAACGTCGCTGCCCTTGGGGGAAGCGTACAGTTTGCTCAAGGCATCCTCAGGCGGGATTTCCCACGCTTCGTCATACCGATGAGAGTCGACTCCGATGAGGTTCTGTGACAAGACACATTAGTCTTACTCTAGCAGATCATAAGGACCAAATGATCTCACCTCGTTGATAATCGGGCGGAAGTACTTCTCTCCAAGCTTATCGAAGTATTCCTGGACATACTGGTACGGCAAGTCACAGCAGAGAAAGACACAGTGTATCTCGCCGTCTTCCCCGGCGAGGTCTTTCAAGGTCCCCGCGGCCTTTCGCTTTTCCAGGAACTGGAAGAGACCCTTGAGATTGAATCCAGAGGAGGGTCCGCAGAGGATACCTTCCCTGATCAGGTCCAGCGAGAGGCGAAAAGCGTCAAACGAGGTGACTTCTTCCACGGTATCGACCGCCTCGCGCCAGGGAAACTCGACAGGTGCGAGCAGCGCATAGGATCGTGGGCCGGGGACTCGGTCTCCCGGAGCTGTGCATACCCTAATGCGGTCGAAATATCAGCGATGAATTTTCCTACTGTGTGGAAATACCATGAATTGCTTTTCCAGACGAACGCTGGAAGACTTTTCCAACCACCAGGTAGGGGATGGACGGGAGAGGGTTTAATCAGGTCACCTACCCGACACAGAAGATCGACGGCTTCTGGCTTTTCAAGTATCTCCCAGTGCCAGTCATGGACCCTTGGATGCGCGTCTTGTGAGCAGCTGCAAACGGTCGAACGAGGGCCCGACTCACCAGAGGTACCCATGCCCGTACAGAAGATGTTGATATGAGGAAGCTGCCTCAATATCTGGGGTCCTGTCCAACGGAAGTGGGCATCAGGATTCTGATGAACGGGTCGGAAAAATCAGCTAATTGTCTTCAGACTCGAGATTCATAGTGCCATGGTCTCTCACCGCTGGATTTTCATACTGATTCGGATTGACGACATTGTCGTTCTCTTCCGCAAGAGTCTTCGCCTTTTGTATCCCTCCACGAGGATCGGTTGGCTCGGGTTGAGAGGGTCCTCCAAAAAGCGTTCTAAAACGGTCAGTTATCATGCAGCAATGTTTGAGTTAGCACAGGGACCATACACTTCGAGGCCGAAGAGTCTCATCAACTGGATCTTGGCCATGCTCGTTTTGTTGCTCATATAGGCCCTGGTGTCGTCGATGCCGTGGAGGACCTTGGCCAAAACGGCCATTGAAATGATGGTCGAGCCAGAACTGTACTCGACCACCGTCTTCGTCTTCTCATCAATGCCGTTTCCCTTCTGCAGCAAGTTGAGTGCCGGGAGGGACTTGACGTTGTGAATGGGCAGCATGGTCATCATCTTCGCGTAGATGCGCACGCCATCCTTGCGGAACGGGTTCAACCTCTCGGGGATCTCGACGAGAGGCAGGGGAGGCTGGCATTCCGGATTGTGGTAGTCGACCACGGAGTTGGGTCCTGTATAGACATTCAGGGGATTGTGCAGCGCCATGGTATGAATCTGACCTGGACCCTATCCGGAGCGCAGCATCTGCGGACTGAGGACGCTGGCAAGCAAGGAGCCCAGGAGGACTTGGAATTTATTTAAACCGCTGCCTCCTCGTCGCACGGCTCCGGCGACCGTTGCAATTCTTGCGAACGATCCTGCATGGCCTTTGAAAGCTCCAGCCGCCGCTCAGGCCGGCCCCGAGGATGCCCCATCCGGGCCATGTCGACAGCCCACCTGGATGGAGCGGCAGGCAATTTTCACGCATTTCCACGCATGGCCAGACCGGTGATATGCGGCCACGGGGTCCTGCCTCATGCATGTCTTTTCCATCCTCCTGTCAAGAATTCCTCCGAAGGTACACCAGCCAGGCTCCCCTACACCCTCTGCCGAGATTTTTTCTCCGAAGGTACACGGGCCCGTCTTCTCTTATAGAGGATAAGATTCGGGATCATTGGACACAGGATGGGTGATCTTCGTGGGGGACGACGGATGGCCGCAGCCAAGGTGAGGACCTTCAGGCTGTAGAGGACGTCGGAGTTCTTGGCACTCGCCGCTGGTGACTCCGCGCACTTCCAACACCACCACCGCAGCACGTTGGACGAAAAAAAATATTTTCGCTGATCACACCATTTTTGAGAAGAAAAAAAAGGCATGAGGACCCCATCAACGTCGAGAGAAGATGAAACGGCCTCGCTGACTTGTCCAATCGACGGGCGCTGCGCCTGCCCGGTGGACCTCGAGCGCGCAGAAACTCGAGCAAACCCGCTCACCTTCCCGCGCTAGGGCCCCGGGCAGCATCCCGACCTGGGAAGAAGCAGACGTCTCTACAACAAACATGTCCCCTCTTTCACCATTTCTTTCCTCCTTCTCTTCCTCCTGCTCTGCTCGTCCCGCTTCGCTTGGCGGCGTCCGTTGTCCGAGGACCCTGGGCGCCATTGGCATGGTGGGAAGCGGGCAGGACGCAGCTTGCTCCGTCCATCCTTCCACCGTCTTCTGTGCCTGTACAGGATTTAGGGAGAGGGGAGGAAGGATTCATCTCCTCTCTGGTTCTCTCTTCTTCCCTATCCTCCTTCCTTGAGATCATCGATCTTCATCCGTTTCCCCCTCATCTCTCTAGATTCACAGACGGAAAGAGGAGAATCGCTGGCCTATACTTGTTCTCGATTCTCGGTCCTTTCTGCCCGTCATGGGGGGGTTGTTTGGACGCCGCGAGGCCGTGACCTTCAATGAGCAGACTCGATATGTGACCCCGGGAAAAATCATCACAGTATGTGAGGGATTATTATCCGGATGAGACATCATCTGCTAATCGCCCCTCAGATCTTCCTAGCATGTTCCAGCGTGGATCTTCTCGCCCTCATGGACCAGACCACTCTGGCAGCGAGTCTGGCCATTGTGGGATCAGCGCTCAACGCTGGATCTCAGACTTCATGGATCAGTAATGGGTATTTTGTGTAAGTACTTCATGCCAACGCTGTGCTAGCGGCAACTGTCTAACAAGGCTGTCTGTGATCTCCCAGCACGTCTACGTGTTTCCAGCTCTTGTACGGCCGATTCTCGGATATCTGGTCGCGAAAGAAGGTTCTCCTGGCCGGCCTGTTCATATTCTTCGTGGGCTCCCTGGCCGCGTCTCTGGCCAACACGGCCCCCCAGCTGATTGCCTTTCGTGCGCTCACCGGAGTCGGAGGAGGTGGGCTCATGACAATTGCACAGATTATCGTCAGCGATGTGGTCTCCTTGCGTGACAGGGGAAAATACCAAGGGATCTTGGGAGCTGTCGTTGCATTGTCGAACGGCATCGGGCCCGTTATTGGCGGTGCGCTTGCTTCGATCGGCCCTGACTCTTGGTACGTCCTTGAATCCTGGTGGATGGCATCAAATGCTGACGCTCTCAAAGGCGATGGATCTTCAGGCTAAATATGCCTCTTACCGTACTTACGACATTATGCGTCATCTTCTTTATGCCTCTCCGGCCAGTCGAAGGATCCTGGGTCAAGAAAGTGAAAGCAATTGATTTCATTGGTGTCTTCCTTACTCTTGCTGGTTCCACTCTCATTGTCGTATGTTGCAAGTCCCTAGCAGAGTTTCCCCTGTACTGGATGTCAGGTTGACAGACTTCTTCGCAGCTTGGACTTACCTGGGCTGGAGGCGATTATCCTTGGCATTCCGCGCACGTAATCGCCACAATCGTCGTTGGAGGCTTTATTTGGATCCTGTTTCTTCTGTGGGAATGGAAAGGACACCCCCTTCCACTGATACCACTGCACATCTTCAAAAGCAGGATGGTGAACGGGGCCTGCTTGACTATGTTCATCAACGGTTGGAACTTCGTCGTTCAGGTGAGATATAAAAGCCTTGATCTCTACATTGGGTGTGTGACATACTAACTCCCTTCCCCTGGGATGGGGACGATCGAAACAGGTGTACTACATCCCCACATTTTATCAGCTGCTGTATAGGTACAGCGCGGTCAAGGCTGGATCGCTGCTGCTTCCCCTTACCATCATTCAAAGTATGTTGGTACACTCTTCCAGTTGGCATTGGATCCAACCTTCGCTCCCTCAGTCATGTCCTATTTCTACAGGTAGACTTACCAGCCTCCAGCGTTTAGCAGCACCCTCTCAGGTCTGATTGTCACCTGGACTGGACGCTACCGAGAAGTCCTCCTTTTTGGATGGACGATGTGGGCGGTTGGTCTTGGCCTGTATTCTACGCTCGACGGTTCCGCCGGTCTCGGTAAGCAAGTCGGTTACGCGATCCTGACAGGGTTTGGAGTCGGACAGACGTTGCAGCCCAGTCTGGTCGCCATCCAAGCGGCCGTGGAAAGAAGGGACATGGCTGTCGTGACTGGAACGAGAAAGTTGGTATCCCACGCTGATCTATCCGTTGTCACACAGGATTTGCTGACGCGTTTTCTCAGTTTCGTCCGCAACCTCGGAGCCACTTTGGGCCTGGCAGTCTCTGGTACCATCATGTATGCAACCTGCACTCCTCTCCCTTATCCTTCTCCTCAGTAAACATATCCATCTGTTTCTGACATTTCCTTTTAGAAATAACTCACTGCGATCCACTTTCTCCGACCTCGGCCTCTCCCTGCCCGAAGTTGACATGCGCCAAATCCTAAACGACCCACTCTCACTTCTCTCCCTAACCGATGACGGAGACAAAGACGACCTTATCCTGCGTGACGCACTCATAGAAGGATACCGACGAGGTTTCCGAATCATGTTCATCGTGATGGCCTCCCTGGCCGCTCTGTCCTTCGTCCTCGTCATCTTCCTGATGCCGCAGCTGAAGCTGGACCGGAGCGACGACAGGGCGCTCAAGGAGCAGGGGAAGAGAGAACTAGAGGAAGAGGCCGCAAGGAAGAAGGGATTGACGCCCGAGAGGGCGGAGTTGGGTGTGAAGACGGAGACGGAGACGCAGACAACTGAAGCGACGACCCCGACGAATGAGTCTAATGATAATGAGAAGACGGAAATAACTCCTGCTCCAGAAGAAGAGGCTAATGAGAAGAATGCGTAGCAGGACAGCATGATGAGGAGGAATCAGCGGTTTAAAAGTTCAATCTGTTTTCGGAGTTCTGTTGGGCAGGACAGTGTTTCCTTGCTACATTAGCTATATAGATGAGTGAGAGACGGCATTAAGATAGATTGATGGATGGATATATTAAGAGAGCGACTGCTTATCGTTACGACACGAGAGTTAAATAGATATGACTACGTTGATTGGTATAGATGGACAGTGACATGCCGAAATATCAACCGATAATTAAACCGCTTCATCATTTTGGGGGGAAAAAAAGCAAGTCGCATTTAGATAGATACCTCTATACATAGTACTGCACAGTTGAAAGTATTCGTTCTATGAGCTTCTTAACCACAGAAACCAAACCGCATACAACCACGCCAGTGATGTTGCAATCTCTGGATAGAGTTAAAAAAAAGTCCGTCTGCCTTCTTCAGACAGCTCCAGTTGTCGATTCAACTCTCCCAAACCAAAGCCTGGTACCGCATTCCCTCCTCTTTCTTATCTACCTGACATGGTCAGGTAAGTAAGGTACGGAGCTGTACACATACATGTGCATGTCCATCGAGATGACCAGCTCCTGTTAAGAACAGGAAACTGATTCTTCCATAGCTAAACCAGAGCTGTGAGAAAACTGAACAGGGAACATCTCGTTGTGGCTTGTCTTTGATTTGTCACGGATGCGTCTTTCTTCCTTTTTTTTCTGTTCCTAAACTTCATGGACCAAATTATCATCATATCAGAAAAGACGAGTTTTTTTATCGTTGGCCTTCTTTGGTGTCTTGTCTCTGTCTCTGGATAGTCGAAGTAGAGACAGATATCCCTATGTATTTGTGTATTGTATATATAGGCAGCGAACGAAATAAAGCAAAATAAACCAAAAAAAATGCCCCATGCCCGGACGCACATCACGGATAGATATAGATATGTAAGACGTTGCAGGTTCACCTGCCTAAAAATGTTCATATTACTGCTCGCTCTCGAGGAGGCGAGACAGGGACGGCTCAGCGGCGGAGGCGGGGGCAGCGCAGACAGCGGCGCGGCGACGACGGTGGGGAACTTGGGGGCGGGCAGGCGACTTGCCCCATGGGGTTTTTTCGGCATACCCCTCCACATAAGATAAGATACCCATAATCGGTGTGGGCTTCCTTGATTTCAAACTCCGCCAGCCCCTTGCCGGTGACAAGCACGCGGGGCCGGGCCGGGGGTGGGGGCTCAGGAGAGGACGAGGACGGAGCGGAGGGCTCGACGGGCAGAAGCGGCGGCCGCGTGGTGAACATATAAAACTTGTGATATGTAGTGTATATATGTATGTGTGTTGGGGGGGGCCTCGTCTGCAACGAAATTCTTCTTCTGCTTGTTATATATGTACTGTATATATATGTATATAGAACCAGAGATTATTTCCAGTAGTTGCAGCAGGACCGAGGCCCGACAGACAAACAATAGTCCTCAGGCCGGCCCTCTCAAAGTGAAAGTGGGCGCTGGCCTCGGCCTGGGTCTGGGTCTGGAGCAGGCAAGGCAAAAAAGTTGAACTTGTCTACCACAAGGTTGTTATCCATCCTCCTTCCAGACGCAGAGAGGTAATGCATGACGTGATAGACTTGCTGTGCTGTGCTGCCATCAAATCAAACCATGAAGAGTCAAGTCGGGGCTTCTCTGAAATCCGAATGCTCCCAAACGGCATAAACGCGTTTTTCTGTTCTATTTCTTTTCTTCCTTCTTGGATTTCTGCCTCGTGGGAGCCCGTACGCTCGGCAGAAGATGGAAGAGGGGAGAAGGAGGAGCAGGAGCGCTCGACATTCCCAGCGCCCGTCCCTGTGTCTGTATATATATGTAAAGTATATGTAATATTAAAATCTTTTTTATCGTCCCACGTCTTTCGCGTCGGTTTATCAGAGGCAATGTGACAGGCCTCGATATCGGCGGAGAGGGTTACATGCTCTCCAGTTTCCGTCCATTTGAAATGGATGCCCGGTTGTATATATGTATGTACATATTTGTTGCGTTCGTGGGTAAAGGTCAAGGGGAAGAAGAAGTGGGTTTTTTGAAGGCGAGAAATTCCGCTGATATAGAAAGTTCGGAGCTCAAATCGTACCTGTGTTGTATATAGATAGGTAGGGAGGTGTGGAGGTGAGGTAGTAATGCACGGGGCCTCCATCCAAGGAGCCCCGACCCAGAACCAGAAACGCAGAGAACAGACCGGACCAGACCGGTTATGTCAAGCTGGTCTGTTCTAACTTGAACAGTTTCGCGGAGTTGCATTCATTGAATTGCCGGTCGAGCATCCATTTCATATTGAACGCGGCGAGAGGACAATGAATCTCGGATGTATGTATATATAGACGTTGTTGAGGACGATTTCCTCATCGTCGCGAGTCGTTGTCTGAACGCGGAATTCGAATTCGGTAAATTTCTTATATTATATAAGACGCGGAGATAGATATCTCGGTAGGGTTTGGCGGTGTCGTAATTCTGGAACGAGCGCATGAAAAACGAAGGACGAAGGGTCTTGTTGATACAATGAACTGTAGATCTCTGCCACAGGAGTCAATATGTATAATGTCAGAAGGCAAGGCCGGACGAAGGACCACGACAAAAGTGCTTCACATACACGGCATCAGTGCTTGTAAAGGCGTTTTCAATGCCAAAAGCGACGCGAAGTCTCCAGCTTGGGAGAACCTTGGACAAGAACGGAGACAGACTATTCTGTTTGTTTCCATCGAGACCAAGGTTGAGAGTCTCTCCAGCAATAAGGAGACGACAGGTATCGGACCTTTAAGCCGATTTATATATAAGCGAGTCAGGAGGCATAGCGCGCAGGGATCATCGTTGTTGTCATCGTCATTGCCACAACATCTGGCATCTTGTGGAAGACGACGCTGTAGATCCCAAGGAGAGCAACCGGTCGTGCTCTTTATATATAAATGAGTGTTGGTAGTAGCCACAGCGACTGTTCACGGTCCTGGGGTCTGTCGTCATGAGGTCTCTGTTATATATAGTCCTTGCGGTGATCCGCCCCGATTTCCCATCCTGCTTCAAACTGTTTCCGTAGTGGCAGTATTCGACCCTAATATTGCTCGTATATATATAATCCAAGGGCAGCGCTTGCGCCTTTCCAAGGCACCTGTTCATCCCTAACTCTCATGTTGAACGTCTGCTGAATGGAAGGTTGGGCCTCAGACGGGCCCACTCCCAGAGCATGACGCACAGGGAGACAAAGGACAGACATCATCTCCCGTGGGAGAAGTGGGACGAATTGATATTGAATATATATAAGTCCGTGATTATTTCCACCGGGTTCTGTGGAACAGACATGCAACTCCTGCGAGTCGCAAGGACGAAAGACTCGACCCGCTCTCTGTATCGAGCTATTCTCCGCGAGCGTTCCTCAGACGCAGAGCAAGAGAGGATGTCCTACTAAACTGTATTTAGGATGCCGAGCAGTTTCGTGCAGTATGCGAAAGCCCAGCTGACGTATATATTCCACTTTGCTAGAGCCAATCGTGGTTCCCGGCACATTCGGAAGCGTCCAAATCATTTCTGGCTCTCTTCATTTCGAGATAAGCGCAGCCACAAAGAATGATATATATTGTATATAGAGGCATTCAGCTTCTGGTTCCGCAGTCTCTTCAAGTCGGTGTGTTCTCAGGCGAAGGCAATATTGCCCAGAATGCCAGCCGGCTCCTCATCAGATGGAGGAGTTAGAAGCATATAAGCATGAAGATGCTCCCATATAAAGCTGGGGTGAAGGAGTCAACAATAAGAGACTGAAGTCTTAAGGTCGAAGACAGACGTATCCAAACATACTGTCCGTCCTGCCTCTCAATTGGAGGGGCATATATAAAGAACACATGGTCATCTGCTCCAGGCAGCGCAGTTGGCGCTTGCGAGGTGGAGAGAGAATGATCCACGGAAAGTGGTACCGATATATATATAAAGCCATCTGCGCCGGAGCAAGTACTCGACGGCGACTTGATGGTTTAGCACCATTGCATCCTCCAGGGACTCAATAAGGAGACTCTCGCAGTGATGGTAGTATGTCGGGTCGGCATCACGTTGCCAATTCCTTTGGAAGACGACCATGAGACCGTATTTCTTGCGTAATGAACTGCGTTAGGATCTCGCGATTCATGACATGAGTCACCGATTGTACATAACGATTGCACAAAGTATCTCCTTCGTATATACTTCAACCCGCAGAATTAACCGTCTTGACAACGCTTTCTCCCTTTGTCTCCCGGAGGAAGTCCATAGACGGTTCTTTTTGTCGCACCTTCTTGAGGTTATATATAACGAGAGAATGGGAGACGTTTAAAATCCAGCTCAGGGATTGCCAGATGGGGAATTCGTCTCTGCTTCACCGTTGGACTTTATTCCCGAATCATCTGACTGCTGCTTGTGGTGCGCGAGGGAACGATTTCTGAAAGAAAGTTATATAATAAATGCACCTGCCGACCGGCTCATTCGCTTCTCGAAATTTACCCGAAACAAGAAAGCTTAACATCATGAGCGAAGGGCTCCTCAAGGACAATATATGACATGCGGCACCACACCGCAATGTCTCACAGGTGCCATGGTTTGGTCCGCTGTTCTTCCCTTAGAAGCTTACAGGAATAGCTCATTGAGCTTGGCGTACATGTCGTACACGCTTCAGAGGATTGGAGGAGTCATGATTGCCGGAGCCAACAGAGGAAGTTCCCCCGGACTTCTCTGCGCAGCCTGCAATTGTCGCTATATGTGCTCATATGAGAGCGCGTACCATGCGCTTGGCTTTGTATAACGCCGGTGCTGCCTTTTCCGTTCAGCGAAGTTAGTGCCGGGGTCATATATATAAAATATTGGAAGATGTATAGATAATGAATGTATTTTCGTTGACGACTTTAAGCCCCGCTGGTGCATCCAGTGATGATAATTGGCGCCAAACTTTCGACAATGAGTAACCGCTGGAGTTTGCCGTAACCGTTCCATTTTCTGCCTGTCGCATATGCGGTAAGCCATGTGTCTAGAGTTTATCTCATACCAATTAGCAAGCTCCATACGCTGGTTGAGCGCAGGGTCCGAAGCAAAGACAAACTCACAATTTATTACCAGTTTGTCACCAGACCAAAGTTTGTCTTCAACATTTTGCCTGTATAGGAGGCCCCCTCCATGATGGGCCAGAAGTTTCAAAACTCGGTCCACACACGCTATATATATGTATATACTAAAGTGTGGCGATAGCATGTTGAATTCGAAGTACTGCATGTCCCCAGACGGTAGGACAGCATGTTTCTGGGACTCGACTTCCGTCTCGTCCTCCATCCACGACCAATAGTGGCACAACGGTATGTCCCAAATGTAATAGAAGGAAGTTGAACCGAAGCAGCACAGGAAGAGGGACTAATAAATATCCCTTAAAGTATATGACATCCGACTGATGTCGGCTTTCGACACCTATCATATACCATGATGGGACACAGCCACACAATTCGAATATGATGTCCCGATCAGGAACGCCGCTTGATCAAAGGGACGACCTGAAAGCAGAGAGCTTGGACCATGTTTGTCAACAGTCTTAGCAACAAGACCGTACCTATTTGGATGCGTTATTTCCGACCTGGATGCCAGATGAAGTTTTGGAAATTGCCCAAAGCCATGATCATCTCCAAAAAGAAACAACGTGAAGAGCCATCAAGACAAAGGCACTGAAGGATTGTAAGAGAAGGATATGGACCATAACAATGCTGATCCACATCGAGATGTCTCAAAGAAATAAGAAGAGGTATATAAGTGGTCGGTAACTATGTCCATTGACATAGAAACGATGAGACGAGGATGGATCGAGGAAAGAAGAAGAGGAGGATCCGGAAAGGAAGAAGCAGATGCTTATACCTTACCCCGAAGTCAGAAAAGCACGGACATTATTCTTCACAGCTGTTCTATCTTTCACTGTTCGGCACATACCTGCATCTTGCTCCTTCACGGAATATCTCACCCTTCACGGCGGTTATGTCTGATGTCACCGCAATGGAGCTGTCACTGTGCCCGGATCATGTCTGAACTTCCCGTCCATGCAGTTTGCACGTGATTTTGATGAATGCTCTTTCCGATCTGCTGTCCTTGCAGAGAGGCTGCACGTCGGTCTCTCATAGTGTCGGGATGTTGGCGTTTGCATCCGAATTCTCTGGCGTGTTGTTGTTGTTATATTCCGCCTAGTAGGAGGACATCAACTTTGGTAGCACGCGGCGACCAAATTCGCATACATTCTTCTTGTAGCCTACGGACTGCTGGTGAAACTGGTAAACACACAAGGTCGCTAGTGGTTTCGCAAATCTTCAAAAATTACTCTACATAGCGCTTACTTAGATCATATTATCTCTAAAATTATGTCCTGCTTCTGTTTTGGCCATTCCAAAACCCATATCAGCCCATGTGGTAAGCCAGAGAATAGGCATCAATACGTGCCTCCCTTTCCGAAGAACCTGTTTCCCAGAAAACTCAGTTTCTGTCAGAGGAAATGTTCTCTCAAGGCTTTGTCAGCCGGTAGGCATGTCTTCCCCGTGTTCTCTTCCCATCCGTCGACTCGGCCTGAGGAATGCAGTGAATATACCTGGTCTTCGTCACAGACTTTGAGCTCAACTTCCAGCCGGACAAGCCTATATGTCTCGAAACTTGGATTTGTGAGCTACAAAGAAACGGTACTGGAGCAGGCAGTTGTCGAAGAAAGACACTCTGATCTTCACATATCGCAGTCAAAGCATATTCGTCCCTGGTCTCACGTCATGAATCCATCTACTTTTTCTGATGCCAATAATCAAAGAAAGGATGCCGACAACCGGTCCACTAGACGGAAGGTCCTACAGTCATTCTTCAAGATCTCCAGATCCTGTACGACGCTCATCCAGGCCCGAGAAAGTCATCCTTCCGACTCCTCCGACCAGCCCCCGCGCCTGACCCGGATTTACAGATCCGGATCAGCATCCTCAGATGACACAGTCGCAAGTATCAGTCTGCCGCATGGAATGGTCGCCAGAGCACCGCAGTTTCTTACCGGCCGTGCTGGTCGTACCGGTCGTTCTTCCAGACAGCCCGCCTAGTACCAGTAAGTTCACCATCCAAGATCGGTAAAGAATTACACTTGCTAAAGCCTTGAAGCCAGCCCGTCCTGGCGTGAAAAAAAAGCGCAACTACTATCTCGATTGAGCGCCTGTACTTTCTCTACTTTTTCTGCCACGAAAGCAGCATATCCTCGAATGAGCTTCACTTATGCAGGTCGATGGTGCGCTGGGAGTTACATAGTATCCACTCTCAGGCGTGCACATGGGCAACTTATTTGCTGGATGCGGTGGATACTTGACGATAAAGGGAGGTAGTGGGATTGGATCTTTTCTCTATTTTTCTGTTTTTGATGACTGCAATGCGGCTTGGATCATTTGTTCTGGACGCCTTATTGAGATGGATGGATGCATAGTATGCACATGTCATCATGTTTTTGAAAGCGATAGTATCGGCTTTTGGTTGTGTGTAATGTATTCTCCAATGATATGAACATTGGGATTTGACCAAAGATGGGCATGCTGATTTTAATGTGCTTGAATTGGCAAAATGCTGCTATGTTGGTATTTTGTTTAAAATATAGGGCTAGAGTGGGAACATTCTGTGAGATATCTTTCTCCCATGAGGGTATTGTCATGCAATTCAGCAGCCAACTGTGAAGTGTGTTGACACTTGTTTCCCGTCAGAAAGAACTTTGATATTTGGTGCAAACAACTGTACTAGCGAGAATCATCAGTACGACGAATTGTCGAGAGGGAGCCTTGACACCCGTTTAGACTGTCATATGACAAACCATTCAGCATTCGAATTGTCGTCAGCTTGTACCATACAGGAGATGCGTTTTTAGGTCGGACACCCATTAAAGAGGTCGAAGACTTAAGCATAGAGCAGCTTTCGGGATTTTGTGAGATATATAGGTTGATTGGGAAGATCCACTGGAACTAGAAACTGATTATTCTCTGCAGGGGAATATTTTTGTTGAGCAAAAAGGCAACGTTACGAATTTGGTTTGCAAGTTTTCGGCCTTGTATGCTCCAATATATTTTCCTATGGGTGTAAGGCGGCATGCTCTCCGCATGTGTACTAAATGTCGACTCGGTCGTCAAACTGCAGAACGCAGGACAATATGGACGAGATCTCTTTTTGCCATTATTATTGTTAAAAATAGACTAGGTTCTGCGGACAAGCACCGGCGTTCTTGGCCAGGCGCTAGTTGCCCTACCTAATATGAGGATAATCAAATCAGGATGACTGGACAGGAAGATGGACATGGAGAGTCTTCTGGGTGATGGAAGAGCGCCTGCTCATACGAATTAATAGATCAACTCAAGCTCGACCATAAACAGCCGTGGCGCATGCAGTAGACAAAGCGCTGCAGTCTCGATAATCTCCAGATGCGAGTGCCGGCAGAGCAACGGCCTGGAAGAGCCGCGCGGTTCACGTGATGCGGAGAAGACGTGAGGGCGCCCCTTGTTCGAAGAAACGAGATTACGACGTCGACAACAAAATCAACATCTCCACGTACCTCTACTCCAGAGTCGGCCCCGTGATGCGCGTCCCGTATTACTTCATCTTCTTCAATTCGTTCCTTACGTGATCTCTATTGGCAATTTTGTGTTTTTTCTCATCCCTTCCTCTCCTCTGCGCCACGTCACCTGCTCCGCCGTCTCTTCAGTCTCGTACACTCTTCCGCCTTTTAATCCCGGGCAGGGGCCCGTTGTTCCAACTTCTTCGAGCCCTAATTTATAGTCGCCTTTGTATAAAAGTCTTCCTGCGATGAGGATTCGCTGCCTGTCTCCTCTTCTCCTGTGTTTGCTCCAGTTACTTTCGACAACCCTCGCCGAGCCCGACGTCTCCAATGAATCCACGCTCGTACAACGAGAGGCATCCTCTGCCAATGCACTGCCCCCGGTTTCAGAGCTGCTCACCTCCCCCAAGGCTTCTCCAAAGGGGACGCTGGACGCCCCGGTAGACGGCAAAGATGGGAAACCACACGCTGGTCCGTGGGTAGAAACAAGCGCCGATCGGGACCGCAAGAAGGCAAAGGAGTCGGATAACAAGGAAGAACTGGCGAAGTTGGACGAGAAGACACCATCCATTGAGCATATTGGGCCGGATGGCAAGCCTATCCCGCATTCGAACGACGGTGTCATGGACGACCCGCATAGGTTGGGGCCGAAGGAGGGCACGCGCGGAACGGAGGGGGGAGTCTCAGAGAGGCAGAAGGATAGCAAGTTCGCCGCGGAGAAGGTTCCCGATGGGCCGAAGGAGGCGCCTCCCTTGCCTCACAGCGAGCAGGCGAAGATCCCCAAGGCGGACGACGACTCCAACTCGAAGGACGCGAAGAGTTTGGATAGTGGAGAGAAGGTCCTCGAGGTGCGAACCGGTACTGTTGCGCAATGTTCATCTTGCCTGTGACTGATTTGGATATAGAAACCAGCCGGCTTGCCAGAGAAACCCCACGATATTCCGCCACCCAAATCTCCGGCGCCCGTCAGCGATGACCCGCTTGCTGTCGATTCGGCAGTGATTTCAAAGGGCAAGCCTTCGTCCAGCTCCAGCGAAGAAACCACATCAGAAAATGGTGTGATCAGCCCCTTTCACTCCCTCATTCTCTCCCTTACCATGATCGTCTTTTCCGAAGTTGGAGACAAGACCTTTCTTGTCGCTGCGTTGATGGCCATGCGGCATCCGCGCCTGGCCGTCTTCTCTGCCGCATTCTCCGCCCTTATCACGATGACCGTGCTCTCCGCCGTTCTGGGACACGCTGTTCCCACGCTTATCCCCAAGTCCTTCACTAACCTGCTAGCTGCCGGCTTGTTTTTCGTGTTCGGCGCGAAGATGCTCAAGGAGGCACGTGAAATGTCACCGGACGAAAGCGTGAGCGAGGAGATGAAGGAGGTCGAGATGGAGCTCGAAGAGAAGGAACAACAGCAAAGACAGATGGGCAGGCGTCGCTCATCCGTCAGCCCGTACTCACTGGAAGCCGGTCGTGCAGGTGGCCGATCCAAGTCGCGGTCATCAATGAACCGTCTGCCGTCACCGCCGGAGAGTCTCTCCTCATCTTCCCGGGAACCTTCGCCAGCTCCCAACTCGACGTGGAATAATATCCTTGTCGGCGTCAACAATCTCTTTTCCTTCCTGCTGAGCCCTGCTTGGGTGCAGACCTTTGTTATGACCTTCCTTGGGGAATGGGGAGACCGTAGCCAGATCGCAACGATTGCCATGGCTGCTGGACAGGACTATTGGTGGGTCACCGTCGGTGCTATCACCGGTCATGGTCTCTGTACAGGTGCGGCCGTGCTAGGAGGCAGAGCCATTGCGGGCAAAGTGAGCATGCGAGTGGGTATGTATTCTCTTGCTTTCATTTCGTCCCCTTTGATTCTGTTGCAGGGAATGATCTAACTCGTTACAAGTGACGTTTGGTGGCGCCATCGCATTCCTCATCTTCGGACTCATTTACCTCATCGAGGCAATCTACTAAGACTTCTCCACACAATTTAATCTTAGGCCGGAAAAAAGGAACAATACGGTTAAAAAGGCGGGAACGGGGAGGCCAATGCACTCGATAATTAGCTGTACTATTAATAATCACCCATACCTTGCACCTTCACCTATGTGATCTTTTCGTCGGTACATATGGGCTGAACTCTGCCACCACATCTAGCTCTTGGATTCCAAAAAGATCGTGACTGCATGTTGTTGTCGACTAATATCTTGTGGCTCCCTTAGCTGTTGTGCTGAATGATTAATGTACGCTTGTGTGTCTGGCTTGGCGGACATGCTGCTGTATGTCTTCTGTGGCTGATAGGGAGAGTAGTCGTGGTTGTGATGATGTTGTATCTTAGGATGTGTTTGTCTGGACAGGATGATTGGCTCTAGGACCAATCACCCCCGAAAAGTTGAACTAGACTACTAGAGTAGGACCGAACGAAGATGAGGATGAGACGACGATAAGGTTAATCCCGAACCTAAATCTCACATTGGCGACTATAATCCCACCGCTATGGAAACATCCAACTGAGCGCATCAGCGCCGCTGATTTTCTTGATTCTTTCCGTTACTTTCACGCGGAGTGGGAGTTAGGCAGCTCGGAGGTTGGGAAAAACAACACCCTCCTTAACGATGTTTTCGAAGCTATCCGGAATGTTCAGGTGAAGCACCCGGTGACTTAAGTTGTTGCTCCCACAGCAAGATACACAGGATCCGTGGTACCGTGGAGCTGCTCCAGCCCAGCAGGGCTCTCGGATCTCAAAAATACCTTGGTAACTACCTAATCTGTGTTCGTATGGACATCAACTAAATCTGTACAGGGACTGGAAGCAAGGAAGATGGTCCGATAAGTGTATGAGAGGCTTAAACGGATTCAAGCTTACTTCGGGACATTACATCATAAGCAATCTCGTACACCAGACAATGTAAAAGACAAGACGGGATGTAGGGAGATACCTAGTACTTTCAGGAAGCGAATGAGATTTGTATTGAATGGTCTGTTGGTCCCTTCAACCTAAAAACGTCGTGCCTCTGGTTCGTGTTCCTGGATAGAAACCCCTCTTTGGAATCCCCGATCTGGCCATCAGGATTTGTTTGTCAGTTCAAGCTTTTAGATCGTACCAAGGGAGTGGAGTGAATCTACCTACCTAAGTAGATTATCCCATTCACCACTGTATTGGGGAATTCTGCGCGGCCTAGTCATCTGGTATACCCCTATGTCTATCATTCAGCCAACACATTCAACAATGGCAATAAATTACACCTCCAACGTCTCCAACAGTGGCTTCTCTCGTGCGAGTTTTCCGTTCATGTCTTTGTAGTGTCGAGAAGCCAGCCATTAAATTGGTGTTCGCTGCGTATACGTCAGGCCAAGGAGACCCTCGATGGCTTGATCCTACTTGTTCTTATGATCTTTTGGTGTATATACATTGAATTCAGTGATGCCTTGATATTTGCATGCCTCCTCCACCATCGTGCAGCTGCATCACTCGCTTAAATCTCCTTTCCTTGCTTCCCTACTTAGGAGCTTGGGAGATTGCGTCCATTCACTATTAGCCAGCCTGCACAGATTTATTTCGATGATCAAGGCGTAGCAATTCTTTGAGATCGCATATTCTCTGGTCATATCCATTGACTGTCAACATGTGGCGTAGCAAGAAAGTGCTAAGCCTAAGATAGCCGCGACCTATAGAGACTTGCCTCGAAGAGGATATATCCTAATAATATTCTAATCTTACCCAGTACATCTAACTTGTGACGTCAAAGCTTCGGCCTGGCCATCTCCATATTGGGTCCATTACTTTCTTATCACTTTCCTATGGAGTTGGGTACTTAGAGATCCTCACAGAGACAAAGGTAGGGAAGCAACAAACTATAAATACTCTTTCCTGATCTTCCTCCTGCTCCTTCGTCTCTTCTCCAACTATCCAAACCAAAAGTTCTGTCTATCAAATTGCGCACTAGTTACTACCTAGATACCTGCAAGTTCTAGTGTTTCCAACACATCAACTTGTATGTCCTTCCCTAATTGCCATCCACATCATTTCATTGCTAACAATCTTCAGGACACTCAAGAAACAAATCAGTGTTAGCAATGAGGACCTATCTCCTTCTTGCACTCCTTCTTGCCTTTATTGTGGGCACCACATTGGCTGCTCCAGCCAGCGACAACCCGCTGGCAGACCTGATGAAACCACCTTGCCGTGAAGAAAGCAAAACATGTGGATGGCTTATTGCCGCCAAGTGCTGTCCTGGGCTCGAATGTAAATGGTCAATAATTCTGCAACGGTGTCTGCCAGAGGTACGTAGACACAACGGACTGTAGAAGCATGCATGTCGTTTCGTGTAACTAACTGACCAATCTTAAAATGGCTAGGATAAAAAGGACAAGGATAAAGATAAGGGGAAGGATAAGGACAAGGACAAGGATAAAGATAAAGATAAGGACAAGGATAAGGAAGAGGATGAGGGTGAAGAAGTGGAGGAGTAAAGGTGTTTATATGGATAGCAGTTGGAATCAATGTACAAGGTTGATCTCACTCACTGTATTATGATTAACCGACAATAGATCTATATATGAAAAACACTCCTCGGCTTCTATCTTTCAATCTGGTCTTTTGCCGTGTTGTGGTGGGGGGTTCAACTTTTTTAGGTGGTCTTGGACGTCCAGTACAGCGCATGTCTGTAACGACAGGCCTAGATGACTAGACCAAAGAGGGTTGTTGGTTTATCTTGAGAACAGAAAACAAGGGGGTGAGCAATATAATAGTGAGAACAAGCCTGTGTTACTAGCAATGCCTATATAACAGATTGCTATGTGAGTCAACCACAGGGGTTGAAATCTGTCTGAAAGGAGCATCATTATATACATGCTGTTTCCCTGAGTCTTGATGATCATAGTGATTGTGGTGATCATGGCCAGTCATGTGCCGATCAGTTCCTTTAGCGTATGCAAAATTTGGTGCAGTCTTGGCACACCAAAACCTCAAAAAATTGCAACTTTTGTACCAGAAGCCCTCCAAACCACCAAAATACTGATTTTTCTCACCAAATCCCATCAATTTCTTA